>LNFM01002457.1_pt1 | contig 42771 bp, 32 predicted proteins | sample 596031 | NCBI WGS metagenome assembly LNFM01 (sample SAMN04254537, study PRJNA301005) | activated carbon metagenome | isolation source: dual media filters at the Ann Arbor, Michigan drinking water treatment plant | place: USA: Ann Arbor
CGGTGCTCGAAGTCTGGAAGGCCAAGACCAGCATCGTGATGAAGCGCAGCATGGCCAGCGGCTACGCCGGCGTGGACAACCCGCTGTTCTACAAAGAGAACAACCGCATGCTCTTCGGTGACGCGAAGAAGATGCTCGACGAGGTGCTGGTGGCCTTGAAGAGCTGAGCGCGGGCTGCAGGCGGCACGCACAGACCGCATCGCACAAGGCAAAGGGCCCTCTCGGGGGCCCTTTGCTGCTTGAGGGCCCGGTAGAAGGCCTGCTCAGCCCAGCCGCCGCCGCGCCAGCGCGCCCACGGCCACCAGGCCGGCCAGCAGCAGCGCCCAGCTGCGCGGCTCGGAGATGGGGCTCAGCGTCAGCAGGAACTGCAGGTCGGGAGCGCCCAGCGATGTGGGCCCCAGGGCCGGGTTCTCGGGAAACACGTCTTCCATCTGCACGCGCACCTGGGTCGGGCCGATCCACTCGACCAGGCTGTAGTACTGCGTGGGCTGCGGGTTGTGGATGCTGCTGCGGCCGGTGAAGACCTGGCTGTCCAGGCCGCCGGGCGTGCCCAGGCGGGCCGAGCCGATGTTGCTGAGCCTGAAGATGAAATCCTGCCCGGCGTCCACGTTGCCCAGCGAAACGCTGGCGCCCTGCGCGGCCGGGGTGAAGCCGCGCACGCTGACGCTGGGCGGGCCGCCTGCCAGGTCGGTCAGCGCCAGCAGCGGCGCGCTGCCGATGGCGCCGGGCGCCGCGGCCAGTTCGAGGATGTGGTCGAAGCCTCCGCGGCTGTCTTCCAGCGTCAGGGTCACCCAGCCCGGGCCGGCGAAGACGATGGGCTGGTTGAAGGCCGGCCCCGGCGCGGTGGCGCGGGCCGCGCCAGCGCCCAGCACCATTGCCAGTGCGAGGGCCGAAAGCGCAAACTGCCTTGACATCCCGTTCCCCTGTTCAGAACCGGCGCGAACCGGCACGAACGTTCCGATTCTGGGCCGCGCCGGCCCGCCCCGGGGTCGGCCGGCGCGCAGCGCCACCCTGGAACCGCGGGAGTCGCGCAATCCGGCCGTGACAGCTTGCACGCGCCACGCTATCGGTTCCCCTGATAGCCAGTCGTCAGTCCGCCGTCAGAATTGGCGCCGCATTCGATCAAGGCGGTATGACGAAGTTCTGGCTCAAACAATATCCGCAAGGCGTTCCCGAGGACATCGTCCCCGAGGAGCTGCCCACCCTGGTGGCACTGCTCGAAGAAGGCCTCGAACGGCACCAGGGCCTGCCGGCCTGCCGCTTCCTGGGCCGCTCGCTCAGTTTCGGCGAGCTGGACAAGCTCTCGCGCGCTTTGGGCGCGTGGCTGCAGGACCGCGGCCTGGCGCGGGGCGACCGCGTGGCGCTGATGATGCCCAACCTGCCGCAGTACCTGGTGGCCGTGGCCGCCGTGCTGCGCGCCGGCATGGTGGTGGTCAACGTCAACCCGCAGCTGCAGGGGCGCGAGCTGGCGCACCAGCTGCGCGACAGCGGCGCGCGTGCCATCGTGGCGCTCGAGCACTTTGCTGCCGCGCTGCAGCCGCTGCTGGAGCAGGTGCCCACCAAGACCGTGCTGCTGGTGGCCATGGGCGACCTGCTGGGGCCGCTGCGCGGGCGCTTCGTCAACCACCTGGTGCGCCGCGCGCACAAGTTGGTGCCGCGCTACGAACTGCCCAACGCCGTGCCCTTTGCCAGTGCGCTGGCCCAGGGCCAGCGCATGACGCTGGCGCCGGTGCAGGTGCGGCCCGACGACATCGCCCTGCTGCAGTACACCGGCGGCACCACGGGCACCAGCAAGGGCGCGGTGCTGCTGCACCGCAACCTGGCGGCCAACGTGCTGCAGTGCGAGGCCTGGTACGGCCCGGCGCTGGCGCGCACGCCGCCGGGCGAGCAGCTGGTCAACGTGTGCGCGCTGCCACTGCACCACATCTACGCCTTCACCAGCTGCCTGATGCTGGGTTTGCGGCTGGGTTTCTGCAACGTGCTCATCCCCAACCCGGCAGACACCGCCGCCGTGATCAAGACCCTGGCGCGCGAGCGCGTGCACAGCTTTCCGGGCATCGAAACCCTGTTCTACGCGCTGGTGCACCACCCCAGCTTCGACACGGTCGACTGGAGCCACCTGCGCATCACCGTGGCCGGCGGCATGGCCACGCAGCCGGGCACGGCGCGGCTGTGGCAAGAGATGACCGGCTGCGTCATCTGCGAGGGCTACGGCCTGTCCGAGACCTCGCCCACCGTCACCTGCAACTCGGTGGACATCGAGTCCTTCAGCGGCAGCATCGGCCTGCCCCTGCCCGGCACCGAAGTCCGCGTGCTCGACGACGCGGGCCATGAACTGCCCCCGGGCGTGCCCGGCGAGATCGCCATCCGCGGCCCGCAGGTCATGGCCGGCTACTGGCAGCGCCCGGACGAGACGGCGCGGGTGATGACGGCCGACGGCTTCTTCCGCACCGGCGACATCGGCGCCATGGACCGGCGCGGCCATTTCCGCATCGTCGACCGCAAGAAAGACCTGATCCTGGTCAGCGGCTTCAACGTCTACCCCAACGAGGTGGAAGACGTGGTCACGCGCATGCCCGGGGTGCTGGAATGCGCCGCCGTGGGCATGCCGGACGACCGCGCCGGCGAGGCCGTCAAGCTGGTGGTGGTGCGCAGCGACCCGCAGGCCACCAGCCCGGGCGAGGCCGACATCCGCGCCTACTGCGAGATGCACCTCAGCGGCTACAAGCGCCCGCGCGTGGTCGAGTTCCGCTCCGACCTGCCCAAGACCGGCCTGGGCAAGGTATTGCGCCGCGAGCTGCGCGAAAGCGCCTGAAATGGGACCCCCACGCTCACTTCGTTCGCTGCCCCCCAGGGGGGCGCTCAGTACCTTCGGAGCGGCCGGGCGGTACTGAGATGCTGCCCACCATCGCCGCCCTGCGGCGCACGCTGGGCGCGCCCGGCAGCCACCGCGCGTTGGCAGAGCGCGTGCTGGCGCAGGCGCAGCGGCCGTCGGCCGCGCATGTCTTCACCGCGCTGCTGGTCGACGAGGCCCTGGCCGCGGCCGACGCCGCCGACGCGCGCCTGGCGCGTGGCGAGCCGCTGGGCCCGCTGGCCGGCCTGCCGGTGACGGTGAAGGACCTGTACGACATCGCCGGCCGGCGCACGCTGGCGGGTTCGGTGCTGCGCCAGGACTCGCCGCCGGCGGCGCAGGACGCCGCGGCCGTGGCGCGGCTGCGCCAGGCCGGCGCGGCCATCATCGGCCTGACCAACATGACCGAGTTCGCGTTCTCGGGCCTGGGCCTGAACCCGCACCACGGCACACCGCGCAACCCGGCCGACCACGCCGTGGCGCGCATCCCCGGCGGCTCATCTTCCGGCGCCGCGGTGTCGGTGGCGCTGGGCCTGGCGGTGGCGGCGCTGGGCAGCGACACCGGCGGCTCCATCCGCGTGCCGGCCGCGCTGTGCGGGCTGGTGGGCTTCAAGAACACGCAGTCACGCACGCCACTGGAAGGCGCCTTTCCGCTGTCCTACACCCTGGACACCGCCTGCGCCATGGCGCGCACGGTCGAAGACTGCCTGCTGGTCGACGGCGTGCTGGCCGGCGCACCGCTGGCGGTGACGCAGCGCGCCCCGGGCACGCTGCGCCTGGCGCTGCCGCAGACGCTGATGCTCGACGAGCTGGACGCCACCGTGTCCAGCGCCTTCTCGCGCGCGCTGTCGCGGCTGTCGCAGGCGGGGGTGCGCATCGTCGACGTGCCCTTGTCCCAGCTGGCCGAGATCGGCCAGATCAACGCCCCCGGCGGCTTCTCGGCGGTGGAGGCCTGGGCCGTGCACCGCGACCACATGCTGACGCGGCGCGAACAGTTCGACCCGCGCGTGGCGGCACGCATCGCGCCGGGCGAGGGCGTGAGCGCGGCCGACTACATCGTCATGCAGCAGCGCCGCCGCGACTGGATGGCGCGCATGCGCCACCGCCTGGCCGGCTTCGATGCGCTGATCTGCCCGACCACGCCCATCGTCGCGCCGCCTATCGCCGAGCTGAAAGCCAGCGACGAGGCCTACTTCAAGGCCAACAGCCTGATGCTGCGCAACACCTTCCCGGTGAACTTCCTCGACGGCTGCGCCTTCAGCCTGCCCTGCCAGGAGCCGGGCGAACTGCCCGTGGGCCTGATGCTGGGGGCGCCGGGCGGGCACGACGCCGCGCTGGCCGGCGTGGCGCTGGCGCTGCAGGCGCTGCTGCAAACTCCGGCCTGATGATCAGACTGTTCGTGGATGCGCCCCTGGCAGCGGGCGCCGATCTGGCGCTGCCGCCCGGCGCCGCCCGCCATGCCCAGGTGCGCCGTGTGCAGCCGGGCGACGCGTTGCTGCTGTTCGACGGCGGCGGCTGCGACTGGCCGGCCCAGGTGCTGGCCGTGGGCCGCAGCAGCGTGCAGGTGCGCGTGGGTGCGCCGCAGCCGGTGGCCAACGAGCTGGCGCTGGCGCTGACGCTGGCCCTGGCCATGCCGGCCAACGAGCGCATGGACGGCCTGGTGGAGCAGGCCACGCAGCTGGGCGTGGCCGCGGTGCAGCCGCTGCTGGCCGAGCGCTCGGTGCTGCGCCTGGCCGGCGAGCGCGCCCAGCGCAAGCAGGAGCACTGGCAGGCCGTGGCCGTGGCCGCCTGCGAGCAATGCGGCCGCGCGCGCGTGCCGGCCATCGCGCCGGTGCGCCCGCTGGCCGACTGGCTGCGCGGCCTGGCACCGGCGCCGGCCGGCGCGCGGCTGCTGCTGAGCCTGGCGCCGGACGCCATCACGCCCGATCAGTGGCAGCCACCGGCCGTGCCGCTGTGCACGCTGAGCGGGCCCGAAGGCGGGCTCACGCCCGATGAAGAAGCCGCGGCCCGGGCCGCCGGCTTCCAGCCGCTGTCATTGGGCCCGCGGGTGCTGCGCGCAGATGCCGCGCCGCTGGCCCTGCTGGCCTGGCTGGCGCTGCAGCACGGCAGTGACTTGCAGCGGACTTAGGATTCACACTTTTAAAGGGGAGTAGCACATGGGTTTGTTCGATTCGGTGGTGGGTGCGCTGGGCTCGGCGGCGGGTGGCAGCAACGGCGGCGGTCAGCAAGACGTGATGGGCCTGGTGGTGGGCCTGCTGGGCCAGCTGCAGGGCCAGGGCGGGCAGGACGGCCTGGCCGCGCTGGTGTCCAAGTTCCAGCAGGGCGGCCTGGGCGAGATCGTGGGCTCCTGGGTGTCGACCGGCAAGAACCTGCCCATCTCGGCCGATCAGCTGAGCAGCGTGCTCGGCCAGGAAACCGTGGCCGGGATGGCGCAGAAGGCCGGCATGGGCCAGGGCGACCTGCTGGGCCAGCTGACGCAGCTGCTGCCGCAGGTGGTGGACAAGCTCACCCCCAACGGCCAGCTGCCCCAGGGCGGCGGGCTGGGCGACGTGGCTGGCCTGCTGGGCGGTTTGGGCGGCTTGTTCAGGAAGTGAGCCGCCACGGGTGCTTCAGCGCGCAGTGTTGAAACTGCGCTGCTCAGCGCCCGAATTCGGGGCCAGCGCTGCTCAGCGTCCGAATCCTGAAACGGCGCTGATCAGCGCCGTGTGGGCTGCTCGAAGAAGCCGTTGCCCAGCTCGATGTTGACGTCCAGCGACTTGAGCAGGCTGCGCGAGCGGCCGTCCACGCTGCTGGTCCACAGCGGCAGGTGGATGCCGCGGCGCTCGAGTTCCCAGGGGCCGCACAGCGTGCCGGTTTCGTCGGCCTGGGCGCCCCAGGCGTGCGGCTCGCCCTGCCCATCCAGCGCGAACCAGGCCAGCCGCTGGCCGGCCTCGTGCGCTTCGAGCCGGCCGTTGCGCCCCGCGTGCAGGCTGAGCGCAGGGTCGCGCGTGGCCAGGCGCTGCAGCGTGCGGTAGGGGTTGGTGGCGTAGGCGCGGCGGTCGTGCTCGAGCACCGATTCCGGCAGTGGCTGCACCGCACCGGCGCGCGTGTACCACCAGTGGCGCTGGCCATCGATCACGCGCACCGCATGCAGGCCGGGCGCGGTGGTTTCGGTGCGCATGCGCGGCGCCCGGAAGTCGAGCGCGGTGACCGTGCGCACCCGGCGCGGCTCGTCCACGCTGAACTGCTGCGTGTCGACCACCATGTTGGCGGCGCGCGCCCAGACGCTGCGGCCGCCCACGGCTTCAAGCAGCTTGTCGGAAAGGGCCTCGACCTCGGACCGGGCCTGCGCCCGCGCCAGGCCCGGCAGCCCCAGCGCTGCCGCCATGCCCACCATCTGCAGGATTCCTCGGCGGCACGGGCTGAGGGGCGGGACCGGGTTGGGGACCGGGTACATGAGGGCCTCCTGATGCAAATGCAAAGCCACTCGAGCATAGCAACGCCACCCAGGGCCGCCACCCCTACGTTGCGTCGTTCCGACGTCCGAAGTCTGGCGGGATGCGGATGAGCGCGGCCGCGGCAAAGGCCGGCAGCGTGGCCAGGCAGGTCCAGACGAAGAAGCCGGTGTAGCCCAGCAGGCCCTGCAGCCAACCCGCGGCCATGCCGGGCAGCATCATGCCCAGGGCCATGAAGCCGGTGCACAGCGCGTAGTGCGCCGTCTTGTGCGGGTTGTCGCCGCCCGGCCCGCCGGCCACCAGCAACATGAAGACCATGTAGACGCTGAAGCCCAGGCCGTAGCCGAACTGCTCCAGCGCCACCGCCACGCTCACCCAGCCCAGCCCCGCGGGCTGCCACAGGGCCAGCGCCACGAACACGCTGTTGGGCAGGTGCATGCACAGCATCAGCGGCCACAGCAGCCGCGTGAGACCGCGTCGCGACACCCACCAGCCGCCCAGCAAGCCGCCCAGCGTGAGCGCGGCCACGCCCACGGTGCCGTAGGCGATGCCCACCTCCTGCGTCTTCAGACCCAAACCGCCCGCGGCCGGCGGGTCCAGCATGAACGGCGTCACCAGCTTGAGCAGTTGCGCCTCGGCGAAGCGGTACAGCAGCAGGAAGCCCAGGATGCGCGCGATGCCCGGCTGGCGGAAGAAGGCCGCGAACACCGCCGCCGCATCGGCCAGCAGCGTGTCGCTGCGCGGTGCCGCGCGGTCGGCGGCCGGCCGCGGCAGGGCCCAGGCCAGGAACAGCGCCGAGGCGGTGAAGGCCGCGCCCAGCAGCCAGAACACGGCTGTCCAGGCCTGCGCCGCGCTGCCGCTGCGCTCGGCCAGCCAGCCGGCCAGCACCACCAGGCCACCCTGGCCGGCGATCATCGACAAGCGGTAGAAGGTGCTGCGCACGCCCACGAAGGCAGCCTGCGCGTGCGGCGGCAGCGCCAGCATGTAGAAGCCGTCGGCGGCGATGTCGTGCGTGGCCGATGCAAAGGCCATCAGCCAGAACACCGCCAGCGTGAGCTGCAGGAAGCGCGGCCCCGGCACGGTCAGCGCCACCAGCGCGAAGGCCGCGCCGATGCAGAACTGCAGCGCCACGATCCAGCGCCGCTTGCGCCCCAGCAGGTCGACCAGCGGGCTCCACAGCGGCTTGATCACCCAGGGCAGGTACAGCCAGCTGGTGTACAGCGCGATCTCGGTGTTGCTCACGCCCAGGTTCTTGTACATGACCACGGCCAGGGTCATGACCACCACGTAGGGCAGGCCCTGGCCGAAGTAGAGCGCGGGGATCCAGCGCCAGGGAGAGGGGGCGTTCATGCGTGGGGGCGATGTTCACACGGCGCGGGCGCGCAAAATACGCGGCCTTCTCGTCGGACCCACGCCATGACCGCAAACCCGCTGGCCGCCCTCGGCCCTGCCCTGCCCGCCACCACCCTGCATTCGCTGCCGCTGCTGGCGCGCGGCAAGGTGCGCGACAACTACGCCGTGGGCAGCGACCGCCTGCTGATGGTGGCCAGCGACCGCCTCAGCGCCTTCGATGTGGTGATGAAGGCGCCGGTGCCCGGCAAGGGCCGGCTGCTCACCGCCATGGCCTTGTTCTGGTTCGATCGTCTGGCGCACATCGTGCCCAACCACCTGACGGGCCAGGCGCCCGACAGCGTGGTGGCGCCCGACGAGGTGGCGCAGGTGGCCGGCCGCGCCATGCTGGTGAAGCGCCTGACGCCGCTGCCCTGCGAGGCCGTGGTGCGCGGCTACGTGGCCGGCTCGGGCTGGAAGGAATACAGCAAGAGCGGCACCGTCTGCGGCATCGCGCTGCCGCCCGGCCTGAGCATGACCCAGCCGCTGGACCAACCCATCTTCACCCCCGCCACCAAGGCCGCGGTGGGCGACCACGACGAGAACATCAGCTTCGCGCAACTGGCCGCGCAGATCGGCGCCGAACGCGCGGCCGAGGTGCGCGACACCGCCATCCGCCTGTACCAGGCCGCCAGCGCTTACGCACTGACGCGCGGCATCGTCATCGCCGACACCAAGTTCGAGTTCGGCCTGGACGAGGCCGGCCGGCTGACGCTGATGGACGAGGCGCTGACGCCCGATTCGTCGCGCTTCTGGCTGGCCGACGAGCTGGCGCAGGGCCGCATCGTGGCGCTGGACAAGCAGCCGCTGCGCGACTGGCTGGCGTCCACCGGCGTCACCGGCGGCGCCGAGCAGGCGGCGCTGGACCTGCCCGAGGCGGTGATCCTGGGCGTGCACGAGCGCTACGCGCGCGCCCACCGCCTGCTGTGCGGGAGCTGATCGATACCGGCCTGCTGCAGGCGCACCGCTTCAAAGGCCCCGAGCCCGGGCCGCGGCTGATCGTCACCGGCGCGGTACACGGCAACGAGACCTGCGGCACCCACGCCATCGAACGCGCGCTGGGCGAGATCGAACGCGGCGAGCTGCCCCTCCGGCGCGGCAGCGTGACCTTCGTGCCGGTGTGCAACCCGCTGGCCTACGCCCGCGGCAGCCGCCTGGGCGAGCGCAACCTCAACCGCCGCCTGCTGCCCACGGCCACGCCGCAGGACTTCGAGGACCGCATCGCCAACGCGCTGTGCCCGCTGCTGGCCGCGCACGAGGTGCTGCTGGACCTGCACAGCTTTCGCAGCCCGGGCCAGCCTTTCGTGCTGCGCGGCCCGGCCGACAACCGCGGCACGCTCGAGCCCTTTGCCCATGCCGCGGACGAGGCGCGCCTGGCGGCCCACCTGGGGCCGCGGCGCATCGTCGACGGCTGGATGCCGGCCTACGCCGCGGGCGTGGAACGGCGGCGCGCACGCGCACCAGCGCTGGATGCGGCGCTGGAAGACGTGTCCTGGGGCATCGGCACCACCGAATACATGCGCAGCCAGGGCGGCTGGGGCCTGACGCTGGAATGCGGCCAGCACGCCGACCCGGCCGCCCCCGCCGTGGCCTGGCACGCCATCCACCAGACCCTGGCGCTGCTGGGCCTGAGCGATGAGCCGCTGGCACCGCCAGCCGGCCCGTTCGAGTGCCTGCAACTGGCCGAGGTGGTGGACCGCCTCGACACCGGCGACCGCTTCGCCCGGCCCTGGACCAGCTTCGACGCGCTGGCGGCGGGCACGCTGATCGCGCTGCGCGCCGACGGCAGCGAGCTGCGCGCGCCGGGGCCGGGCTGGATCGTGTTTCCCGACGCCGACGCAGCGCCCGGCCACGAATGGTTCTACCTGGCGCGCACCAGCACGCGCGCCATCGGCGGCTGATCAGCCGGCGGCAGGCCCGGTGGCAGGCCCGGTAGCCACGGGCGGCAGCCGCGCCACGCGCCGCATCAGCTCGCGGATGCTGTCGGCGCCGACCTTGGCGCGGACGCTGCTGATCTGCGAGCGCACGGTGGACAAGGCCACACCCTGCTGCGCGGCGATCTGCGCAGGGCGCAGGCCGCGGCACAGCTGCGCCAGCACACGCGTTTCGGCCGGGGTGAGCCCCAGGCTGTGCGCGTAGCCGGCCAGCGCCTGGGCATCGCGCGCCGATGGCCGGCTGGCGAACAGCAGCACCAGCGGCGCCCTGCCCGGCAGCGGCTGCAGCGACACCGTGATGCGCTGCCCGGCCGCCCCCACCGACACCTGGCGCGGCTGCCCGCCCTGTGCGGCGGCCAGGGCATCGAACAGCGGCGCCACGTCCTGCGGCCGGTGCAGGCACAGCGCGCCGCGCATGGTCTGCAGCGGGTGCGCCGCGTCCAGTTCGCGCCGGGCGCAGCGGTTGAGGTACAGCACTTCGGCATCGGCGCCCAGCAGCAGCAAGGCCTGGTCGATCTCGTCGAACAGGCGCGCAAGCCAGGCTGACAGCTCGGCCCGGCCGGCGGCGGCCGCGGCGTGAGGGGCCAGCGTGGTGGGTGGTGGCGTGGCGCCCGGGTTCAGGGGGGAGTTCATGGGGACGGCGGGATGTTGCGGAGCAGTGATGGGCGCCTCACACCAGTCGGTCGGGCCAGGGCAGCACGGCCGACGAGGCCGCGGCCACCAGCGCCGCAACGCTGGCATGGCCGGTCTTGCGCCGGATGGCCACCAGCTGGCTGCGCGCCGTGGCCGCGCTGATACCCAGGGCCCGCGCCGCATCGCCCGGCCGGTCGCCCCGGGCCAGACGCGCCAGCACGCGGGTTTCGGCCGGGCTCAGGCCGTGCGCGCTGGCAAAGCCGCGCAGGTCGGGCAGCTGCAGGGCATCGGCCGGGGTCAGTGCCAGCAGCACCGGGCCGTGTCCGCCCGGCGCGTCGGACAGCGGCGCCAGCGCCAGGCTGCATTCGGGGTCGAGCAGCAGCGGCCGCCCGCCCGCGGCGGCCGTGGCCAGCGCGGCCGCAAAGGCGGCGCTGCGGTCCGCGGCGGCGGTGGTGACGCGCCCGCCGGCGTGCAGGCGCAGCGGCGTGCCTTCGGCCAGCAACTGGCGCGCGGCCCGGTTGGCGTGCAGCAGCTGGGCATCGGTGCGCAGCAGCAGCAGTGGCCAGGGCAGCGCGTCGGCCATGGCCGCCAGCACGGCAGCGTCGGGCAGGCCGGGCGCGCTGCCACAGGCGGGAATACTCATAACGTTCAAGTTAGCCCCGGCCTGCAGCGCACGCATCCCCTGCACAAGGGTTGCACGGCCGTCGCGGATCAGCTAGTCAGCGGCCTTCGAGCAGGTCTTGTGTCGCGGGATGGCGGCGCATGTACACGGCCACGTAGCTGCAGCTGGGGCGCACGCGCAGGCCTTGCGCGCGCGCCCAGTCCAGCGCCGCGGCCACCACGCGCGCCGCCACGCCCTGGCCCTGCAGTGCCGGCGGCACTTCGGTGTGGTGCAACACCAGCAGCGTGCCCACCCGGCGGTAGCTGCACAGCGCCAGCTGCCCGCCCAGCGCCAGCTCGAAGCGCGCGGCCGCCGCGTTGTGTTTCACCTCAGCATCCATCGCCCGCATTGTGCCGGGCCACCGATTTGAGTGGGCGGTGACATCTGGAGACACCTTTGGGTTTACAGTGACCGCGACACTGGCCAACGGGCGCAGTCCGACTGCGGGGGGTTTACTGTGGATATGGCCTGGTTCCTCGAATACATCGCGCGCGACGGCTCGCGCGTCACCCGGGCCGTGCGCACGCTGCCATTCACCGTGGGCCGCGATGCCGCCAACCATCTGGTGGACGATGCGCCCGGCCTGTCGCGCCGCCACGCCCGCATCGATGTCGATGCCGCCGGTCGGCTGTGCATCACCGACCTGAACAGCACCAACGGCACCTTCGTCAACCGCGAGCGCCTGCAGGGCACCCGGTTGCTGAAAGAGAACGACATCATCCATTTCGGCGGCACCGAGTACCGCCTGGCCAGCGAGCAGGATGCGGGCGAACCTACCTCGCCAGGCGACAGCGAGCGCACGATGATCGCGCCCATCGGGCGCGTGCTGTCGGCGCAGCTGGTGCCCGAGCGCCGCCAGTTCCTGGAACTGCTGCGTGAAGGGCGCGGCCTGGCGGTGGCCGCACAGCCCATCGTCGACGCCCACAGCCGCGAGATCTTCGCCTACGAGATGCTGGCCCGCTGCACCCACCCCGAGCTGAACAAGTCGCCGACGCAGCTGTTCGAGATGGCGGCCAAGCTCGGCTATGAGGCCGATCTGAGCGAGGCCTTCCGCAACCTCGGCCTCAAGGCGATGGCGCCGATGCTGAACGGGCGGCGGGTGTTCATCAACGCCCACCCCAAGGAAACCTTCGAAGAAGGCTTCATGGACAGCCTGCGCGCACTGCGCGAGCGCCCCGACCCGCCCCGCCTGGTGGTCGAGGTGCACGAGACCGCGGTGATGGAGATCGAGCGCATGCGCGAGCTGGCGGTTCAGCTCAAGAGCATCGGCGTGGACTTCGCCTACGACGACTTCGGTGCCGGCCAGGCGCGGCTGAACGAGATCAGCGAGGTGCCTGCGGATTTCGTCAAGTTCGACATGGGCCTGCTGCACGGCATCCACGAGGCCGGCGAGCGCAAGCAGCGCGTCGTGCACGACCTGGTGCGCACCGTGCGCGAGATGGGCTCGGTCACCTTGGCCGAAGGCATCGAGCTGGAGGCCGAAGCCGTGGTCTGCCGCGAGATGGGCTTCCAGCTGATCCAGGGCTACCTGACGGGCAAGCCGGTGCTGATGGCCTGAACCCGACGGCGCGTCACGAGGCCGGGCTGCTCCAGCGCGCCAGGGCCTCCTGCAGCCGGGAGGGATCCACCGGCTTGGTCAGGAAATCGTTCATGCCGGCGGCCAGCGCCTCTTCGCGCTCGCCCACCAGGGCCGCGGCGGTGAGCGCAATGATGGGCAGGCCCTGCCCCTCGGCCAGCGCGCGCAGCAGCCGTGTGGCCTCGTAGCCGCCCATCACCGGCATCTGCACGTCCATCAGCACCATGTCGAAGGGCCGTCCGGCAGCGGCCGCGCGCTGCACCGCCAGCACGGCCTCGCGGCCGTCGCCGGCCGGCTCGACCAGCACGCCCCAGCGCTCGAGCATGGCCACGCCGATCATCATGTTGACCGGGTTGTCCTCGACCATGAGCACGCGCATCCCCTCCAGGCAGGCCGGCGACACGGTGACGCGCGCCGGCTCGGGCTCGGTCTCGACGGCGCGCGGCAGCGGCAGCTCCACCCAGAACAGGCTGCCGCGGCCGGGCTGGCTCTCGACACCGACCTCGCCGCCCATCAGGCGCGCCAGCTCGCGGCAGATCGACAGGCCCAGGCCGGTGCCGCCGTGGCGCCGCGTGACGCTCTGGTCGGCCTGGGTGAAGGGCGTGAACAGGCGGCCCTGCAGCGCCTGGTCGATGCCCGGGCCGGTGTCCTGCACCTCGATGCGCACGCGGTGGTCGAGCGCGCCCAGGCCGCGCTGCGCGCGCAGCCGCACCTCGCCGCCGGCGGTGAACTTGATGGCGTTGTTGAGGTAGTTGCTGATGATCTGGCGCAGGCGCAGCGCGTCGCCTTGCACCAGTCCTTCGACCTGGCGCGACAGCTCGGCGTGCAGCGCCAGCCCGCCGCCATGGGCCAGCGGCGCGTACACCTGGTGCAGCGCGCGCAGCTGCTCGCCCAGGTCGAAGGCCGCCGACTCGACTTCCAGCTTGCCGGCCTCGATCTTGGACAGATCCAGGATGTCCGAGATGATGCCGGCCAGCGCCTGCGCGCTGTCGGTGATCTGGTCCAGGTACTGGTCGCGGCGCGGGTCGCCCGGGGAGGTCGTGCGCGCCAGCCGGGCCAGGCCCAGGATGCCGTTGAGCGGCGTGCGCAGCTCGTGGCTGGTGTTGGCCAGGAAGGCGCTCTTGCTGCGGTTGGCGGCCTCGGCCGCGTCGCGCGCGCGCGCCAGCGCCTGCTGGAAGGCGTGGCGCTCGGTCACGTCCTCGACGATCCACACCGTGCCGCCCTGCTGCGGCCGCGCCTGGTCGATGGCGTGCCCGCGCACACGCGCCTGGAAGCTGCTGCCGTCGCGCCGGCGCACGCTGCGTTCGAACTCCACCGCCTCGCCGCGTGCCAGCGCCCGGCCGGCCTGCGTGCCGATGGCGGCGTATTCGGCGTCGTCGGCCCAGACCACGGCGCCGGCCTGGCCCACGAGCTCGCCCGGGCCCCAGCCGTAGATCTGTTCGAAGTGCCGGTTGGCCAGCACGAAGCGCCCCTCGCGCGTGACGGCGATGCCGATCGAGGCGTTGTCGAGGATGGCCTCGCGCTGCAGACGCTCGCGCTCGCGCTCGGTGATGTCGCGCGCATTGACCACGATGTAGTCCTGGCGGTCCATCGCGAAACGCGCTGCCGAGATCAGCATGGGCACCTCACCGCCGCTCTTGGTGACCAGGTTCAGCGGCAGGTCGGTGACCGCGCCGCGCTCACGCATCAGCGCCACGAAACGTTCGCGCGCGCCGCTGTTGCCGCCCCAGGTGCCCAGCTCCAGCGCGGTGCGGCCCACGGCCTCGGCGGCCGACCAGCCGGTGACGCGCTCGAAGGCGTGGTTGACCATGGCGTAGCGGCCGCTGGCCATCTCGGTGAGGGTGATGACGTCGGGGCTGGTGGCCACCAGGTGCGCCAGCAGGGCTTCGGAGCGGCGCACCGCCTCCTCGGCCAGCAGGCGTTCGCTGTCGTCGACGAAGATCGACAGCACCGCCGGGCCGCCGTCGGCGTCGATGCGCACGCCGGTGGCGCGCACCGACGCCAGCCGCGTGGCCAGGCGCAACTTGAAGTCGTCCACCGGCAGCGCCGCGCCGGCGGGCTGCTCCTGCAGCGCCTGGAAGCGGCCGCGCTCGCGTTCGCGCGAGTCGCCGTCGGCGTCGTAGCGGGCCAGCAGGTCGCTGCCGATCAGGTCGTCGAGCTCACGCCCGCCAAACAGCGCCAGCGCCGCCGGGTTGGCATCGATGACCTGGCCCTCACGGTGCAGTACCAGCGGCGTGGGGATGCGCGAGAACAGCTCCTGGTAGCGCGTCTCGGTGGCACGCAGGGCGTCGCGCGCGCCTTCGAACTCGGTGATTTCGCGCGCCACGCCCCAGTAGCCCTTGAAGACGCCGCGCGCATCGAAGCGCGGCTTGCCGCTGGCCAGGAACACGCGCTGCGCGTGCCCGGGCGCGTCCCAGGTGACGCGCAGGTCGCGGAAGGGCTCGCGCGCTTCCAGGTCGGCCTGCAGCGCGTCCAGCACCTCGGGGTCCAGCCACAGGCCGGGCAACTGCCAGGGCGGCAACAGGGGCTGCCCCAGGCGGGTGAGCGGCCGGCCATGTTCGGCCGCACCCACCAGGCGGTACTGGTCGTCGAGCTCCCAGTAGGCGTCGGCGGCCAGCGACAGCAGCTGCACGAAGCGCTGCTCGCGGTCGCGCGTGGCGCGCGTGTGCCGCGCCACCACGCGCGCGATCATCACCCCGCCCATCAGGCCGCCCAGGATGTTGAACAGCTGCACCAACCCGCGCAGCGCCACCGGTGGCAGCAGCGGCGCCACGGCCGGCAGGTCGGGCGGCACCGGGGCCAGCCAGACCACGAAGGCGGAGATCGCCGCGGCGGCCAGCGCCAGCAAGAGGCCCAGGCGCAGCCCGATGGCGGCGCAGGCCACGCACACCAGCAGGCCGAACACCGACAGCCCGGGCGACGCGATGCCCCAGCCGAAATGCAGCGCGGTGTGGCCCAGGCAGACCATGAACAGCAGCATCACCAGCGCCAGCGCCGCGGGCAGCCCCCTGGGCGGCAGCCGCATGAGCAGCAGCGCCAGCACCGCCAGCAGCGCGAACACACCGCCGGCATGGCCGGGCTGAGGCCATACCGACAGCATGAAGACGCCGGTGATCGCGCAGCAGGCTGCGGCCATGGCCAGCAACGCGCGCGCCATTTGCGGCGGAACCTGGGGCCCATCCAGCGCGCCGCCGCCCGGGGCGGCGCCCGCCGCCGCGCCTTGCCACACCGATGTCGGCAGTTCGGCCTCGGTCAGCGGATCTGGCTTCAAGGCTTCAGGCGGACGGCAGGGCGGCCTGCAACTGCAGCCGCGTGGCCAGGGCGGCGGCGCGGGCGGCTTCGGCGAAGGCCGGCATGGCTGCGGCCTCGCCACCCGCGTACAGCACCGAGCGCGAGGCGCTGACGACGATGGGCCCGCCGGGCCGCCAGCCGGCGCGCACCGTGGCGTCGGCGTCGCCACCCTGCGCGCCGATGCCGGGGATCAGCAGCGGCAGCGTGGGCGCCAGTTGGCGCACACGCGCCACCTCGGCCGGGTAGGTGGCGCCCACCACCAGCGCCAGCTGGCCGCCGTGGTTCCAGGGGCCGGCGGCCAGGCGCGCGATGTGTTCGTACAGCGCGCCACCGCCCGCCAGCGGCTGCGCCTGCAGGTCGCTGCCGCCGGGGTTGGAGGTGCGGCACAGCAGGATCAGGCCCTTGCCGGCGTACGCCATGTAGGGCTCGATCGAGTCCAGGCCCATGAAGGGCGACAGCGTCACCGCGTCGGCGCGGTAGCGCTCGAAGGCCTCGCGCGCGTACTGCTGGGCGGTGGCGCCGATGTCGCCGCGCTTGGCGTCCAGGATCACCGGCACGCCCGGCGCGGTGGCGTGGATGTGGGCGATCAGGCGTTCCAGCTGCTCTTCGGCGCGCTGCGCCGCGAAGTAGGCGATCTGCGGCTTGAAGGCGCAGACCTGGTCGCGCGTGGCGTCGACGATTGACGAGCAGAAGTCGAAGATGCGCGCAGCGTCGCCGCGCCAGGCCAGCGGAAAGCGCGCCGGCTCGGGGTCCAGGCCCACGCACAGCATCGAGGCGTGGTGCGCCTGCGCGGCCACCAACGCCTGGCGGAAGCCCGCGGTCATGTGGCCCCCTTGGCGCTGCGCGCCTTCCCCCCGAGAGGGAATGAGCGCCTTCGGAGCGGCCGTGCGGCGCTCATGAGGGCAGCCGCTGCGCCAGCGCTTCGGCCATGCCGGTATAGCCCGCGGGCGTGAGCGCCAGCAGGCGCTGCTTCTCGGCCTCGGGCAGTTCCAGCGCTTGGATGAAGCCCTGCATCAGCTCGCGCGTGATGGGTTTGCCCTGGGTGAAGGCCTTGAGCCGGTCATAGGGTTCGGGCAGGCCGTGGCGGCGCATCACCGTCTGCACCGGCTCGGCCAGCACTTCCCAGGCCTGGTCCAGATCGGCAGCGATCGCCGCCGGGTTGATCTCCAGCTTGTCCAGCCCGCGGCTCAGGCTGTCGCAGGCCAGCAGCGTGTAGCCCAGGGCCACGCCCATGTTGCGCAGCACCGTGCTGTCGGTCAGGTCGCGCTGCCAGCGGCTGATGGGCAGCTTGTGGCTCATGTGCGCCAGCAGCGCGTTGGCCAGGCCGAAATTGCCTTCGGCGTTCTCGAAGTCGATGGGGTTGACCTTGTGCGGCATGGTGCTGGAACCCACCTCGCCGGCCTTCACCCGCTGCTTGAAGTAGCCCAGCGAGATGTAGCCCCAGACGTCGCGCGACCAGTCGGTGAGCAAGGTGTTGGCGCGCGCCACCGCGTCGAACAGCTCGGCCATGTAGTCGTGCGGCTCGATCTGGATGGTGTAGGCGTTGAAGGCCAGGCCCAGGCGCTGCTCGATCAGCTGGCGGCTGAAGTCTTCCCAGTCGAAACCGGGATAGGCCGCCAGGTGCGCGTTGTAGTTGCCCACGGCGCCGTTCATCTTGGCCAGCAGCGGCACGGCGGCGATGCGCGCGCGCGCCGTGGCCAGGCGCGCGGCCACGTTGGCCACTTCCTTGCCCATGGTGGTGGGGCTGGCCGTCTGGCCGTGGGTGCGGCTGAGCATGGGCTGGCCGGCCAGCGCATGCGCCATCTGCGCCAGCTTGGCCAGCAGGCGGTCCAGTGCCGGCAGCAGCACCTGTTCGCGCGCAGCCTGCAGCATGAGCGCGTGGCTGGTGTTGTTGATGTCCTCGCTGGTGCAGGCGAAATGCACGAACTCGCGCGCCGGCTCGAGCTCGGGGTGGCCCTGCAGGCGCGACTTGATCCAGACCTCGACCGCCTTGACGTCGTGGTTGGTGGTGCGCTCGATGTCCTTGATGGCCACCGCGTCGGCTTCGGAGAAGCGCAGCGCCAGGCTGCGCAGCAGGCCGCGGCCGGCTTCGCTGAAGGGCGCCAGCTCGGCAAAGCCGGCGTCCGACAGCGCGATGAGCCACTCGACCTCGACCTGCACGCGGCGGTGCATCAGGCCGAACTCCGACAGCAGCGGGCGCAGCGCAGCCATGCGCGCCGAGTAGCGGCCGTCCAGTGGCGAAAGGGCGGACAGGATGGAAAGCGTCATGCGGGCGACAAGGGGCGTGAGGAAGGGAGGCCGAAGCGCGCAACGAGGCCGGACAGCAGGATCGGGTGCGGCGCGCCAAGCCCCGATTCTAGGAGCGTGCCCGGCGCCGCAAGACTCCTTGCGGGGGCCGGCGCGCGCGCCAGAATCGCGGCCATGCAGCACGACATCCGCGCCCTGGCCTTCGACATCTTCGGCACCGTGGTCGACTGGCGCACGTCCATCATCCGCGAGGGCCAGCTGCTGGGCGCGCGCCTGGGTTTGACGCAGGACTGGGCTGCCTTCGCCGACGCCTGGCGCGCCGGCTACCAGCCGGCGATGCAGCGCGTGCGCAGCGGCGAACTGCCCTGGACGCACATCGACGCGCTGCACCGCGGCATCCTCGACCGCCTGCTGGCCGAGCGCGGCATCGCCCTGGACGAGGCCGAGGCGGCGCACTTCAACCGCGTCTGGCACCGCCTGATCCCCTGGCCCGACAGCGTGGCCGGGCTGCACCGCCTGAAGCCGCGCTACACGCTGGCCACCTTGTCCAACGGCAACCTGTCGCTGCTGGTGGCCATGGCGCGCCACGCCGGCCTGCCCTGGGATGCCGTGCTCAGCGCCGAGCTGTTCCGCCACTACAAGCCCGACCCCGAGGTCTACCTGGGTGCAGCCCGCCTGCTGGACCTGGCGCCGCAGCAGCTGATGCTGGTGGCCGCCCACCCCGACGACCTGCGCGCCGCCGCCGCCTGCGGCCTGCGCACGGCCTACGTGCAGCGGCCGCTGGAACACGGCCCCGGCGCGCCGCCGCCGGCCTGGCGGCCGGGCGAGTTCGACATCGAGGTCGGCGACTTCGGGGAACTGGCCCGCGCGCTGGCCTGACCTTGCTACTTGGCCGGTTGGAAGCTGGGCACGCCCATCTGCCAGAGCAGGAAGGCGAAGATGTCGGCACGCTCGTCGAAAGTCTGGCTCTTGGTGTTGCCGATGCCGTGGCCCGACTCGTAGTCCAGGCGCATCAGCACCGGCTTGCCCGAGTTGCTGGCGGCCATCAGACGCGCCGCCGTCTTGGTGGTGGTCCAGACTTCCACGCGCGGGTCGTTGACGCCGTGCACCAGCAGCACCGCCGGGTACTTGGTGCCGTCCTTGATCTGGTGGTAGGTGCTCATGGCCAGCAGCGCGCGAAAGCCGCGTTCGTTGGCGCGCGTGCCGAACTCGGGGATGTTGGGTATGCCGTTGGGCGTGGTCTCGGCGCGCACCATGTCCAGCGCGCCCACGCTGGGCACCACGGCGGCAAACAGGTCGGGGCGCTCGGTCATGGCGCGGCCCACCAGAATGCCGCCGGCGCTGCCGCCCCAGATGCCCAGGCGCGAGGGCACCGTCCACTTGTTGGTCACCAGCCATTCGGCGCAGGCGATGAAGTCGCGCCAGGTGTTGGGCTTGGTGGCCTGGCGGCCGTCTTCGTGCCACTGGCGGCCGAACACGCTGCTGCCGCGCGGATTGGCCACGGCGAACACGCCGCCGGCATCCAGCCAGGCCAGGCGGCCGATGCTGAAGAAGGGCTCTTCGGTGATGCCATACGAGGCGTAGCCGTACAGCAGCGTCGGGTTGTTGCCGTCGAGCCTGGTGCCGCGCTTGTGCAGGATGGACATGGGCACCATGGCGCCGTCGTGGCTCCGCACCATGACCTCGGTGGCCTCGATGTCCTCGGGCGCATCGAAGGGCCCGGCCGGCTGCAGCCCGGTGTTGGCGACCTTGCCGTCGGCGGTGACGGCGTAGATCTGGCGCGCGCGGTTCCAGCCCTGCAGGTCCAGCAGCAGCCCCGGCATGTCGGCGCGCGCGCTGGTGCCCGACAGCGAGAAGGCGCCCACCACCGGCAGCGGCACCTCGCGCGGCTGGGCGCCCTCGCGGTAGTCCAGGCGCAGCAGCTTCTTCACGTTGCCCTCGCGCACCTCGATGTACAAGCCGTCACTGGCCGCGGCCAGGCCGGCCAGCACACGCGGGCTTTCCGGCACCAGCACCTTGGCCCGGGACGCCTTGAAGCCGTTCAGTCGCCCGCCCAGCAGCTTGTAGCGTGACGCGCCCTTGAACGTCAGCGCATACACCTGCTCGCCCTTCACGGCCATGGAGGTGACGCGGTCCTCGCGGCTGAACAATGGCTTCCAGGCCGGCTTGCCGGCGCGCAGTGCGGCCAGCGTGGTGTGCCAGGCGGCGAAGTCGGGCGAGACGCCGTCGAACACCACGGCGATGACGCGGCCGTCGGGCTGCACGTCGATGCTGGGGAACTCGGTGACCGGCACGCGCAGGTCCTTGCCCGCGGTGAGCACGGTGCGCACGTCTTTCTCGGCGGCGCCGGGGGCCATCACCACGGCGCTGCTGGCCTGGTACTTCTGCGTGGCCGGCATGCCGGGCGTGAGCGCCTGCATGCGGTGGAAGTACAGCTCGCGCCCATCGGGCGCCCAGCTCACGCCGCCGAACTGCGCGCGCGAGATCTCCTCGCCCAACTGCTGGCCGGTCTCGGTGTCGATGACGCGCAGCGCCGCTTCTTCAGAGCCGGCGGCCGAGACGCCCACTGCCACCTTGCTGCCGTCGGGCGAGGGCGCGAAGTAATTGATGGCGTGCGGCTTGCCGGTGGCCTGCTTCAGCGTCTCGGGGTCGAACAGCAGCTTCTCGGGGCCGCTCAGGCCGCGCCGCATGTACAGCTTGAACTGGTCTTCGCTGGCGCCGCGGCGTTCGTAGAAGTACAGGTCGCCGGTCAGGCGCACAACGCTGACAACGCGCGCCGCGGCCGCAGAGTCGTACTTCTCGATGGCCGCTCGCAGCGCGTCGCGCCCGGGGATGGCCCGCAAGGTGGCATGGGCGTGATCGCTGTGCGCCTTCATCCAGGCGGCAACGGCGGGCGCCTTGGCGTCCTCGAAATCGCGGTAGGGGTCGTCGACCACGGTGCCGAAGAAGGTCTCGGGCACGTTGCGCACCGGTGCCACGGGCAGCGCGGTCTGCGCGTGGGCCAGGGACATCAGCACGCTGGCAAGGCCGGCGGCCAGCAGCAGAGCGCGGCGGGGCAGGTGAAGCGTCATGGGTGGATCCGTGGCAGGAGGAAAGGCGCGATGCTAGTCCGCGCGGTCCCACCGCGTGGTGGCGGTGCGACCAAGCCCCTGCCCGCGGGGATGAAGGCAGCCTGGATGGCAGGCTGCGATCGGGTTCCACCGGGGTACATTCGCCCCCGCCATGAACACCACCGAGCGCTTCCTCATCGCCATGCTGCTGGTCTTCAGCCTGCCCTACCTGGTGTGGCGGCTGGGGCGCACCGAGTACTGGGCGCCGCTGGTGGTGGTGCAGATCGTCGCCGGCATCCTGCTCGGCCCCGGGGTGCTGGGCCTGGCGCTGCCCGAGCTGCACGCCCAGGTCTTCACGCCGGCGGTGATCCAGGGCCTGAACGGCGTGGCCTGGTGGGCGGTGATGCTGTTCGTGTGGATCGCCGGCATCGAGCTCGACCTGGCCGCGGCCTGGCGCCACCGCCGCGAAAGCGCCATCACCGCCGGGCTGGCGCTGGGCGTGCCGCTGCTGCTGGGCTGCGGCGCGGCGCTGCTGCTGCCGCTGCTGGCCGGCGGCTGGCGCGGTGCGCTGGGCCAGCCCTGGCAGTTCGTGCTGGGCGTGGGCATGGCCTGCGCGGTGACGGCGCTGCCGATCTTGATCCTGTTCCTGGAGAAGCTGGACATCCTGCGCCGGCCGCTGGGCCAGCGCATCCTGCGCTACGCCAGCCTGGACGACGTGGCCATCTGGGGCGTTCTGGCGCTGGTGCTGATGGACTGGCAGCGCGTGGGCCGGCAAGCTGCCTTCCTGGCGCTGTTCGCGCTGGCCGCCTGGGCGCTGCGGCGCGGGCTGCCACGCCTGCCCGAGCGCGACCGCTGGTACCTGTCGCTCATCTGGCTGGCGGCCTGCAGCCTGGCCGCCGACTGGTCGGGCCTGCACTACATGGTGGGTGCCTTCCTGGCCGGCGCCGTGCTGGACAGCCACTGGTTCGAGCAGAAGCACCTGGACCTGCTGCGCCACCACGTGCTGCTGGTGCTGATGCCGGTGTTCTTCCTGAGCACGGGCCTGCGCACGCAGTGGACGATGGGCGGCTACACCGTGTTCGTGGCCGCTGCGCTGCTGCTGGCGGCCAGCGTGGCGGGCAAGCTGGCCGGCGTGCACCTGGCCGGGCGCATCCTGCGCTGGCAGCCGGGCGAGGCCGGGCTGATCGGCTGGCTGCTGCAGACCAAGGCGCTGATCATGATCATCTTTGCCAACGTGCTGCTGGACAAGCAGATCATCAGCGCCAGCACCTTCACCGCGCTGCTGCTGATGGCGGTGGCCAGCACCATGCTGACGGTGCCCATGGTCACGCCCATGCTGGCACGGATGCAGGGCCTGCTGGACCGCGCGCGCTGATCAGGCCGGCAGCGGCCCGGCCGCCAGCATCTGCGCGCGCAGTTCGCGCTTGAGCACCTTGCCGATGCCGCTGCGCGGCAGCTCGGCGCACAGCTGCAGGTCGGCCAGGCGCTGCACCTTGCCCAGGCGCGCGTTGGCCCAGGCCAGCAGTTCGGCCGCGTCGGCAGCGGCGCCCGGGCGCAGCACCACGCGCGCCACCGGGGTTTCGCCCCAGCGCTCACTGGGCAGGCCCACCACCGCTGCCTCGGCCACCGCGGGGTGGGCGGCGATCACGGCTTCCAGGTCGCTGGGGTAGATGTTGAAGCCGCCGCTGATGATCATGTCCTTGCGCCGGTCGATCAGCGTCAGGAAGCCGTCGGCGTCGAAGCGGCCGATGTCGCCGGTGCGGATGTAGCGCCGGCCGGCGGCGTCGAACCACTCGGCCGCGCGCGTGAGCTCGGGCAGGCCGTGGTAGCCGCTCATCATGCCGGGGCTGCGGCCCACCACCTCGCCCGGCTGATCGCTGCCGGCGGGCAGGGCGCGGCCCTGCTCGTCGATGAGCAGCAGCTCGCTGCCCGGCCCGGGCCGGCCCACGGTGTGCAACTTGTCGGGGTGGGCGTGGGCCTCGAGGATGCAGGTGCCGCCGCCCTCGGTCATGCCGTAGTACTCCACCAGCCCGCCGGGCCAGCGCGCCAGCACATCGGCCTTGAGCGCGGCCGCGAAAGGTGCGCTGGTGCAGAACTTCATGACGAAGGCAGAGAGGTCGAACTCGCCGAAGCGCGGATGCGCCATCAGCCGCTGGTACTGCACCGGCACCAGCATGGCGTGGGTGGCGCGGTGCTGCTGCGCCAGTTGCAGCCAGCCCAGGGCGTCGAATTTGGGCATCAGCAGCACGCAGCCGCCGTGCGCCAGCGCCGGGATCACCGCCACCAGCGTGGTGTTGGAGTACAGCGGCGTGGCCGCCAGCGTGACGCTGGCCGGCCCGTAACCGTAAGGCAGGCTGCGCTGCACGTGTGCCCAGCGCATGCCGTGCGGCTGCACGATGCCCTTGGGCGTGCCCGTGGTGCCGCTGGAATAGATCAGGTTGAACGGGTCTTCGGGGGCGATGTCCACGGCCAAAGGCCGCGCGCCCGGCGGCGCCAGCCAGTCGTGCAGCGGGCGCTGGCCGCTGTCGTCCAGGCTCACCACCGGCGGCAGCCCGGGCTGGCCGGCCAGCTGCGCCGCGGTGTCGGCATCGGCAAAAAGCAACGCCGCCTGGGCGTCGCGCACCATGGCCGCCAGGCTGTCGGCGGTGGCGCCGGGTGCCAGCGGCGCCACGGCCACGCCGGCGCGCAGCGCGCCCATGAACACCGCCACGTAGTCGATGCTGGCCTGGCCGCAGATCGCCACGGCCTGGCGCTGGCGCACGCCGCTGCGCTGCAGCGCCGCGGCCACGCGGTCCATGCGCTCGTCCAGCTGGGCGAAGCTCAGCGCCTGCTCGCCGCAGCGCAGCGCCACGCGTTGCGGCGCGGCGCGCGCGTGCTCGCGGATCAGATCGGGGACGGTGCGAAAGGGCGCGAGCGGGGCGGGGACCATGCTGGCGCCGAGCTTAGCAAGCCTCCGCCGTGCCCGGCAGGGGCCTCACCCAGGGGGCGGGCGACGCTCAGGCCGCGCGGCGGCGGCGCAGGCGCGCCATCAGCAGCAGGCCGCCCGCGCTCCACAGCGCCCAGGTGGCGGGTTCGGGGATGGGCGCCAGCGTCAGCTTGTAGACGATGCCGCCGGTGCCGCTGGCCGGGGTGTTGGTGACCAGCGCGTACAGCTCGCCCTCGGCGTCTTCGCCGAAGCCGTGCACCGTCAGCCCGTTGGGCAGGCCGCCGCCCGGGTTGGCGGCGGTGGCAAAGGACGGCAGCAGGAACTCGCTGATCAGGCCGGTCTCGAGGTCGGCATAGAACAGCCGGCCGTCCACGCGCGGCGGCGCGTTGCGCAGTGCCAGGTCGCCGAACACGTACTTGCCGAACAGCGCCGGGATGTCGTCGCCGCGGTAGACAAAGCCGCCGGTGATGGAGATGCCGTCCTGGTGGTCGTACTGCAGCGTGCCCTGCGTGCCCGAGATCGGGTCGATCAGGCCGTCCGGGCTGCCCGGGCTGCGCGCGCCGGTGCCGGCAGCGCCGCCAGGGACGCGGTTGAAGAGGAAGTCGCCCTCCTTGATGGCCCAGCCGTAGTTGCCGCCGGCCACCAGCAGGTTGATCTCTTCGATGTTGCCCTGGCCCACGTCGGCGATGATGATGCGGCCGCCCGGGTCGCCGCTGTCGACGCTGAAGCGGTAGGGGTTGCGGAAGCCCAGGGCGTACTGCTCGGGCACCGGGCCGCCCACGCCCATGTTGTCGGTGGGGATGCGGTACTGCCCGTTGGCGCTGACCGCGTTGGCGCTGCCCGCCGTGAGCGCCGGGTTGAGCGGGTCGAAGCGCAGCATCTTGCCCAGCGGCGTGCTGGGGTTCTGCGCGTTGCCGCCGGGTTCGATGTGGCTGGGCCCCACGTCGTTGGCGTTGCCGCCGTCGCCCAGCCCCAGGTACATGTAGCCGTCACGGCCGAACAGGATGGTGCCGCCGTTGTGGTTGTTGGCGTTCTTGCCGAAAGAGATGACCTCGCGCCGCGAGCTCGCGTCGACCACACCCAGCGTGGGCATCTTCCACTCGTTGACCACGGTCTTGTAGCCCTGCGTGGCGCCGTTGGGCGCGACGTAGGTGGGCGAAGTACCTGCCGGGATGGGTTCGCTGTTGAAGGTGTAGAGCGTGCGGAAGCCGGGCGCCGCCGCGTTGGCGAAGTCGGGGTGGAAGGCCAGGCCCAGCAGGCCACGCTCGTCGTTGGCGTTGGTGGGCACGAACGAGCCGACCATGCGCGCGCTGATGTCCAGCGCATTGCCCGGCTGCAGCACACCATTGAGCAGCACGCGCAGCTGGCCGCCTTGCTCCACCACGTACAGGCGGCTGGGGTCGCCCGGGGCCACCGCGGCGAAGTCGGGCGCCGCCAGCCCGGTGGCCACCGGCAGCAGGTTCAGCGCGATGTCGCCGCGCGGGATGGAGGGCAGCAGGTCACGCGGCTGCGCCTGCGCACCCACGACGGCGGCCAGGGCGAGGGCGCTCGCGGCGACGCGGGCAAGTGTGGGAATCATGGACATGGCAAGAGCCTCCTGCAGGGGACTGGGCACCGTAGGCGGTGGGGCGTTCAGGCGCGGCGCAGGCGCCAGGCGCCGAAGGCCAGCCCGCCCAGCAGCAGCCAGGCCGCCCCGGGTTCGGGCACGGCGCTGATGTTGTCGACGCCCAGCGTGGCGGCGATGAAGTCGGAGCCGGCGGGCACGGAAGCCAGCACCGAGTGGTACAGGCGCAGCTCGGTCACGTTCTGGAGGGACCCCGCGCCGGTCAGTGCCGCCGGCGTGGTGGCAAAGAACACCGGCTGCCAGCCGCTGCCAGAGGGCACGGTGATGGGATCGGTCGAAAACGGCCCCGACAGCCACAGCCGCAGGCTCAGGTCGGTGCTGCCGAAGTTGTTGACGTCCATGTGGATGCCGCTGACACCGGCCGAAACGTAGTCGCCGCTCCAGGCGGGGCCGGCAATGGCCACCAGCCGGCCCCCGGCGCCGCCCGTGCCGTTGGACTGCAGCAGCAGGTAGGCGTCGCCGGCACCACCGGGGCCGCCGCTGGCCACGGTCTGGGGCGGGGTGGGGTTGGCAGAGCCGCTGAACCAGCCCTGGGTATCGCCCGGCGCAAAGCCGTTGACAGTGCCGACCGTGACGGCGGCCGCAGGCGCAACGGCCACGGACACCAGCATGGCCGCCAACGCGGCACGGACTTGCAGACCCGGCATGAACAAGCCCCCCTCGGATGGCGACGCGGCGCAATGGCTTGATTGGTTTCCGCGCCATCGGTTTACGCGCGCCGGGGCGGCAATATTCCGCTGCCAAACTAGGGGGATACCCAAAAAACCAGGGCCTCGGGCAGGCGCGGGCGCAGCGCCAGGGCCGGCGTTGCAGCCGGCCAGGCTTGACCTGGGGGCGCACGCTGCGGTGGCGCAACTGGCGCGCGCCGGGCGCGATTCCGGGCTGTGCTTGCTTTGGCTCAAGAAGTCATCGCGGCGGGCCCTTGATGATGCAGCCCGCTGTTCCGATCACCCTGCCATGGCCGCGGCGCGCGGCGATTAAGGAAAAGCCTTGCCCGGTCGCACGATCCTGGTCGTCGACGACAACCCCGAGAACCTCATCGTGCTGGGCGAGCTGCTGCTCGGCCAGCACAAGGTGCGCACCGCCAACTCGGGCGAGCGCGCATTGTTCCTGGCGCGTCAACGTCCTCTGCCCGACCTCATCCTGCTGGACGTGATGATGCCGGTGATGAGCGGCTACGAGGTGCTGGCGCAGCTGCGCGCCGACCCGCTGACCCGCGACATTCCGGTGATCTTCGTCACCGCCCTGAACGCCGCCGAGGACGAGCAGCGCGGCATCGAGCTGGGCGCGGTGGACTACGTCACCAAGCCGCTGCACCCGGCCATCGTGCTGGCGCGCGTGAACACCCACCTCGAGCTGAAGGCGGCGCGCGACGTGCTGCGCCGCGACAACGCCAAGCTCGAGCTCGAGATCGCGCGCCGCATGCACGAGAACCAGGTGGTGCAGGACGTGACCATCCACGCCCTGGCGCGCCTGGCCGAGATGCGCGACGAAGAAACCGGCCGCCACATCGAACACACCCAGAGCACGGTGCGCCATCTGGCCCGCCTGGCGCGCAGCCACCCGCGCTTTGCCGCCGAGCTGAACGAGCACACCATCGCGCTCATCAGCAAGTCGGCGCCGCTGCATGACATCGGCAAGGTGGGCATCCCCGACCAGATCCTGCGCAAGCCGGGCAAGCTCGACGCCGCCGAGTGGGAGATCATGAAGACCCACGCCCAGCTCGGAGCCGACGCCTTGAGGCACGCCGTGGATGACACCCACGAGCGCGCCGAGTTCCTGGACTTCGCCATCGAGATCGCGCGCAGCCACCACGAGCGCTGGGACGGCAGCGGCTATCCCGACGGCCTGGCCGGCGAAGCCATCCCGCTGGCGGCGCGGCTGATGGCCATCGCCGACGTCTTCGACGCACTGATTTCACGCCGCGTCTACAAGGCCCCCATGCCCTTCGGCGTGACGCAGGCGCTGATGGCCGAACAGCGCGGTCGCCACTTCGACCCCGACCTGCTGGACATCTTCATCGGCGCCTACGACACCTTCTGCGACCTGGCCCGACGCCACACCGAAGACCCGGCAGCGGCCGCCGACGCCACGGGCTGAGCATGGCGGGCCCGGGCCAGCCGTCTGTCAAGGGCAGGGCTCGACGGGTGCAGCCGCGGGCGCTGCTGGTGGCGCTGGTGTATGCGCTGGCCGGGTCGGCCTGGATCCTGGGTTCCGACTGGCTGCTGGGCAGCCTGGTGCGTGACCACGACCTGCTGGTGCGCCTGAGCGCGCTCAAGGGCTGGGCCTTCGTCGCCTGCACGGCGTTGCTGATCTACGTGGTGGCACGATCACGGCGCGACGACCCGGCCGCGCAGGCCGAGCCCGCGACGGACGCGGGGCCGCGCTGGCGTCGCGACCTTGTCTGGCTGCTGGCCGCGGCGCTCATCGTGGCACTCACGGCCCTGGTGGTGCGCCAGAACCGCAGCGCCACCGCACAGGTGTTCGTCACGCAGCTGGAATCGGCCTCGGAGCTGAAGACGCGTCAGGTGCAGCAGTGGCTGCAGGAGCAGCTCAAGCAGGCGCGCGTCATCCAGTCCAGCCCGTTCTGGTCGGAATCCTACCGGCGCTGGCGCGAGGGCGGCGACGCCACGGCCCTGTACCGGCTGTCCGAACGCGTGGGCCAGCTGCGCGACGCCTACGGCAACACGCACATCGCGCTCATCGACGACCGCGGCGTGGTCACCGCCGCGCCCGCCGACGACCAGCCCCTCTCGCCGGCGCTGCGCGCGCTGGTCACCCAGGCCACGGCCAGCGGCCGCATCCAGCTGAGCGACACCTTCCTGCCGGCCGGCAGCGCGGGCCAGCCGCAGTTCGAGATCGTCGCGCCGCTGCCGCTGCTGGGCACCGGCGTACAGGCCGCGCTGGCCATCCGCGTCGACCCGCGCAAGACCCTGCAGCCCATGCTCCAGTCGTTCACGCTGCCGGCGCGCACAGCGCAGGCGCGCCTGGTGCGGCGCGGTGCGGACCGGCTGATCGGCGTCTCGGACACCCACAGCACGCCGCTGCAGGCGGCCGACCAGGCCACGGCGCGTGCCGCGCGCGGCGATCTGCCCTTCGGCCGCGCCTACTACGGCACCGACCACCGCGGCATCGAGGTGCTCGCCGCAGTGCAGCCGGTGCCCGATTCCGACTGGATGCTGGTCAACCAGATCGACGTCGCCGAACTGCGCGCCGCCTCGCTGGCCGACGCGCAGTGGATCACGGCCTTCGGCGCGCTGCTGCTGCTGGGCCTGCTGGTGGCGCGCCAGTACCTGCAGGGCCAGCGCTCGCTGGAGCGTGCGCGCGCCGTGCAGGCGCTGCAGCGCGAGCAGATGCGCGGCATGGCACTGGTGCAGGCCATCGTCGATGGCTCCGGCGACGCCATCTTCGCCAAGGACCTGGAAGGCCGCTACCTGCTGTGCAACCGCGAGGTCTACCGCCTGATGGGCCGCAGCCCGGAGCAGGTGCTGGGCCACAGCGACGCCGAGCTGCTCCCGCCCGAGCAGGCCGCCGCGCTGCGCGCGAACGACCAGCGCGTGGCGCGCGAGGCTGCGGTCTCCACGCACGAGGAAGTGCTGCAGACCCAGCGCGGCCTGACCGTCTTCCTGGCCACCAAGGGCCCCTTGCGCGGCGCCGACGGCGCGATCACGGGCATCTTCGGCATCTCGCGCGACATCACCGAGCGCCAGCACGCCGAGGCCGCGGTGCGCGATGCCGAGGCCACCCAGCGCACGTTGCTGGCGGCCATGGCCGACGGCATGTTCGTGGCGCAGCAGCACCGCTTCGTGTTCGCCAACCCGGCCCTGCCGCGCCTGCTGGGCTACACGCCCGAAGACTTCATCGGCCTGCCCTTCGAGGCGGTGGTCGCGCCCGAGCACCTGGCGCTGTGCACCGGGCGCTACGAGCAGCGCATCGCCGGCGGCGCGCCGCCGGAGCAGTACGAGGTGATGCTGCTGCGCCAGGGTGGCGGCCCGCGGCTGTGGGTGGAGCTGACCGCCACGCGCTTCGACTACCGCGGCCAGCCGGCGGTGCTGGGGCTGATCCGCGACATCACCGAGCGCCGCCAGGCGCAACAGGCCTTGCGCGACGCGGCCGCGCTGGTGCAGGCGGTGGGGGATTCGGTGCTGGACCACATGGCGGTGCTGGACCACCACGGCACGATCGTCGCCGTCAACGCCGCCTGGAACGAGTTTGCCGCCGCCAACGGCGCGGCCGCGGCGCCGGACAGCGGCTTCGGCGTGGGCAGCAACTACCTGGCCGCCTGCCGCGCCGCGAGCACGCCCGACGAGGCCGAGGCGCGGGCGGCGCTGGACGGTATCTCCGCGGTGATCGAGGGGCGCGTGCCGCTGTTCCAGCTGGAGTACCCCTGCCACTCGCCGGGCCACCAACGCTGGTTCCAGATGAGTGTGACGCCGCTGCGCAGCAGCGCCGGCGGCGCGGTGGTGGTGCACGCCGACATCACGGCCCGGCTGGAGGCCGCGATCGCGCTGCGCAAGAGCGCCGGTGCGTTCCGCTCGATGGTGGCGGCGCTGGACGAGGGCATCCTGGTGTTCGACGAAGCCGGCCGGCTGCAGGCCTGCAACCCGGCGGCCGAGCGCTTCTTCGGCCTGGGCCTGGCGCAGCTGCAGGCCGAGCCGATGCCCTGGGGCTGGCAGCTTTGCAGCAGCGACGGCCAGCCGCTGCCGCCGGCGCAGCAACCCCTGGCGCAGGCGTTGCAGCAGGGTCTGGCCAGCCGCGACACGCTGCTGCTGGCGCTGTCGCCGGCCGGCGCGCGCCACTGGGTGCGCGTGAACGCGCAGCCGGTGCGGGACGCTGCGGCGGGCAGCCTGGGCGGGGCGGTGCTGACCTTCAACGACGTGAGCGCGCGCCACGCCGCCGAGACCTCGCTGCACCAGCTGTCGCTGGCGGTCGAGCAAAGCCCCATCGGCATCATGATCAGCGACACGCGCGGCCGCATCGAGTACGTCAACGAGTCCTTCTGCCGCATCACCGGCTTCGCCCGCGACGACGCCGTGGGCCAGCATCGTTGGGCCTTGCAGCCCAGGGCCGACGCGCACGGGCCCGCCGCCGAACTGGAAAGCGCGCTGGCGCGCGGCGAGGCCTGGAAGGGCGAGCTCAGCAGCTGGCGCCGCGACGGCCAGCGCTTCGACGAGTTCGTGCACGTGGCGCCCATGCGCCAGCCCGATGGCCGGGTCACGCACTTCCTGCACATCAGCGAAGACATCACCGAGCACAAGCGGGTGGGGGCCGAGCTCGACCGCCACCGCCACCGCCTGCAGGAACTGGTGGACGAGCGCACCGCGCAGCTGCAGCAGCTGAACCACGCGCTGGTGGAAAGCGAACGCTTCATCCACACCGTGGCCGACCACCAGCCCGACATGCTGCTGTACTGGGACCGCGCGCTGCGCTGCCGCTTTGCCAACCGCGCCAGCCGCCAGTGGTACGGCCTGAGCGAGCAGCAGATGCAAGGCCTGTCCGTGGCCGAGCTGCTGGGGCCCGAGCTGGCCGCCGAATACAGCGAGCACTTTGCCGCCGCGCTGGCCGGCCAGGTGCAGCAGTTCCAGCGCATCTACAGCAACCCGGCGGGCCAGAGCATGCACGGCCGCGTGAGCTACGTGCCCGACCGCCTGGGCACCGAGGTGCGCGGCTTCCTGGTGCTGGTGAGCGACATCACCGAGATCAAGCAGGCCGAATGGCAGCTGCAGCAGGCCAATGCCGAGCTGGTGCTGGCGCGCGACAAGGCCGAGGACGCCAGCCGCGCCAAGAGCGCCTTCCTGGCCAACATGAGCCACGAGATCCGCACCCCGCTCAACGCCATCGTCGGCCTGGCCCACCTGCTGCAGCGCGACGCGCAGGACGCACTGACGCGCCAGCGCCTGGACAAGGTGACCGAGGCCGCGGGTCACCTGCTGCAGGTGATCAACGACGTGCTCGACCTGTCCAAGATCGAGGCCGGGCGGCTGGACCTGGAGCGCATCGATTTCGCGCTGCCCGAGGTGCTGTCGCGCTGCCAGGCGCTGGTGGCCGAGCGCGCGCGCGCCAAGGGCCTGGCGCTGCACCTCAGCCACGAAGGCGTTCCCGACAACCTGCGCGGCGACCCCACGCGCCTGGCGCAGGCGCTGCTCAACCTGCTGAGCAACGCCGTCAAGTTCACCGAAGCCGGCGAGGTGCGCCTGACGGTGCAGCGCCTGGACAGCAGCGACGAAGGCCTGCTGCGACTGCGCTTTGCCGTGCGCGACACCGGCGTGGGCATCTCCGCGGCCGACCTGCAGCGCCTGTTCAACCCCTTTGCGCAGGCCGACACATCGATGACGCGGCGCTTCGGCGGCTCGGGCCTGGGCCTGTCCATCACCCGGCGCCTGGCGGCGATGATGGGCGGCGAGGTCGGCGTCGAAAGCCAGCCCGGCGCGGGCAGCGAGTTCTGGTTCACCGCCTGCTTCGAATCCGGCCTGCCGCTGGCGTCGGCGCCGCAGCGCGATGCAAACGAGCTGGCGGCGCAGCTGCGCCTGCACCACGCCGGCGCCGAACTGCTGCTGGTGGAAGACAACGCGATCAACCAGGAAGTGGCGCTGGAGCTGCTGCAGTCGGTGGGCCTGCACGTGACCGTGGCCGGCACCGGGCAGGAAGCGCTGGAGCGCGTCGCCACCCAGGTCTGGGATCTGGTGTTGATGGACGTGCAGATGCCGGTGATGGACGGCCTGGAGGCCACGCGCCGCATCCGCGCGCTGCCCGGGCGCGACACCCTGCCCATCCTGGCCATGACCGCGCACGCCTTCGGCGAAGACCGCGCCGCCTGCCTGGCCGCGGGCATGGACGGCCATGTCGCCAAGCCGGTGGACCCGGCCCAGCTGTACGCGGCGCTGTTGCGCTGGCTGCAGCCGCCCAACCCGGCGCGCACGCCGCTGGCGCCTGGCCCCGACAACGCGCCCGCGGACGCGGACGCCACGCTGCCCGAGATCCGCGGCCTGGACCGCGCGCAGGCGCTGCACTACACCGGCGGCAGCAGCGCCTTGCTGCGACGCCTGCTGCGGCAGTTCGAGCGCCACTACCGCGCCGAGCCCGAGGCCCTGGCCGAGCACCTGGTGCAGGGCGACCACGAGGCCTTGCGCCGCAGCGCGCACAGCCTGAAGGGCGTGGGCGCGTCCATCGGCGCGCGCGAAGTGCCGGCCCTGGCCCTGGCGCTGGAAACCGCGCTGGCCGACGCCGGCCCGCCCGAAGCGGTGGTCGACGCGGCGCAGCGGCTGCAGCGCGCCCTGGCGGCGCTGCTGGCGGCCATCGCCGAGGCCCTGCCCAGCGCCGACACCCAGGCCATGCCGCTGGACGACGCCGCGCTCGGTGCGTCCGCGCTGGACCGGCTGGACCGCCTGCTGGGCAGCGGCGACTACGAGGCCGCCGTCGTCTTCCGCGAGCTGGCCGACCCCATCAGGCGGCGCTGGGCGGCGCAGGCCGCCGAGCTGGAGCGCCGCGTGCAGCAGTTCGACTACGAGGGCGCGCAGGCCCTGCTGCGCCGCCTGCGCGCAACACCGCGCGACTGAGGGCGGGCCGCCCGCCGCACCGGCGTCAATCGACCTTGGCGCCCGAGGCCTTCACCACCGCGGCCCACTTGCGCGTCTCGGCCTCGATGAAGCGCACAAAGTCGGCCGGCGTCATGCCGCTGGGGATGGCGCCCTGGGCCAGCAGGCGTTCGCTGATGGCCGGCGTGGCCAGGGCCTTGGCGGTTTCCTGCTGCACCCGCGCCACGATGTCGGCCGGCGTGCCGGCGGGCGCCAGCAGGCCGAACCAGGAACTGGCCTCGTAGCCGGCCAGCGGCGGGCCGCCGGCCTGGGCGATGGTGGGCAGGTCGGGCAGCGCGGCCGAACGCTGCGCGCTGGTCACGGCCAGGGCCTTGAGCCGGCCGCTCTTGATGTGCGGCAGCGCCGAGGGCAGGTTGTCGAACATCAGGTCCACGTTGCCGGCGATCAGGTCGATCAGCGCCGGCCCCGAGCCGCGGTAGGGCAGGTGCAGCATGAAGGTACCGGTCAGGGTCTTGAACAGCTCGCCCGACAGATGGATGCTGGTGCCGTTGCCCGAGCTGGCCATGTTCAAGCGCCCCGGGTTGGCGCGCGCCGCCTTCACCAGGTCGGGCACGGTCTGGATGCCGTACTTCTGCGCCATGGCCGGGTTGAGCACCAGCACGTTGGGCACGCCCGCCACCAGCGTGACCGGGGCGAAGTCCTTCACATGGTCGAAGGGCATCTTGGGGTAGAGCGCGGCATTGATGGCGTGCGTGCCCACCGTGCCCATCAGCAGGGTGTAGCCATCGGCCGGCGCCTTGGCGACCTCGGCCGCGCCGCTGTTGCCGCCGGCACCGGGCTTGTTGTCCACCACGAAGGGCTGGCCGAAGGCGCGCTGCAGCTCGGGCGCGATGGCCCGGGCCAGGATGTCGGTGGTGCCACCGGCGGCAAAGGGCACGACGATGCGCACCGGCTTGGCCGGCCAGGCGCCCTGGGCGCGGGCGAACAGGGGCAGCGCGGCGGCGCTGGCGGCGATGAAGTGGCGGCGGTCCAGGCTCATGGGGGGCGTTCTCTTGCAGCAGGGGGTGGGCCAGTTTGCCCGCCGCGGCCCGGCTTGCCAGCCGGGCCATCCCTACGCAGCCGCTGCGGCCCCGGTTGCATCCCCGGCTGCACCCACGGCTACAGCTTCAGCTCCAGCCGCAGCTGCCAGTTGGTGTAGCTGGCGGCCAGGTTGCGCGTGGTCTGCCCCGTGCTGGCGCCGCTGAAGACCTCGCTGCTGGCGTAGTCGCGCGGCGCCAGGTTGCTGGCAGACAGGCGCAGCGCCTTGGCCGGGTCCAGCGTCCACAGGACGAAGCCGTCCCAGACGGTCTTGGTCGGCACGCGCGTGGCGCGGTCGGCCGACAGCAGCGTGCGGTAGCCCGGCGTCCAGTTGACATTGGCGCCCAGGGTCAGCGGCGCGCCGCGCAGCCGGTAGTCGGCGCCCAGGTTGGCGTTGGCCGGGGCCTGGCTGTCCAGCCGGTTGTCGGGCCCGGGCAGGCCTTGCACGCTGCTGCGGTACAGGCTCAGGTTGTGGCGCAGCTCCACCCGCGGCGCGTCGGGCAACAGCTGGTCCAGCCGGTACTTGGCCTCGAACTCCAGGCCCACGGTGCGCGCCCAGCCGATGTTCTGCGGCCGCGACACCCAGCGCGGGCCGGGGCCGCCCCAGCTGACGGTCTCTTCGGCCACGACGCTGCGCATCACATCCTCGATCTGGCGCACGAAGAGGTTGGCGCTGAGCAGGCCGCCGCCCTCCAGGTAGCGCTCGAAGGCCAGGTCCAGGCCCGTGGCCAGCTCGGGCCGCAGCGCGGGGTTGCCGGCGCTGTCGGGCTGGCCGGGCTGGTTGGGCCCGCCCACGGCAAAGCGGCTGTTGATCGAGGGCCGGGCCACCAGCTGGCTGGTGCTGGGCGCGCGGTAGCTGCGCGTCAGGCTCAGGCGCACCTGGTCGCGCACCTTGGGGTCGGGCTTCCACAGCAGGTGCACCAGCGGCGTCCACACGCTGCTGCGGTTGCGCGGGCGTGTGCCGTCACCGGCATCGCCGCGCGTGGTGATGCCTTCCCAGCGCAGGCCGGCGTGCAGCGCCCACTGCGGCGTGAGGTTCCATTCGTCCTGCGCATAGGCCGCCAGGCGCAGGCTGCTGGCCTGCAGCTCGCTGCCGAAGTCGGCCAGCAGATCCTGGCCGCCCTGCTGCGAGACGCGCGTGTCGCTGCGGCGCACGGTTTCGGCCTCCAGGCCCGTCACCAGGCTGTGCTCGCTGCCCGGTTGGGCTTCGCTGCCGCCCAGCAGGCTGCTGAGCTTGAGCGTGAGGTTGCCCGAGTGCTCGCGCGAGCGCGTCACGTCGTGCAGGCGGCGCAGTTCCGTGCCGCTGGCGCCGAACTCCACCCGGTCGGCCACGCTGTCGGCGCGCCAGGTGGCCACGCCGGCGTTCAGCTCCAGCCGCGTGGCCGGGCTCAGGCGCTGGCGCCACTGCGTGCCCAGGCGCAGGTTGGTGAAGCTGCTGTCGTTGTCGCTGTGCGCGCGGTCGTACAGCGGCGCGCCCGCCGGCAGCGTCTGCACCAGCGTGAAATCGCGCCGCGCGACGCCGTCGCTGCTGAACAGGCTGGGCATCAGCACCAGCAGGTCGCCGGCCTCGGACAGCCGCCACTGCAGCCGCCCGGTGAGGTGCAGGCCGCGGCGGCGCTCGCGCGTGTCGGTGCTGGTCTGCTGCTGCAGCAGCGGCGCGCCGGTCTGGGCGTCCACCGTTTCCTCGGTGCCCGAGGCACTGGAGCGCCGCCGGTTGTCGAACAGCCCGGCCGAGAAGTTGTAGCCCAGCGGCCCGGCGTTGTCGTTGTGCGTCCAGCGCAGCCCGGGCGTGGTCTCGCCGTTTTCCAGGCCCAGATTGAGGTGCACGTCGTTGAGCCGCCGCTTCAGGCCTTCGCGCAGCACGATGTTGATGGTGCCGGCGATGGCGCGCGCGCCGGTCTCGGCGGTGGGCGCGCGCAGCACCTCGATGCGCTCGACCTGCTCGGGCGTGAGCGAATCCAGGCTGAAGCCCGGCGGCATGCGCTGGCCGTCGATCAGCAGCTGGGTGAAGCCGCCGCCCAGCCCGCGCATGCGCGGCGCCCCGCCGCGGCCGGGCGCGCCGGGCGTGCTGACGCCAGGCAGGCGGCGCAGCACCTCGCCCACGGTGGCATCGCCGAACTTGTCGATCTCCTCGCGTCCGATCACGATCTTGGCCGCGGTGGACTGGCGGCGCTGGTCGGTGTCGGCGACGCGGCCGCCGGTGATCTGCACCCGCTGCTCGGCGCCCGCGGGCGCCGAGGCGGCGGCGGCCGGGGCTGCGGGTGGCGTCTGCGCCCGGGCGAAGCCGCACGTCGACAAGGCGGCGACCAGGCCGCAGGCAGCCCAGGTGCGGTGCAGGAAGAAGGGTCTGAACATGCGGGCGATTGTCCGGGGCGGCCGTGAACCCTCCGCCGCCCGGGGCCGGCATTTGCTCAACTTCACACGGCGCCGCGCGCCGACAATCGCGGCCCATGGACATCCCGCAGCTCCGCGCCCGCCTGCAAGGCCTGGGTGCCAACGCCGAGCACCAGCGCCACGTGCTGACGCGCTGGCTGCAGGCGCAGCCGCAGGACAGCGGCAAGCGCCGGCTGCAGGACTTCATGCCGCTGGCGCTGCGCCAGGCGCTGCCGGCGCTGCAGGCCGAACTGACCGGCCTGGCGCGGCTGGTGAGCGAGCACCCGGGCGAGGACGGCTCGGCGCGCCTGCTGGTGGCGCTGCACGACGGCCAGATGGTCGAGGCCGTGCGCCTGCCGCGCGCCGGGCTGTGCGTGTCCAGCCAGGTGGGCTGCGCCGTGGGCTGCCTGTTCTGCATGACCGGCCGCGGCGGCCTGCTGCGCCAGCTGGGCAGCGCCGAGATCGTGGCCCAGGTGGTGCTGGCACGCGCCACGGCGCCGGCACAGCCGCTGCGCAAGGTGGTGTTCATGGGCATGGGCGAGCCGGCGCACAACCTGGACGCGGTGCTGGACGCCATCACCCTGCTGGGCCAGGAGGGCGGCATCGCGCACAAGAACCTGGTCTTCAGCAGCGTGGGCGACCCGCGCGCCTTCGAGCGCCTGCTGGCGCTGCGCCCGGGCCAGGTGCGGCCGGCGCTGGCGCTGTCGCTGCACAGCACGCTGGCCGCGCGCCGCACTGAGCTGCTGCCGCGCGCGCCGCGCATCAGCCCGGCCGAGCTGGTGGACCTGGGCGAGCGCTACGCCCGCGCCACCGGTTACCCGATCCAGTACCAGTGGACGCTGATCGAGGGCGTCAACGACGGCCCGGAAGAGATGGACGGCATTGCCACGCTGCTGGCCGGCAAGTACGCGCTGATGAACCTGATCCCCTACAACGCGGTGGACGGCCTGCCCTGGCGCCGCCCCAGCTGGGAACGCGCGGCTGAGATGGCGCGCGCGCTGCACCGCCGCGGCGTGCTGACCAAGCTGCGCCACTCGGCTGGGCAGGACGTGGACGCCGGCTGCGGCCAGCTGCGCGCGCGCGCCGTTGGCGCCAGGACACCGGTGGCCCTGCGGCAGGTTCGCTGACCCCCTGACGGCTTCGGGCCCGACCGCCCAGCCACCCGGAACAGCTCAAGCGCCGCGGCGTTTCGTCCGATAGCGAACAGATCTATCTGTCGCAATCGGAGTCCCCGCCGTGAGTTCCCTGAGTCTTCGTTCCCGCCTCATCGTCTTCGCCCTGGTCGGCGCCACCGTGGCCGGCCTGGTGGGCGCCACCGGGCTGCTGGGTCTGCAGCGTTCGGCGGCCAAGACGCAGTTGCTGGAGGAAAGCACCATCGCCGTGCGCGCCTCGATGAACGCCGACATGAAGCACGACAGCATGCGTGCCGAGATCATGCGCGCCGCCGTTGCCGCGCAGGGCGGCGACGCGGCCGTGATGGCCGACGCCGAGAAAGAGGTCGCCGGCCACGGCAAGGCGCTGCTCGACAGCCTGGCCCGTGCGGCCGAGAAGGCGCCCGACGCGACCGCGGCGCAGGCGCTGGCCGTGGTGCTGCCGGCGGCGCGCCGCTTCACCGATCTGGCACTGGCCACCGCGGCGCAGATCCGAAAGCAGCCCGATCAGGCCGCGCGCGCGCTGGCCGATTTCGAACCGGCGTTTCAGCAACTGGTGCCGCTGATGGACGCCTCGGGCCAGGCCATCGAAGCCGCCGCCGAGGCCATCGCCCAGCAGGCGCGCGACGATGCACGCCGGGTGCAGGCCGCCATGCTGGCGGTGCTGCTGGTGGGGCTGGCGGCGTTTGCCGGTTTCTCTGCCTGGGAGGTGCGCGGCATCCTGCAGCCGCTGCTGGGCCTGCGCGGCGCGGTGCAGCAGCTGAACCGGGACGACGGCGACCTGTCGCGCCGCCTGCCGCCCGCCGCGGTGCCCGAGTTCGCCGAGGTGGCCGTGCTGTTCAACCGCTTCCTGGACAAGATCGCCCGCGTCGTGGGCGACGTGCAAAAGGCGGCCGGCGAAATCTCGCACGCCAGCACGCAGATCGCCGCCGGCAACCAGGACCTGAGCCAGCGCACCGAGCAGACCGCGGCAGGCCTGCAGCAAGCGGCCGCCAGCGTCGAGCAGATCACCGCCAGCGTGCGCCAGAGCGCCGGCGTTGCCGGCCAGGCCAATGAACTGGCCGGACGCGGCGGCGAGGCGGTGGCGCGTGTGGTCAGCACCATGGCCGAGATCGACACCGCCTCGCACCGCATCGGCGAGATCATCGGCGTGATCGACGGCATCGCCTTCCAGACCAACATCCTGGCGCTGAACGCGGCGGTCGAAGCCGCGCGCGCTGGCGAGCAGGGGCGCGGCTTCGCCGTCGTCGCAGCGGAAGTGCGCGCTCTGGCGCAGCGCAGCGCCGCGGCGGCGCGCGAGATCAAGGCGCTGATCGCCACCAGCGTCGAGAAGGTCGAGGCCGGCGACCAGTACGTCAAGCAGGCAGGCGCGACCATGGGCGAGATCCTGGCCGGGGTGCAGCGCGTGGGCACGCTGATCGGCGAGATCAGCGCCGCGGCCAAGGAACAAAGCAGCGGCATCGTGGCCGTGAATGAGGCCGTCAGCGGCCTGGACCGCTCGACCCAGCAGAACGCCGCGCTGGTGGAACAGACCGCCGCCGCAGCGTCGGAGATGGCCCGCCAGGCCACCCTGCTGGCCGGCACGGTGTCGGTGTTCAAGACCTGCGCCAGCGCCTGAGCCCCGGCGCAGGGCCTGGGCCTGCTCAGGCCTTGGTCACGGCGTAGACGCCTGTGAAGCTCTCGCCGGCCTGCAGCGCGTAGCCGGCCCATTTCTTGGGCAGGCAGACGTTGTTGTAGTCCAGCAGAAAGGCCTGCAGGTTGGCCGCCTCGATGCGGTACGAGCCGGCATTGGCGTCGAAGAACTTGAACGCACCCGGCCCGTCGCGGCACAGGGCGATGGCGTGCTGGCCGTGCCAGAACTCGATCAGCAGGGCCTGCACGTCTTCGTTGTTGCTGAACGAACGGTTCAGGGTCTGGAAGCTGGTCTGCCAGCGCTTCTCTTCGAGCACCAGGCCCACGCTGGCGGCCTGCGCGTCCATGCGCCCGCCGCCCGTCTTGAGGCCCAGCGCCGCTTCGGTGAGCTTGACGGCGGCCTGGCTGCCCGTCACCGGGCCATCGGCCAGGCGCGGGAACTTGGTGCTCCAGACGACGAAGCGGAACTGCTCTTGCAGCCACAGCAAGGCCATCTGCAGGCACAGGCCGTGGCCGGCGTCGCCCTGCAGCAGCGGGATGGTGTAGCGCTGCTGCGCCTTGGACAGCTTCTCGCCGTGCTCGCGCAGTGTGTGGAAGATCTTGCTGCCCTGGCCGAGCATCGTTTTCTCGACGTACTTCAGCGCCGCCCCGTACTTGAGCTGCTTGTCCGGCTTGATGGCCGCGATCAGGTTCTTGACGATGGGGTCGAACTCGATCGGCGCCTGGTGCTGCTGCGCGTCGCACAGCTTCTGGTACAGCGGCAGGAGCGAGCTTTCGCGCTGCCAGGACGAGGTCTTGTCCTGCAGGCGGGCGCCGGGGTCGGCGGCGCGGACGAGGCGCAGGAATTCGTCGACAAAGGCTTGCGTGATCTGCATGTTGCTCTTCCCGTGGACCTGGGGTCCCCTGCCCCTGCAGCACGCATGAAACCGCCTGGCGCGCGCGCCGCCAATGCGGGCTTACACCCCCCGGGTGGGATCCGGCTGTGCCGTCCCGGCCCTGCGCCGATTCACCACTTCGGAACGCTTTGGCACCGCTTAGGTGCACCCGACGCACCCGAGTGCGGCACAAGGGCGGCGCCAGTCGCACCGATTCAGGCCCGGAAATTGCTGTCCTGGTGCGGATTCGGCCGCCCCTGGTGCATCCGCACCCCGGCCACAGGAGACCAGACCTTGGATCAGATCAAGCCGGGCACCGACGCCCTGTTCATCCTCTTGGGCGCCATCATGGTGCTGGCCATGCACGCCGGCTTTGCCTTTCTCGAACTGGGCACGGTGCGCAAGAAGAACCAGGTGAATGCGCTGGTCAAGATCCTGGTGGACTTTGCGGTGTCGACCATCGCCTATTTCTTTGTCGGCTACGCCGTGGCCTACGGGGTGAGCTTCTTCACCGGGGCGCAGGCGCTGGCGGTGGACAACGGCTTCGGGCTGGTGAAGTTCTTCTTCCTGCTGACCTTTGCCGCGGCCATACCGGCCATCGTCTCGGGCGGCATCGCCGAGCGCGCGCGCATGGGGCCGCAACTCATCGCCACCGCGGCGCTGGTGGGCCTGATCTACCCGGTGTTCGAAGGCGTGGTCTGGAACCAGCGCCTGGGTATACAGGCCTGGATCAAGGCCGCCACCGGCGCCGAGTTCCATGACTTTGCCGGCAGCGTGGTGGTGCACACGGTGGGCGGCTGGATCGGCCTGGCCGCGGTGCTGCTGCTGGGCCCGCGCGCCAACCGCTACCGCAAGGACGGCGGCATCAGCGCGCACCCGCCGTCGAGCATCCCCTTCCTGGCCCTGGGCTCCTGGATCCTGGCGGTGGGCTGGTTCGGCTTCAACGTGATGAGCGCGCAGACCATCGACAAGATCTCGGGCCTGGTGGCCGTGAACTCGCTGATGGCCATGGTGGGCGGCACCCTGGTGGCCGCACTGATGGGCCGCAACGACCCGGGATTCGCCTACAACGGCCCGTTGGCCGGGCTGGTGGCGGTGTGCGCCGGGTCGGACGTGATGCACCCGCTGGGCGCGCTGGTCACCGGCGGCGCGGCCGGCGCCATCTTCGTGGCCATGTTCACCCTCACGCAGAACCGCTGGAAGATCGACGACGTGCTGGGCGTGTGGCCGCTGCACGGCCTGTGCGGCGCCTGGGGCGGCATCGCCTGCGGCATCTTCGGCCTGCAGTCCCTGGGCGGACTGGGCGGCGTCAACCTGCCGGCGCAGCTGATCGGCACCTTGCTGGGCGTGGGCTGGGCCCTGGCCGGCGGCTTCGCCGTCTACGGGCTGCTGAAGGTGACGATGGGGCTGCGGCTGACGCAGGAAGAGGAGTACGACGGAGCGGATCTGTCGATCCACAGGATCGGGGCGACGCCGGAGCGGGAGGTGAGTTGGTAGGGGGCCGGGTGCCGCAGGGCCAAGTTCGCGCCCTCAGGCGACCGTCAGCCACGGATTGACCACCACGATGCCGCAATCCGCGAAGTCATCGACATTGCGGGTGGCGAGCTGCAGGCCGTTGTGCCGCGCAATCGCCGCGATCTGCGCGTCGAACTGGGCGATCGGCCGGCCTGCGGCGCGGCGCGTGGCCACGATGTCCGCATACGCCGGCACGGCGGCGCTGTCGAAGGGCAGCACGTGCCCGGCGAAGTCCTCGTCGAACATCGCCCGGATGGCGCGGTCCAGTGCGCCCTGCCGCTTGCCCGCCGGCAGCAGCCGCGCACCCAGCAGCATCTCGGCCTGCGTGACGGCGCTCACGTAGAGGCTTTCGGCCGGCTGCGCCGCGAACCAGGTCAGCACCGCCGGCGCGGGCGCGCTGCGCAAGAGTTCGGAGAGAACCTTGGTGTCGACCAGCGCGCCCATCAGCGCGGTTTGGCTGGGGCCTTGGTCTTGGTCGAACGCGCCGCCGCGGCTGGCGCAGGCGTGTCCGGCACGGGCGGCAGCCGCACCGGTTCTCGCAACTCGACGGACAAGCGGACATCGCCGAGCCCGGCGAAGCGTGCGCGGATGCGAGTGCCAATGTCAGGCGCAGCAGGCGCGGGTTCGAGCAGCGCCGTGCGCAGGATCTGGCGCGCCTCTTCTTCCATGGAACGGTTGCGCATGGCGGCGCGCAGGCGCAAACGGGCCTTCAGCGGTTCATCGAGGTTGCGGATGGTGAGGGTGGCCATGGCTTGATGGCGAGACTGCTGTCAGTGTAGGCAGTGCTGGCATTGCCAGCAAGGGTGGCCAGGGTTCAGTGCGCGGCCGGAACACCCCCTCACGCCGCCTTCCGATACCCCCTCGCGAATCAGTCGGCCGCGCGGTACCCGCGCGGGATGGCCGCCAGCAGCCGCTTCGTGTACTCCTCCCTTGGCGCCGCCAGGATGCGCGCGGCGCTGGCCTGTTCGACCACCACGCCGTCCTTCATCACCAGCAC
>LNFM01008893.1_pt1 | contig 42748 bp, 42 predicted proteins | sample 596031 | NCBI WGS metagenome assembly LNFM01 (sample SAMN04254537, study PRJNA301005) | activated carbon metagenome | isolation source: dual media filters at the Ann Arbor, Michigan drinking water treatment plant | place: USA: Ann Arbor
TCAGCAGCGCCGCCTCGTTCAGCACCGCCGGCGTCTGCTGGTGCAGGTAGCTCTTGTTGGCCGAGCCGCCGCCCTTGGCGATGAACAGAAATTTGTAGGCATCGCCATCGGTGGCGTAGATGTCGATCTGTGCCGGCAGGTTGGTGCCGGTCTGCACTTCCTTGAACATCGAGATCGGCGAGACCTGCGAGTAGCGCAGGTTGGTCTCGGTGTAGGTCTTGTAGACGCCCCTGGCGATCGCCGCCTCGTCGCCGCCGCCGGTCCACACCGCCTGGCCCTTCTTGCCCATGACGATGGCGGTGCCGGTGTCCTGGCACATCGGCAGCTCGCCGCCGGCGGCGATGTTGGCGTTCTTCAGCAGCTCCAGCGCGACGTACTTGTCGTTGTCCGAGGCCTCGGCGTCATCGAGGATCGAGCGCAGCTGGGCGAGATGCCCGGGTCGCAGCAAATGCGAGATGTCCTTGAACGCCTCGGCGGTCAGCAGGGTCAGCGCTTCCGGCTCGACGGTCAGGACATCGTGGCCGTTGAACCTGGTCGTGCCGACGAAGTCCGAGCCGAGCTTGCGGTAGGGCGTGGCGTCGTGGCCGCCGGGGAACATTTCCTGGAACTGGAACTCGGGCATGGCAACCTCCTGACGCGCCGGCCTCCTGATCGCTGACTGGGAGGCGGGCACCTCTCCGGCGCGCGGCGGCATCCCTGCCGCAAGGGCGTCGCGCCGTCCACCTACTTCTTGCGGAAGCTGTCGAGCTTGACGACCTTCGAGGCGGGGTCCTCGGGCTTGGCCTCGTCGGGCTTGCCGCCTTCCGGCAGTTCCTGTGCCGGCGCGGCCTCGTCGCCGGCCGGCGCGGCCAGCGGCGGCCGTTTCTCGGGCGCCGGCAGCGAGCTCGTCGACGCGCCCGTCTCCGGCTTGTCGGCGGTGGCGGCCTTGTCCTTGCGGTCGAACTGCAGACCGAACCGCACCGATGGGTCGACGAAGGCGGAGAGTGCAGCGAAGGGGACGTGGATGCGCTCCTGCTGCTTGTTGAAGCTCACCGTCACCTCGAAGAAGTCGGAACCGAGGATGAGATCCCAGTACTGATGCTGCAGCACGATGGTCATCTCTTCCGGATACTTGGCGCGCAGGTAGTCGGGCAGGGAAACCCCGGGGTCGTTGCTGCGGAAGGAGATGTAGAAGTGATGCGAGCCCGGCAGACCCTTCTCCGCCACTTGCGTCAGCACGCGCCGGACGACGCTGCGCAACGCGTCGTCGACGAGAGCGTCGTAGTGAAACCGATCGTTCATTGGCCTGTTGGAAATCTCGTTGAAAGCATCGACCCGCGTCACGGCGGAGTCAACGCTGCCAATAGCTTGCAATTGGTGCAAAGGAAAGTGGGAGGGCTTCTGTTGCCCGGTGCCCTCCCGAACCGCGCTTACGTCCGCTGTTTAGGCGGCAGCAGCGAGTGCAACGTCGTTATCGTTGGCACTTGTGTGTGGCCCGTCACGGCGGAACCATACCGGGCAAAAACCGCGCCTTTACCACGCTCGTCGATCCTGGTTCGCCCCCATCGACTCCGCCCCGCGAGGAGCAGAGGAAGGTTGGTGGAGGCGCCGGGTACTGCCCCCGGGTCCGAAACGCTTATGCCACGCGGCGTTTATCGCCATAGTCGGTTTCCCGACACCGCCTATATAGGCGTTTCCTGCGGCGATTTGAAGGCTGTGCGTAGCGGGCACAAAGTGTGCGTTGGCAGGGCCGCCGCGGCCGCTACAGTAGGGCAAAAGAAAGACGGAACCCCGCCATGCCCCTCTCGACCGACCAGCAGAGCGAAATCGACCAGGCGCGCGCCGGTGCGCAGGCAACCTTGCGGCCGATCGCTGCCGCCCTCGAGGAGGTCCTGTTCCAGGCGCTGCCCGTTCTCGACCACGGTTTCGTGCGGGTCGTCGACTACATGGGCGACGACGCTGCAGTCGTGCAGGCGGCGCGCGTCAGCTACGGGCGTGGCACCAAGAAGGTCAGCGAGGATCGCGGCCTGATCAACTACCTGATGCGGCACCGCCACACGACGCCGTTCGAGATGTGCGAGATCAAGTACCACGTCAAGCTGCCGATCTTCGTCGCCCGCCAGTGGATCCGCCATCGCACCGCCAACGTAACGAGTTCTACGTTCCCAAGCCCGAGCATCTCGCCGCGCAAAGCCGGCTGAACCGCCAGGGCCGCGATGCGGTGCTGGGCGGCAAGGAGGCCGAGCGCGTCTTCGATCTCTTGAAGCAGGACGCCGAGCGCGTCTACGAGCACTACATGGAGATGCTGAACGAGGGCGAGGACGGCCAGCCGCTCGATCCCGGGCGCTCCGGCCTGGCGCGTGAGCTCGCGCGCATGAACCTGTCGCTCGGTTTCTATACGCAGTGGTACTGGAAGACCAACCTGCACAACCTGATGCATTTCCTGTCGCTGCGCGCCGACGCGCATGCCCAGTACGAGATTCGCGCCTATGCCGAGGTGATGGTCGACACGCTGCGGCGCTGGTGCCCGATTTGCCACGACGCCTTCATGGAGTATCGCCTGGGTGGCGCTCACCTGTCGAAGACAGGCCTTGCCGCCGTCAAGCTGATGATCGCGGGCGAGAAGGTCGACCAGAAGTCGAGCGGGCTCAATCCGCGCGAATGGCGCGAGCTCATGGCGGCGCTCGGCCTTGGCTAGGGTGCGCGATATCGGGCTCACTGCCGGACGGTTGCGCTTGGTGCGCGAGCGGCCGCGCGACGGTGCCGCCGTCGAGGCGATGAACGAGGCGGCGTTCGGGCCGGACCGTCACCACAAGACGGTCTATCGCCTGCGCGAGGAGGTACCGCCGATCAAGGAACTGTGCTTCGTCGCCATCGACCAGAAGGGCCGCATGGTGGCCTCGATCCGCAACTGGCCGATCCGGATCAACGAGCGCTGGCCTGCCATCCTGCTCGGGCCGCTCGCCATCGCGCCCGAGCTGCGCGGGCTGGGCTACGGCAAGGCCCTGATGTGGCACTCGATGGCCCTTGTCGGCGACCCCGAGTACTACAACCAGTTCGGCTTCCGCCGCGACCTCGCTCTCAACATCCAGCTCCCCGGCTGGGTCGAGGATCGCCGCTTCCTGGCGCTCGAGCTGGTCGCCGGCTCGATGATCGGCGTGCACGGCATGATCGGCAAGCCGCTGGAGAACAAGGTCGCGGCCCGCCGCGGAAAGCGCTGACACGCTTCTCAAATGCCTCCCCAGCTTCGCTTAGCTTCGCTGGGGAGGAGGACATGAGCCTCAATCGGCGCGGCGTGTCACCACGATCAGCTCGGGGCTGGTGGCGTCGACCGGGGATCGGTCCCAGTCGCCGTACCAGTCGACCGGCGCCAGCTGCGCCAGGGCGAGCAGCCGCTCGAGGTGACTGCGGGCGACGAAGCGAATGCGGCTGCGGCCGACGATCGTCTCGCCGGAAGCGGCGAACCGGTAGCAGTGCGTGAGATCGACGATGCCCGTCCGTGGGTCGGCTACCGCCTCGATTCGCTCCTCGACCTCGCCGCGCTCCGCCGTCAGAGCCCGTCGCGGCTTGTCCGGTGTCCAGCCGAGCCACGCCTGGCGGGCCGGGTTGCGGGTGTCGAAGGCCAACCGACCGTCGCGCGTCAGGTGTTCACGGGCGGCCCGCAGCAGAGCGACCGCATGGTCGTCGGTCAACAGGGCCTGAAAGGCATGACCGGTCATGTAGATGAGATCGAAGCGTCGGCCGAGCTGCAGCGCCTGGCCCACGGCCCTTATCCAGACGACGCGCTCGCCGCCGTCGCGCGCCCGCGCGATGCGCAGCATGCCCTCGGCGGGATCGACGCCAGTGAGCCAGGAGCCCTGTGCCGCATCCAAGGTCGAGCACCGGGCCGCCGATCTGCCGGGCCAGGTCGAAGTAGAACGCGTCGCAGACGTCCCAGCCGTTGAACGGGTCGTAGAGCGAGGCAAGCCGCGCATCTTCGAACAACTCGTCGGCGGGCATTCGCGTGCCGTGGTTCAGCGCACCACGATGCGCGGCGCGGGGCGCCCGCCGCGCTGGGGAGCGGAGAGCTGCTTCCAGACCCGGCCCGCGATGTTGCGGTAGATCTGCGCGTATTGGCTGTCGGGCTGGGCGACGACGATGGGATGGCCCGAATCGGACGTCGTGCGGATGTCGAGATGCAAGGGCACCTCGCCCAGGAAAGGCACGCCGAGCTTGTCGGCCTCCTCGCGGGCGCCGCCATGGCCGAAAATCTCGGCCCGCTCGCCGCAGTGCGGGCAGAGGTAGAAGCTCATGTTCTCGACGAACCCCAGGACCGGCACCGCCACCTTGCGAAACATGTTGAGCCCCTTGCGGGCATCGACCAGCGCGATGTCCTGCGGCGTCGAGACGATCACCGCGCCGGCGAGCGCGACGCGCTGGGCAAGCGTCAGCTGCGCATCGCCCGTGCCGGGCGGCATGTCGACGACCAGCACGTCGAGCTCGCCCCACTGGACGTCGCGCAGCATCTGCTCGAGCGCGCTCGACACCATCGGGCCGCGCCAGATCATCGGCGTGTCCTCGTTGACGATGTAGCCGATCGACATGGTCTTGAGGCCGTAGCGCTCGATGGGCTTCAGCGCCTTGCCGTCGATCGACTCGGGCTTGTCCCTGACGTCGAGCATGCGCGGCATCGACGGGCCGTAGATATCGGCGTCGAGCAGCCCGGTGGCGACGCCGTTGGCGACCAGGCCGAGCGCCAGGTTGACCGCCGTCGTCGACTTGCCGACGCCGCCCTTGCCCGAGGCGACGGCGATGATGTGCTTCACGCCCGGAACGTCGATGCGGCCGCCGCCGCCCGTGGTCTTCTGGCCGGGAGCGGTAGCGCCGTGACTGTGGGCGTGCGGGGCGGGCGCCGGCGGCGTCGGTCGCTCGGCCGTCATCACGGCAGTCGCCGAAAGCACGCCGGGCAGGGTGCGGACCGCCTGCTCGCAGGCCTGGCGCAGAGGCTCTAGCGCCGTACCGCGGGCCGGGTCGACATCCAGGGTAACGGCAACGTGACCACCCCGGGTCGCTATCCCGCCCACCATGCCGGCGGCGAGGACGCTGCGGCCGCTCGCCGGATCAATGACCGTCTCGAGAACCTTGCGGACGGCCGCCTCGCTGATTTCCGCCATGTGCTTGCCTTCGCCGGCTGGCAGTTTTCTGTCGCCGCTTGATTGCGGGGGGTGCTGCCGTCACATATATGCAGCGCGACCTGAAAGCAAAGCGATGATGCGTCGGGGCGGGCAGCCCGTGGTGCCGAGGTGAAGGATGGCCTGGAACAACAATAGCGGTGGCCCGTGGGGCGGCGGCGGCGGCGGTGGCAACAGCGGCGGTCCATGGGGCGGCGGCGGTGGCGGCAATCGTGGCGGCGGCGGTGGCGGTCCGTTCGGCTCGCGCCGGCCGCCCGACATGGAAGACGTCATCCGCAAGGGCCAGGAGCGCCTCAAGAACCTCATTCCCGGCGGCTTCGGGACCTACAAGGGAATCGCGCTGATCGTGCTGGCCGCCGCCGTGATCTGGCTGCTTACCGGCTTCTTTCGCGTCCAGCCCAACCAGCAGGCCATCCAGCTGGTGTTCGGCAAGCCCTACGGCAAGCCGGTCGAGCCGGGCTTGCACTACAATCTGCCCGGTCCGATCGGAAACGTCGTCGTGGTCAACGTCCAGGACCAGCGGCGCACCGTGATCGGCTCGCGGACCGGCCAGGACAGGCCCGCCCCCTACACCCGCGGCCCACGGCCGACCTCGACCGAGAACCTGATGCTGACCGGTGACGAGAACATCGTCGACATCGAGTTCGCGGTGCTGTGGCAGATCAAGGATGTGTTCAAGTACGCCTTCGACGTGCGCAACCCGGAGGAAAACGTGCGGGCCGGCGCCGAGGCGACGATGCGCGAGGTCATTGGCCGCTCGAACCTGCAGTTCGCGCAGACCGAAGGCCGCAGCCGCATCGAGCAGGATTCCAAGGACCTGCTGCAGCGCGTGCTCGACGAGTACGGCCTGGGCGTGCGTATCTCGCAAATCCAGCTGTTGCGGGTCGACCCGCCGCAGGAAGTGATAGCGGCCTTCCGCGACGTGCAGGCGGCGCGCGCCGACAAGGAGCGGAGCATCAACGAGGCCAACACCTACCGGAACCAGGTCCTGCCGCGCGCCAAGGGCGAAGGCGACGCCATCATTCAGCGCGGCGAGGCCTACAAGGCCCAGATCGTCGCCCGGGCCAGCGGCGACGCGCAGCGCTTCTCCCAAGTCTACGAGCAGTACGCCAAGGACAAGGACATCACCACGGAGCGCCTCTACCTCGATACGATGGAGGAGGTCCTGCGCAATGTGAACAAGGTGCTGGTCGACAAGAACACGTCGGGCACCGGCGTGCTGCCCTACCTGCCGCTGCCCGAGTTCAGGAACAACCAGCCGCCCGCGGGGCGCCCAACGGCGCCCGCACCACCCGCGCAGGGCCAGGGAGCGACGCGATGACCAACCGCACCATTGCCATCCTGGTCGGTCTGGCGGTCGTCGTTTTCATGTTGACCCAGACCTTCTACACCGTCGATCCGACCAAGCAGGTGCTGGTCCGTCAGTTCGGTGCCATCGTCGGCAATCCCAAGACCGAGCCTGGGCTCTATGCCAAGTTGCCGCTGATCCAGGACATTCAGCGGATCGAGCGCCGTCTTCTCGACTACGAAGCCGAGGAGTTCGAGATCATCGCCGGCGACCAGAAGCGCCTCGTGGTCGACGCCTACGCCCGCTACAAGATCACCAACGCCAAGACCTACGCCCAGACCGTGCCGGGCGGCGAGCCGGCCCTGCGCGGGCTGCTCGACTCGCTCATCAACTCGGAGATCCGCGGCGTGCTGAGCTCGGTGCCGTTGCACGCGATCCTGACCGACCAGCGCGCCACCCTGATGGACGAGATCACCCGGCGCGTGAACGGCAAGACCAGGGAACTCGGGGTCGATACGGTCGATGTGCGCATCAAGCGCGCTGACCTGCCGCAGGCCAACTCGCTGTCGGTCTATAACCGCATGAAGACCGACCGCGAACGCGAGGCCGGTCAGTTGCGCGCCGAAGGCGACGAGGAAAAGGCTCGCATCACCGCAACGGCCGACCGCGAGGTCTCCGTCATCAAGGCGGACGCGGGCCTGAAGGCCCAGATCCTGATGGGCGAGGCCGACGCCGAGGCAACCACGATCTATGCGCGAGCCTTCAACAAGGACAAGGATTTCTACGCCTTTTACCGGCGCATGGAGGCCTACAAGCAGGCCTTCGGCAGCGGCGGGTCGACCATGATCCTCAGCCCGGACACCGACTTTTTCCGCTACTTCAACGAACCGCCGGGAGGGGCCGGGATCACCAAGAAGTGAGCGCCGCCGGAGGATGGCGCTGGAGTGGCTGTGGCAGTCCTGCAACGCCCTCCGGCCAATCGAGGAAAGCGGCCGGAAAGCCTGCAACAATCGGCAACATTTCGGCCTCTTCATTTGCGCCACAATCGGCGGCCATGTAGACAGTAACTCTAACGCGCGGCGCCGGCCGTACCGACCATTATTGGGCCTCAGCGCCGTTGGAGGTCGGACGTGATTCTCACAGATTTTAGTGGATTTTGCAGAAGTGCGGCCGTAGCCGCGGTAGCTTGCGTCGGTCTGGCGCTGGCACAACCGGCGTGGGCTCGCGACCAGGGCGCGCAAAGCTTCGCCGAGCTGGTCGACAGGCTCATGCCGACCGTCGTCAACATCACCACCACCCAGAACGCACCGCAGCAGGGCCCGCGGCTGCGCGACATGCCGCAGCTGCCGCCCGGGTCGCCGTTCGAGGAGCTGTTCAAGGATTTCTTCGACAAGCGTGGCGGCGGCGAGGAACAGCAGAAGCGGCGCGGCACGTCGCTTGGCTCGGGCTTCGTGATCGATGGCGAGGGCTACATCATCACCAACAATCACGTGATCCAGGGCGCCGAGGACATCACGGTGATTTTCCGCGACGATACCCAGCTCAAGGCCAAGCTGGTCGGCTCGGACAGCCGTGTCGACCTGGCGCTGCTCAAGGTCGAGCCGCCGAACAAGAAGCCGCTGCCGGCTGTGAAATTCGGCGATTCGGACAAGATGAGGGTCGGCGACTGGGTGATCGCTATCGGCAATCCGTTCGGCCTCGGTCATTCGGTGACAGCCGGCATCATCTCGGCGCGCGGCCGGTCGCTGAACGACTCGCTCGACGACTATCTGCAGACCGACGCGGCCATCAACAAGGGCAACTCGGGCGGTCCGCTGTTCAATGCCGACGGCGAGGTGATCGGCGTGAACACGGCGATTTACTCGCCGTCGGGCACCAACGCAGGGCTTGCCTTCTCGATCCCGACCAACATCGTCAAGCAGGTCGCCGAGCAGCTGCGCGAGTTCGGCAAGGTGAAGCGAGGCTGGGTCGGCGTCAGCTATCAGAGCGTTACCGACGACATCGCCGATTCGTTCGGCCTCGATCGGGCGCGCGGCGTGCTGGTGGCCAACATCGTAGCCGACGGCCCGGCCGCCAAGGCGGGCATCAAGCGCAACGACATCATCATCAGCTTCGCGGGGCAGGACGTGCTCGACCTGCGCCGTTTCCCGCGCCAGGTCGCCAATGCCCGGGTCGGCAGCACGGTCGATGTCGTGGTGTGGCGCGGCGGCAAGGAAGTGCCGCTGAAGCTCAGGGTCGGCGAGCAGGAAGATGCAGAGAAGCAGAATGCCTCGGCTCAGAAAGGCAGCGACGGCAAGAAGGCCGAGCCCGACCAGCCGATCGTCTCGAGCGTCGAGCAGCTCGGTCTGACGTTGCAGAAGGCCACGGATCAGCTGCGCGAGAAATTCGGCCTGTCCGACCAGGTCAAGGGCGTGGTCATCACAAAGGTGGCTCCCAACAGCCCGGCATCGGAGAAGCAGCTGCAAGCCGGCGACGTGATCCTCGAGGTCGATCAGAAGCCGGTCGCCTCGCCGCAGGAGATTGCCGATATCGTCGGCAAGCTGCAGCAGCAGAAGAAGCGCTCGGTCCTGCTGTTCGTCGAGCGCCAGGGCGACCCGCGCTTCGCGGCACTCAGGTTGACGAAATAGGGCAGGCGAAGATCAGAGGTCCCCTCGCTGACGATGCATTCGAAGAATGCGTCGTAAGCGAGGGATCTTTCATTCCGAGACTTCACCTGGAGCATGATCATGCTTGGTCGAAGCACCCAAGAATGACCTCACCCTGAGGAGCGGCCGCGGGCCGCGTCTCGAAGGGTGGGCAACTGACAGGCTTTGGCCCACCCTTCGAGACAACTCTTAGGCGTCGCTGACGCCGCCTACCCAGGTCCGTCGGACCTGGAGCGTTTGATCGAGATGGACGATGTCGGCCGCATAGCCTCGGGCAATGCGGCCATGACGATCGTCGAGCCGCAGGAAGGTCGCCGGGTAGAGCGCGGCCATGCGCAGTGCTTCTTCCAGCGGCACTTCCAGATTGTCGACGCAGAACCTGACCGCCGAGGCCATGTCGAGATGCGCGCCGGCCAGCACCGGTTCGCCGTTGTCGCCGGTCGTGGTCAGTTGAATGCCCTGGCGTTGCACGATCCTGCCGCCGAAGGTGAACGAGGTCGCGCCCGAGCCGACACTCGGCATGGCGTCGGTCACCAGGAACAGGCGGCCGGGCGGGCGCTTGGCGCGCAGCGCGATACGCAGCACCGCCGGGGCGACGTGAATTCCGTCGGCAATGACACCGCACCACGTCGAGCCCGCATCGAGGGCGGCGCCGGTCAGGCCTGCAGCGCGGTTCTGCAAGGGGCTCATGGCATTGAACAGGTGGGTGACGCCCGTTGCGCCGGCATCGATCATCGCCATCGCCTGCTCGCTGGTCGCATTGGAATGGCCGAGGCTCACGATCACGCCGCCATCGACGAGGCGGCGCACCTGGGCGGGCTCGGCCTGCTCGGGGGCGATCGTCAGCAGCAGGCGTCCGACGTCTGCGGCGAGCAGGCGATCGATGTCCGCCTCGCTCAGGCGTCGCATCAGCCTGCCATCATGCACTCCTTGGCGCGCCGGATCGAGATGTGGTCCTTCGAGATGGAGGCCGACGATCGACGGGTCGGAGCCGCGCGCCGCGGCCAGGGCGGCTGCGGTGACCTCGGGAGGCGCAGTCACCAAGGTCGGCAACATGCGGCAGGTGCCGAATGGCCGATGGGCGGTGGCGATCCGATTCATCGTCTCGGCGGTCGGCGCGTCGTTCAGCGCCACGCCGCCGCCGCCGTTCACCTGGGCATCGAGGAAACCCGGCACCAGCATGCCGTCCTCGACGCGTTCCATGGCGGCGTCGGCCGGCACGGTGCCTCGCGCCACGATGTCGAGGACGCGCCCATCGCCGACCATGATTGCCGACTCGTCGTGCCAGCTTTTGCCGTCGAAGATCCGCGCACCGGAGAGGGCGGTAAGGCGGGTCATGCGCCGGCCGCCGCGCGGGCGAGGTCGATGGCGCCGGCCAGCGCATCGCGCTCGGGCGGGACAAACCGGCGCGCCAGGCGTCGCGGCAGACGCGAGGGGTATTGGTCGGCCAGTCCGCCGACCAGGGCGATGCGCTCCGCACCGAGCTCGACCATGCGCTCCAGCAGGTGCGCCACGTCGGCCACCGCTGCATCGACCAGATGCTGCGCCACGCCATCGCCGGCGTCGGCGCAGGCAAACACGAGCGGCGAGAAGGCTCCCCATTGGCTGGGCGTCGACTGGCGCGACCAGGCCAGCAGCTCGGCCGGTGAGTTATCGAAGGCGCTCATGATCTGCTGGGTCATCGGCGATGGCGTTGCCGTGCCCTCGTGCGCCGCCAGGGCCTGGCGGACGGCCCGGTTCCCGAGCACGGCGGCGGAACCCTGGTCCGACAGCAGGAAGCCCCAGCCGCCGACTCGCTGGAAGCGGCCCTTGCGGCGGACGATCCCCTGGCTGCCTGTGCCGACGATGAGCAGGCCGCCGTCGGCGCCGCCATGCGCGCCGATGCACGCGGTTATGGCGTCGCTGCGAATGGTGACGGAGGCAAACGGGAGACGGCGCGCGGCCAGCGCATCCACGGCGGCGATGGGTGCGGCGCCTCGCCGACGGCGCGAGGCCAGCTTCGGCAAAGGCCTCCCGGCCCGCGGCGATGATCGAATTGTGCGCCTGCGCGCCGATCCCGAGATTGGCCGGGCCGGCGTGACCGGTGCCCAGTATGGTGCCGTCTCCGTCGACGAGGCGTGCCCGGCAGTGCGTGCCGCCGGCATCGATGCCGAGGAAGAGCGCGCCTGCCATCGTCGTCGCCGGTCGGCCGTACTAGGCGATCTTGACCACGAGCTTGCCGAAATTCTCACCTTTCAGCAGGCCCAGAAAGGCGTCCGGCGCGCGCGCCAGCCCGTCGACTACCGTCTCGCGGCTCTTGAGCTTGCCGTCCTTCAACAGCGTGCCGACCTCGTTCACGAACTCGCCCATCAGGGCCACATGGTCGGAGACGATGAAGCCCTGCAGGGTGAGCCGGCGCTGCACGATGGTGAACATCTTGGGCGGGCCGGCCATCGGGGTCTGGTCCTGGTACTCCGAGATGGCGCCGCAGAAGGCGACGCGGCCGAAATTGTTGAGCCGTGCGAACACAGCATGGAAGATCTTGCCGCCGACATTCTCGAAATCGGCGTCGATTCCCTGCGGGCAGAGCTTGTCCAGAACGGCGCCGTAGTCGTTTTCGGTGCGATGATTGAAGCAGGTGTCGTAGCCGGCCTCCCGCACCGCCCAGCTGCACTTGTCGTCGCCGCCGGCGCAACCCACCACCCTGGCGCCGGCGAGCCTGGCGAGCTGTCCGGCGACCTGCCCGACCGCGCCGGTCGCCGCCGACACGAACACCGTCTCGCCGGCCTTGGGCTTGCAGATGTGGCGCATGCCGTACCATGCGGTGAAGCTCGGCATCCCGAGCACACCGAGATGGGCCGACAACGGCGCCGGGCCGGGCTCGATCTTGCGCAGCCCTTTGCCGTCGTGGAGCGTGTGGGTCGCCCAGTTCAGCATGCCGATCACCGCGTCGCCTTTGGCAAAGCGCGGGTTCCTCGACTCGACGACCTCGCCGACCGAGCCGCCGGTCAGCGGCTTGTCGAGCTCGAACGGCGGCGTGTAGGAGCGCAGCTCGGTCATGCGGGGGCGCATGTAGGGGTCGAGCGACAGGAAGCGTTGCCTCACGAGGATCTGGCCGTCGCCCAACGCTGGCAGATCGACGGTTTCCTGGCGGAAGCAGTCGGGCGTCACGTCGCCCGTCGGGCGCTTGGCGAGGACGATCTGGAGGGCCTCGGTCATGGATCTTTCCTTTCGACGAAGTCGCTCTGGCGATAGCCTTGGAGATAGAGCAGGGCGGTGAGGTCGCCATGGTCGATGCAGACCGCCATTTGAGCGGCCACGGCCGGCTTCGCGTGGAAGGCGACGCCCAGGCCCGCCTGCTTCAGCATCGGAAGATCGTTGGCGCCGTCGCCGACGCTCGCCACCTCTGCGCTGGAGAGGCCGTGCTCGGCGGCGAGGCGCTGCAGGGCGGCAAGCTTGGCCTCCTTGCCGAGGATGGGAGGCGCGGCGGTGCCGGCGAGCACGCGGCCGTCGTGCTCGAGCACGTTGGCCGAGTCGAGATCGAAGCCCAGCGCCTGCTTCACAAGGGCCGTGAAGTGCGTGAAGCCACCCGACACCAAAGCACAGTATGCGCCGTGCTTTTTCATGGTCGCCACCAGCGTGGCCCCGCCCGGGGTGTAGCGGATGCGTCTGGCAGCTTCGTCGAGGCGCGCGACCGGCAGTCCCTTCAGCAGGCCGACACGCTCGGCGAGCGCGCCGGCGAAGTCGATCTCCCCATTCATCGCCCGTGCCGTGATGGCGGCGATGCGCTCGCGCAGACCGAGAAAGTCGGCAAGCTCGTCCAGCATCTCGTTCTCGATCAGGGTCGATTCCATGTCGGCGACGAGCAGCTTCTTGCGGCGGCCGGCGGCCGGGACGACGACGGCATCGATTGCCGTCATGGCGACGCTGTCGCCGAGACCTTCGAGCGGACCGTCGAACGGCAGGTCGCAGGCGATCTCCGGCGCCAGCCAGTCGGGCATGCCGACGGTGGCGCCGCGGGCGCGCAGAACGTCCGCCGCGGCGCTGATAGCGCCATCGTTGAGCGCCGGATGCGCCGGGCTCGAGATCAGGACGAGGACATTTTTCACGCTCCGCCTCTAGCGCACATTCCGGTCGGCTGGAACAGCCGAACGTCACCGGAAGCGGGCGTCGTTCGCCGGAAGCGCGTCCCTGCCGTGGCGCTCATGGGGATAGCGGACATACCGATTGCGGATCGGAGGAAGAGCATGAGCGCCACGGAGTGGCGCGCCCCCGGCCATGAGGACGTGCTCCAATCCGCAATCGCACTGGCGGTAGCATCCTCGATTTGCAAGAAGTTTGCCCGCCATGGCGGAACAGCGCGTCATCGTCATCACCGGCCCCACGGCCAGCGGCAAGTCGGCGCTGGCGCTCGCCTTGGCCGAACGGCGCCGGGGAACGGTGATCAATGCCGACGCCATGCAGACCTATGACGCCTTTCCCATCCTGACCGCGCAACCATCGGCGGCGGAGCGGGCGCACGTTCCGCACGCGCTTTACGGCGTGCTGCCCCTGAGCGAGGCCTTGTCGGCGGCGCGCTGGCGCGGCCTCGCCGGCGCCGAGATCGAGCGTTGCCTCGCCGGGCGGCGCGTACCGATCCTGTGCGGTGGCTCGGGCCTCTACCTGCGCACCCTGATGCAGGGCATTGCCGCCATCCCCGAGGCTCCCGCCGAGCTGCGCGACCAGGCCAATGCCGAATGGCAAGCCATGGGTGCCGATGCCTTTCGCGCCCGGCTGGACGAGCATGATCCCGTCGTGGTGGGCCGTCTGAAGCCCGGCGACCGCCAGCGTCACGTCCGTGCCTGGGAAGTCTGGCTGGCGACCGGACAGCCGATCAGCGCCTGGCAGGCGCGGCAGGCCGAGCCTGCGCCTTGGCGCTTTGTCACGATCGTGCTCGCGCCCGAGCGGGCATGGCTCAGGCAGCGCATCGCCATGCGCTTCGATGCGATGCTCGAGAGCGGGGTGCTGGCGGAGGCGCGGTCGGTCTTCGACAGCTCACCTGACCCGCGATGGCCCGGCCTGAAGGCGCACGGCGCGCCGGAGCTGTTTCGCCACTTTCGCGGAGAGCTGGCGCTCGGCGACGCGCGGCGCATCGCCATTGACCACACCCGCCAGTATGCCAAGCGCCAGATGACGTGGATTCGCCATCAGATGGCACCAAATCTGGTATTGGAGGCATCGCGTGGCCCAGATGTCGACGCGACTGAGAAATTTTTGACCAATTCAGAGGCCTGAAACTTTACGTTTCGTGCTGATTTCGGTTGACCCTGCGAAGTCCCGCCTATAGGTTCCGCCCCGCCGCAAACACCCGTGTTTGCGGCACATTTGTCATAGAGGAGGTTCGTGTCATGAAGTCCGAGGAGTCCGCCACGACCGGCGCCGATCTGTTGGTGAAAGCCCTGATCGACGAGGAAGTCGAGGTCGTCTTCGGCTATCCTGGCGGCGCGGTCCTTCCGATCTATGATTCGCTTTTCAAGCAGAATCGGCTGCGCCACATCCTGGTGCGCCACGAGCAGGCCGCGGTGCATGCCGCCGAAGGCTATGCCCGGTCGACCGGCAAGGTCGGCGTGGTGCTGGTCACCTCCGGCCCCGGCGCCACCAACGCGGTGACCGGCCTCACCGACGCGCTGATGGATTCGGTGCCGATCGTCTGCCTGACCGGCCAGGTGCCGACCCACCTGATCGGCAACGATGCCTTCCAGGAGGCGGACACGACCGGCATCACCCGGCCCTGCACCAAGCACAATTACCTGGTGAAGGCGGTGGGCAATCTTGCCCGCACCGTGCACGAGGCCTTCTACGTGGCCCGCTCGGGCCGACCCGGCCCGGTGGTGATCGACCTGCCCAAGGACGTGCTGATGAACAAGCACGACTACGTTGCGCCCAAGATGCCGGTCCAGCACAAGAGCTACCGCCCGCAGGTCAAGCCCGACGCCGACCGCATCGAGCAGGCGATCGCCATGATCGCCGCCGCCAAGCGGCCGGTCTTCTACACCGGCGGCGGCGTGGTCAATTCCGGCCCCAAGGCCTCCAAGCTGCTCGCCCAGTTCGTCCACCTGACGGGCTTTCCGATCACCAACACGCTGATGGGGCTGGGCTCGTTCCCGGCATCGGACAAGCAGTTCGTCGGCATGCTGGGCATGCACGGCACCTACGAAGCCAACCTCGCGATGTACAATTGCGACGTGCTGATCAACATCGGCGCGCGCTTCGACGACCGCATCACCGGCAAGCTCGCCGAGTTCTCGCCACGCTCCAAGAAGATCCACGTCGACATCGACCCGAGCTCGATCAACAAGAACGTGCATGTCGACCTGCCGATCGTCGGTGACGCCGGCCTCGTGCTGGAAGAGTTGATCCGCGCCTGGAAGGCCAAGCAGCCGAAGATCGACCAAAAGGCAATCAAGGCGTGGTGGGCCGAGATCGACGGCTGGCGGGCGCGCAACTGCCTCGCCTACAAGCAGGACAACGAGACGATCAAGCCGCAATACGCGCTCGAGCGGCTCTACCACCACATCAAGGACCTCGACCACTACATCACCACCGAGGTCGGCCAGCACCAGATGTGGGCGGCACAGTTCCTCAAGTTCGAGAAGCCCAACCGCTGGATGACGTCGGGCGGCCTCGGCACCATGGGCTACGGCTTCCCGTCCGCCATGGGCGTGCAGATCGCGCATCCCGAGGCGCTGGTGATCGACGTCGCCGGCGAAGCCTCGATCATGATGAACATCCAGGAGCTCTCGACGGTGGCGCAGTATCGCCTGCCGGTGAAGATCTTCATCCTGAACAACCAGTACATGGGGATGGTGCGCCAGTGGCAGGAGTTGCTGCACGGCGGCCGCTATTCCGAGAGCTACATGGAATCGCTGCCCGACTTCGTGAAGCTCGCCGAGGCGTTCGGCGCCGTCGGCCTGCGCTGCCACGAGCCGGCCAGGCTCGACGAGACGATCCGCCAGATGATCGAGATCAAGCAGCCCGTCATCGTCGACGTCCTGGTCGACAAGGCGGAGAACTGCTTCCCGATGATCCCATCCGGCGCGGCGCACTACGACATGCTGCTCGGTCCCGACGACAAGGCGCAGAAGCCGGTGTCGGAAGAAGGCATGGTGCTGGTGTGAGCTCGATGCAGACGGCCTCGAGCCATACCATTTCCGTCCTGGTCGACAACGAGCCCGGCATCCTGGCGCGCGTGGTCGGCCTGTTCGCGGGCCGCGGCTACAATATCGAGAGCCTGACGGTTGCCGAGACCGATGCGCGCGAGAACCTGTCGCGCATCACCATCGTGACCACCGGCACGCCCATGATCATCGAGCAGATCAAGGCCCAGCTCGATCGCCTGGTGCCGGTCCACAAGGTGCGTGACCTCACCGTCGAGGGCCCGCACATCGAGCGCGAGCTGGCGCTGGTCAAGGTGCGCAGCACCGGCGACAAGCGAGTCGAGGCGCTGCGGCTCGCCGACGTGTTTCGCGCCAAGGTGATCGACGCCAAGACAGATTCGTTCGTCTTCGAGGTGACCGGCAACACCGAGAAGGTGCAGACCTTCATCGGCCTGATGGGGAACCTCGGCTTGGTCGATGTCGGGCGCACCGGCATCGTCGCCATGTCGCGCGGTGGCGACGCGCTCTAGCGCAAGCGTGATCTTGCTTGATCGAAGCGCCAATGGATGCCTCACCCTGAGGAGCGACCGCAGGTTGCGTCTCGAATCGGGCGAAATAACCTTCGCTCTTTGAGGGGCCGCGGCAATCCTGTTGCCGCCCCTTCGAGACGCCACGCTCCACGGAGCTCCTCAGGGTGAGGCGCTCATTGGTGCTTCAACCTGAGAAGTTCTCGCTCTGGAGGAGGAGGGACCGGACATGGAGCACGTCGTTGTCCTGCTGGGACTGGCCGTCGTTCATCTGCTGGCGGTGGCGAGCCCCGGCCCGTCAACGGTGCTGGTGATCCAGACCGCCGCCGTCGCGGGGCGGCGCGGGGGGCTGCTCACGGCGTCGGCCATGTCGGTCGGCGCGGTCCTATGGGCAAGCGCTGCGCTGTTTGGCCTGCAGGCGCTTTTCGCGCGCTTCGATTGGCTCTACGTGGCCTTCCGCATCGCCGGCGTGCTCTACCTGCTCTATCTCGCCGTGATGCTGTGGCGGCATGCCGGCGATCCCCTGCCGGAGATCAAGACCGGCGGCGCGGCTCGACTGACCGGTTGGCAGGGCTTTCTTCGTGCGCTGGTGCTGCAGCTCAGCAATCCCAAGATCATGGTGTTCTTCGGCAGCATTTTCCTGTCGCTGCTGCCCCAGAGCACGCCGGCCTGGATGGATGTTGCGGTGCTGATCGTCGTGGCGTTGAACGAGTTCGCCTGGTTTGCCCTGCTGGCGCTCCTGTTCTCCGGCGGGCCGGCGCGCACTTACTATCTGCGCGCCAAGCGATGGCTCGACCGCGCCATGGGTGGCGTCCTGGGCCTCCTCGGACTTCGACTGGCGGTGGGGGAGCCGTAGCTTCTTTCTCCTCCTCCCGAGCAAAGCTGGCTGTTGAGTTTGCACATCATGTTGTTGTCCTCCCCGCGCTTCGCGCAGGGAGGACTACATGATGCTTGAACTCAACAGCGAAGCTGGGGAGGGAAGCTACCCCCGTACCCTCGCCTGCACCTCTGCCAGCGAGGCGGGTGGCCGGTCGAGGACGAACAGGGCCTCGCTGCGGCCGTTGATGCGCAGCGGGTCGCCAGCCTCGCGCTCGGTCATGTCGTAGAACATCGTGCCGGCCGGGCGGCACGTCCAGCCGGCGCTCAGCCCCGGCAGGGCATAGCCCGGGTAGCGCAGGCAGATCTGGGTGAGCATCTGGCCGCTGGCGTCGGCCACCGTGTTGACCTGCCATTGACCCTGGGCGATCCGCCGCTGGCCGACCAGCCAAGCATAGTCCCGGCCGTCCGCCGTCGAGTAGTGGATCTGCGCCGGGCCGCCGCCTCGAGTCCACAGCCAGGTCTTGTTGCTCATGCCGCGCATCGCCGCATCCGAAGTCGAGTTGTCGATCGAGGCCTGAAGCTCGGGCCTCGGCACCGCCGGGCCGGTCGGCGCCGCTTCGTCGGGCGGCGTGCAGGCCGCCAGGGCGAGAGCAGAGATCGCGGCGGCGAGCGCGGAACGGAAGGTGGGCACGGGCGGGAGCTCCGGAGTTGGGGCTGAGTCTTTGGGGGCTGGCCTTTGGGGGCCGGGTTGTCTAGTAAGCCCGCGTTCTTAACAGGAAATACACATCGCCAGGAGGGATGGCCGCAATGCGTGTCTACTACGATCGTGACGCCGACGTGAACCTGATCAAGGGCAAGAAGGTCCTGGTCGTGGGTTACGGCAGCCAAGGCCACGCCCACGCCATGAACCTGCGCGATTCCGGCGTCAAGGACGTGCGCATTGCCCTGAAGCCGGGCTCGGCCACGATCAAGAAGGCCGAAGGCGCGGACTTCAAGGTGATGACCCCGGCCGACGGCGCCAAGTGGGCCGACATCGTCATGGTGCTGACGCCCGACGAGCTGCAGTCCGACATCTACAATGCCGATCTCGCGCCCAACATGCGGGCAGGCTCGGCGCTGGCCTTCGCGCACGGCCTCAACGTGCACTTCAACCTGATCACGCCGCGACTGGACATCGACGTGTTCATGATCGCGCCCAAGGGGCCCGGCCACACCGTGCGCTCGGAGTATCTGCGCGGTGGCGGCGTGCCCTGCCTGGTGGCGGTGGCGCAGAACTCGTCGGGCAACGCGCTCGAGATCGGCCTCAGCTATTCGTCGGCGATCGGCGGCGGCCGCGCCGGCACGATCGAGACGACCTTCAAGGAAGAGTGCGAAACCGACCTGTTCGGCGAGCAGGTGGTGCTTTGCGGCGGCCTGGTCGAGCTGATCAAGGCCGGCTACGAGACCTTGGTCGAGGCCGGCTACGCGCCGGAGATGGCCTACTTCGAATGCCTGCACGAGGTGAAGCTGATCGTCGACCTCATCTACGAGGGCGGCATCGCCAACATGAACTACTCGATCTCCAACACCGCGGAGTACGGCGAATATCGCTCGGGCCCGCGCATCGTCACCGACGAGACCAAGGCCGAGATGAAGCGCGTGCTCGCCGACATCCAGTCCGGCCGCTTCGCGCGCGACTGGATGCTCGAGAACAAGGTCAACCAGGCCTCGTTCAAGGCGATGCGCAAGAAGATGTCGGAGCACCCGATCGAGGAGATCGGCGCCAAGCTGCGCGCCATGATGCCGTGGATCAAGGAACGCGCGCTGGTCGACAAGACCCGCAACTGAGGATCGTCTCATTCGCCTCCCCAGCTTCGCTGGGGAGGTGTCGGCGTCTTCGCCGACGGAGGGGTCATGAGCAGCGGGACTGGGGCCTATGACCCCTCCGTCGCGTATGACCCTTCGGCTTCGCTCAGGGCAGGCGCGGACACCTCCCCACGCAAAGCGTGGGGAGACCCCCAGCACGCCGGCGCGCACCACGATGCTGAGAAGATCGGGGCGGTACCCGCCCCGGTCTTCATAGGAGTTCCCCACCGGCCCGAGGGCCGACCCGCCGTGTCAAGAAACTGGCGGCAAGCCGCCAGTTTCTTACTAGGAGAATGAGAAGAGCATGCCTCAGAAGACAATGACGGTGCGCACGGCCTCGCCGCGGGTCATGGTGGCGAAGCCCTCGTTGATCTCGTCCAGGCGGATCCGTCGCGTGATCAGCTCGTCGAGCTTGAGCTTGCCGGCGAGATAAAGGCGCGCCAGCCAGGGAAAATCGCGGCGCGGGCGGGCACCGCCGTAGCTCGAGCGCACGATCCGCTTCTCGCCCATCAGCGCGCCCCAGCGGAAGGCGACGTCGCGCTGGACGTTGATCTTGCCGAGCCAGACCAGCTGGCCGCCGGGCCGCAGGATCTCGGGCGACAGGCGGAAGGCCTGCTCGTGACCGGCGCACTCGATCACGTGGTCGACGCCGCGCCCGTCGGTCAGGGCCTTGATCTGCTCGACGACGTCATTGGCGCCGGCATCGACGGCATGGGTCGCGCCGAACAGCCGGGCCATCGCCAGCCGCGCCGGATCACGGTCGAGGGCGATGATGGTGTCGGCGCGCTGCAGCATGGCGCCTTGCACGGCGTTCAGGCCGACCGCGCCGCAGCCGATCACCGCCACCGTGCTGCCGCCGTCGACGCGAGCCACGCGGGCCGCCCCGCCGACGCCGGTCATGACGCCGCAGCCGATCAGGCAGGCGCGGTCGAACGGTATCTCCTTCGGCACGGCGATCGCGCCCGCCTCGGGAACGACGCAGTACTCGGCATGCGAGGACACGACCGAGAAGTGGTGCAGCTTGCGCCCGTCGACGCTGAGGCGTGACGCGCCGTCGAGCAGGTGGCCCTGCGGCTGGTGGCGGGTGAAGGGCTCGCAGAGGATCGGCTGGTCGCGGTCGCAGTAGAAGCAGCGGCCGCAGCTCGGGTTCCACGAGCAGATCACGTGATCGCCGGGCTTGACCGAGAGCACATCGCTGCCGACGGCCTCGACGACGCCGGCGCCTTCGTGCCCGAGCACGATCGGCAGCGGGTAGGCGAGCGAGCCCTGGATCACCTCGAGATCGGTGTGGCAGAGCCCCGAGGCCCGCACGCGCACCAACACGTCGCCCGGCCGCAGCGCCGCCATCTCGACGTCCTGCACCTGCAGGGGCGCATTGACCTCGTGCAGGACGGCGGCGCGGAATCGCATCGTCGCGAAGGGTCAGCTGCGGCCGGCGAGCGACCTGCCGTCACCCAGGTCCCGCCGCTGGCTTGCGCCGGTATAGAGGATGCCCGTGGTGCGCTCGACCATGCGGGAATGGAAGGCCAGCGCCTCGGGATCGAAATCGACCTTTGGCCTCGGCTCGACCTCGAAGTGGCCGTAGCGGTCGACGCCGCGCACCAGGGTGGCGCTGTCGCGATCGCCCACGATCTGGCGCACATGCGTGGGGATGTAGCGGATGGCATAGCCGGTGCGCGGGTGATCGGCGCGATTGGGCTCCGAGCCGTGCGCCAGCCGCACGTGATGCAGCGACATCTCGCCGGGCTGCAGCACGATGTCGACCGCCTTGCTGCGGTCGACATCGACGGCGATCTCCTGGCCGCGGGTCAAGAGGTTGCTGCCGTCGAAGGTGTCGCGGTGCGGCAGCTGGTCGGCGAGATGCGTGCCCGGCGCCACCTGCATGCACCCCGAAACGGGCGTCGACGGCGTGAAGGCGATCCAGGCCGTGGCGACGTCGGGCGACGACAGGCCCCAATAGGTCGAATCCTGATGCCACGACACGAAGGCCGGATCGCGCGCCGGCTTGTGGAAGAAGCCCGAGCCCCAGACCAGCAGGTCGGGCCCGAGCAGGTCCTCCACGGCATCGACGATGGCCGGATCGCGGATCATGTCGGCGAGCCAGGGAAACAGCAGATGCGGCTTCTGGTTGGTGCGCCGGGTCAACACCCCGCCCTCGGCCGCCATGATGCCCTCGAGCCGCTGCCGGGAGGCAGCGACGTGCTCGCCGCTGAAGGCCGGAACCGGGAACAGGTACCCGTCGCGGCGGTAGGCCTCGACCTGGGCATCCGTCAGCTTGCGCGCCATGGTGCTCTCCCTGCGCGATCAGCCGCGCACGACGTTCTCGAAGGTTTGGGTCCGCGTGCCGGCGTAAAGGATCGCCGCCGAGCGCTCGGCGGCGTCGCGATGCGCCGCCCACGCCCGGTCCGACAGGTCGCTGTCGGGCGCCGGCTCGTGGTCGAAGTGATGGTAGCGGTCGACGCCGCGTACCAGGGTGGCGCTGTCGCGCGGCCCGGCCACGGTCTGGTGCAGGTGGGTCGGAATGTAGCGCAGCGCGAAGCCGATGCGCCGGTCCGCGGAGCGATTGGGCTCGGAGCCGTGCACGATCAGCACGTGGTGAAGCGAGGCCTGCCCGGGCTGCAAGAGGATGTCGACCGCGCCGCTTGCGTCGAGGTCGACCGCGACCTCCTGGCCACGAGACAGGAGATTGTCCTTGTCCCAGGTCTCGCGATGGGCGTGCTGGCTCTGGTGGCTGCCGGGGACCATGCGCATGGCGCCGGACTCCAGGGTGGCCGGCGACAGCGCCACCCAGGCGGTGATCACGTCGGGCGAGGAGAGGCCCCAATAGGTGGCGTCCTGATGCCAGGAGACGAAACCCGGATCGTGCGCCTCCTTGATGAAGAAGGTCGAGCTCCAGCACAGCAGATCGGGCCCGAGCACGTCCTCGACGGCATCGAGAATGCGTGGATGATGCGCCAGGTCGTTGAGCCAGGTGAACAGCAGATGGGCCTTGTGCCGCATGCCGCCGGCGAGCGGCTTTCCGTCGCGCGCCTCGAACGCTTCCAGCCGGGCGCGCAAGTCGGACGCCTCGTCCGACGACAGGACATCGACCGGAAAGTGGAAGCCGTCGCGCCGATAGCGCGCGAGCGACGTCTCCGAGAGCAGCTTCGTCATCTCATCCCTTCCGCACCGGGCGTCACTTTCGCGCCCGTCAGATTCCTGCTTCGGGAAACGCTAGGCAGTTCGCCCAGGACGGTCAAGAATCCTCCCGGTTCCAGAACACGAAGCCGCCGCCCGAGCAGTCGAGCGTGACGCCGGAGATGAAGCTCGCCTCGTCGGACAGGGCGAACAGGATCGCGCTGGCGATCTCCGGAGCGCGGCCGACACGGCCCATGGCGATGGTCGACGAGACGGCGGCCCGGTTGGCCGGATCGGCGAGCGCCTGCCCGGTCATCTCGGTCTCGGTCATGCCGGGCCGCACCGAGATCACGCGGATGCCCTCCAGGGCCACTTCCTTGGCGAAGCCCATCGTGAAGGAATCGACGGCGGCCTTGCTCGCGGCATAGGCCGACTTGCCGGGCCGGCCGCCGATCGTGCCGGCCATCGACGAGACGTTGACGATGACCCCGCCCTTGCCGCCGTGGCGCGTCGACATGCGTCGTGTCGCGGCGCGGCAGCACAGCATCAGGCCGACCACGTTGACGCCGAACAGGCGCGTCAGCACCGCCTCGTCGAACGCGTCGGCCCGCATCGTGCCGCCGTCGATGCCGGCGCTGTTGACGAGATGGGTGATCGGCCCGAGCGCGCGCTCGGCTGCGTCGAATAGTTTCTCGATGTCGGCTTCGTGGCCGACGTCGCCGGGCAGCGCGACCGCCTGGCCTCCCCGGGCCACGATGTCGGCGACGACCTTCCTGGCTTGCTCTTCGCGCGAGCGGTAGTTGATGGCGACCTTGTAGCCACGCGTGGCCGCGAGCCGCGCGGTCGCGGCGCCGATGCCGCTCGCACCGCCGGTGATCAGAAGGGTCATCCTTTCAACGCGCCTCCGGTGAGACCATGGACCAGGTACCGCCGGACGACGAAGGAGAAGACCAGCACGGGCAGCATGATCATGGTGCCGCCGGCGGCGATGCGGCCCCACTCCCAGCCTTCGTAGTTCATGAAGTTGACCACCGCCACCGGCGCGGTCATCGCCTCGGTGCGCGTGAGGATCAGGGCGAAGAAGAAATCGTTCCAGGCGAACAGGAAGCAGAGAATGGCGGTCGCCGCCAGGCCGGGGCCGCTGAGCGGCAGGATGATGCGGCGGAAGCCTTGCCACATCGTGGCGCCGTCGATCCAGGCCGCCTCCTCGAGCGAGCGCGGCAGCTGGTCGTAGAACGGCCGCATCATCCAGATCACCAGCGACAGGTTGAAGGTGAGATAGATGATGATCAGGCCGGTCAACGTGTCGAGCAGCTCGAGATGGCGATAGACCAGGAAATAGGGGATGGTGAAGGCGATCGGCGGCGCCATGCGGCTGGCCAGGATCCACAAGGTGATCGTGCCGCTCGCCCGCGTCGTCCAGCGCGACAGCGCATAGGCTGCCGGGACGCCGATCACCAGCGAGAGGGTGGTCGAGACGACGCCTACGATCAGGCTGTTGGCGAACGAGTTGCGGAACTCCGAGGTCCACAGCGCGGCATAGTTGGCGAGCGTGGCGTCGAAGAGCAGCCGCGGCGGGAATCGGAAAATCTCGGCGTTGGTCTTGAACGACATCAGCAGCAGCCAGAGGAACGGGGACAGGGCGAGCAGCGCCAGCAGGACGGCGAGCGCCTGCATGGCGATGCGGTCGCGCCGGGTTCCGCGCCTGGGCCGGGCTTTCCTAGTCAACGGCGGCTCCCCAGCCGACCATGCGCACGATCACCCAGCTCAGCACGATGGTCGCCGCGAGCAGGGCGATGGTGATGGCGCTCGAGAAGCCCAGATAGGAGAAGTTGAAGGCCTGCAGGTAGGAGTAGTAGTTGGTCACCTCGGTGAGGTTGCCCGGCCCGCCGTCGGTCAGGATGAAGATCAGCGGGAACGCCTTGATCGAGTCGATCAGGCGGAACAGGCCGGCGACCAGCAGCACGCCCTTGATGAAGGGCAGGGTGATGTAGCGCGTGAGCTGCCAGGGCGTGGCGCCGTCGACCTTGGCGGCATCGAGCAGCTCCTGAGGCATCATCTGCAGCCCGGCCAGTACCATCAGCATGGTGAACGGGAACCATTCCCAGGTGTCGGCGATGATGATCGAGGTCAGCGCCCAATCGGGATCCGTGATCAGCGCCGGCACGTTCCAGCCGAGCGCCCGGAAGATCCCGTGCATCGGGCTGATGTCGGGCGTGTAGATCACCTTCCAGATGATGGCGACGACGATCGGCGGCAGCACCATGGGGATCAGGAACACGGTGCGCAGCGCGTCGAGCAGGCGCGTCCGCATGTTGAGCAGCAGAGCGAGGCCGAGCCCGATCAGCAGCTGCAGCACGACCGTCCAGAACGAGAGCTTGATCTGCACCCAGACCGAGTTGTGCAGGCGCGAATCCGAGACGAGCTGGCCGTAGCTCACGAAGGGCTGCGAGAAATCCCACTGAGTCTCCGGCCGCGTGAGGTTGAGCGGCGTGAAGCTGGTGGCCAGCAGGTAGAGCGACGGCAGCAGCGTGATCAGCGCCAGCACCGCGAGCGAGGGCGCGACGCAGAGCGCGAAGAACCGGTGCTGCGAGCGCCGGAAGCCGCCGGCGGCAGACGACTTCATCTCCGGCGCAACCCGGCAACCTCATGCTGAGGAGCCGCGCACAGCGCGGCGTCTCGAAGCATGGGCTACAGGCGCCGCGTCTGATCCCATCCTTCGAGACGCCGCGCTGTGCGCGGCTCCTCAGGATGAGGACGTACGCTCGTGGCGTCCGTGGGTGACGGGATCGTCGGATCGGGCGCCATCGTGCAGAAGGCTTCACGTATCAATCTTGATGCCTGCCTTCTGCAGGTCCTGGATGGCCTCGGCCTGGGCCTGCTTCATCGCCTCGGGCGCGGCCTGCTGCCTGGTGGCGATGCGCTCGATCGCCTTGTTGATCTTGTCGCCGACCTGCGGATAGACCGGCACGGTGCGGTACTTCATGTAGCCGGTCTTGCCGCCGAGCTGCAGCACCTCGAGGAACAGCGCGGCGACGTCCTGACCGTTGAGCGTGAGCACCTGCTTGAACTCGGGGCTCTTGATGATCGACATGCGGCAGACGCTGGGATAGCCGTGATTCTTGACGACCATGGCAATCGTCTCCTTCGACAGCGCCCATTTGATGAACTCCCACGCCGCCTCCTTCTTCTTGGAGCCGGCGGGGATGCCGAGGCCGTGGCTGTTCGAGCCCGGGAAGTTGCCCGAGGGGCCGGCCGGCATCAGGCCGTAGCGCACCGTCTTCTGCACCGTGCTCTCGGCATGCTTGGCGAGCGGCACCATCCAGGTGATGGCGCGGCCCGACATCTGCGAGCGCATCGCCTGGTCGTCGGAATAGGACAGGATGCCGTCCGGCCCGTACTTGGTGAGCAGGCTGGCGTACCAGGCGGCGGACGAGGCGGCCTGCGGCGTTTGGAGCGTCGGCGTCAGGTTCTCCGGTGGCGCCTTGAACACGTTGCCGCCGGCGCCCATCAGGTAGGGAATCCAGTTCCAGTGATGCAGCCTGTCGGCCGTGAAGGCGGCGACGTTCTCCTTGTTGTGCACCGCGTCGCACACCTTGATCAGCTCGTCGAAGGTCTTGGGCAGGCCCAGTCCCGCCCGGTCGATCAGGTCGGCGCGTGCCGCGCCCAGGATCATGGCGCCGGCCTCCCAGGTGAAGCCGAACGTCTCGCCCTTGGCGTTCTTCATCGCCGATTGCGGCCCGCCGGCGAAATCCTCGGGATCCCAGTCGGCCGGCGTGCGCTTCGAATCCTTCGTGAAAGGATCGAGATTGGTGATCCAGCCGGCGCCGATCCAGCGCCCGGAATAGATGAATGTGACGTTGATGACGTCGAGCGCCGAGCCCTTGGTCGAGAGCTCGAGGTCGGTGCGCTGGTTGTAGACGGGGAAGGCCTGCATGGTGAAGTTCACCTTGATGCCGGTCTTCTCCTCGAACTGCGGGAAGTAGCTCTTGAGATACTCGAAGTAGGTCGTCTGGAAGCACGAGGCGTTGATGGTCGTGCCGGCGAACGGCTTGCCTCCCTGGGCCTGGACGGCTGGCGCCGCGAGGGCGCCAACGGCGCCGCCGAGGATCGTACGACGATTGAGGCTTCTCATGTGCGCTTCCTCCCGGCCTTTTGGCTTGGCGCGTTATTATGTCTGACATATCGTCCAAGGACTCGTCTGCCCTGTCAACAATGACCGACATGCCTTCCAGCCGTCGCAATGGGAGAAGCCCTCCAGCCGCAGTCGACGGTGCCGGTCGCATCGCGGATGAGCTCGGCTCGGCCATCGTCGCGGGCCTCTACCAGCCGCACGAGCTGGTCCCCGGCGAGCTCGCGCTGTGTCGCCGCTTCGGCGCCAGCCGGACGGTTGTCCGCGAGGCGTTCAAGCTCCTGTCGGCCAAGGGCCTGATCGCCTCGCGCAAGCGGTCGGGCACGCGCGCCCGGCCACGCGAGGCCTGGCACATGCTGGACGCCGACGTGCTGGCCTGGCGCCTGAGGAACGGGCAGGCCGAGCCGAAATTCCTCTTCGACCTCCTCCATGTGCGCGCGGTGGTCGAGCCGGCAGCGGCGGCGATGGCGGCGCGAAGCCATACGCCGGAGACCCTGAAATCGATCGAGGCGGCGTTCGCCGAGATGGAGCGCGCGGCGCACGATCCCGTTCTCTTCGCCGACCCCGACATCCGCTTCCACAAGGCCATCCTGGCGGCGACGGACAACGACGTGATGGTGGCGTTTGGAGCGTTGACCGAAGCCGCGCTGGGCGTGTTCGTCCGCGCCGCCTCGCGGCATGCCGGCGCACCGGCGCCTTCGGTGCCTCTGCATCGCGCCGTCCTCGCCGCCATCCAGCGCCGGGACGCCGAAGGTGCCCACGCCGCCATGATGGCCCTGCTCAGCAGAACGGCCCGCAATGTCGAGCGCAACGTCGGACCGGCCCCTGGGCGGAACAAAGGACGGGACAATGGTCCTTCGCGCAGAGGCTCGCGGCGGTCCGCCAAACCGTCTAAGTAATCCCCCTGCAAAGGGCAATGCATCCGCATATCGAAAAGATCCCGTCATCCCGACCGGAGCCGAGCGAAGCGAGCGTAGTGGAGGGACCTTTCTTGTTGCAGGTCGACAAGAAAGGTCCCTCGACTGCGCCACCCTTCGGGCGGCTCCGCTCGGGATGACGGAGATGCGCGGATGCTCTACTGCAAAGGGGAGGAGTGACCGACATGAAGGCCGCCATACTGTTCAAGCCCAACGAGCCGCTCCAGGTGCTGGAGTGCGAGCTCGATCCGCCGCGTCGGGCGTGTGCCAGAGCGACTGGCACATCCTCAACGGCGACTGGCCTTCTCCCTTGCCGATCGTGCCCGGCCACGAAGCGGCCGGCGAGATCGCCGAGTGCGGGCCGGGCGTCACGACGGTGAAGCCGGGCGACCACGTCATCTTCTCCTTCCGGCCGCACTGCGGTCGCTGCCGCTACTGCAGCCAGGGCCGCACCGTGCTGTGCATCGGGCGCAACAACACGCCGCCGGCCGGGCTCTACGACGGCACCTTGCGCATCAAGCACAAGGGCCAGGAGATCTACCAGATGGCGCGCATCGGCACCTTCGCCGAGGAAGTCGTCGTGCCGGAGGAGATGGTGGTGCCGATCCGCAAGGACATGCCGTGGCCGCAGGCCGCCCTGGTCGGCTGTTGCGTGGCCACCGGCGTCGGCGCGGTCACCCGCCATGCCCGGATCCCGACCGGCTCGACCGTGCTGGTGATCGGTTGCGGCGGCGTCGGCCTCAATGCCATCCAGGGTGCCGTGCTGTCGGGCGCCGGCACCATCATCGCCGCCGACCTCCTGGACAACAAGCTCGACATGGCGAAAACCTTCGGCGCCACCCACACGATCAACACCAGCACCAACGAGGACGCGGCGAAGAAGGTGAAGGAGCTCACCGGCGGCTTAGGCGTCGACTACGCCTTCGATGCGGTGGCGATCGACAAGACCCAGGCGCTGGCTTACGACGCCCTGGCGCCGGGCGGTCATGCCGTCGCGGTCGGCGTCTCGTCGCCCAAGCAGCGTGCCCAGTACTCGCCCTTCAACATGGTGTTCACCGAGAAGACGGTGAGCGGCACCTTCTATGGCTCGGTGCGCCCCGACCTCGATTTCCCGGTGCTGGTCGACCACTACATGAACAAGCGCCTGAACATCGACGGCCTGATCAGCCGCACCTACAAGCTCGCCGACATCAACGAGGGCTTCAAGAAGATGATGGCCGGCGAGGTGGCGCGCGGCGTCGTGGTTTTCGACTGAGTCCGGCATCTTGCGGACCGCGAGCTTCTACGACGCGGTTTACCGCGTCGGACTCGCTCATGAGCTCTGAGCGAGCGAGACGTTCGCGGTCCGGAAGAGCATGATTGATCCATGACCGACCTCGACGATTTCGGGCTGACCGACGAGCAGAAGCTTATCCGGCGCAATGTCGCCGGGTTGCTGGCGCGCGTGCTGCCGGCGGAGGAGATCCGCCGGCTCGATGCGGCGAGCGAGTTCCCGCATGCTGCGTTCGATGCGCTGGCCGAGGCGGGCTACATGGCGCTGCCCTACGACCCGGCCTATGGCGGCATGGGCGGCAGCCGCAAGGACCTGGTGGTGCTGGTCGAGGCGCTGGCGCGCCACTACAGCGGCGCCTCGTCGTGCTACCTGCCGACCGTCGTCTATGGCGGCATGCACCTGCAGCTCACCGCCGGCGAGCATCTGCGCCGCCGCTATCTGCCGGAGATCTGCGCCGGCCGCCTGAAATCAGCCTTCGCGCTCAGCGAGCCCGACACCGGCTCGGACGCGTCGGGCATCAAGACGCGCGCCGTGCGCGACGGCAACGGCTACCGGCTCACCGGCCAGAAGCTCTACATCAGCGCAGCCCACGTCGCCGATTACCTGATGGTGGTGGCCAAGACCGACAGCGAGGCGCGGCACAAGGGCGTCACCCTGTTCTGGGTCGATGCCCGCGCGCCCGGCCTCACGATGCAGCCATTGCCGACGCTCGGCCGGCGCACCACCCACGCCAACGAGATCTTCCTCGACGGCGTGTTCGTGCCGGCCGATCACGTGATCGGCGAGGAGAATCGCGGCTGGGCCGGCCTGATGAAGGGCCTCAATCTCGAGCGCCTGTGCCTGGCGGCGCAGGCCTGCGGCAACATGCACTGGGCGATCGAGTATGCCCGCGCCTATGCCGTCGAGCGCCGCCAGTTCGGCCAGCCGATCTCCAAGTTCCAGGTGATCCAGCACAAGTTCGCCGACATGCGCATCCTCTTGAAGACGACGCAGGCGCTGACGTGGCGGCTGGCCGACATGCTCGATGCCGGGCTCAACCCGGTCGAGGAGACGGCGATCGCCAAGATCCAGGGCACCGACGGCGAGTTCCGCTGCGCCCATCTCGCGATGGAGATCATGGGCGGCGCCGGCTATACCATGGCGCACGATGTGCAGCGCCTGTTCCGCGACGTGCGCGTCGGCTCGATCGGCGGCGGCACCAACGACATCCATCGCAACACCATCGCCAAGATGATGGGACTATGACCGGGCGCACCCTCCTCGCTCTGATGCTTGTCCTGATGGCGGATGCCGCAGTGGCGCAGGGCCCGTCGGAGCGCCGGCTCCAGTGCGATCGTGGCCCGGCCGGCAGCAGCCGCATGTTCGGCGGCACGGCATGGGACCTCTACGGCTGCAGCGACGAGCGCTCGGTCGCGATCGTGACGGCGCGCGGCAATCCCGCCCTGCCGTTCTACTTCCTGTTCGTCGAACGAGGCGGCAAGTACACGCTGAGCGGCGAGGGCACCGGCCGCGCGGAGTTCACGCGCAAAGCCTATGACGACCTGCGGCGGCTGTCGCATCAGGATATCGAAGCCCTGGCGAAGGAAGCGAGCAAGGCGAAGCCGGCGACGCAGTGATGGCTCTTCGGAGCCCGAGACATGTCTGCCGCCAGCGGCACCCTTTACATTCTCCTCCCCAGCTTCGCTGGGGAGGTGCCCCCGTAGTCGGGGGCGGAGGGGTCATGAGCAGCGGGACTGGGGCCTATGACCCCTCCGTCGGCGATTACGCCGACACCTCCCCAAGCTGCGCTTGGGGAGGAGAATGAGAGGACAAGAAGAGCGTGGTTCAGACATCATGATCCGTGATGTCCGACCGGCACGCTCGGTCGTCGCGGCCCGAATGACCTTGCGGGGCCCCGTCCATCGGTCTAAACCCGTGCGCGCCTCGACGGCGGGCGCCAGCAGGCAGTGCCGATCCAAATTTCCTAGCAATTACAGAGACTTGACTAAATGCTCTCGCGTGTCATCGGGCTGTTTTCGGCAGACATGGGGATCGACCTCGGCACGGCCAACACGTTGGTCTACGTCAAGGGCCGCGGCATCGTCCTGAACGAGCCCTCTGTCGTCGCCCTGACCACGCAGACCGGCAAGCGCCAGGTCCTTGCGGTCGGCGAGGAAGCCAAGATGATGCTCGGCCGCACGCCCGGCAACATCCAGGCGATTCGCCCGCTGCGTGACGGCGTCATCGCCGACTTCGAGGTCGCCGAGGCGATGATCAAGCACTTCATCTCGAAGGTTCACAACCGGCGCAGCTTCGCCCATCCGCAGATCGTGGTGTGCGTGCCGTCGGGATCGACCGCGGTCGAGCGGCGCGCCATCCAGGAATCGGCCGAGAGCGCCGGCGCGCGCAAGGTGTGGCTGATCGAGGAGCCGATGGCGGCGGCGATCGGCGCCGGCCTGCCGGTCACCGAGCCGACCGGCTCGATGGTGGTCGACATCGGCGGCGGCACGACCGAGGTGGCCATCCTGTCGCTGGGCGGCATCGTCTATCCGCGCTCCGTGCGCGTCGGCGGCGACAAGATGGACGAGGCCATCATCGGCTATATCCGCCGACACCATAACCTGCTGGTCGGCGAGAGCTCGGCCGAGCGCATCAAGAAGACCATCGCCTCGGCCTGCCCGCCCGAGGACGGCGAGGGCCGCACCATGGAGATCAAGGGCCGCGACCTGATGAACGGCGTGCCGAAAGAGCTGATCATCACCGAGCGTCAGATCGCCGAGAGCCTGCAGGAACCGGTCAGCGCCATTGTCGAGGCGGTCAAGGTCGCCCTCGAGAACACCGCGCCCGAGCTCGCCGCCGACATCGTCGACAAGGGCATCGTGCTGACCGGCGGCGGCGCCATGCTGACCAACATGGACACCGTCCTGCGCCAGGCCACCGGCCTGCCGGTGTCGGTAGCCGAGGACCCGCTGCTCTGCGTCGCTCTCGGCACCGGCCACGCCGTCGAGAACATCGACCGCCTGCGCGGCGTTTTGTCGTCGATGTACTGACCTTTTCTCCTCCCCGGCTTCGCCGGGGAGGTGCCCCCGGAATCGGGGGCGGAGGGGTCATGAGCAGCGAGACTGTGGCTCATGACCCCTCCGTCGCCGGAGACGGCGACACCTCCCCAGCTTCGCTGGAGAGGACAAAGAGAAAGCCGTCGAAGACGCTGGTATCTCCTCCGCGAATCTGGGGAGGGCAGCATGATCGGAGAAAAAACCAGCGGCACGAGCTCGCACATGAGGGGTAGTATGGGCGGGACATGGCGATCCGGGACGACTTCGAGGTAGTCGCTGGCCAGGTGCGCTCGGCCGTGCAGCGCTTTGCGCTCGGCCTGCTGATCATCGCTGCGTTCGGCATCATGCTGGTCGGCAAGGCCGATACGGTGCTGGTCGAGCATGTCCGGGTCGTGGCACTCGATCTCGCCGCCCCGATGCTCGAGGCGATCGCCCGGCCGGTCGGGGCGGCCAACCGCGCCATCGCCGATTTGCAGGAATTCGCCTCTCTGCGCGAGGAGAATGCGCGCCTGCGCGAGGAGAACAGCCGGCTGCTCGCCTGGCAGACCGCCGCCCGCCGCCTCGAGAACGAGAACGAAGGCCTGCGCGGGCTGTCCAGGTTCCACGAAGGGCCGGAGGCCTCGTTCATAACGGCCCGGCTGGTGGGCGACAGCGTCAGCGCCTATGTACGCGGCGCACTGCTCAATGTCGGTCGCCGTGCCGGCGTGGCCCATGGCCAGGCCGTGGTGACCGGGGAGGGTCTCGCCGGGCGCATTGCGGAGGTCGGCGAGAACAGCGCCCGCGTGCTGTTCGTGACGGACGTCAACTCCCGCCTGCCGGTGCTGATCGAGCGCACGCGCGAGCGTGCCATCGTGGTCGGCAACAATTCCCCTCAGCTTCGTCTCACCCTGCTGCAGAGCGTCGCCGGCGTGCAGCGTGGCGATCGCATCATCACCTCGGGGCACGGCGGAAGCTTTCCCGTCGGCATACCGATAGGTGAGGTCGTCGAGACCGGCGAAGGCAGCGTGCGCGTGCGGCCGTTTGCCGATTTCTCGCGACTGGAGTTCGTCCGGGTCGTCGACTACGGCGTGCCCGGCCTGGTGAGCAACCCGGGCGTGGTGCCGGCGACGACCCAGCCCGGCGTCTCCTCGGCCGGCCAGAGGGTGCGCTGAGGTGCGGGTCGATGGCACGCTCGGCACGCTCGATCGCTGGGGCCGGGCCGCGCTGCCCGGCACGGTGCTGCTGTTCTTCGTGCTGCTGACCTTGGCGCCGCTGCGCGTGCCCTATCTCGCCGACGCCTTGCCGCTCCTGCCGGCGCTGACCGTCTTCCAGTTCAGCCTCGCAACCCCGGAGCGCCTGCCCGGACCGTTGCTGCTGGCGATGGGCGTGCTGCTCGATCTGCTGCTCGGCGGGCCCGGCGCGCCGGTCGGCGTGAGCGGCCTGGGGTTCGTGCTGATCCGCGCCGCGGTGGTGGCCAACCGGCGATATCTGGTCGGCGTGCCATTCCTGTTCCAGTGGGCCGGGTTTTGCCTGTTGGCGCTGGGCTTCGTCGTCCTGGTCTGGTCCCTGACCTCGCTGTGGACTTGGACGGCGATCGCGCCGCTCGCGGCGTTCGTCCAGTACGTGGTGATCGTCGTCCTCTACCCGCTGATCGGCCCGCTGCTCGCCCGCGTCCGCGCGCGCGATCCGCTGAACGTGCCCGAGCTGTCGCGCGGCACGGCGCGGCCGGGAGGAACCGCGCCGTGATGCGCTACCGCAAGGGCGACGGCGAGCGCTCGGGCCTGTTCACGCGGCGCGCCCTGCTGCTGGGCGGCGCCCAGATGGCGCTGATGTCGGCGCTGGCCGGCCGGCTCTACCAGCTGCAGGTGCTCGAGACGCAGCGCTTCGCCACGCTGGCCGAGGAAAATCGCATAAATCTGCGGCTGCTGCCGCCGTCGCGCGGCCTGATCTTCGATCGAACCGGCAAGCCGCTCGCCGTCAACCGCAACAATTTCCGCTGCATGGCGACGTCCGATCGCGGCCGCGGCGTCGAGCTGCTGATCGACCGGCTCGATCAGATCTTCTCGCTCGCCGAGGCCGACAAGGTGCGCCTGCTGCGCGAGCTCAAGCGCAGCCGCAACGCCCAGCCTGTCGTGGTGCGCGAGAATCTCGGCTGGGAGGAGGTGGCGCGCGTCGAGTTCAACGCGCCCGACCTGCCGGGCGTGTTCATCGACCTCGGTCAGTCGCGCGACTATCCCGAAGGCGACCTGATGAGCCACATCGTGGGCTACACCGGCCGCGTCGCCGACGAGGATCTGGCCGGCCGCGACGACCCGGTGCTGCAGCTCCCCACGCTGCGCTTCGGCAAGAAGGGCGTCGAGCGCTCGCTCGAGGACGACCTGCGCGGGCGCGCCGGCGCCGTGCAGGTCGAGGTCAATGCGGTCGGCCGGGTCGTGCGCGAGCTCGACCGCACCGAGGGCCAGCCCGGCTCCAACGCTCTCCTCACCATCGATCTCGACTTGCAGCGCTTCGCCGCGGAGAAGATGAAGCAGCACCAGAGCGGCTCGGTGGTGGTGATGGACGTCGTCACCGGCGACCTTCTGGCCATGGTGTCGACGCCGGGTTTCGATCCCAACACCTTTGCCCGCGGCATCACCCAGAGCGAATGGCGCGACCTGCTCGACAGCCCGGAGCGGCCGCTGCACAACAAGGCGATCGGCGGCGTCTATCCGCCGGGCTCGACCTACAAGATGGTGACAGTGCTGGCGGCGCTCGAATCGCGGGCGATCGACCCGTGGACCAGGCTGCCCTGCATGGGCTTCCTCGAGCTCGGCAAGATCAAATTCCATTGCTGGCTGACCGCCGGCCACGGCTCGACCAATGTCACCGAGGCGCTCGCCTGCTCATGCGACTGCTTCTTCTACGAGGCCGCCCGTCGCGCCGGCGTCGACCGCATCGCCGACGTCGCCAACCGGCTGGGCTTCGGCCGTGTCAGCGAGCTCGGCCTGCCGGGCGAATCGGCCGCCAACCAGCCGAGCCGAGCCTGGAAGCAGGAGAAGCTCGGCAAGCCATGGCAGCACGGCGATACGTTCAATCTCGGGATCGGCCAGGGCTTCATGACGTCGACGCCGCTTCAGCTCGCCATCATGACGGCGCGCATCGCCAATGGCGGCTACGAGGTCCAGCCCAACCTGCTGCTCGCCTCGGCGACGCCGCGCGAGGAGCTGGCGCCGCCGCCGACGCGCAACAAGCCCAACGCGCCCTCGATGCGCTTCAATGCCCAGCATCTCGCCATCGTTCGCGAAGGCATGAACCAGGTGGTGAACGGCAGCCTCGGGACCGCCAACGCGCTGCGCCGCGACGCCGCGGGCAAGCTGATCGAGCCGGCCCTGCGCTTCGCCGGCAAGACCGGCACGGCCCAGGTCAAGCGCATCACCGAGCGCGAGCGCGAGCTCGGCATCACGCAGGCGCAGCTGCCCTGGCATCTCCGCCATCACGCGCTTTTCGTCTGCTTCGGGCCGCTCGACAATCCGCGCTATGCCTGCGCCGTCATCGTCGAGCACGGCATGGCAGGCGGCACGACGGCAGGCCCGATCGGCCGCGACGTGCTGCTCGAGACCATGAAGCGCGACCCGTCGCGCCGGACCGACAATTTCCGCAAGATGGCGTCGCGATGAGGAGCGGGCATTTGCATCGGCGCGCCCGCTCAGCTTCCTCCCCAGCTTCGCTGGGGAGGTGCCCCGTCATACGGGGCGGAGGGGTCATAGGCCCCAGTCCCGCTGCTCATGACCCCTCCGTCGCGGATTACCGCGACACCTCCCCAGCGAAGCTGGGGAGGAGAGTTAGAGGCGCGTTCATGGGTGAACGCCCCGCGATGAGAGCCCCGCGATGAGCATCGCCTCGATGCAGGGAGGTGGCGGCGCGCTCGACGCACCGGCGCCGATCAGCTTCGCCGAGAAGATCTGGCGCATCAACTGGGGCCTCGTGCTGGTGCTGACGGCGATCGCGGGGATCGGCGTGCTGGCGCTCTATTCGGCGGCGGGTGGCCGCTTCGATCCGTGGGCGTCGCGCCACGCCATGCGCTACGTCGCGGCGCTCGGGGTCCTGCTGGTGACGGCGCTGGTGCCGCCTCGCGTCTGGCTGGCGCTCTCCTGGCCGATCTACATCGTCGCGCTGCTTCTGCTGGTGGCGGTCGATGTGGTCGGCAAGATCGGCATGGGCGCGCAGCGCTGGCTGGTGCTCGGGCCGCTCCAGATCCAGCCTTCGGAGATCGCCAAGGTGGCGGTGATCCTCATGCTGGCGCGCTACTATCACGGCCTGCGCAAGGAGGAGGCGGCGCGCATCCTCTATGTCGTGCCGCCGCTTCTGCTGATCCTGATGCCGGTCGGGCTGGTCATGGTCCAGCCCGACCTCGGCACCGCCATGATGGTGCTGATGGGCGGTGGCGCGCTGCTGTTCGTGGCGGGCGTCCCGCTATGGATGTTCCTGGTAGCGGGGGTCGGCGCGATCGCCAGCCTGCCGGTCGCCTGGTCGCTCATGCACGAGTACCAGCGCAAGCGCGTGCTCACCTTCCTCGATCCCGACCGCGACCCGCTGGGCGCCGGCTATCACATCACCCAGTCGAAGATCGCCATCGGCTCGGGCGGCCTGTTCGGCAAGGGGTTCGGCAAGGGAACCCAGTCGGCGCTGAATTTCCTGCCCGAGAAGCAGACCGACTTCATCTTCACCTCCTTCGTCGAGGAATGGGGCTTGGTGGGCGCCCTGGTGCTGCTCGGCCTGTTTGCCCTCGTGCTGGTGTGGGGCTTTTCGATCGCCTTGCGCTGCCAGCATCATTTCGGTCGCCTGGTGGCGCTCGGCGTCACCGCCATGATGTTCCTCTACGTGTTCATCAACACCGCCATGGTGATGGGGCTCCTGCCGGTGGTCGGCGTGCCGCTGCCGCTGGTCAGCAACGGCGGCACCGCCATGGTCTCGGTGATGTTCGCCTGCGGCCTGCTGATCGGCGTCAACGTCTATCGCGATGCGCAATTGCCGCGGACGCGCTGACCCGCCCGCCCGCGGACCCGCCGACCGGGCACGATTTTCTTTGCCATGGGCCTATCGACAAGGCGGACCCTGCTTGCTATAGCCCGCGCCGCTTCCGGCCATGCCGCCATCAGGCGGGCGCATAGCTCAGTTGGTAGAGCAGCTGACTCTTAATCAGCGGGTCCCAGGTTCGAGCCCTGGTGCGCCCACCATGGCCGGTCATGAACGAGCCCCGCGGAAGCGGGGCTTTCTCATGTGTGCTGCCATTGAGGCAGATCAAGTGACCTGACGACTTGTGCTGGTTCGACGACGACATGAACAGGCCGATTGCGCAATAGCGTCCGACGCTGCCGATTCCCACCACCTTCATGGCCATGTCGACCAGGCGGTAGCGGTCGAGCAGGACGCGCCGGTCGTCGGGAAGGCTCTCACGATACTCGGCAATTGCCTTGTCCAGGAAGCTCCTGAAGCCCGCCTCACGTGAAAGCTCCGGGTGGAAGATCAGGGGTGGCTGATCCTTGATCTGCACCTGGCCGCCGACCATCTCGGCCAGCTTCGGGTAGTCGATGTCGGAAGCCCTGTCCTGCTTCGCCTTCTCGATCCGGCGACGCGCGCGGTTCTTCACATCGGGGTCATCGATCAGGCCGAAGAAATCCTCGACACCGATCTTGGCGTACCACGCCTCGAGCGGGCTCATCTCCGCAACCTCGCGCAACCGCTCGCGATAGCTGCGTGCAGCCGCGACCGCCGCGTCGCGGCCCGCCGAATCCGACAGGCCATTGGCCCGGGCTGCCAATACGAACGAGGCTACCAGCCGCTTGACGTCCCATTCCCAGGGTGCCGGCAGGGTCTCGTCGAAGTCGTTGATGTCGAAGTTTATGTTCCGCTCAGGTGTGGCGAAGCCACCGAAATTGAGCAGATGGCAGTCGCCACAGGCCTGGACGGCCATGACGGCCGCCGATCCACGATAGTAGGTGAAGGGCGTCTCGAGCATTCGGCCGTACCGGATCGGAACGAGCTCCTGCATCCGGCCTTCGTCGGAGACACGAAGGATCGCGAGGGGGTCGGCCCGATCCTTGTGCCGCTTCCAGATTCCCTGGGCCGCTCGCGGGATCTTGTCGCGCACGCGCTTGCCGGCCGCGACGAGATCGTCCGTCGGGACCGAATGCGCTGGGCGCTCGGTCTCCGGCAGCCGGGTCTCAGTCGGTAGCTTCGCTACGTTGGTCACGATCCCTCCCACAAGCCGGAGCCAGCACAGTTCACGTCGATAAGTGAGACCGTTGGGGATCGGACCGGCCTTGATGCAAGTCAAGTCCACATTCGCCGATGCGGCCGCTCGGCGTGGCTCTTCGACCATTGAAGGCCGGAAACCGCGAGACAGGCCACTCCGTCGTTGGCATCAAGGACGCCCTGGAAACTCGGGAGAAGGATCGCGATGACAAGCCGCCATGCCAGCCGGACCTATGGCACGGTCAGTGCCGAGCGCCAGAAGGAGATGTCCGGGCTGGAGTTCGTCCGGGGCCTGGCCGATGGAACGCTGCCGCTCAACACGATCGCCGAAACCCTGGGCTACGACGTCGTCGAGGCCGAGGAAGGCCGGGTCGTCATCACGGCGGAACCGAAAAGCACGCACCTCAATCCCGCAGGCACCGTGCACGGCGGCCTCGCCGCGACCCTGCTCGACAGCTGCATGGGGCTCGCGGTCCGGTCGACCTTGCCGAAGGGGACGAGCTCGACGACGCTCGAGATCAAGATCTCGTTCGTGCGACCGATCACGCCCGAGACCGGGTTGATCCGGGCAGAGGGCGTCGTGATCAGCCGCGGCCGCAGGGTCGGGACGGCGGAAGGCAGGGTCACCGATGCCAAGGGGCGTCTTCTCGTGCACGGCACGACCACCTGCCTGAACTTCGACGCGTGATGCTGCGGCGCGCGATCCGGCCGTGAGGTTGGCCTCAGCGAAGATCTGTGTCGCGATTGCCAACCGAGAGCCGCGCTGCAATCGTCGCGGCCCGACGAGGTCCCGCTTCATGCCGCGCATTGCCCTGATCCATGCCACATCGGCCGCAGTCGGCCCGATCGTCGACGCGTTCGCGGCGGCATGGCCCGCCGCCGAGCTCGTCAATGTCCTCGACGATTCGCTCAGCAAGGACCGCGCGCGAGACGGTCGACTGACGGCGGCGATGGAGCGCCGCTTCGATGTCCTGGCCGACTACGCGCTGTCGCTCGGCGCCGACGCCATCCTGTTCACCTGCTCGGCGTTCGGCCCGGCGATCGAACGGGTGGCCGCGCGGCTCGCCGTGCCGGTGCTGAAGCCCAACGAGGCGATGTTCGCCGAGGCCCTGACGAGCGGCCGCCGGATCGGCATGCTGGCCACGTTCGCGCCGTCGATCCCCAGCATGGAGGAGGAGTTCCATGCGGATGCCGCCAGGGCCGGCGCCACGATCGAGCTGCGCAGCCATCTCGTGCCGGGCGCGCTCGATGCCCTGAGCGCCGGCCGCGCCGACGAGCATGCCCGGCGCATCGTCGAGGCCGGCCAGGGGCTGGCCGGGTGCGATGCGATCATGCTCGCCCAGTTCTCGATGGCCCCGGTTGCCGATGCCCTGCGGCAGGCGGTGGCGAGCCCGGTTCTGACAAGCCCCGCCTCGGCAGTGGCGATGCTCAGGAATCGGCTGCTGAAGCCCGCGCCCGTCGCCATCAGCTGAACCCTGGTGCCGGCACCGCGGCTTCTCGGGCAGCAGCCTTTTCCACAGGCGCTCAGCGATGGCTGTGGTCGGGCGCATGTTACTGTGGCATTATTGCAACAAATCAAGTCTAAGAGGGGCCCCAAGGCCCCAAATGGGAAGCGCGGAGGGGAAGATGAGGCGATCCGGTTGGTCGTCCGACCTGTGGCCACTGATGCGGGCTATTGCCGTGGGTGCTGCGGTTCTGCTGGGCGTTGGTGTAGCCATCAGCTTCGGCTCGGCGGCGCTGGAACTCGTGGCCATGCGCTGAGAGCGAGTCTCAGGAAAGAGGAAGACCCTACCGCTTTTGCGGCGTCCACCGGTAGATCCGCTGCAGGGTGCCACCCATGAGCATCGCCCGATCGCTGTCCGATAGCCGATCCGTCGTCCGGAAGGCCTCGACGCCGTCGCGATAGGTCAGCAGTGCCGTGGCGCGGGTCCAGTCGGTGCCCCACAGGCAGCGATCGATGCCGAAGGCATCGAATATGCGAGCCAGCGGATCCCAGAGATCGGCGTACGGGAACGGTTCGTGGCTGAGCGTGCAGGCGCCGGAAATCTTGACCGCGATATTGTCGTGCGCGGCGAGAGCCAGCAGGGAGGGCAGCGCGGCGAAAGGCTCGGCCGGCGGCGGCGGCGCGAACGGTTGCGGCAGACCGAGATGGTCGATAACCAGGCGCGTTCCGGGATGGCGACGGGCAAGCTCGCCTGCCTGGTCGAGCCGTCCCCAGCACATCAGGTTGACCGGCAACGAATGGCGCCCCGCCGCGGCGAGCACGCGGCCGAGGCCGGGATCGGCCGGGTCGCTCGAGATTTCGGGCCGCATCATGATGCGGACGGCGACCGCGCCCCTGGTCGCCGCCCAGGCGTCGATCGTCTCGGCCACGGCCGGGTCGTTCGGATCGACCGGCTTGATCAGTGCGAACCGATCGGGATGAGCCGCATGCGCTGCGATCGCGTAGCTCGCATCCCAGCGATACATGGCGAACACCGAGATCAGCAGTGCGCCATCGACGCCGACGGCGTCCATGGCGGCCACCATCTGATCGGCCGTCATCTCCGGCGGACCGGGCAGTGCTTCGACCCACGGCCTGCCGGGATGGTTGCGTTCGTAGCAATGCACCTGCGCGTCGATCGTCACCATGCAGCTCCGTCTTCCCCACATTGCACGACCGCCGCCTGCCCCGGTGCGATATCGCTCTAGGCGCGACGGCGTTCATCCTCGATACTGACCCGCACAATAATCGGGGAAACGAAGGCATGGCTCTCAAAATCATGATCATGGGCGCGTCCTACGGCTCGCTGCTGGCGTCCAAGATTCTGTTCGGCGGACACTCCGTGCACCTGATCTGCCTGCCGGCCGAAGCCGACCTGATCAACGGCGAAGGCTTCCGCGTGCGCATGCCGATCCGCGGCCGCAAGGATCCGGTCGAGATCGATTCGCGCAAGCTTCCCGGCAAGGTGACGGCGGGGGGAACGACGAGCGCCAACCCGACCGACTACGATCTCATCGGCCTCGCCATGCAAGAGCCGCAGTACCGCTCGCCAGGCGTGCGCGAGCTGCTCGACGCGGTGGCGAAATCGCGGGTTCCCTGCATGTCGATCATGAACATGCCGCCGTTGCCCTACGTGAAACGCATCCCCGGCCTCGACGGCCGCCTGCTCGAGCCTGCCTACACCGACCCCCGGGTGTGGGACAGCTTCGATCCCGAGACCCTGACCCTGTGCAGCCCCGACCCGCAGGCGATCCGCCCGCCGGACGAGAAGGTCAACGTGCTGCAGGTCACCCTGCCGACCAACTTCAAGGTGGCGCGCCTGAAGGACGAGAAGGCGACGGCAATGCTGCGCGCGCTCGAGAAGGAGATCGACGCGGTGCGCTTCGAGGTGCCGGAGGGTCGCATCGAGCTGCCGGTCAAGCTGCGCGTCTACGACTCGATCTTCGTGCCGCTCGCCAAGTGGGCGATGCTGCTCGCCGGCAACTACCGCTGCATCACGGCCGACGGCATGCGCACAACCCAGGAGGCGGTGCACAGCGACATCGCGACGTCGCGCTCGGTCTACAATTTCGTCATCGATCTCTGCGTCAAGCTGGGGGCGAGCCCCAGCGACCTCGTGCCGTTCGAGAAGTACGCCGAGGCGGCGCAGAGCCTGGTGCGCCCCGCCTCGGCGGCGCGCGCCCTCAACAACGGGCTGCCCAACATCGAGCGCGCCGACAAGCTGGTGCAACTCATCGCCCGGCAGAAGGGGATGAGCCATCCGGTGATCGACGCCGGCGTGGCCCTGGTCGACGCGAGGCTGGAAGCCAACCGGAAGAAAGCGGCGACGTGAACCGCGTTCCGCCAAAACGGGCATGATCTCGGCGGGGACCGCTCCACCTCATGTTCCTCTCCGCCCGCGTAGCGGGGGGAGAGGCTAGGCGAGGTGGGTCATGGGGCGCCGCCCAGGAGCTGATTTGTTCGGGAGGCGTACTGTCGCGGCGAAGGTCGCGCGCGCTCGGTTCGGTGCTGGTGGCATCCACCCACCTCTCCTCCCCCGCGCTATGCGCGGGGCCCCTTCCTCTCCCCCCGCGCGGGCGGAGAGGATTCGATGAGCGACCTCCATCCCGATCTGTAGACAGAAGTACGTGGAGGAGCTCGCAATGATTCGCGCCTTCTGCACCACGCTCGTGACGCTGCTGCTCTCAGTGTCCGCGCCCTCGTCGGCGCAGGCACAATCCGTCGCGCCGGTGGCGTGGGCCTTCGTGCTGCTCGGCGAAGGGACCGACGGGCGAACAGTGCCGATGGTTCGCAGCGTCGAGCAGGGCGGGACGGCCTGCCCGATGCTGCGCGATGCCGCGGGTGCTTCGATCTCGACGCTCAGCCCGCGCAGACGGCCGGCCGGTGGTCACTTCGACGAGGTCATGGTGTGCGAGGCGCTCTATCCGGTCGGCCGGCCGGGCAATGTGCAGTTCGCCAGCCGGCGCGTCGATCTGCCAGCGGTCTCGCTCGGCACGCCACGGCGCATCGTGATGCTGGGCGATTCGGGATGCGAAGGGGCGGCCGGAATATGGCCGCAGCTCTGCATCGGCAACGGCTATGACAGGATGTGGCCATTCGGCACGATCTCGTCGGAAGGCGCCACCGACGGGCCGGACCTGATCGTCCATGTCGGCGACTACAACTATCGCGGCACGCCGCACTTCATCG
>LNFM01002106.1_pt1 | contig 42733 bp, 45 predicted proteins | sample 596031 | NCBI WGS metagenome assembly LNFM01 (sample SAMN04254537, study PRJNA301005) | activated carbon metagenome | isolation source: dual media filters at the Ann Arbor, Michigan drinking water treatment plant | place: USA: Ann Arbor
GAGGCCGGGGCACCGCCGCTGCCGGGCAGCACGTAGCCGGCCAGCACGGCCAGCAGGCTGGAGCCGGAGGGGGCCGCGCCGATGGGCGCCTGGAAGCTGGGTGCGAACTGGACGGACGCCTCGTCGCCGGAGGCCAGGAAGCCGTCGCGCGGCTCGCCGCCGGGGCCGACCGACGCGGGGGCCGCGTCGAGGCGGGGCGTCGTCTCGCCCGCGCTGAGGATCGTCGTCACGAAGTCGGGGATGGTCTCACCGCGCGGTGCGCCCTTGGCGGCCGGCGCGTCGGGCGCGCTCGGGACCGCCGCCGCGGAGGGGGCGGGGAGGTCGGGGGCCGCGGTGCTGATGCTCACGGCCGGCGCCGGGGTGGCCGCGACCGCCGCCGCGAGGCGCTCACCGGCCGGCGTCACGGGGGGCGCCGGGATGTCGGGCGCGGCCGGAAGCGGCGTCGTGGTCGGGAGCGCGATCACTTCCGGGGGGAGCGGGGACGGAGTGGGGGTGGCCTCGGCACCGGGGCTCGGCGCGGCGGCCTCGCCCTCGGGGGTCTGGGCAGGCGGCGGCGCGGGCGCCTCGACGGGCACCTCCTCGACCGGCGCGGGGGTCTCCTCGCCGACGGCCGGACCCTCGGCGGCGGGCGCCTCCGGCTGCTCGGCCACGGGCGGCGCGGGCGCCGTCTCCCCGGTGACCGGCGCGACCTCGCCAGGGGGCGCGGCCGGCTGCTCGGCGACGGGCGCCCCGGTGGCGAGCTCCTGGCCCACGGCGAGCGTGGGAAGGAGGAGCGCCGCGGCACCGGCGATCGCGACGGCGGCGAGCCATCTCGGGGCGATCGACCTCATGCGTGGACGGCGGCTTCTCGTCATCGGAACGCCAGAATCACCAATCGTTGAACCCGTCCCGGATCGCCCGGAATCGCGCGCACCATACATCGGGCCCAGGACGCCGTGAAGAGGGCGGAGGCATGATCACTCTTTCGGGGGAGGAGGCGGCGTCCCGGCGGCGGGACGGGCCGCCGATCGATGACGGCTGAGGGCGCCGTTAGAGTCGTCGTCCGGTGCCTCTCGCGGCTCAACTCCACCTCCCCCTTCCGAGCCCGCAACCCGGCGCCGAGAGCGGCGATTCCATGCCCGACAGGCTGTGTGCGCTGCTCGTCCGCCGGGGCCGGCCGCTGGAGGTCGGGCACGTGGCCACGCAGCTCCTGCGTCTGCGCCGCTGCCCGGAGCGGCTGCAGCGGCGGCTCGTGGCCGAGATCGTGGAGGGGGACGCCCGTCTGGCCTGGCTGGGCCGCGACCTCGTCGGCCTCGCGCCTCCCGACTGGTCGGGGGCGGCCCTGGCCGCCACGACCTTCTGCGTGGTCGACCTCGAGACGACCGGCGGCTCGCCGGGGCACTCGAAGGTGACCGAGATCGGAGCGGTCCGCGTGCGGGCGCTCGGCATCGCGGATCGTTTCAGCACGCTGGTCAACCCCGGCCGCCCCATCCCCCCGGTGGTCACCGAGCTCACCGGCATCGACGACCGGATGGTGGCCGACAGCCCCGACATCGCGACCGGGCTCGAGGGCTTCGTCGCCTTCGCCGGGCAGGACGTCCTGGTGGCGCACAACGCCCCGTTCGACCTGCGTTTCCTCAACTACGAGCGGCGGCGGCTGGCGGGCCGCTACTTCACCCAGGCCTGGCTCGACACGCTGGTGCTCGCCCGGCGGCTGCTCAACGGGCGCGTGGCGCGCCACGACCTCGGCACGCTCGCGGCGTGGGCCGACACGTCCGTGCGTCCGTCGCACCGCGCGCTTCCCGACGCCGAGGCCACGGCCGAGTTGCTGGTGGTCCTCATCGGGATGCTGGCCGAGCGGGGCGTCGACACCCTCCAGGGCGCCGTCGCGTTCGGCGGCATCGGCGGGGCCCGCCACGCCTTCAAGCTCGCCCTCGCCGAGGACCTGCCGGCGTGCCCCGGCGTCTACGTCATGCGCGACCGCGGCGGCGCGCCGCTCTACGTCGGCAAGGCGGGGAACCTGCGCCGGAGGGTCCGCTCCTACTTCGGTCCGGGCGGACGCCACAGCCGGCTCATCGGCCGTGCGCTGGAGCGCCTCGACAGCATCGACCACGAGACCTGCGGCTCGGAGTTCGCCGCGCTGTTGCGCGAGGACCAGCTCATCAAGGAGCTGAGGCCGCCCTGCAACCGTCGCGGTACCGGGGGCGCGGGGCAGTACCTCAAGCTCACCGCCTCCTCGCCGTCCCCGCGCCTCTACGTCGTGCCGGCCGTGCGTCCCGACGCGGGCACCTACTTCGGGCCCGTCCGATCGCAGCGGCTCACGCGCGAGGCGGTCGCCTGCCTGCGCGGGCTCTACGGCATCGACGACCCGGATCCGGCCGCGCGGGCCGAGGCCGTGGCCGCGTTGTCGGCAGTGCTCGCCGGGGACGCCGCCGCGCTCGGCGACCTCGGCCTCCGGCTCGGCCGGGCGGTGGCGGACGGGTCGCTGGCCGTCGACCGGGGCGACGGGCCCGACGCCCCGCGGGCGGTGCTCGGCACCCTGGCCGCCCTCGCGCGCGCCCGGCGCGCCTCGGCCCGGTTCGCGGTGCTCGTCGAGGCGGGGGAGGAGCCGCACATCGCGGAGGCCTTCTTCGTGGCCGGCGGGGTGGTGCGGCATCGGGCCCTGCTCGACGCCGACGCATGGGCCGAGCAGTGCCGCGAGGGCCTGGCCGTGCTGCGCCGCCTCTCCCGCGGCCCCCGCCCGCCCCTCGCCCCCGAGGCGATGGATGAGGCGGCGCTGATCGAGGAGCGGCTGCGGCAGGCGGGGCCCGGCGAGGGCGCCATGGCGCTGTCGCGCGGCTGGCGCACGGTGGAGGTGCTCGAGCACATCGGCTGCGCGGTCCGCCGCCTGGCTGAGTCGATGGGCGGCACCCCGGGGGCCCTCCCCGACGGCTGAGGCCCGCGCGCTCCGCGCCGCAGCGGTCCTGGCGCTGACCGGGCGCTTCAGCGCGTTCGGCCGCCAGGCCGCCGAGGGCCTGCGTGCCTGGGCCGACGTCCGCGGGATCGACCTCCGCATCGAGGACGATCGCAGCGAGCCGGCCGAGAGCGCCCGCCGCACGGTCCGCGCGGCCGGCCGCGCGGACATCCTCTTCGGGCCGTACGGCAGCGGCAGCGGACGCGCGGTGGCCGAGGCGATGGCCGGCCGCCCGGAGGTCGTGTGGAACCACGGTGCGGCCGAGGTGCCGCGCACGGGTGCGCGTCTCGTCGACGTGCTCGGGCCCGCCGGGTCCTACTGGCGCGGCCTGCCCGAGGCGCTGCGCCTCAGCGGGTCCGACGCGGACGCGGCGGTCGTCCGCGCCCCCGGCGGCTTCGGCGCGGCCGTCGCGGCCGGGGCGGTCGCGGCCCTCACCGCGGCCGGGCGCCCTCCGGTGCTCGTGCGCGGCCTCGGGTCCCGGGGCGCGGCCGACGCGGTGGACGCGGCGCGCGCGGCCGGCGCCGGGTGGATCGTCGGCGGCGGGCGCGCCGAGGACGACCTCGCCCTCGCCCGCGCGGCCGCGGGGAGCTGCGCGGTCGCCCTGGTGGTCTGCGGCGTCGAACTCGCGGGTGCCGAGCTGGGCGCCGCCGTCGCCGGGTCGCTCGGGCCCGCCCAGTGGGACGGCACGCCTCCGCCGCCGCCGTTCGCGCTCCCGCCGGGTGCCGACTACCCGGCCGCGCAGGCCCTCGCGGCGGCCCTGCTCGCCGAGCGCGCGCTGGCCCGGGCCGGTTCGTCCGATCCGGACGCGCTCTGGGACGCGGCCCGCGCGCTGCGCGCGACGACGCACATCGGCCCCTTCGCGGTGGACGACGAGGGGCGTCAGGTCGGTCACGCCCCCTGCATCGTCCGCTGGGAGCCCGGCGCCGCGGGTCCGCACCGGGTGGTCATCTGGAGGCCGCCGGGCGCGGAGGCGTGACACACTCCGCGCGTGCTCGGGCCAGTCGGTGCAGAGGGTGACATGACGGTGCGGGCCCTCGTGGACTGGTTCCACAGGGAGGGAGCCGACCTGCCCTGGCGCCGCACCCGCGACCGTTACCGGGTGCTGGTGGCCGAGGCGCAACTCCAGGCGACCCCTGTCGCGCGCGTGCTGCCCTACTACGAGCGCTTCATCTCCCTCTGGCCGACGGCCGCCGACATGGCCGGCGCCGATCTCGGCGAGGTGCTCGCCGAGTGGCAGGGCCTCGGCTACCCGCGGCGGGCCCGCAACCTCCACGCCGCCGCCGGGGTTGTGGCGTCGTCGGGGTGGCCGGAGCGCCTGACGGACCTGCCCGGGGTCGGCGCCTACACGGCGGCGGCGATCCGTTGCTTCGCCGACGGTGAGGACGTCCTGCCGGTCGACACCAACGCGGCCCGCGTCGTGGCGCGCCGCTTCCCCGGGGGCTGGCCGGGCGCGCCCGGCCTCGGCTGGGAGGCGGGGCAGGCGATCATGGACCTCGGCCGCCTCTGGTGCACCGCGCGGGCGCCGCGATGCGCGGAGGGCTGCCCGCTGCGGGCCGGCTGCCCGGCGGCGGAGGCCGGCACGGTCATGGAGATGACTCCGGTCCGCCGCCCCCAGGGGCGCTACGAGGGATCCCTGCGCCAGCGCCGGGGGCGCCTCCTGCGCGAGCTGGCCGAGACCGGCTGGGTGAGCCGCGACAGCGATCCCGAGGCGGCCGCGAGCCTCGTGGCCGATGGCCTGGCCGGCACGCGCGACGACCGGCTGGTCCGGGCCGGAGGCGGGGGATGAGGCAGCAGGTGGTGGTCGCGGCGGTGATCGAGCGGGGCGGCCGGATCCTCGTGAGCCAACGCGGGCCGGGCGCCGGCCAGCCGGGGCGCTGGGAGTTCCCCGGGGGCAAGCGCGAGCAGGGCGAGGACGATCAGGCGGCCCTGGCGCGCGAGCTGCGCGAGGAGCTCGGGGTGGATCTCGAGGTCGGGCCGCTGGTCTGGACCGCGCGCGCGGGCCCGCTCGTCCTGCGCTTCTTCCAGTGCCCCTGGCTTCCGGGCCTGCGCCCCCGGCCGCTCGGCAGCGTCCAGTTCCGCTGGGTGCGCCGCGAGGACCTGCCCGCGCTGCCCTTCCCGCCGGCCGACGCGGAGCTGGTCAGCGCCCTCGCCGAGGGCCGCCTCGGCGTCTGAGCCGGCCGGGTCGCCTTGTGCGGCGGGGTACACTTCGGCCGACCCGGGAGGTGGTGTATGGCCAAGGCAAAGCGGCAGCGTCGCAGCAGCATCCGAACCATGTCGGCCGACTCGTCGGCGCTGGAGGCCCTCGAGTCGCTCGAGCGTGCCGAGCGCTCGTCCGCCGAGGCCGCCCCCGAGGCCCCCGAGAGCGAGACGGCGACGGCCCTCAGCGCGGAGGCCGAGGCCGAGTAGCGGTGCGGGGCGGCTAGCCGCCCCGGGTGAAGGCCTCGCCGCTCACCAGGAAGCGGACACGGCCGCCGAGCTCGGCGCCGTTGTTGGCGACCCGCTCGAGGTGACGGGAGACCAGCACGGCGGTCGCCGACCAGACCCGCGTCTCGGGCTCGTCGGGCGCGCCCGCGACCCGTGCCACGACATCATCGAGCATCTGGCGCACCGTGGCGGCCTCCACGGCGGCCTGCTCGCCCAGGTCCGCGTCGCTGCGCGCGATCGCCTGGACGGCACGGGCGAGCGTGTCGACCGCGCGGGCGCTCATGCGCGAGATCATCGCCTGGATCTCGGGCACCGCGCCCTCGGGCCGGACCGACTTGGCGGCCTGCGAGATGGCCACCGCCAGGTCTCCGACCCGCTCCAGGGCGATCACCGCGATCAGGCCGACGTGCAGCAGGCGCTGGTCGCTCGCCACGGGCGCCTCGAGCAGCTGGAGGCTGAAGATCTTCTGGTCGAGTTCCACGCAGCGCTGATCCACGAGGTCATCCGCGCGGATCACCTCGTCGGCCGCGACCGGGTCGACCTCCTCCCAGGCGGAGACCCCCCGCTCGACCTGCGACAGCACCAGGCTCGCCATCTCGACGAGGCCCGTGCGGAAGTGCTCGATCTCTGCCTGGAAGCTTATGCGCGTCGCCATGGGGCGATACTACCCACTGGCCTCCGAAATCGATGTCACGATCGTGATAAGCCGCCGCCGAACGCGATCAGCGCGTCGGTGGTGGCCAGCAGGCGGCTCCCTTGCGCCGCGCGCGTGAAGCGGACGCTTCCGTCGCGCTCCTGCAGCCTGCGCAGCGCCGCCCGGGTTGCGGGCGGCGGCGTGCGCCCGAGGGCGCGGAGCGCGCGGATCGCGCCCGCGGTGGAGTTGGCCTCCGTCGCCCGCCCCGCACCCGCGTAGTTGAGGCCGCCCTCGCGGTTGCGCTGCGCGAGCATCCAGCTCGTCGCGGCCCTCACCCCGGGGTCGGAGCGGCGCACCCCCGCGGCGGCGAGCGCCTCGAGCACGATCGCCGTCGCGTCGACCGTGTCGCGACCCGAGCGCGAGAGGTCGAAGCTCCAGCCGCCGCCGCCGCCCCGCGCCGCCAGCGTCGCGCGGATCGCCGAGCGCGGCACCGGGTCGCCGGCGGCCCGGACCGCGAGCATGGAGAGCCCCTGGTCGAACGCGCTCGCCCCGTACCTCCCCGACGCGTATCGCGAGGTCACGCGCCGCACGTAGTCGACCCCGCCCAGGCGGCGCGGGTTCCCGCCCGCCGCGACGGCGGCCATCACCACCTTCGCGGCGCCGCCCGCGGTGCGTGCGTAGGCGGGCGCGTCGCGGCGCAGGCGCGCGAGCCGGGGCGACAGCGCAGCCGGGCGCCGGCCGGCTGCCCGCAACGCGACGATCACGTCGGCCTGCTGTCCGGCCGGGGCCCCCGCCGAGTTGGCCGCCAGCCAGGCCGCGGCCCGCTGCGCGGCCCGCCCGTCGGCCGTCGCCGCGCCCGCATGGGGCGCGGCGACGGCGAGGGCGATGAGGCCGGCGAGGGCGGTGCGTCCCCGCCCGGTCCTCATCGTGCCCGGCCGACGACGCGGAACTGGCCGGTGTTGATGCGCGGCAGGCCGATCCCCTCGACGTTGCCCGCGCCGTCGGTCGCGCGGCTCCAGACGCGCCACAGACCGGGTGCCAGGCCCGTGCGGCCGAGCGGCAGCGACCAGTTCCCGCCGACCGAGCGCGTGGTCACCCAGGCTCGCGCGACGCAGCTGCGCGGCGCGGTGAACGATCCCGAGCGCGTGCGGAAGCGGCACTGCGTGCCCACCCTCCGGGCCAGCGCCACCTGCACCGATGCGACGTCGGAGCGGTCCGGGCCGGCCACGCCGCGGATGGCGCGCACCGAGGCGAGCCGGGCGCCGATGCGGGGGAACGCGAGGCGGCTTCCGGGCGCCACGGTGTCGGAGCCGGCCGCCGCCACCGCCCCGGGGGCCGGGGTGGCGGGGAGGTTGCAGACCGTCGGGTCCCCCGCGAAGGAGCACACGCCGCGGGCGGGGCTGCGGATGTCGCCGGCGCGGGTCGCCGTGACGGCCTGGGTGCCCGAGCCCTGGGCGACGAACGCCGCCTGCCCCGCCGCGTCGGCCGTCGCCTGCGCGCCGCCGTATCGCACCGTGGCCCCCGCCGCGGGCGCCGCGGCGCCGTCGGCGTCGTAGCTGGTGACCGTCACCGTGAACCCGCCGCCCGCCGCCACGCGGTCGGACGACGCGGTCAGGTCGAGCTCGCGGGCGCCGTCGGCGCCGCCGTAGTACCAGAGCACCCGGTCGCCCTGGGCGAGGGTGCGGTCGCTCGCCCCGACGGCCGGCGTGACGCGGTTGACGCGGTACTGCCATCCCGAGACGCCGGCGTTGGCATCGGTCCCGATCCCCTGCACGAGGACCGCGGAGAAGGCGGGGAAGTACTCGAAGCCGAGGCCCAGACCGGTGCTCGAGGTCGCCCGGTAGAGCTGCCAGAAGGCGGAGGCCCGGCTCACGTCGACCGGCGCGAACGCCGAGTCGAAGACCGTCGCCGTGCCGGTCCCCTCGATCGGGATCGCGCTCTCGGGGATCAGGTTGGCGGTGGCGCCTTCGACCCGGATCGTGGTGTCGAGGGCGGTGGCGGCGGGCACGGCGATCAGGCCGGCAGCGCACGCCGCGACCAGCGTGGCCCGGAGGGTGGTGTGCAACTGAAGCTCCTCGTCTCGCGGAGGGCGTTGTCAGGAAGGGGTTGGAGGCAGGTCTCCTGACTCCCCGGTGCGAACGCGGCCCCCGCGGCCTTCCCAGGATCGCTCCCAGTGGCCCACATGGCGTCGTGCGGGTGCCGCTCCCGGGTCACAGTGGCGCGACCGTGCCGGACTCACACCGGCTTCCCTCGCGACCAACCCATGAAGCGGCGCAAACCTACCCGCTACGCTGGTCGGGTGTCCACAGCAGGATCGCTCGCCCTCTCCCCGCAGACGCCGGCGATGGGCATCGTGGAGAGGGTGGTCAGGACGCCGGTCCTGTTCTGCCTGGCGACCCTGCTGATCACCACCGCGGGCCTCGCGCTCGACAGCCAGGTCGGCCTGCGCGGGCAGCTCGTGCTGGCCCTCTGCACCTGGGGCTTCCTCGGGGTGGCGTTCATCTACCTGACGCCGATGGAGCGGGCCCAGACCTCCGTAGTGGTCGTGGTGGCGACCTGTGCCGAGATCATCGGCTCGGTGATCTGGGGCGTGTACGTCTACCGGCTGGGGAACCTGCCGCTGTTCGTCCCCCCCGGGCACGGCCTCGTGTACCTCACCGGGCTGCGCCTCAGCCAGATCCCGTGGCTCAGGACGCGGGGCAGGGCACTCGTGATCGCCGCGATCGCGACGGTCTCGGGGTGGGCCCTGCTCGGCCTCTTCGTGTTCGAGCGCAAGGACGTCGCGGGTGCGATCGGGGCGGCCGTGCTGGTGCTGTTCCTGATCAAGGGCCGTGCGCCGGCGGTCTACGCCGGCGTCTTCTTCGCGGTCGCCTACCTGGAGATCTACGGCACCTGGATCGGCACCTGGGAGTGGGCTGCGGAGGTCCCGGGCACGGGGATCCCCGACGGCAACCCTCCGAGCGGGGCGGCCAGCGGATACGTGTTCTTCGACATCGCGGCGCTCTCGCTGGCCCCCGCCGTGCTCGGCGCCTGGGCCTCCATGCGCCACCGGCTCAGGCCGCCCCGCGCGCCGGGGGCGACCTGAGCGCGGACCGGGCTCAGGGGAACCCGGTCCAGCCCCGGGGCTCGAGAGTGGCGAGGCTGCTCGCCATGACGCCGGTGTCGGAGACGGTGTAGAGCGCGTCGCCTGCGACGAGCGACCGGCGCACGGGCGACCAGGCGTCGGCGGGACCGGGATGGCGCACCCGGCCGATCGGCGTGATGCCGGTGTCGCGCGCGACGGTGAGGCCCACGGCCCCGAGGAAGGCCGGCCGCCCGTCGCGGCCGTAGGACTGCACCGGCAGGACCAGGGTGCGCGTGGGCGCCCACCAGGTGAAGGCGTGGTGGTCCGACTCGGCCTCCGACCAGTCGCCGTCGAGCGCGCGCTGGGCGATCCGTCGCGGCGACGAGATGTCGGAGACGTCGAACAGCGACACCTGGGTCCCCTGCGTGCGGCCCTGCGCGTCTGCGGCTTGGCCGACCCCGATCAGGGTCGTCTCGTCGATCGGGTGCAGGTAGGAGGAGAAGCCCGGGATCTTCAGCTCGCCCCGCAGCGCCGGGCGCGCCGGGTCGGAGAGGTCGAGCGCGTAGAGCGGGTCGGTCTGGCGGAAGGTCACCACGTAGGCCCGCGTCCCGATGAAGCGGACGGCGTAGATGCGCTCGCCGCGGCCGAGCCCGTCGACCTGTCCGAGCCGGACGAGCCGGCCCTCGCGCTCGCCGAGCACCGTCACCACGCTCTCGGAGCTGCCGGCGCCCTCGGGCGGCGACCACCACGCGGGCTCCTCGGTGCTCGCCGTCCGCAGGTTCCCCTCGTGCTCGGACATCGAGAACTGGTTGAGCAGGTAGCCGCGCACCGCGCCGCTGCCCCGGTAGGTCGTGCGCGACGGGTCGGAGGTGTCGAGCTTGTGGATCAGGGTGCGGCCCCGCGGCGGCGGGCCGTTCGTGGCGACCGGCTCCGACCAGCGCGAGGTGGCCACGTACAGCGCCGCCGGCGAGGCGTAGACGAGGTCTCCGTCGCTCATCACGGCGTCGGAGTCGAGCAGCGACAGCGGCCCGTCCAGCCCCAGGGTCAGCACGTCGATCATCCCGGTTCCGGCGAACTCGGTCGGCCGGGCCACCGAGGTGCAGGTCACGGCGGGGCGCCGGCGCGTCGTGCCGGTGGTCGCGTCGTGGAGGGTCAGGCGCGGCAGCCATGCGGCGGCCCCGGCCCGCGCGACCGCCCGCCGGTTGGCCCGGGTGGCCGCGCGCAGCTCGGCCCGGCCGGGCCCGGCCGGTGCCACCAGGGGGATGCGCGCCGTCGATGTCGTCAGCACCACGCGCACCGTGGTGCCCGTGCGGCGGGCGCTGACGAGCGACCCGTCGACCTTCATGCGCGCCAGCACCCGCGGTGCGGCGGGGTCGGACACGTCCAGCTGGACGATCACGGTGGACGGGTTCCAGGCGCCGGGACCCGCGATCGTCGTGCGCGCGAGGTCGCCCTCGATCGGGACGGGCCCGGTCACCGGCCCGGCGGCGGTGCCGAGCACCAGCAACCGGTCGCCCGCGAGCAACAGGCCGGAGGGCTGCATGCCCGTGATGTCGAGCCCCGGCAGGGCCCGCGGCGCCGCGCCGGTGATGTCGACGGCCTGCAGCCGCCCTCCGGCGACGCTGAAGATCGTGCGCCCGTCGGTCTTGACGGCGTCGGGCTCGTCGACGCCGGCCTCCTGGACGTTCGTACCCGAGAAGTCGACGCCCTCGCGCGGTGCGGCCAGGGCGGGCGCGGCGCCCGCGGCCACATCGCCCTCGGCGACCGGCGCGGCCGTCCGCATGAGGTCGGTGCCGACGCCGTACGCGCCGACCGAGGCCATCGTCCGCGCGCGGGCATGGGCCGCGAAGGCCCGGCACGAGCGGAACCGCACCAGGCGCGGCGCGGGCTTGCGGCCGACCGCGTCTGCCGACAGTGCCGCCTCCGTCGCGGTGGGCGGCGCTGCACCGGGCGAGGGGGGCGGACCCCCGGTTCCGGCGGCGGCGACCGCCCAGCCGCCGCCGAGCACCAGTGCCGACAGCCCGCCGGCCACAACCATGCGTCGCATCACGTTCCACCCCCGCCTCGTCACCGGGTACGACCCGCCGTCTCGGTGGTCATCCGCCGCCGGCCGTCACCGCGTCACGCGGCCGACATGTGCTCGGCGCAGGCGGCCGCGTGGCCCTCGTGCCGCACCCCGCTCAGGGTCACCTCGGTCGGCCACTCGGGCGCGGGCGCGCCGGCGTCGGCGGGCGGGGCCGACACCACCGCCCGCCAGCCGGTCACCGACACCTCCCAGCCGACGTCGATGAAGTCGAGCGCGATGTCGTGCAGGAGGTCGGGCGGTGCCACCAGCAGATAGCTGGGCGCGGGCGGCGGCTGGGGGTCGGCGGTCATCGCGGATAGACTCGCCCCTCGTGAGCGAGGAGTCCATCACGGGCGAGATCAGCCTCCTGTGGCAGGACGTCGATCCCTACCACGGCGACGTGCTCCTGATGAGCCTCGACACCGACGAGCCCATGCGGATCAACACCTTCGAGATCCGCGGCGATCTGGCTGTGCGCCTGAAGGACGGGGTCATCGAGGAGGGCATGCGGGTGCGCGTCGACTGCCGCACCGAGGTCGTCGAGATGATCAACGTCGAGAACGGCGAGACCACCGACGAGGACAGGGCGATGGTCGTCGATGTCGTCGTGCTCGACTCCTGATGGCGGCTCGTCCGGCGACGGGAGGGCCGGTCCCGGCGTCTATACTCGCCGGGCCATGGAGGGCTCTCGTGCTGGGGCGTAGCCAAGAGGTAAGGCAGCGGGTTTTGGTCCCGCGATCGGGGGTTCGAATCCTCCCGCCCCAACCAGGCAGAACCTCTCCCCTCCAGCCCGGGACGGACTCGACAACCCCATGAGCATCGGCGCCGTCGTCCTCGCCGCAGGCCAGGGGACCAGGATGAGATCCGCCCTCCCGAAGGTCGTCCACACCCTCGCCGGGCGGCCCATGGTGCAGTGGGTGCTCGACGCCCTCGACGGCGCCGGGGTGCAGAGCACCGTGGTCGTGGTCGGGCACGGTGCCGAGACCGTGCGCGGGCTGCTGCCGGAGTCGGTGGGCATCGCGGTTCAGCACGAGCAGCTCGGCACCGGGCACGCGGCCCAGGTCGGCCTCGCGCAGCTCGACGCCGCCTGCGACACGGTGATCGTCGCCTGCGGCGACACGCCGCTGCTGCCGGCCGGGCTGATCGCGCGCCTCGTCGCCGAGCACCGGTCGGAGCCGCGCGCGGCGACCATGCTCACGGCGGTGGTGGACGACGCCGGCGCGTACGGGCGCGTCGTCCGCGGGCCCGACGGCCGGGTGGCCCGCGTGGTCGAGGCGCGCGACGCGGTGCCCGCGGAGCTCGCGATCGGCGAGTACAACGCGGGCCTCTACGTGTTCGACCGGGGGGCCCTCGCCGACGTGCTGGAGCGGCTCGACTCGTCCAACGCCCAGGGCGAGGTCTACCTGACCGACGCGGTCGAGCGGATCGACGGGGCCGTGGGTGCGCTGGTGGCCGACGACCCCGAGGCGGCGGCCGGCGTCAACGACCGGGTCGACCTGGCCGCGTGCGAGGTCGCGCTGCAGGCCCGCCTGCGCGACGCGCTGATGCGCGGCGGGGTGACGATGCCCGACCCGTCGGCCGTCTACGTCGAGGCCGGGGTCAGCGTCGGCCGCGACACCGTGCTGTGGCCCGGCACCCACCTGCGGGGGGCCACCCGGATCGGCGAGGGCTGCACCATCGGGCCCGACGTGGTCGTGACCGACAGCGTGATCGGCGACCGCTGCTCGGTGGTGAGCGCCCACCTGATCGGCGCCGATCTCGCCGAGGGGGCCCAGGCCGGCCCGTTCGCCTACCTGCGCCCGGGCAGCCGCCTGGAGCGCGGCGCGCGCGTCGGCACCTACGTCGAGCTGAAGAACACCGTGCTCGGGGCCGGCGCCAAGGTGCCGCATCTGTCCTACGTCGGCGACGCGACGGTGGGGGAGCAGACGAACATCGGCGCCGGCAACATCACGGCCAACTACGACGGGTTCCGCAAGCACCGCACCCGGATCGGCGCGCGCGTCAAGACCGGCTCGGACTGCGTGTTCGTCGCCCCGGTGAGCGTCGGCGACGACGCCATGACGGGGGCCGGGTCGATCATCACCGACGACGTCCCCGACGGGGCGCTCGGCATCGCCCGGGCGCGGCAGTCGGTGGTCGAGGGGTTCACGGCGAAGGCGGTCGCGCGCGCGGCGCAGGCCGCGGAAGAGGCGAAGGGGGGCGGCGCGTGAGCACCAGTATCGACAGGGACGACTCCAAGCGGCTGATGGTGTTCGCAGGGCGCTCGAGCCAGGATCTCGGTCAGCGCATCGCCACGCGCCTCGGCATCGATCTCGGCGGGGTCGACCTGAGGACGTTCGCCAACGGCGAGATCTACGTGCGCTTCGAGGAGAGCGTGCGCGGCGCCGACGTCTTCCTGGTGCAGTCCACGTGCCGGCCGGTGAACGACAGCCTGATGGAGCTGTTGATCATGATCAACGCGGCCAAGCTCGCCTCGGCCCACCGGATCACTGCCGTGATCCCCTGGTACGGCTACTCGCGCCAGGACAAGAAGTCGGCTCCGCGCGAGCCGATCACAGCCCGCCTGATCGCCGACCTGCTCGACGCCTCCGGCGTGGACCGGGTGCTCACCATGGACCTGCACGCCGGTCAGGTGCAGGGCTTCTTCGGGGTGCCCGTGGACCACATGACGGCGCTGCCGATGTTCGTGGACGATTTCAAGGAGCGCGTCTACAACGGCGACCTGGCCGAGCCGCTGGTCGTGGTGTCGCCCGACGCCGGCCGCGCCAAGCTCGCCAACCACTTCGCCGAGCGCCTCGGCGCCACCCTGGCCGTGCTCACCAAGCAGCGCCCCGACCACAACGAGGCCGAGATCACGTTCCTGATCGGCGACGTCGAGGGCCGCGCCGCCGTGCTGATCGACGACATGATCGACACCGCGGGCACGCTCTGCGCGGGCGCCAAGGTGGTCAAGGACGCCGGCGCGACGCGCGTCTTCGCCGCGGCGACGCACGGGCTCCTGTCGGGCAGCGCGGTGGAGCGCCTCCGCGAGTCGGTGATCGAGCAGGTCGTCATCACCGACACCGTGCCGCTGCCCGAGACGGCGATCGGCTCCGACCTCTTCCGCGTGCTGTCGGTCGATCGCATCCTCGCCGACTCCGTGCACAACGTCTTCTGCGACGAGTCGGTCAGCGCGATCTTCGCCGGGGAGAACCAGCTCTTCTAGCGTCGCGGGGCCTGTCCGCGAGACCGCCGACGCAGCGCGCGGCGACGAGCGGTGGGCCCGCCGCCGGCACGTCCGCGCCGGCGCCACCACGTGACCACCCGCCGATCATGTGCGGCCCGTCACGGATGACGACCGCACCGCGGGCGCGGATGATCGGGGCGACGGAGAGGAGGTCCGGCATGAGCGCTCCCGCCGATCCACCCGACGGCCGCCCGGTGCGGCGGCCACGGCTCGCGGATCCCCAGGTCAGGGTGGCCCTCGTCACCGCCGCCTGCCTGCTCGTCGGGGCGGTCGTCGCGAAGAACATGCTCGACCTGGAGCTCGGCTTCATGAGCCAGGCGGCGCCGATGTGGGTCTTCATCGCCTATCTGGTCAGCGGTCTCCGCGATCGGGCGAGTGAGATCGCGTTCACGATCGCGATCATCGCCGTCACCTGCGGCGTGCTCATCCTGCACGCGGTCTGAGACGCCTCCCGGCGGGTGCGCCCCGGCGCCGATTTCGGTAGAGTCCCGCGTCGGCCCCGACCAGGAACGAATCCACGCATGGCACACGTCGCCCTTCACGCCCACACCCGTACCGAGTTCGGCAACGGTCCCACCCGCCGCCTGCGCCAGCAGGGCATGGTCCCGGGGATCGTCTACCAGCCGGGCGGCCCGTCGCTCACCCTCGCGCTGCCGGGGCGCGACCTCCGCAAGGCCCTCAACGAGGGGCGCACCGGGGTCATCGACCTCGTCATCGGCGACGAGCCCGCGCGGCCGGTGCTGGTGAAGGACTGGCAGCTGCACCCCGTGCACCTCGGGGTCCTCCACGTGGACTTCCAGCAGGTCGACCTCACCCAGGAGGTCGAGGCGCCGGTGCAGATCACGCTCATCGGCAACGCGGTCGGCGTCCGCGACGGCGGGGTCCTCGACCAGCCGCTGCGCGAGGTCGTCGTCAGCGCGCTTCCGGACTCGCTGCCGGACCACATCGAGGTCGATGTGTCCGAGCTGACGATCGGCGACGCGATCGCGGTCGGCGACATCGTCGCGCCCGAGGGCGTCGCCATCGTCACCGATCCCGAGACCGTCGTGGCCTCGGTCGTCGCGCCGAGCTCCGACGTCGGCGACGAGTCGTCCGACGAGGGCGAGGTCGAGACGACGGACGCCGGAGGCGGCGACTCCCCCTCCTGAGCAGGACGAGGGGGCAGTGGACGCCCCGGCTCATCCCATCCGCCTGGTGGCGGGGCTCGGCAATCCCGGGCCCCGCTACGCGGGCACCCGCCACAATGCGGGTCAGATGGTGGTCGAACTGCTCGCGGTGCGCCTCGGCGCCGGGCGTTTCGCGCAGAAGTACGGCGGGCGGCTCGCCGAGACGCGCGGACCGGCCGGACCCCTCGCCCTGCTGATCCCCCAGACCTTCATGAACGAGTCCGGCGACTCCGTCGGCCCGGCCTCCGGCAGCCTCCATGCCGCCCCGGAGCAGGTGCTCGTCGTGCACGACGAGATCGACCTGCCGTTCGGCGTCGTGCGCGGCAAGCTCGGCGGGGGGCACGGCGGCCACAACGGGATCCGCTCCGTGGCCCGCGGTCTCGGCACCGGGGAGTTCCCGCGCCTTCGCGTCGGCGTCGGCCGTCCGCCGGCGGAATGGCGGGGTGACGGCGCCGACTGGGTGCTGTCGCGCTTCTCGGAGCCCCGCGGTGAGGTCGAGGCCCTGATCGCCCGCGCCGCCGACATGGCCGAGGCGGCCCTGGCCGAGGGGGTGCCGGCCGCGATCGAGCGCTTCCACGCCTCCGAGCCCGGCTCCCGCGCCCGCAAGCGCAACGAGCGCCGCGCGGCGCTCAAGGAGACCGAGGGGGAGTCCGTGTCCGGGGGGGACGGCGCCGCGGCGGAGGACCGGGCATGAGCGAGCCGACCCCCGTCGACCGGCTGATCCTTTCGGCGCCCGGGATGTCGGCGATCGCCGACACGCTGGCCGAGGGTGCCCGCGCCGGTGGCCTGCCGCTCGCCCGGCCGGCCTGGCCCTACGTGCTCGCCGCGCTCGCCCGCACCAGCGGCCGGTCGCTGCTGGCGGTCGCGCCCGGAGACGACGAGGCGCGCGACCTCTCGATGGAGCTGGTCTCGATGCTCGGACGCGGCGCGGTCGCGCTGTGGCCGACCCGCGGCGTGCCCGCGGGCGCGGCGGTCGGCCCCTCGCCTCACCTCGTCGGGCAGCGCGCCCGCGCCCTGGCCACCCTCGGGCGGCCCTCGACCATCGTCGTCGCGGGCGCGCCCGCCGTCGCCGAGCGGGTGGCCGCCCTCCAGTCGCGCGAGCCGCTCGAGGTCGCCGTCGGAAGCACCGTGTCGCTGGACGAGCTCGTCGACCGCCTGGCGGCGATCGGCTACGAGCGCGTCGACCAGGTGGAGGAGCGCGGCGACATGTCGGTGCGCGGCGGCATCCTCGACGTCTATCCTTCGACCGCCGACCTGCCGGCCCGCATCGAGCTGTTCGGCGACGAGGTCGAGAGCATGCGGGCCTTCTCGCCGTTCACCCAGCGCACCATCCGCCCGATCAGCCGCCTGCTGGCCTGGCCGGCGGCCGAGCCGCCGGGCGAGACCCTCGACCCCCTCTCGGAGCCCGCCGTCGGCGACGCCGTGGTGGTGCGGCTCGCGCCCACCGAGCACCCCGCGGCCCTGCGCGAGGCGCAGGAGCGCCTCGAGGACGAGGCCGCCGCGGGCGCGTTGTCGGATCCGGCCGTCGTGGAGAGGGAGCTGGCAGCGCTCGCCGCGCTCGACCTCACCCCGCCCTCGGGCACCGGGAAGGCGCCCTTCGACGCCATCGAGGCCCGTTTCGCGACCCGCTCGCCCTCCGAGGCCGAGGCCGAGCTCTCGCGCCTCTCCCGCGCGGGGCTGCGCGTGGTGATCGGCTTCGCCCGGCGCGGCGACATGTCGCGCGCGATGGCCCGCATGGAGCGCATCCGCGCCGAGGAGGTGGAGCCGGGGGCGCTGCCGGCCGCCGGTTCGATCGCCGCCGCCGTCATGGCGGTGCGGTCCGGCATGGTCTCGCGCGAGCTCGGGCTGGCGATCATCCCCGAGGAGCGGATCCTGCGCCGCCGCCGCCCGCCGTCGCAGCGCGGCCCGGTGGTGGGCAAGCGGCTGGCCAGCTTCATGGACCTCAAGGTGGGCGACCACGTCGTCCACGAGGACCACGGCATCGGGCGCCTCACCGGCTTCGAGACGCGCACCGTCGCCGGATTGACCCGCGACTACCTGGCGCTCGCGTTCGCCGACGGCGACCGCCTCTACGTGCCGCACGACCAGCTCGATCGCGTCACCCGCTACGTCGGCTCCGACGGCTCGGCGCCGGCGCTGTCGAAGCTCGGTGGCAAGGCGTGGGACCGGATGAAGTCGCGGGCGCGCGCCGCCGTGCGCGAGATGGCCGGCGAGCTGATCGCCCTCTACGAGGCGCGCGCGGCCGCCGTGGGCTTCGCCTTCCCGCCGGACGACGATCTCACCCGCGAGCTCGAGCGCAGCTTCGCCCACCGTGAGACGCCCGATCAGCAGCGCGCCATCGACGCCGTCGCCGACGACATGGAGCGGCCGCGGCCGATGGACCGCCTGATCTGCGGTGACGTCGGGTTCGGCAAGACCGAGATCGCGATGCGCGCGGCCTTCAAGGCGGCCGCCGCCGGCAAGCAGGTGCTGATGCTCGTGCCGACGACGATCCTCGCCCAGCAGCACCTGGCCACCTTCCGCGAGCGCTTCGGCGAGCTGCCGGTCACCCTCGACATGGTCAACCGCTTCCGCAGTCCCGCCGAGACCAAGGACGTACTGGCGCGGTTCCGCGACGGGCGCCTGGACATCCTGATCGGCACCCACCGCCTGCTGTCGATGGACGTGCAGCCCAAGGATCTCGGCCTCGTGATCGTGGACGAGGAGCAGCGCTTCGGGGTGGCCCAGAAGGAGTCGCTGCGCCAGCTCAAGCTGCGCGTGGACGTGCTGGCGATGAGCGCCACCCCGATCCCCCGCACGCTGCAGATCTCGCTCTCGGGTCTGCGCGACATCAGCACCATCGAGACGCCGCCCCCGGGGCGGCGGCCGATCGCGACGCACGTGGGCGAGTACGACGAGGTGCTGGTGGCCGAGGCTCTCCGCCGCGAGGCGGCGCGCGGAGGCCAGAGCTTCTTCCTGCACAACCGGGTCGAGACGATCCGGGAGGCGAGCGAGATGCTGCGCGGCCTGGTGCCAGAGCTGCGGTTCCTGACCGCGCACGGCCAGATGGCCGAGCACGAGCTCGAGGACGTGATGCTGGCGTTCGTGCGGGGCGAGGCGGACGTGCTCGTGGCGACCACGATCATCGAGTCGGGGCTCGACATCCCCCAGGCCAACACGCTGGTCGTCGATCGCGCCGACCAGCTGGGCCTGTCGCAGCTCTACCAGATCCGCGGGCGGGTGGGCCGGTCCGACGTGACCGCCCACGCCTACCTGCTCTACCCGGACGCCGCCTCGCTGACCCGTGAGGCCTCCTCGCGCCTGCGCGCCCTGGCGGACTACACCGAGCTCGGCAGCGGCCTGCGCATCGCGATGCGCGACCTGGAGATCCGTGGCGCGGGCAACCTGCTCGGCGACGAGCAGAGCGGCCACGTCGCCGCGATCGGCTTCGAGCTGTACCTCGAGATGCTCAACGAGGCCGTGCTGCGCGGCCAGGGGGCCGAGCCGCCCGAGCGCGAGGTGCGGGTGGACATCGCGGTGTCGGCCTACATCCCGACCGACTACGTGCCGCTCGAGGCGGCGAAGATCGACCTCCACCGGCGCATCGCGCTGGCCGCCGACCTCGCGGAGATCGACACCCTCCGCGACGAGATCGAGGACCGGTTCGGCCCGGTCCCCGACGCCGTCGAGTCGCTGCTGACCGTGCAGCGGGTGCGGGTGAAGCTGCGCGCGGCCGGCGCCAGCCAGATCGCGGTGCGGTCGGGTCGTGTGACCGTGGGCCCGGTCAGCCTCACGAGCGCCCAGCTGCGCACCCTGCGCGACGCGCAGCCCAAGGCGACCTACGCCGGCAGCGAGCAGGTCGTGTCGCTGCCGGCCGGCAACGCCCCATCCGAGCGCCTGGCGGCGGCCGAGGCGGCGCTCGACGCCCTCGCGGGCGCCTCCGCGGTGGCCGCCTGAGACGCGCCCGCTAAGGTCGGACGGCGCGCGCGCCGACCACTGGCTGACCCCTTAAGACCGCCCTAACCGGGGCCCGGAAACGAGGTGCTACCATCGCCCCCGTCGTGACGAAGATCAACCGCAGATCACCGCTTTTCGCGGGGGTCCTCGTCGGGCTCGTGGCCCTGGGGGCCGTCGGCCTCCTGCTCCTTTCGGGGTGCGGCGACGACTCGTCGTCGCTGCCCGAGGGTGTGGTCGCCCGCGTCGGCGATGCGCCGATCACCGAGAAGCAGCTCACGACGACGATCGAGCAGAGCCGCGCCCAGGCCAAGGAGCAGGGGCAGACGCTTCCGGCCGAGGGCGAGGACGGCTACGACCAGGTCCGCCAGCAGGCCCTCCAGCAGCTCATCCAGCAGGAGGTCGTCAGCAGCGAGGCCCGCAAGTGCGGCAAGCCCTGCGCCGTCACCCCCGCCGACATCACGGCCGAGCTGACGCGCATCCGCGAGGCCAACTTCAACGGCTCGCAGAAGGAGTTCGACGCCTTCCTCAAGAGGAGCGCGATCACCAAGGCGGGGGCCCGCGAGATCGTCGAGAACCAGCTGCAGCAGCAGCGGCTGCTCGACCGCGTCACCCGCGGCGTCCGCTTCACCGCGGAGGACGCCCGCGAGTACTACGACGCCAACACCGAGCAGTTCACCGTCGCCGCCGGCCGTTCGGCACGCCACATCCTGGTCGCCGAGAAGGCCGAGGCCGACGCGATCCGCGCCGAGCTCACGGCGGACAACTTCGCCGAGCTGGCGAAGGAGAACTCCACCGACACCGGCTCCGCGCAGCAGGGCGGCGACCTCGGCCAGATCCAGAAGGGCCAGCTGGTGCCGGAGTTCGAGAAGGTCGCCTTCGCCCTGAAGGACGGCGCGATCTCGCAGCCGGTCAAGACCCAGTTCGGCTGGCACATCATCTCGGTGGAGATCACGCCCGCCTCGACCACCTCCTTCGAGGAGGCCAGGTCGCAGATCATCCAGAGCCAGCTCTCGGCCAAGCGCCAGGAGGCCTGGACCGCGTGGGGCGAGGAGACGCTGAAGGCCGCCGAGGAGCGCACCGTGTACGCCTCCGACGACCTGAAGCCCGTCACCACGACGGCCGAGGACCCGGTCACCGCCCCCCAGACGACCACCACGCCGTAGCCGTAGGCTGCGACCCATGATCTGGGTCGTGGGTCTCGGAGGGGGTTCGCCCGAGTCGGTGCCGGCGGTCGCGCTGGACGCCCTCGGCGGGGCGGCCCGCGTGCTCGCGCCCGGGCTCTCCCCGGAGATGCTCGCGGCGCTGGCTCCCGTGACGCCGGAGCCCCTCGGCGACCCGCGGGCCGCGCCTGACGGCGCGATGATCGCCGCGCCCGACGCCGAGGCGCACCGGATCGCGGCGCTCCTGCCGGACGCGTTCACCCTTCCCGGCCGGGAGGCGCTGCGGGCCCGCGCGATCGGGGCGGAGGTGGCGGCCCTCGCCGAGGTCGGGCTGCGTCTGCGGCGCGAGTGCCCGTGGGATCGGGTGCAGACGGCCGAGACGATCGTGCCGCACACGATCGAGGAGGCGTTCGAGGTGGCCGACGCCGTGGCCTCCGGAGGCGACGGCCTGCCCGACGAGCTCGGCGACCTGCTCTTCCAGTCGGTCTTCCTCGCGCAGCTGCTCGAGGAGCAGGGGGTCGCCGATCTGGGCGCGGTGGCCCGCGGGCAGGCGGACAAGCTGATCAGCCGTCATCCCCACGTGTACGGGGACGCGGTCGCCGAGTCGGCGGCCGGCGTCGTCGACGTGTGGGAGCGGCGCAAGCGCGAGGAGCGTGCCGACCAGGGCATGTTCCACGAGCTGCCCGCGGGCCTGCCCTCCCTGGCCTTCGCCACGAAGGTCCAAAAACGCGCCGCAGCGGTCGGCTTCGACTTCCCCGACGTGGCCGCGGCCCTCGCCAAGCTCGACGAGGAGGCCGCGGAGCTGCGCGCGGAGCCGGGCGCCCGGGAGCTCGGCGACGTCCTCTTCGCGGCGGTCGGCGCGGCCCGGGCCGTGGGCGCCGATCCCGAGATCGCTCTGCGCGCCTCGGCCCAGAGGTTCCGCGAGCGCGTGGAACGGGCCGCCGCGCTGGCGGCAGAGAGAGGCGACGACTTCACGGCCCTCACACCCGACACACAGCTCCGCTGGTACCAGGAGGCGAAAATGACGGAGTCATTGGGATGATCACCCGGTCCGACGAGTGGAAGGCGCTGGCCGCGCATGCGCCGGCCGTGCGGGAGCAGCACCTGAGGGGGCTGTTCGAGGACGATCCGGCGCGTGGGGAGGAGCTGACCCTCGACGTCGGCGACCTCCACCTCGACTACTCCAAGAACCGCGTCGACCGGCGCGCCCTGGAGTTGCTGACGGCGGTCGCCGAGCGCGCGGGCGTGGCCCGTCGTGCGGAGGCGATGTTCCGGGGTGAGCGGATCAACGTCACCGAGGGGCGCCCGGTGCTGCACGTCGCGCTGCGTGCACCGCGCGACGCGGTGATCGAGGTGGACGGACACGACGTGGTGGCCGACGTGCACGAGGTGCTCGACCGGATGGACGACCTCGCCGCGCGGGTCCGATCGGGGGCCTGGACCGGCGCCACGGGCAAGCGGATCCGCACCGTCGTGAACATCGGCATCGGGGGCTCCGACCTCGGGCCGGCGATGGCCTACCGGGCTCTGCGCGACTTCGCCGATCCGGCCCTGAACGTGAGGTTCGTCTCGAACGTCGACGGCTCCGACATCGCCGACGCGGTGGAGGGGCTCGACGCGGCCGAGACGCTCTTCATCGTCTCCTCCAAGACCTTCACGACCATCGAGACGCTCACCAACGCGCGCTCCGCCCGCGAGTGGCTGGTGTCCGCGCTCGGCGACGCCGACGCGGTGCGCCACCATTTCGTCGCCGTCTCGACCAACGCCGAGGAGGTCGCGGCGTTCGGCATCGACACCACCGACATGCTGGGCTTCTGGGACTGGGTGGGCGGGCGCTACTCGATGGACTCGGCGATCGGGCTTTCGCTGGCGATCGCGATCGGCCCGGAGCGATTCCGCGAGATGCTGGCCGGGTTCCACCTGATGGACGAGCACTTCCGCACGGCGCCGCCCGAGCGGAGCATGCCGGTGCTGCTGGCGATGCTCGGGATCTGGAACGCCGAGTTCCTCGGCGCCGACACCCATGCCGTGCTGCCGTACAGCGAGCGCCTCGGGCGCTTCCCGGCCTACCTGCAGCAGCTCGACATGGAGAGCAACGGCAAGTCGATCGATCTCCACGGGCGCCCCGTCGACATGGCGACGGGGCCGATCGTGTGGGGCGAGCCCGGCACCAACGGCCAGCACGCCTTCTACCAGCTGATCCATCAGGGGACGCGGTTGGTGCCGAGCGATCTGATCGGCGTCTGCCGCCCGGCCCGCGACGCCGGCGAGCACCACGACCTGCTGATGGCGAACCTGTTCGCGCAGGCCGAGGCGCTCGCCTTCGGCAAGACGGCCGAGGAGGTGGCCGCCGAGGGCGTCGCGCCGCCGCTGGTGCCGCACCGCACCTTCCCGGGCAACCGTCCGACCAACGTCATCCTGGCCCCGGAGCTGACGCCGTCGGTGCTCGGCCAGCTGATCGCCCTGTACGAGCACAAGGTGTTCGTGCAGGGGACCGTGTGGGGCATCAACTCCTTCGACCAGTGGGGGGTCGAGCTCGGCAAGGTCCTCGCGGGCCGGATCGCGCCCGAGCTCACGGCCGATGGTGCGCCCGACCTCCGTCACGACAGCTCCACCAACGCCCTGATCCGCCGCTATCGCGCCCAACGAGGGAGAGACTGATGCAACTCGGGATGATCGGACTTGGCCGGATGGGCGCCAACATCGTCCGCCGGCTGATGCGGGACGGCCACGAGTGCGTGGTGTTCGACGTGAACCCCGACTCGGTCACCGAGCTGGAGGGCGAGGGGGCGGTCGGCGCGACGTCGCTGGCCGACTTCGCGTCGAAGCTCGCCACGCCGCGTGCGGCCTGGATCATGGTCCCGGCCGCCTACGCGGGCGGGACCGCGATGGAGCTCGCCGAGCACCTCGAGGCCGACGACGTCATCATCGACGGCGGCAACAGCTACTACCGCGACGACGTCGAGCGGGCGGCGGAGCTCGCTCCCCGCGGCATCCACTACCTCGACGTCGGCACGAGCGGCGGCGTCTTCGGGCTCGAGCGCGGCTACTGCATGATGATCGGCGGGGACGCCGCGGCCGTGCAGCGGCTCGACCCGATCTTCCGCACCCTCGCCCCGGGCATCGAGGCGGCCCCGCGTACGCCCGGCCGCTCGGGCGACCCCGCACAGCCGGAGCTCGGCTACCTCCACTGCGGCCCTGCCGGCGCGGGCCACTTCGTGAAGATGGTCCACAACGGCATCGAGTACGGGGTGATGGCCGCCTACGCCGAGGGCATGGCGATCCTGGAGAAGGCGAACGTGGGCGCGACCGAGCAGCAGCACGACGCCGAGACGACGCCGCTGCGCGACCCGCAGTACTACCGCTACGACATCGACACGGCCGCCGTCGCCGAGGTCTGGCGCCGCGGCAGCGTGATCTCGTCGTGGCTGCTCGACCTCACCGCGATCGCGCTGCACGAGGACCCGGCGCTCGGAGAGTTCAGCGGCCGCGTCTCCGACTCGGGCGAGGGGCGCTGGACCGTGATGGCCGCGGTGGACGAGGGGGTCCCGGCGCACGTGCTCACCGCGGCGCTCTACGAGCGCTTCAGCTCCCGTGGGGAGTCGGACTACGCCGACAAGCTCCTGTCGGCGATGCGCAAGCAGTTCGGCGGCCATCACGAGAAGAAGGACTGACCCGGTGTCCGTCGTCCGCATCAACGCGATCACCGTGCCCGCCGAGCGGGCGGAGGAGTTCGAGGCGCGCTTCGCCGCGCGGGCCGGGGAGGTCGCGAAGTCGCCCGGCTTCGAGGCCTTCGAGCTCCTGCGCCCGAGTGACGACCGCGGGGTCTATCTGGTGTACACGCGCTGGGAGAGCCAGGAGGCCTTCGACGCCTGGGTGGAGAGCTCGGCCTTCCAGCGCGGCCATAAGGCGCACAACACCCAGGGGCCGGTGAGCAGCCAGAGCGAGCTCTGGTCGTTCGAGGTGATCCAGAGCGAGGGAGCCGCCGCCTGAGGCGGGGTCACGTCCGCGGCCGTGTGTCGCGGGCGTGACATCCGGGGTGTCGCCTGCGTACGTTGCGCGCGCAGGATCCGGTCCATGCTGGCTCCACCGCCCCTCGCCGAAGGATCCGACATGTCCCCGCGCCGCCCGAAGAGCACCGCCGCCGTCGTCCTCTCCGCCGGGATCCTCGGCGCCGTCCTCGCCCCGGCCGCGTCGGCGGCCACGCTGCACGTCTCCCCCTACAAGCTCCTGAAGGGCAGCACGGTGCTGCCATGCACGTCCGACAGGCCCTGCAACCTGGCCTTCGCGCTCGCGAACGCCGGGGCGGGTGACGACGTCGCCATGCGTCCCGGGAACTACCGCCCGCCCGTCCTCAACGTCCTTCAGACCCAGGCTCCGTACGCCGAGTCGCTCGTCGTGAAGGCGGGCGTCGTGCTGCACGGCGAGCCCGGGGCGGCGCTGCCGGTGATCCATTCCAGGGTGCCCGTGATCGCGCCCGCTGTGCGGGTCTCCGCCGGCGGTGTGATGCGCGACGTGGCGATCGAGGCCACCGCCCCGGCGGGGGCGAACGTCAACTACGGCTACGGCGCGACCATCGAGCAGAACGCGCTGGTCGAGCGTTCCCGCATCCGATGGACCGGGGTCGCCGGCACCGTCGGGATCGCCTGCGCGATGGTGGGGGGCACCGTGCGGAACTCCGAGTGCCTCGGGACCGGGGCGGCCGGCTATGCCCACGCCCTGACCGGGACCGGCACGGGCACGGTGACGTACACCGTCCGCAACGTCACCGCGGTGACCACCAACCCTCTGGGCAACGGCCTCCGTGTGGGCACCTCGACGTTCGTGGCGACGATGATCGCCTCCAACGTGATCGCCCGCGGTCCCGCGGGCGATCTGTCGGTGCGCGTCGGTCTGAGCGGAGGGGTGGCGACGATGTTCGCCGATCACTCCAACTGGACGACCCAGGAGACCATCGCCGCCGCGGGCGGAACGGCCCAGCTCATCCCGGGGGCCGGCAACCAGACCGGACCGACCGCCGCCGCGCCGCTCTTCGCCGACGCGGCTGCCGGCGACTACCGGATCCTCGAGGCATCCCCGACGATCGACGCCGGCGTCACCGATCCCGCCAACGGTCCCCTCGCACTCGGAGGGGGCGCCCGCACCGTCGGCGCGGCGACCGACATCGGCGCCGACGAGTTCGCCCCGCCACCCCCGCCCGGCACTCCCGCCCCCGGTCCGGGCAACCCCGCCGGCGGTCCCGGCACCGTGCCCGGAACCGCTCCGCTGCTCACCCGTCTGCGGATCGGACCCTCGTGGGCCCGGCGCACCGGTACCACGATCCGCTTCACGCTCTCCGAGCCGGCCACGGTGACGCTTGCCTTCAGCCGCCGCACCACCGGCCGCCGAGTCGGCCGCACCTGCCGTCCCGCCACGGCCGCGAATCGCGCCAAGCCCCGCTGCAGTCGCACGATCCTCCGCGGTACCCGGGTCCTGGCGGGGAAGGCGGGCGTCAACACGATCACCTTCGCCGGGCGCCTTCCCGCCCGACGGCTGACCCCCGGCCCCCACGTCCTGAAGGCCACTGCGTTCGACACGACCGGACTCCTGTCGACGCCCCGCACCGCCCGCTTCTCGATCAGGAGGTAGCCGAGGGGCCCACCCCGCCCCCGGCCGCGTCGCCCGGGGGCGGTGGCGGGTGGGGTCGGTCCTGGCTGGGCCTCGCGTCCTCGGGTCCAATTGGACCTCCGGCGGTCGCCCAGTTGCGACACGCGACGGAACGGAGCCGCGCATCTCCCGGCGCGGTGAGGGCATCCCCGAGGCGCCCCGAAGAGCCAGGATCCGTCCATGGCTCGGAGCCTCTACAAGGGGGAGCGTCTCGGGAAGACGCCGGCGTGTGCGATCTGCGTGGGAGCCGGGCAGGGGCGGCGGGCGGAGCTGCATCTGCCCTGCGGGGTCCGGGTGTGGCTCTGCGAGGCCCATCGGTCCCAGGAGTTCGCGACCCGACGCGCCGGCCGGGATCTGGTGGCGTCGCTCATGCACGTGTGGTCGTCCGCCGGGTGCCTCACGGCGTCCCGGTCCCGGGCGCTCGATCTGCACCGGGCCCGGCTCACCGCGCCCCTCGCGGTCCGGCCGCGTCCCGGGTCGTACTCGTGGGCGTCCCTCCGCGCCGAGGCCGAGTCCGCGTTCGCGGCGGGGGAGGCCCCTGCCTCCGTGATCTCCCGTCTCCGCTCCCGGGCGTCCCTGCGCGGCGAGGCGCGCCCGCCGTCCGTGCGCACGATGCGCCGCTGGTTCCGCGAGGGGCGGTGGCTCGGAGAGGACCCCGTCGGGGGACCGCGGGAGCGCCCACCCGCTCCGGACCCCGCGGGGTCCGGAGCGGGTGGAGCCGGCTCACGGGATGGGCGTGGCCCGGTCGGGGACCGGCCCGGTGACCGGCGCGTTGGCGGTCAGGTAGGCCGTGAAGGCGTCGAGGTCGCCCCCGCCGCCCACACGGTCGGTGCCCTCCCTCAGGACCGTGAACCCGTCGCCGCCGTCGGCGAGGAAGGAGTTCACCGTCACGCGGTAGGTGCCGGCGGGGTCGATCGTGGTGCCGTCGAGCGTGATCGAGGCCGGGTCGATCTTCTGGCCCACCGGCGCCGAGCGCGACCACTCGAAGCGGACGCCGTCGGAGATGCCGAGGTGCAGGAACGGCGCCCGGGAGGGGCTGGTCGACCACTGCTGCTCGAGCAGCGTGTCGATCTGCGCGCCCGTCAGCGTCATGGAGACGAGCAGGTTGCCGAACGGCTGCACGGTGAACGCCTCTCCGAAGGTCACCTCACCCGCCGCCTCCCCGGCGGGGGACGGATCGAACGTCAGGTCGGCGCGGACGCCGCCCGGGTTCATGAACGCCATCACCGCCGCTCCGTCGCCCGCGCCGGCCGTGGCGGCCAGCTGGGCGTCGGCGATCAGGTCGGCGAGCGACGACTCGGCGTCGCGCGTGATGCTGCGGGTGATCGGAGCCGTCACCGATCCCACGACCCGGTTGGCGATCGGCGCCGAGAGGGCGTTCCACTTGGCGATCGTCGCCGTCTGCGCCGGGTCGGCCACGACGTCGCGCGTGACGGCGTGGTTGACGGTGGTGACCGACGGCCGCACGACGTCCCTGGTGCGACGGTCGAGCGTCAGCTCGGTCTCCGTGATGACGCGGCCGAAGGAGGCCGCGCTGGTCACCCAGCGCGCCCTGCCCGCCGGGTCGGGGATGTTGCAGGTGTAGGGCTGGTGGGTGTGCCCGGTGACCACCAGGTCGATCGAGGGCGCGAGGTCCTCGGCGATCTGGACGATCGGTCCCGACAGATCGGCCACCGAGCCCGCGTTGCAGGCGTAGTTGAAGGGTGCGCCCGCCGGGGGCAGTCCCCCTTCGTGCAGCAGCACCACGATGGCCTTGACGCCCTGGCGGCGCAGATCCTTCGCCGCGGCGTTGGCGGTCACGACCTCATCGCGGAAGTCGACGGTCCGGATCCCGGCCTGCGCGACCAGGGTCGGGGTGCTCTCGAGCGTCATGCCGATGAAGCCGACCTTGATGCCGGCGACGCGCTTGACGGCCGTGGGCGGCAGCACGGTGCGCCCCGTCGAGGAGCCCTTCCACCAGTCGCCGTAGCGGAAGGCGCTCGAGGGCGGGGTGATGACCGCGCCCTTCTTGTAGGTGACGTTGGCGGCGAGGTAGTCGAACGCCGCGCCGGTGTACCCGTCGGCGTCGAAGCACCCCTCCTCGGGATGGCAGCCGCCGTACTGGATCCGCAGCAGCTCCGGCACGCCCTCGTCGAACTCGTGGTTCCCCACCCCGCTGACGTCGAGCCCGAGCGTGTCGAGCGTCTCGATGCTCGGCTCGTCCTTGAAGAGCCCCGACAGGAACGGGGATCCACCGATCAGATCCCCGGCGGCGACCGTCAGGGTGTTGGGGTGGCCCTTGCGGAGGGCTTTGAGGTGCGTCGTCAGATACTCGACGCCGCCCGCCGCGACGGTCGTCGGCGGCGTTCCCGCCGCCGAGGTCAGCAGCCCGTCGTTGCCTCCGGGCGGCGACAGGTGGCCGTGATAGTCGTTGAACGACAGGATCTGGAGGTCGACCGTCCTCGGCGGCGCCTTCTGCGCCGCGCCGGCCGACGCCCCTCCCATCCCGGCCCCCGCCACTCCGGCGGCGAGGGCGATGGCGCCGAGGCGCCTGAGACGTGTGCCACGCGAGGTTCCCATGCGGTCTCCCGTCCGACGAAGGGCTCGTGTCGCGAACCTATCCCGTGCAGGGCGCCCAGAGCGCGTGCCGCCGCGCCGCGGCGCCCGGATTTCACAGATCTCGGCGTTCGAGTGCGAGCAGGAACCGCTTCCTCTCGGTCCCGCCCGTGTAGCCGCCGAGCGCTCCCCCGCTGCGGAGCACCCGGTGGCACGGGATGACGATGGGGATCGGGTTGCTCCCCAGGGCGTTGCCGGTCGCCCGCGCGCCGCGGGGGTTGCCGGCCGCCGCGGACACCTCGGCGTAGCTCATCGCGCCGCCGTAGGGGATGGCGTTCGTCGCCTCGAGCACCGCCCGCGCATAGCCGCTGATCAGCGACCAGTCGATCGGGATGCCGAAGGCCCGCCGCGTGCCGGAGAAGTACTCCTCGAGCTCCCGCCTCGCCGGGTCGAGGCGGGCGGGCGCCTCGAGGATGCGCGGCGAGACGCGCGCGGCGGCGCGCTCGAGGCGCGCGTCCAGCGACTCGTCGGCGTAGCTCAGCATCAGCAGGCCGCGCTCCGTCCCGAGGGCCACCAGCGGCCCGAGCGGCGAGTCGATCCGCGCGAGCGCGATGTCGATCAGGCCCTCCCGGCCGGCGGCCGCGGCCACGCCCGCCGCCGCCCGCTCCGCCGCGGCGCCGAGAGCCTCCCCGCCCACCGATCCGAGGACCCGCTCCAGCTCATCCTCCATCCCACACCTCCCGCAGCCGCCGGATCCCCTCGAACGCGCTCCGCCGCGCCGCGTCCTCGCTGCATCCCATCGCCTGGCCCACCTCCGCGTAGGCCAATCCCCCCATGTGGTGCAGCGCAACGGCCTCGCGCTGGCGCGGCGGCAGCGCGCGCACCGCGGCCCACAGCGCCGGATCGGACTCCGGCGCGGCGGGCGCCTCGATCCCATCGGGGTCGTCGAGCCGTCCCGGCCGGCGACCGCGCGCGCGCACCGAGTCGATGGCCGTCCTGCGGGCGATGGTCAGCACCCACCCGCGCAGGTTCCGCGCATCGCGCAGGCCGGGATACGCCCGCAGCGCCTTGATGAAGGTCTCCTGGAAGCAGTCGTCCGCGTCGTCGGGGCCCACCAGGCCGACGAGGACGCGGTAGACCACCTCGCGCTCGCGCTCGAGGAAGATGGAGAAGGGCGGCAGGTGCATCTGACCCTGGAACGTACGCCGCGCGCGGCGCGTGAGGTGCGGCCGCCACCGTGGGGGATAGACTCGACCGCCCGTCCCCGCCCCCGACCCGGAGCGTCCATGAGCAAGATCGCGTCCGTCCACGCACGGCAAATCCTCGACTCGCGGGGGCAGCCCACCGTGGAGGTCGAGGTCGGACTCGTCTCCGGCGCAGTCGGGCGCGCCGCCGTCCCGTCGGGCGCCAGCACCGGCGCCTTCGAGGCGCTGGAGCTCCGTGACGGCGACACCTCGATGTACGGCGGCAAGGGCGTCATGAAGGCCGTCGCCAACGTCGAGGACGAGCTGGCCGGCGTGCTCGTCGGCAAGGACGCCGCATCCCAGGCGATGATCGACCGCACGATGATCGAGTTCGACGGCACGCCCAACAAGGCGCGCCTCGGAGCCAACGCGATCCTCGGCTGCTCGCTCGCCGTCGCGGCGGCCGCGGCGGAGGACGCCGGGCTCCCGCTCTACCGCTACATCGGGGGCGCCCGCGCCAACCGCCTCCCCGTCCCGATGATGAACATCCTCAACGGCGGGGCGCACGCCGACAACTCCGTCGACCTGCAGGAGTTCATGGTCGCCCCGATCGGCGCGCGCACGTTCGCCGACGCGGTGCGCATGGGCGCGGAGATCTACGCCCAGCTGAAGTCGGTGCTCCGCGGCCGCGGCCTCGCCACCGGCGTCGGCGACGAGGGCGGCTTCGCGCCCGACCTCGAGTCGAACGAGGCGGCGCTCACCGTGATCATGGAGGCGATCGCCGCCGCCGGCTACAGAGCCGGCACGGACGTCGCCCTCGCGCTCGACCCGGCGACGACGGAGTTCTACCGCGACGGCGCCTATCACCTCGACGGCGAGGGCCGCACGCTCGACGCGGCCGGAATGGTCGACTACTGGGCCGACCTGGTCGAGCGCTACCCGATCATCTCGATCGAGGACGGCATGGCCGAGGAGGACTGGGACGGGTGGGTCGCTCTCACCGAGAGACTCGGCGGTAAGGTCCAGCTGGTCGGCGACGACCTCTTCGTCACCAACTCGACGCGCCTGAAGAAGGGCATCGAGCTCGGCGCCGGCAACGCCCTCCTGGTCAAGGTGAACCAGATCGGGACCCTCTCCGAGACCCTCGCCGCGATGGACCTGGCGAGCCGCTCCGGCTACGCGTCGATGGTCTCGCACCGCTCGGGTGAGACCGAGGACACCTTCATCGCCGACCTCGCCGTCGCCACCGGGGCCGGCCAGATCAAGACCGGGGCGCCGTCGCGCAGCGAGCGCGTGGCCAAGTACAACCGCCTGATCCGGATCGAGGAGCAGCTGGGTCCGGGAGCGTCGTACCCGGGACGGTCGGCCTTCCGCGCGTGAGAGATCGCGAGGCAGGAACGGGCCCGGGAGCCCCGTACCCACCTGGGGACGGGCCCGACGGGCCCGAGCCGACCTCCCGGGGGCATCGCGATCAACGCACGTCGGATCTTCATCGCGGGTCTCCTGACCGCGCTCATGCTCGGCTACGTCGGGCCGGTGTCGGGGTACCTGAACCAGCGTGCCGAGCTCCGCGACGAGAGCGCCAAGCTCGAGGTGCTCGAGCAGAGGCGCGAGACGCTGCGCACGCAGATCGCCGACCTCAACAAGGCCGACGTCCTGGAGGCCCGCGCACGGGCGATCGGCCTGGTCAGGCCGGGCGAGCGCGCGTTCATCGTGCGCGGCGACCTGGAGCCCGAGCCGGTCGCCGAGCAGGGGGACGGCGATGACGGCGGGCCGCTCGGCTGGCTCACCGGGATCTTCTGACCGCCGCGCCGTCGCCGCGCTCATCGGGCGCGAGCCGTTCACCGACTTCCACGTCGCGGTCCGTTGCCCGCACGGCGGGCCCGCGGTGGTCCGCAACGCCCCGCTCGATCTGCGGGGCCGTCCCTTCCCGACGCGCGACTGGCTCGCCTGCCGTGCGCTGTCGGAAGCGGTCAGCCGGCTCGAGGCGGCCGGTGGTGTGCGCATGCTGGAGGAGGACGAGGCGATGCGCCCCCATCTGGCGACCGCCAACGCGCGCCATCAGGAGTTGCACGCGGGGTACCGGGTGGGCGGTGGGGGGGATCCCGATCACATCAAGTGCCTCCATGCCCATCTCGCCTTCGGCCTCGGCGAGGGCGGCTCGCCGGTGGCCGACTGGATCATGGAGCGCTCCGGGGCGGCCTGGCCGGAGACCTGCTGCCTCGAGAGGCTGCTCGGTGACGGGGAGTGAGGGACGATCCGGCTCTCGCCTCGGCGCGGTTCTCGTGGGAGGAGGGCATGGAGCGCCTCGGCCAGCCGGCCCCGCCGGCCGTGGTCGCCGCCCGGCGCCGCATCATGGCGGCGGTCCAGGATGAGCTGCGGCGGCGGCTGGGGATGACGTTCGGCCTCGCGGAACTGGCGCGCGTCTACGATGCGGCCCCCGGCTGGTACCTGGACCTGGCCGCCCGCACCGCGCCCAAGGTGCCCGACGCATGGGACCCGGCCGTCACGCTCGACGCGGCCTTCGCCGTCTACGCCCGCCAGGCATCGGACGCGCGCGCATGAGCACTGAGCCCGCCCGGCCCCGGCCGCCCCGGCGGCCACCACCGCGCAAGATCCAGGCGACGCTCGCTCTGCTCCTCGCGGGGGTGGCCCTGCTCGCCGGGGTCGTGGTCGGCTACATCGCCAACGGCGACGCGGAGCCCGCCGGCCTCATCACCGAGTCGCGGGAGCTGCCCGTCGTGACGATCACGCAGACCGTCACGCGCCCGGTCACGATCACCCAGACCGTCACGGCTCCGCGCCGGACGACGAGCGCGCCCGCCGCGACCACCACCGCTCCGGACGACGCGACCACGGCGCCGTCCGACGGCGACTCCCCCTAGCCCTCCCCGGGTGCGGGGGCGGTCCACACGGCCGCGAGCAGGGGGTCGGCCGTCTCCCCGCGGTCGATCAGGGCGTGGATCTCGGGCAGGGCCTCGCGGTTGAGCGAGATGTGCCGCTGGCCGACGCTCGGCTTCTCCACCAGGATGCCGGACCGCAGCAGCGCCTCCACGACCTCCTTGGCGTCGCGCTTCTCATGATCCGGTAGACCGCGGGTGAAGTGACCGATCTCGGTGTGGTGCCCGCCGATCTTCCCCTTCTGCAACAGCCGGCGGAGCACCCGCCGCGCGTGGCGGCGGCGCGGGCAGGCATCGTCGTCGATGGCCAGGCTCGGCGCCGGCGGCTCGACCGCCGGGAGGTCGGCCGCGTACCCCAGGTCGCGGAGCCCCTCGGCCAGGTCGGACGGGTCGTCGGCGATGGCGGTCGGGTCGAAGCCGTGACGCCCCAGGGCGAGGAGCACGAGCACCGGGTGGAGCAGCACCTCGCGGGACAGCGCCACGAGGCCCCGGCCGCGCGCCAGTGGATCGGCCGCAAGCGGTATCGGCCCGCCGCCGAGCGGATAGCCGGCCGGCAGCGTGGCGATCCGGGCCCTGCCCCCGGCTTTGGTCGTGTTGGCGTCCTCGAGCGCGAGCGACGCCAGCTCCATGTCGGCGATCCCGGGGGCCACGATGCAGGTGAAGCCGTGCCACTCCTCCAGCCGCAGGAGGTCGGGATCGGCTCCCACCTCCGCGTCGAGCAGCGCGGCGACGCAACGCTCGAGGGCCGCCGCCGGGCCCTTGGGGGCGAAGGCGGCCGCCTGGGCGGCGGTCACCGGCAGCACCCAGGAGGGCTCACCCTGCGAGGTCCGCCCGCTCCAGGACCACAGCACGAACTTGGAGCGGCTCATCTCCTGGGACGAGTACTTCAGGGTGAGGACGACCGCCTCGTCAGGATCACCGCGCTGCCAGGCCACGAGCCCCCGTGCGACCTCGCCGGGGTCGCGTGAGAGGTCACCCATCGTGACAGCGGTCGCCATGCCCCAACCGTAGCGCGGCGACCGGACCGGACGCGGACCGGCCAATCGGACCACGACGCTTCGTCCAATTGGACCGCCGCACCGAAGCGCCTGCACAGGACCGGTTTCGGGCCTCTGCTCCACTCCCGCCGAGCCTCGCTCAGGAGCCGGCGAGGCCCCGCGTGGTCGACTGGAACGACGAGTTCGCGCGGTAGGCCCACGCGAGGACCTCGGCGATCATCTCGTAGAGCTCCGGCGGGATCATGGTGCCGAGGTCGAGCACCGCGAGGGCCTCGACGAGGTCCGGGTCCTCGCGCATCGGCAGCCCGTGCTCGCGGGCGAGCTCCAGGATGCGCTCGGCCACCGGGCCGCTGCCCGAGGCGGTCACGCGCGGGGCGGCGTCCTCGCCGTTGCGGTAGCGCAGCGCGACCGCACGCGTGCGTGCCGGCGGGGCGCTCACGCGTGGATGTCCAGGCCCGACGACGGGGGAGGGGCGAGCAGCCGCTCCGGCGCCGGGCCGGCGAGGCGCTCCACGCGCACCGAGGCCGCGGGCGCCGTGCGCTTCAGGGCCGCCGCGAGGTCGGCGGCCTGGGAGTCGAGGAAGGCCCGCACGTCGTCGCTGCCCACCCGGATCGTCGCATCCACGCCCGCGCGCCCGGCTGTCGCGTCGATCATCACGGGGCCGAGGGCCGAGAGCTGCAGGAGGAAGGCGAGCCGCCGCGGCCGCGCGCCCCCCTCGGCGTCGTCGCGTCCGGCGTCGGGCTGCACGCGGACCTCGGCGGTGCCCCCGCCGGGCAGTGGCAGCTGGAGGTAGGCGCCGTTCTGTGCGGAGGGGTCGGCCTGCTGGCCGTTCGCGGCCGGGCCGGCATTCGCGGCGATCGTCGCGGTGAGCGCCGGGCCGGCGAGGGTCTGGGCGGCGATGGCGTCGGAGAGGCCCGCGGCGGCGCGGCCGAGGGATGCGTCGGTGCCCGGATGATCGGCCAGGGCGAGCAGCAGCGCGCGCAGCGGGGCCTGCTCGGGCGCCGCCCCGCTCGCGAGGCGGGCCTCGAACCCCGCCCCGAGGTCGGCGAGCGCCTGGCGCAGCGCCTGCCCGCGGCCGTCGACGGCGCCCGACTCGATCGAGCGGGCGAGCCGGGTGAGGTCGTCGACCAGTTCGGCGAGCGCCGGGGCCGCGACGCCCGGCGTCCCTGTCGCCGCCGCCGGCGCCGAGGGGGGAGATGCCACAGGGGCCGGGACGGTGCCCGCGCCCGCCGCTCCGGCCGGGGGGGTCGCCGGCGCCGCCGCGCCGGCGAGGGCGGGCGGGATCGTGGCGCCGGCCACGGGCTGGGCCGGCGGGGCGCCCGCGGCCGGGGCCGCCGAATGGGCCGGCGGGGCGCCCGCACCCGGCGGGACGGCGGCGGGGACGGACGGGGCCGTGCCGGCCGGCGGTGATCCGGTGGCCGCGAGCCGGGCGGCGGCCGCGTCGAGCACCGTGGCGAGCGCCCGGCCGAGCGGCGCGCCGTCGATCAGCTGGGCCAGCCCGCCGACCGCGGGCGGGGTCGTCGGCAGGCCGGCCGCCATGAGGCGCACGAACGCCGCGGCCTGTGCGGGCGTGCTGACGCCCGCGGCGGCGGCGCGCGCGGCGAGGGCCGTCGCGGCGGCGCCCGTCGGCAGCTCGGCGCCCTGGTCGGCGAGCGCGGCGAGCAGCGCCGTGGCGGCCGCGGCGGGCACGCCCGCCTGTGCGAGGGCCGACTGCGGCGTCGCCGGGCCGCCGGTGAGGGCGCCGGCTTCGGGCGCGAGACGCAGGGTGACGCGTTCGGTGCCGGCGTCCTGCACCACCAGGCGGAGCGTCTGACCGGGCTCCAGGGGAAGGTCGCTCGCCGCGGTGACCAGTCCGCCCGCGAGCGCGAGCTCGACCAGACCGGCCTGCACCGAGATGACACGTGCCGCCAGCGCCTGTCCGGGCGTGACCGGGAGGACCGCGCCCGGGGTGAGCGTGATGGGCGGGGCGCCCGAGACGGCGGCGGTTGCGCCGGCCGCCGTGGCGCCGGCGACCGGCGCGGTGACCGGCGGCCGGGGAGCGGCGGTTGCGGGTGCGACGGACGACATCCCACTCATCGTCGTCCCCGGAGCCTCCGGCCTGAAGCGCCCGGGGATCAAGTGGCGTCGCGGGGCTGCCGATAGACAGCGCGAGAGGGAACCCACGGAGGGGCCGGTCGTTGATCAGAGGCATCTACATCGCCGCATCCGGGCTGCTCGCCGAGAGCGCGCGCCAGGACGTGATCGCGAACAACATCGCGAACGCGACGACGACCGGGTTCAAGCGCTCGGAGACGACCGCGTCGCCCTTCGGGGACATGCTGCTCCACAACATGGGCATGCCCTTCCAGCCCCAGGTCGGCTCGCTCGAGATGGGCGCGCAGGTCCAGGGCATCACCATGATCGATTCCCAGGGGGGCCTTCGCTTCACCGGGAACAAGCTGGACATGGCGCTCGTCGGGACAGGCCATTTCACGATCGACACGCCCAACGGGCGTCGCTACACCCGCGATGGCTCGTTCGGGATGGATTCCGCGGGCCGCCTGGTGACCAAGGAGGGCCACCCGGTTCTCGGCACGAACGGTCCGATCACGTTGGGACCGGGCGAGGTCCGCGTCGGGGCGAACGGGACGATCACACAGGGGACGGCCGTGCGCGGCACGCTCCTGATGACCGCCCTCGATCCCACGTCGATCTCGCAGGAGAGCGCGGGCCTGCTGGCGGGTACGCCGGCCGGCAACCCGACGGCGCGCGTCCGCCAGAACCACCTCGAGGGGAGCACGGTCAACGTGGTCTCCGAGATGGTCGAGCTGATCCGCGTGATGCGGTCGTTCGAGGCGAACCAGAAGTCGGTGCTCGCACACGACGAGGCCCTCCAGGCCTCGCTTACGAAGGTGGGCGCGGCCGGATAGCGGAGATCCCACACGCGAGCAGATGACCTGAGCCGGACCGCCCCGACGTGGCGGAAGCTCTGGGAGCCCGACAGATAGACGGCTCCCGCCCCCGCACCACCCCGCTCGCCTGAACTCTCCGCCCCGGCTCCGCCGTCACGCATGACGACACGGAGGCTGACGGGCAGATGATGAACGCTCTGTACTCGGCTGCGACGGGCATGATGGCCCAGCAGACCAGCATGGACGTGGTCGCCAACAACCTGGCGAACGCGACCACCACGGGCTACAAGCGCGACCGGATGGACCTGGTCGACCTCGAGTACCAGGCCTTCCGCCTGCCCACCGGGACCGACGGCCAGGTCGGCCTCGGGGCCGCTCCGGGGCAGATCGCCAAGGAGCACGCGCAGGGCAGCATCCAGAACACCGGCCGCGGCATGGACGTCGCGATCCAGGGCGAGGGCTTCTTCCAGGTGACGCGCGCCGACGGCTCGCTCGCCTACACCCGCGCCGGCAACCTCCAGATCGACGCCAACGGGCGCATCACGCTCCCCACCGGGGACACGCTGCAGCCGCGGATCGACGTACCCGCGGGCGCGAGCGAGGTGACCATCGGTGCCGGCGGCGACGTCTCGGCCATCGTGAACGGCGCCGTCACCAAGATCGGCAACCTCGAGGTCGTCATGTTCGCCAACCCGGCCGGCCTCCAGGCGGCCGGCGACAACCTGTTCACCTCGAGCGTGAACTCCGGCCAGCCCGACCCGGGCACGCCCGGCACCGGGGGGCGGGGCATGCTGTCCCAGGGCTTCCTGGAGGCCTCGAACGTGAACGTCGGCACCGAGATGATCTCCCTCATCGTCACCCAGCGCGCGTTCGAGGCCTCCAGCAAGGTGGTCAGCGCCAGTGACGAGATGATGGGCATGGCGAACGGCCTGCGCCGATGATCGCCCCGGTCCCCCCCAACCCGGCGCTCGCCGCCCCTGCGGCGACGGCCACCGCGGCGCCCGCCGCCGCGGCCGCAGACCCCGCGATCCGCGAGGCGGCCGAGGGCTTCGAGGGCATCTTCATGACCATGCTCGTGGACGAGATGCTCAAGGGCACCAAGGTCGCCGAGGGCAACCCGGTCTACGCCGGCCTCATGACCCAGAAGTTCGGCGACCAGCTCGCCCGCTCGGGCGGCATCGGCCTCGCCGACGTACTCGAGCGCCAGCTCGGATCCATCCCGCCCGCCGCCGGAGGTGCGTCGTGACCGCTGTCCAGTCCTGCAAGGGGTGCGGCAAGCTCTTCTCGTTCCTGCCGCGCGGCCTCTGCGCCGACTGCATCGACGTCCGCGAGGAGCGCTTCCAGACCGTCCGCGAGTGGCTGCGCGACAACCGCGGCGCCTCGGTCATCGCGGCGTGCCAGGCCACCGGCGTCGAGGAGCGGCTCGTCGCGGAGTTCATCCGCGAGGGCCGCCTGGAGTTCTCGGGCCCGACCGAGTCGGCCAGGGATCAGCAGGCGCGCGAGGCCCTCCGGGCCAAGCTCGCCGGCGAGATGACCGCCGCTCAGGCGAACGGCACCACGCCCACCTCCGCGCCGCGGCGCGGCATGAACGTCCGACGCTGATGATCCGCACCCACGTCACCGCGCTGGCCGACCGCCTCGACGAGGTGATCGACTCCCAGCAGAAGCTCCTCGCGATGGTGAAGCGCCAGCGCCCCGAGATCGTGGCCGGACGCCACGCGGTGGTCGATGCGATCGCCGGCGAGATCGAGACCGAGGTGCGCCGCCTGTCCGCCTCCGAGCGGGCCCGCGGCGCGGCGGCGGAGGCCCTGGCCGACGCGCTCGGCATCGCCGCCACGCGCTGGTCGGCCCTGCGCGAGGCGCTCGACCCGTTCGACCGGGCGCTGATCGCCCCGCGCATCGAGCGCATCGAGGTGCTGGTCCGCGAGCTCGAGATGGCCAACGCAGTCAACGGCCAGCTCGTGCGTCAGGAGCTGGAGCTCCTCGACCTCTCGGTCCGCAGCCTCGGCGCCCCGGACCCGCGGGTCTCGCACCGCGCCTACACCGCCGGCGGGGCGCGTGCGAACGCGCCCGCGACCGGCCCGGTACTCCTCAACACGGCGGCCTGATCATGGGATCGACCTTCTTCGGACTGAACGTCGCCCTGTCGGGCGTCGTCACGCAGCAGCGGGCCCTCAACACGGTCTCGCACAACCTGACCAACGCCACCACCCCCGGCTTCTCGCGCCAGCGCGTGGACATGGCGGCCAACACGCCCTTCGCCTACCCCGGCCTCAACACCGCGGTCGGCCCCGGCCAGCTCGGCACCGGCGTGGTCGCCGCCCAGTACACGCGGCTGCGCGACCAGTTCGCCGATCTCAGCTATCGCAACGGCACCTCCGACCTCGGCCAGTTCCAGGCCAAGGCCGACTCGCTGGCGAACATCGACACGATCATCGACGAGCCCGGCGAGACCGGCCTCACCCATCTGCTGAGCCAGTTCTGGGGCAGCTGGCAGGCGCTGTCGGTGAACCCCGACTCGGCCGCGTCCCGCGAGGCGGTGCGCGCCGCGGGCGAATCGCTGGCCCAGGGCTTCAGGGACCTCAACCGCCAGCTCACCGACTCGCAGACGGCGGCGGACACGCGCGTGAACCTGGGGGTGACCCGGGTCAACGAGATCGCCGCCCAGGTCAACGACCTCAACCAGCAGATCGCGCTCGTCGTGGCCGTCGGCCAGGAGCCGAACGACCTCCGCGACATCCGCGACCTGCTCATCGATCAGATCGCCGCCTACACCGACGTGGCGGTGACCCCGCCCGGCGCGAGCGGCAAGGTTTCGATCGCGATCGGCTCGCAGCTGCTCGTGGACTCGGGCACCGACACGGTCAACGCGCTCGCCATCAGCGGCGCCGGGGCCGCGACGGTCAACGGCGTCGCGACCACCATCACCAGCGGCAGCCTGCGCGGCTCGGTCGACATGCGCGACGCCGTCCTCGGCGGCCCGACGGGCTACATCGCCCAGCTCGACGCGCTCGCGGCGGCGGTGGCCGGCTCGGTCAACACCCGCCACGCCGCCGGCTTCGGCACCGACGGGAGCACCGGCAACGCCTTCTTCGCCGGCGCGACGGCGGCGACCCTCGCGATCTCGGCGCCGGTCCTCGCATCGGTCGACGCGATCGCCGCGAGCGACGCGGCGGGCAACCTGCCCGGCGGCGCCGACAACGCGGTCGACCTGGCGCAGCTCCAGTTCGTCGTCCAGGTGATCGGCGCGTCCACCACGACGCTCGACGGCTTCTACCAGCAGATGGTCGCCCGGGTGGGCGTCGATACGGATCAGGCCGAGCGGCTCGCCCAGGTCCAGAAGGGCGTGCTCGAGGCCGCGGAGACGCGGCGGGCCGCCACCAGCGGGGTCAGCCTCGACGAGGAGATGTCCGACATGGTCCGCTTCCAGAAGTCCTACAACGCGGCCGCGCGCATGGTCACGACGGTCGATGAGATGCTCGACACCATCATCAGCCGCATGGGTCTGGTCGGCCGATGATCTCGCGCATGAGCTCGGACCAGGTGGTCCGTAACTTCATGTCGGACCTGGAGGGCAACTACCGGGCCCTCTCCGAGATCCAGCGCCAGGTCTCGACCGGCAAGCGCGTGCTGAGCCCGTCGGACGACCCGGTCGGCATCGCGCTCGCGCTGGGTCTGCGCCGCGACCAGGGCGCCACCGAGGCCTGGGGCCGAAACATCGACGACTCGCTCACATGGATGAGCACCACAGACCGGGCGCTCGGCCAGGCCCTCGAGGTGGTGCAGCGCGCCCAGGAGCTCGCGGTGCAGGGCGGCAACGGCACGCTGTCGACGGCCTCCCGCGCCCTGATCGCGGCCGAGGTCGAGACCCTCAAGAGTCAGTTCGTCGAGATCGGCAACAGCAGCATCGGCGGCCGCTTCATCTTCGGGGGCACCGCCACCGACCGGCAGCCGTTCGACCCGCTGACCGAGACGGCGACGCTGCCGATCAACACCAGCCTGATGAGCCGCGAGGTGGCCCAGGGCTCGGTGATCAGCGTCAACATCACCGCCGACCGCCTCCAGGATCCTCCGGGCCCAACCCCCGACATCTTCACCGCCCTCGACGGCCTCTCGGCTGCGCTCAACGCCAACGACTCGGCCGGCATCGCCACCGCCCTGACCAACTTCGCGGCCCACCAGGAGAGCATCAGCGCCCTCCGCGGCGAGCAGGCGGCCAAGATCAACCGGCTGGAGCTCACGGCCAGCCGTTTCGAGGCCCAGAAGATCGCCACCAGCGACCAGCTTTCGGCGATCGAGGACGTGGACATGGCCCGGGCCATCAGCGAGTTCTCGATGCGCGAATCGGTCTACCGGGCCGCGCTCGCGGTGGGGGCCAAGGCCATCCAGCCGTCGCTCGTGGACTTCATCGGATGACCGCGCGTCCCAACGCTCAAGTCGTGATCGATGCGTCCGATGAGCTTGGGGCGCACCCCTCCGACCGGAGGGAGCGCGACGGCACCACACCGATCCGGATGATCGGTGGAACCAGTGCAGTGACGCCGGACATGGAAGTCCCGTCTCAGGTCTACTCCGGGCACCCGCCCGCTGCCGCCGGACTGGCGGATCGACTGGCGAGAAAGGACTTCTGAAATGGGTCTGCGGATCTACAACAACGTCGAGGCGCAGAACGCCCACCGGCAGCTGACGAACACCAACGCGAAGCTCAGCGGGTCGATGGAGCGCCTCGCGTCAGGTCTGCGCATCAACCGCGCCGCCGATGATGCGGCGGGGCTCGCGGTCAGCGAGGAGATGCGAACTCAGATCCGGGGCATGAGGGTCGCATCGCGCAACGCCCTGGACGGCGTCAGCCTCGTGCAGGTCGCCGACGGCGCCCTCGGCGGCGTCAACGACATGCTCCAGCGCATGCGGGATCTCGCGGTCCAGGCGGCGAACGGCACCCTGACCGACCTCCAGCGCGGGAACCTGGACCAGGAGGTCCAGTCGATCGTCGCCGAGATGGCGCGGGTCGCGTCCGACACCGAGTTCAACGGAATCAAGATCCTCTCGGGCTCCGTCGCCACTGCCGCCTCGGCCGTGACGCTCCAGGTCGGCGCGAACGGGTCACAGGTCATCGCCTTCACCATCGCGACGATGACGGCCTCGGACCTCGGCATCTCCGGAATCGCCGTCGGCACCGCCGCGTCGGCGACCGCCGCGATCGCCTCGATCGACTCCGCGATCCGCTCGGTGAACAGCCAGCGGGCCTCGATGGGTGCCATCCAGAACCGTCTGGAGCAGACCATCAGCCGGCTCGAGCTGACCTCTGAGAACCTCCAGGCCGCCGAGTCGCGCATCCGCGATGCCGACATGGCCTCGGAGATGATCGACTTCACGCGGAACCAGATCCTGCAGCAGTCGGGTACCGCCATGCTCTCGCAGGCGAACCAGGCTCCGCAGAGCGTCCTCTCGCTCCTCCAGTAGAGGTGTCCGCCGCCGAGGAAACCAACGTGGGCACCGATGCGGATGTCGCATCGACCCCCCTCGTCTCGATCCCCTCGCAGGCGCTCGGCGCCATCGAGGTCCGGGCCGAGAGCCTCATCAGGGTCTGCGAGCCGCTGGCGGGCTTTCCCGACTGCTCGTCCTACGCGCTCATCGAGCACGTCGGCCGGGACGGGCGGGCGAGCGCGTCGGTGTTCTGGCTGCAGGCCGCGGAGCGGCCCTTCCAGGCCTTCGTGATCACGGATCCGTGGGGGGTGTTCCCGGAGTACGCGCCGGAGATCTCCGACGGCGACGCGCAGCAGCTCGAGCTGGTCAACTTCGAGGACGCACGCGTGTTCGCGATCCTCACGGTGCCCAGCGCGCCGAGCGGCATCACGGTCAACCTGCGGGCGCCGATCGTCGTCAACATGGCGAAGCGGCTCGCGAAGCAGGTCGTCCTCCTGAACGACGAGTACCACACCCGCCACCTGGTCAACGGCCCGGTCGCCTAG
>LNFM01002110.1_pt1 | contig 42672 bp, 41 predicted proteins | sample 596031 | NCBI WGS metagenome assembly LNFM01 (sample SAMN04254537, study PRJNA301005) | activated carbon metagenome | isolation source: dual media filters at the Ann Arbor, Michigan drinking water treatment plant | place: USA: Ann Arbor
CTTCGACGAAAACGAGATCGCGCGATTTCCGGGTATAGTCCACGGCGTCGTCGTCCAGATGACAACGGAAGCCGTTACTAAAGCTTCGAAGCCTGTTTCGTTGATGTTTGCCTTGAATGCGTCGTAGTTCCGCACAGGAAACTTCACCCAGATCGTGTCGCTCTGATAGTCGTGGTACTCGACCTCGGCCTCGGCCAGCGCGGTCTTCTCGACCACCGACCACATCACCGGCTTCGACCCGCGATAGAGCAATCCGTTCATCGCGAACTTCATGCACTCGGCCGCGATCTGCGCCTCCGCCGGGAAGCTCATCGTCGTGTAGGGCTTGGCCCAGTCGCCGATCACGCCGAGACGCTTGAACTCCTCGCGCTGCACGTTCAGCCAGTTCTCGGCGAACGACCGGCACTCTTTTCGGAACTCACCGACCGGCACCGCGTCCTTGCTCTTGCCCTTGGCGCGATACTGCTGCTCGATTTGCCACTCGATCGGCAGGCCGTGGCAGTCCCAGCCCGGCACGTAGTTGGAATCGTAGCCTAGCATCGTCTGCGACTTGGTCACGAGATCCTTCAGGATCTTGTTGAGCGCATGCCCGATGTGGATATTGCCGTTCGCATAGGGCGGGCCGTCGTGCAGCAGGAACTTCTCCCGGCCCTTCCCCTGCGCCCTGAGACGCTCGTAGAGCTTCATGTCCGTCCACCGCTTCAGGAGCTTTGGCTCCATTTCGGGCAGGCCGGCGCGCATCGGAAACTGGGTCTCGGGCAGGAACAGGGTCTTGCCCCAATCTCTGCCGTCTTGGGCGCCCCCCTCGGAAGAAGTGGAGGCAGTCGGTTTCGTGGTCATGATTGTGCTTTGGGGTTCGCCGGTGCTTCGTAGCTGTTGCTCTGGCGCAGGCGCCAACGTGTCAGCGCTGGATCGCGTGCTGTGAGTTGATGCGGGAACTTCCCGGGCGCCATCAGGCGACCGGGACCGTAATTCGCAGCGCTATCAGCTCTTTTGGGGCGTACAGCATGGCGGCAAGTCATAGCCCCAGCCACGTGCCGTTTCAACCGTTTGCGTCATGCCGTTTGCGTCAGGCCTCGCGATCACGCCGACGAGGAATTTCCTCGGAAGGGCTTCGATGCTCTTCGCACCAAGCCACCGCGCTCGGCCCTGACCGACCTGTTGCAGTCACGCAGCACCAGCCGCGATGTCAATGTGCCGAACCGGGAACGCCACCAACGAACCATTAGCATTCTCAATTGAATACAAAATATGCGCACACAATAGATAAATATCGAAACAAGTTCGCAACTTACTTTCAACAGCGGACCGCCAACTTGAGTACCAGTTTGCGTCATTGCGCATAGGTATCGTTGAGAGTTTGCCATGACAGACCGCCTTCGCACGCTGAGCCGCCTCCGAAATCCCGTCCACGACTTCGGCCAGGACCTTGGAAAGAACGAAAAGGGCACGATCGGCATCACGTTCGGCTTGACCGCCATGGTAGTGATGATGACGATCGGATGCGCGATCGACTTCGGCCGCGCGCTATCGATGCGCTCAGCGATGCAGAGGGCCGGCGATGCGGCAGCGCTCAATAGCGTCACCTCTGATGCTGCCACCGCCGAAGCGAAACTGGCCGCCGCGAAACTGCTCCTGCCGATGCAGACCGCCAAGTTCGGCGGAATTTCCCCGAACCTGACGGCGACGTGGCTCTCCGCCACCGACTACGCGGTCGTAGCTACCGCGGAAGTCCCGACGTCGTTTCTGCGCATCATGCCGGGCGATGTCACAACTCTGCGCGCCGCAACACGCTCGGTCGCCCGCAGCTACCGATTGAAGGTCGTCGCCGGCCCGCCGTCGAAAGTGGACCTGTCATACGAAGCCGCCGACTACAATCAGGTCTGGGTTTACTGCTACGCTGCCGATTGGAGCACGAAGGGCACCCGCGTCAGCGATGAGGGCACGAAACTTCAGTCGCTCGGCGGCAATCTCGCATTCACCAGCCTCCTCGCCGCCAATGAGAACAAGCGTGGCCGGTCGGATCTGGTGCTGATCGCCGACAACGGCGGCAGCAACATTCCGTTCACGATGCCGACGTGCAAGGAGGGCGAAACCATCAGCTATATGCTCTACAATTCGCGCAACAACCGCACATCGCCCTCGAAATGGAAGAACAACTACGCGACCTGCGGCACAGCGCTCTCACAGACCGGAAAAGCCTGTTATCTGTGGTTCACCGATGCCAAGGCTGATGCCAATGGCGTCGAGCGCCACGCCGGCACCTCTCCCTATCAGCTCGAGACGATCCTGTGCGACGACGCCATTTGCGCGCAGACCCAAGCCGGAGCGACGATCCCCGGCAACAACCAGAGGAACCGCATTCCCCAGGTCGCGCAGGCCTGTCAGGCAGGCAAGTTCATGTATTTCGGCTGGGAGGACCGCCCGCCGCAGAACCAGGGCGGCAACGGTGCCGGCAATCCCTACGCAGCAGGCGTCTCGGACCCGGGTGGAGATCGCGACTACGACGACATTCGATTGATCGTGTCCTGCCCTGTCGTCGAAAAGGACACCTTGGAAGTCCGGTTGATAGAGTAGCCGCATCTGGACTGCCCCTTCGGGGCTATCCCTTGCGACGCAGCTGCACATAAAGCGCCCCTTCGCCGCCATGCCGGATGTGCGCGGTGGTGTAGCTGATCACCAGACTGCCGATCTCCGGACCTGCGAGCCAGCGGGGCACGTTCCGTCTCAACACGCCGCGCGGCCGCTCGTGATGATCGTCCCACTCATCGTGATGACGTTGGCCTGTCCCGCCCTTACCCGTGATCACCAGCACGGTACGAAACCCCGCGGCCTGACACCGGCGGACGAAACCCATCAGCGCCGAATGGGCGTCGTCCTGCGTCATGCCGTGAAGGTCTAGTCGCGCCTCGATCTCCTCGGTACCGCGCACGATCCGTCGCGCCTTCTTGCGGTCGAGCGGCACATACGCTGGCTCGGAATTTCGCGCCTTGGAAACCGGCGGCGAAGCTCGTGGAACCGGCGTCACTCGTGTTGGAGAAGTGGACTTCCGCCCCGGTCCCGCTGCCGGCGGCCGACGTGTTTCCTCAAGCCCCGCATGGGCATCGACGGTCACATTCAGATCGGGTTCGACCTCACGAACGCGCGATTTGCCCTTCGTCGGCCCGATGCTCCGCGCCACGAAATTCCACAGCGCGGCGTCCTCCTCGCTGAGGAGTTTGCGCCGCCGCGGCTTGTTCTTTCCCCCGTCCCCAGTCATCGCGACCGCCACCGCTTCGACCGCTCCAACCGCGGTAACAGCACGAACATGTTCGCGCGATGCTTCGTAACACCAGCCCGCTGCTCCGCTATAGCACCCGTTCCGAAATAGATGTCGCCCCGCTCGGCCCCACGAATGGCCGAACCAACATCCTGCGCGATCATCAGTCGGCGGAACGGCAGGCGGCGCCCCCAGTGCAACAAGCCTGGCGCATCGACGAAAACCGGTAACCCCAGCGCATGATATCCCGTATCGACCGCGAGACTGCGGCCGGGGCTCAGGGGACACCCGAGCGCACCCGAGGCGCTTTGCCCTTCGACCTCCCGAAAAAACACGAACGACGCGTTGTGCTGCATCGTCGTCCGCCCGCGCGCATCGTTGGCTCGCAACCAAGCCCCGAGGCGTGCCATCGACATGTCGGCCGCTGTCATCTCTCCTTGATCGATCACTATTCTGCCGATCGACGTATAGGGGTGCCCGTTCTTGCCGTCGTAGGTCAGCCCGACCGAAGTCCCAACCGGCAGCTTCACGCGGACAGACCCCTGAACTTGCGCGAAAAATGCTTCGACTGGGTCGGCAAGCCAAATGATCTCGAGACCGAGCCCCGAGAGCGCACCCGCTTCGATCTCTGCGCGCGTCGCGAACGGCACCAGGCCGTTTGCTGTGCGGCGCATATGGGTGAAGCTCAAACCTTCCCGCGCCCGCTCCGTTTCCGCAACGACGTTCGCGAGATCTTCCGGCCGGCGGTAAAGCGGCACCTTGAAACGATCGTCCCGCGTCCGCGAGCCTTCGACGATGGGCTCGTAGTATCCGGTCAGGAGCCCGTGCAGTCGATCGTGCAGGATGCGGTGAGGGACGAAGAAGCGCTCGAAGAAACTTCGCGCGCGGTCGCGGGAAACACGTCTTCCCAGCCATCGGGATGCGAACCGGCAGGCATCGAGAAGAGCCGCGTCATGCGCAGGATCGCATCTTCCGCCACGAACGGTCTGACCAGCGAGAACAGCAGGCACCGATGCCATGAAAGATGCCAGCGCAGCGGAATGATCGTCGTCGTGCCAGCCGGCAAGTTCCAAGAACCGGACAGGTCGCAATCTCATGTCGGTCATGACTTGCGACCACTAAAGCCGACAGAAGGCTTTGGAAACCCTCAGCTTCCCGGCTCGGTCGCCACCAGCTTCCAGTTAGGCCCGCGCGACCCGATCTCGCGTGCGAAGCTCCAGATGTCGGTTACGTCCCCGATCTTTTGCGGATCGCCGGCAATGACCTCGCCGGACTTGTTGCGCGTAGCAGAGATCAGCTGGCTTTCGAACTTCACCGTAACTGTCGCGACGCCGCTCTTGAGTTCGGCCCCTACGATGTCTGCCTTACTGATACCGACGAAGCTCTGATCGATGACTTCGCCCTTTCGCTCGCGGTCGGTTATCGCGGCGTTGAAGCCTTCCATGACCTCCTTGCTCAGGAGATCCTTGAGCATGCGGCGGTTGCCCTCGGCAAAGGCGGTCACGATCATCTCATAGGCTTGTTTCGCGCCCTGCATGAAGTGAGCGGGATCGAACGCGCCCTCGGCCCGCAGAATTGCGAGCAGCCCTTGTTCGACCGCGGGATCGGGCGAAAACGTTCTGACCTTCTCCTCGGCCTGGGCGATCGCCGCTTGGTCGGCCGCCGAAACCGCAGCGCCGCTCTCGTCAGCGCCACGACGGGGCATGGCGACAACCTTCTGATTTGCGGCCGCCTGTCGCTCCCGCTCCTGCCGAGCGCGCAGTTGCTGGTCGATCCGGGTCTCGTCCTGGTTGGTACGCTGGCCGAGCACGCTACGGAGTTTCCAGATCGCGACAATGGCCACCACCAGGGAAATCAACGTGATGAGGTCGATTTTGCCGTCCATTGGTGCTTTCTCGGATAATGCCACTCGACTACACTATGTAAGGTCGCAAGCGCCTCGACACCAGTACGTCTGGCGAATATGGCCTTTGTAGCAGTTGTGAAGCCATTGCGGTTGCATTGTGTAGCCAACTGCTGGCTGATGACGGTCTACGCGTTGAATTTCGATTACGCCCACTGGGGCCCGGCTGCAATCACAATTCGTTCTAGGGTAACCGGCATCGCATGCATATCGCCCTGATCCTGCTGGGATTGGCGTTCCCCTTGCTCGAACTGGCCGTGCTCATCAAGGTGGGCCAGTCACTGGGCGTTTGGCTGACGATATTGCTTTTGATTGCAACCGGCATCGTGGGCGGCCTCCTTGTCCAGAGCCAGGGTCTGCAAGCCGCCCGGAGAGCTACGGAATCGATGGCGGCAGGACGCCCGCCGATAGAACCGGTCGTCGACAGCTTCATGCTGATGGTAGCCGGAATCCTTCTGCTCATACCGGGACTACTCACCGACATTATGGCCCTCCCGCTGCTTGTGCCACCGCTCCGCCGATGGATCGCCCGATGGGCGCTGCAGCGGATGTTCAAGAATGCCGACGTGAGAGTACAGACCCAGGAATGGCGCTCTCCCGGACGCGGTCCCGACGAAGCATGGCGAGGAGCCGGCCCCAGAACACCGGGTCCCCACGGCCGTACCGGCAAGGTGATCGATGCAGAATGGGAGCGGGTCGACGATCCCAAGCCTCCAGAGAAGCCGGTCACCGACGATCGCAATCGCCCTTGATACTGCGAGCGCCCACCGTCGCCGCATTGCCCCTGCCCCGTCAATCGTGATAGCCACCCGCCAGCTTCAAGAAATCAACCACAGGACGGGGCACACGAATGGCCGACAATCCGCAGGAGAATGGACAGGATCCGCAGCTGAATGTGCAGGCACGCGTCGTCGCCCAGTACATCAAGGACTTTTCGTTCGAGAATCCGAACATCGACCGCCTGCTGCAGGGCCCCGGCGACGATCCGAACCTAAAGGTCGAAGTCAACGTCAACGCGCGTCCGATGGCCGACAAACTGTTCGAGAGCGCAATCCATTTCACTGCGAAGGCCGAGAGCAAGGTCGGCGTGATTTATGAAGTCGAGTGCGTCTATGCAGGCCTGTTCCATATCGAGAACATGCCGCCGCCGTCGCTCGAGCCGTTCCTGCTCATCAACTGCCCGACGCTGATCTTCCCGTTCCTTCGTCGCCTGTTGGCCGACGTCACGCGCGAAGGCGGCTTTCCCCCGCTGCTGCTCGATCCGATCGATTTCGCCCAGCTCTACCTTCAGCGCCAACAGCAAATGGCCGCCGGCAACGACAATCCGAAGATCGGCTGAAGGCAGCTCTTCTCGTGTCAAACTGCAAGAGCGGGTCGGCGATCATCGTCGCCCGCATCTTTTTTGCGATGGACGACGCCAGGAGAAGCTTGCTCGCAGCGATCAGTCCTCGCGGCCGCGAAATCCCATCGCGAGCATGTAGAGTTCGGTCGATTCCTTCCGGCTCGCCGGCGGCTTGACGTGACGCACGGTCGCAAAATCTCGTTTGAGATCAGCGAGCAGCTCTCGCTCGGTACCGCCCTGGAACATCTTGCACAAGAACGCGCCGCCCGGCGCCAACACTTCCCGCGCGAATTGTGCCGCCGTCTCTGCCAACCCCATGATGCGCAGATGATCGGTGCCCGTATGGCCAGTGGTCGGCGCGGCCATATCCGACAACACGACGTCCGCGCCACCATCCCTCAGCAGCGCCTTCAACTTGTCCGGAGCGCTGTCCTCCAGGAAATCGAGCATCAGAATGGTGGCGCCTGCGATGCTACCCATCTCGAGATAATCGATACCGATAACCTGGCCACGCCCCTCGACCGCCTTGACCCGGTCGACCGCGACCTGGGTCCACCCCCCAGGCGCTGCCCCCAGATCGACCACCCGGTGCCCCGGCTTCAGCAGCTTGTAGCGATCGTCGATCTCCGTCAGCTTGAAAGCCGCACGCGACCGCATCCCGTCTCGCTTCGCTGCCGCAACGTACGGATCGTTCAACTGACGCTCGAGCCAGCGCTGTTGCGAAGGCGTGCGTTGCCGCGCGGTCTTCAACTTGACGCGCATGTTACGCTCGCCACCACGCAAGCCGGGTGATCCGCCTTTGCTGCCTTTGCTGCCTTTGCTGCCTTTGCCTGCTGACGGGGGCTTTGCCATCGAGGGCCTGCCTTCACTTCTTAGGTTGGAGCAGCAGTGTCGGATCTTACTCGATCACCGTGTGTGATCGTAAGATCGGATGAAACTGCTCAGGTATGCTGAAACTAGGTACGCCGGCTGGGGTTGCGGTCTTGGTAATGACCGTCGGCAGCCATGAGAGTTGCAAGTATACCTTCGCGCAGGCCCCTGTCGGCCACCCGCAGCCGTCGCGCAGGCCACATCCGCAACAGCGCCTCCAGGATCGCGCAGCCGGCCAATACGAGATCGGCACGTTCCCGCCCGATACAAGGCTCTGCGATGCGTTGCTCGAAGGTTCGATTGAGAAGACCTTGTGTTACCGCCCGGACATCGGGGGTCGCGAGCCAGCACCCGTCCACGCGGTTGCGGTCGTAGCGCGGCAACCCGAGCAGAATGCCCGCGATCGTCGTCACCGTTCCCGACGTGCCGAGCAGGTGCACGCGCCCCTTGGCGATCTGCTCGGACATCCGGTACTTGGCCTCGAACGGCTCGATCAACCGGGTAACGGAAGCGACCATGGCCTCGAAGCTTTCGGGCGTGACGTTACGCCCGTCGAACCTTTCTGCCATCGAAACGACACCGACCGGCAGAGACGTCCACGCGGCAATACATGTATGCGCATCCATCCGATCTGCCAGTGACCGCCGCCAATAGCCGTGCCGGCGCGCGAGATCGAGCCAGATCAATTCCGACGAACCGCCGCCGATGTCGAAAACCATTGCATGATCGCATTCCAGATCGATCAGCGAGGCGCAACCACAAACGGCGAGCTTTGCCTCGTCCTCACGTGAGAGGATCTCGATATCGAGGCCAAGTTCCTCGCGGACCCGGTCGATGAACACCGGACCGTTGCTGGCGATGCGGCAGGCTTCTGTGGCCACGAGCTTGGCGCTCGACACGTTCTGCCGGTTGATCTTCGTGTTGCACACCCGAAGCGCATCGAGCGCGCGACCCATAGCAGCTTCGGAAAGCACCCCCGTCCCGGATACGCCCTCACCCAAACGGACGATACGCGAGAAGGCGTCGATTACGTGAAAGCCTCGCCGTGTGGGCCGCGCGATGAGCAATCGGCAATTGTTGGTGCCCAGATCGAGAGCAGCATAAACAGAGGGATCGCCAGCACGCATGTGGTTAGGCTGAGAGCCAGCTTGCGGGCCAACAGATGGGTTCGGCTGCAGCCGTTCAATTGACCGCTCGTTCGACGGGTCGTTCGACCTGTCGAGCCGGCCCGCCCCATTGGGGTCAGCCCCACCGGAATCATCGGCAGAGTCTGAGTGCCCGGGACGGCGATCGTCGTCACGCCCCTGCAAAGCATGTCTCCGGCGCCTGGCAACAAGCAGCTAGCGCGTTGGTTGTCTTGGCGACACATTAGAGCAGGTTGCCCCTTCGGGTAAAGCGCTGCTTTCATAGGCCGCAGTCCAAGCCAGAGATTTCATTGCATCATCAACGAGTTGCTGCAGCGAGATAGTTGACATCGGTATCGGCTGCGAGTGACCAACTGTCTTGCAACGGGTTGTAGACCATGCCCTTGGCAGGCCCCAACCGCAGTCCGGCGGCCGCTACATACCGCTCCAGTTCCGCCGGCGTGATGAAGCGATCCCATTGGTGCGTGCCGACCGGCAGCCACCGCAGGACGTACTCTGCCCCCACGATCGCCAGCGCGAACGATTTGAGTGTTCGGTTTATCGTCGACAGCACCATGATCCCATCGGGCTTCACGGCGGCAGCGCAGCTCCCGAGGAACGCCCCGACGTCCGGCACGTGTTCCACCACTTCCAGGCATACAACAGCATCGAACGTCTCGCCGGCCGCGACGAGGTCTTCGACCGTGGCCGCCCGATAGTCGATGTCGAGCCCTTGCGGCTCGGCGTGCATGATGGCGGCTTTCAGGTTGGCCTCTTTCGGCTCGATGCCGGTGACCTTTGCCCCCATGCGCGCCAGAGGCTCGGAGATGAGCCCTCCGCCACAACCAATGTCGAGCACCCGCAACCCAGCCAGCGGCTTGATGCTGGTCCCATCGATATTGAAGTGCTCCTTCAGGCGATCACGCACGAACTCGAGCCGCACGGGCCCAATCTGATGCAGCGGCCGAAATTTACCCTTCGGGTTCCACCAGTCCGCCGCAAGAGCGGCGAACCGCTGCAGTTCCGCATCATCGAGCGTGGAGGCCACTCCACTGCTCGCAGAGCTGTTCCCCGGTCTGGATGAACCAGCATCGGAGCCGGAAGTCGTCGAAGTCGTTTCGCGGGTCGCCATAACCTGAGAGATCGTTAGACGCCACTGGGATGTCAATGCGGCGCGGGTGCAAGACCACCAGCCGGCACCTCGAGCCTGATCTCAAACGACCAGATTGAACACCGTCGTCGTCTCCATGTCGTCGCCGGTCCACGACTTGATCTTCGCTTCGAGAGAGCCGACGTAGGTTGGCACTCCATCCTGGAGCACCATTGGCCGATCGTGCCCCGGCAGTACGATCGTCCCCGGCTTCTTTCGCCAATGTTTCCAGATCATCTCAACAGATGCCGCGCTGATCTTCTTGTCGTAACTGGCGTCGGTGTCTCGCGAGACGAGTTCCGCCCGGTTCTTCGCGCTGTCGCCCGTGAAAATCAGGTCGTGCTCTGCCCCCTCCAGAACGAACACGAGGCATCCCGGCGTATGGCCCGGCGCAAGATACGCTTTGAGGTCCGGCCACACGGCCTCGCCGTCCACTACCTTGCGGCAGGTCGGCCAGCTGTCGAGCTTCTCGACGTAGAACTCCGGCACCGCGTTCTCGCCCCATGGGAGCTTGCGCGCCCAGTCCATCTCGGCAGCGCCGATGACGATGCGCGCATCCCTGAACATCACCCAGTTGACCGAGTGGTCGAAATGGCAATGCGTGAGTACCAGATCCGTCACGTCCGACGGCTTCAGCCCGCGCTTGGCGAGCCGCTCTTTGATCAGCGGTCGATAACCGAACGGCCCTGTATCGATCAGCGCAACCCGCCCTTTGCCGCGGATCAGCGTTAGCGTGCTCCAGCCGAGCCCGCCATGACAGATCGACTTGCCCGGATAGCCCTGCACGATGATGTCGATGTCGTATTCGCCGATGCGCATTTCAGCATTTCCTCATCGTAGGCTGGGTCGAGCGCCTTACGCGCGACCCATCTCATGACCGTGTTGCAGATGCTGGGTCGCGTTCCGCTGAACCGCGAAACTCGACCCAGCCTACGAAACAACCGCGCCAATCCCAATTCTACTCCGCCGCCTCTTTCACAGGTATCCCCTTCGAGTCCGGCTCGACCGTCGCGGCCCCGGGCCACTCCAGATGCGAAATGTCGAAAATGACATTGTCGGGACCACGAAACTTGATCTCCCAATGCGCCGTCTTCGGCATGTCCTCCGGCCGTGTGATGTTGGGCGCGCCGTGCGCTTCGATGTGCGCAGTCCACGCCTCCGGATCGTCCACCACGAACCCGATGTGATGCAGCCCCTGATAGTCGAGGCCGACGCCCGTCTGATCCTTGCCGAACTTCAGGATAGCGAGCGAGATGTGCCCGTCGGTCAGCACTACCGTCGACGGCCGCGGCGCATCCTCCACCACGCCCGGCGGCAGATTGAACCGCGCCACCTCCGTGAGCCCCATCGCCTGTTTATAGAACTCCGCCGTCTTGGTCGGGTTGTCGCTCGATATGGCGATATGCCGGATCTGGGCCATGGCGTTCTCCCCGCGAGTGGTTGGTCGATCGGTGGCAGTGTCTCAGGCCCGCCCCGACGCGTCAAACAAGCCGCTTCAGGTTGAAATGAGCCAGATGACTAAGCGTGCGGCTTGTCTGCCACCACGATCGGCTCGACGCTCACGCGCTTGGCAATATCGTTGAGGCTCTTCAACTCGACCGGCCCGACCGGCACGCCGGACACGCGCCGCGCAACCTCGAGCCGCTGTTCGCGCTCGCCCGGCATCAGGATCTCGTCGAATCCTTCCGCCCGCGGCGCGGCGCGCACGGCCGTCACGAGACGATCCATCCGCGCTCGATAGTCCTCTAGCGAAACGAACAGATCTGGCTTCAACGCCATGAAGAAATGACCGACATCCTGCGGCCGGTCGTAATCCGAGAACTGATTGCCTACGCCGCCGGCATGGCCGGCTCCCGCAAGCACACCACCGAAAAGATCCATCAGCATCGCGAGGCCCGAACCCTTGTAGCCACCGATCGGCAGCACGACACCCGTATCGGCCGCAGCCGGATCGGTCGTCGGACGGCCTTCCTGATCGAGCGCCCAACCGAGCGGGATCTTTTCCCCCCGGCGTCCAGCCTTGCGGATCTTGCCACGCGCAGCCACCGCGAACGACAGGTCCAGCACATAAGGATCGAGCCGACCCCCTGGCGCACCGCATGCGAACGGGCTCGTCCCCAGCATCGCCTTGCGCCCGCCCCACGGCGGCATGGCCGGCGACGCGTTCGAGTACACCTGCGCGACGAAGCCCGCCTCGACTGCCCGCAGCACATACGAAGCCGCCATACCGAAATGCGTCGAGTGTCGCGCCGCGACGATACCGATGCCGTGCTCCCGCGCCATCTCGATGGCACCGTCGATGGCCTTCATCCCGACCACGAACCCGAAGCCGTTCTGACCGTCGAGACCTGCCGCGACAGACGACTTCTTCTCTAGCTTCAACTCCGGCTTCGGATTGATCAGCCCCTTGTCCACCCGTCCGAGATAATGCGGGAGATATTGGATTCCGTGCGTATCGACGCCGCGCAGGTCCGCCCTCACGAGGCAATGGGCGACGATCTTCGCGTCGGCCTCCGGTAGCTTGTGCGCCATCAATAGCCGCACGGCGAATGCCGTGGCCTGCTCGACGCTGGCCCACACAGTGCCCGGCGCGGGCGGTTGGATTTTCTCGCTCATGACGTTCCGCGGTACGACCTCGACGAGGCCCGAAAGCCGCTCTCCCCGATTGATGTTTGAAAGCCCCTCCTTTTGCTTCAACCGCATCGAAACAACAAGTGCGCCAGCCAGCCGTATTATGGCCTCTGCGTGTAGAGGCCCGGTAATACTTAGGTATCCAAATTTATAGCTCGCATACGGATCTTCAGATGGCGCGGCATCACTGTTGCTCTTGCTCGATCCTGTCAGTCGAAAGCAGCCGCCGCAACTCACCATCAATAGGAGACGACCAATGACCAAGTTTCTGAGCAAGTTCGCCAACGACGAAACCGGCGCAACCGCGGTAGAGTACGGCCTCATCGCCATGCTGATCAGCGTTGCCGTGATCGCCATTCTCGGCGGCGTCGGGTCCAGCCTCACCACGACATTCACGTCGATCAACAACGCCCTCTCGCACTGAGACCGGTCGCTCGATCGTTCTAGAAGTCGAGTTGTCGGAACAAGGACCGCGGTCTCACGACCTCGGCCCTTTTTCCCATTGGCCGGACGCTTGGCGCTGATTTTCCCCTTCCCCGAACAGAGCCACGCGGCCCACCATTCAGCAGCGGAGTCAGCCAAGCAGTCCTGTTTCAGAAATCGGCTGTGCCGGAATGAGTTGCTTCCCCGTCCCGAAACAGAACGCACGCCCCGGGAACGCAGAAGGCCGGACCCTTTCGAGCCCGGCCTCCGAAGTTAATCGGTGTCAGCCCCTTCGGGTCCGACACCAGAAACCAACTCGATCAATGCGCCAGCACTGCGAGCAGCAGCAGCGCAACGATGTTGGTGATCTTGATCGCGGGGTTTACGGCCGGACCTGCGGTGTCCTTGTAAGGATCGCCGACCGTATCACCGGTCACCGACGCCTTGTGCGCATCGCCGCCCTTGACATGCTTGACGCCGTCCTTGTCGACGAAGCCATCCTCGAAGCTCTTCTTCGCGTTGTCCCAGGCGCCACCACCCGATGTCATCGAGATGGCAACGAAGAGACCCGTGACGATCACGCCGAGCAGCATGGCGCCGACCGCGGAGAACGCCGCGTTCTTACCGGGAATTCCACCGCCAGCGACGTAGTAGATCACCACGTAGAGCACGATCGGCGAAAGCACCGGCAGCAGAGACGGAACCACCATCTCGCGGATCGCCGACTTCGTGAGAAGGTCGACGGCACGTGCATAATCGGGACGATCGGTGCCCTTCATGATGCCCGGCTTCTCCTTGAACTGCCGGCGAACCTCTTCGACGATCGCGCCTGCCGCACGGCCGACGGCGGTCATCGCGATGCCCGCGAACAGATAGGGGATCAGACCGCCGATAAGCAGGCCGACCACGACATACGGGTTGGCCAGCGAGAAGTCCGCCTTCACCCCCTTGAAGTATGGGAATGCCGTCGATCCCGCCTTATTGGCTTCGGCAACGAAGTACTGCAAGTCGTAGTTATAGGCCGCGAACAGCACCAGAGCGCCGAGACCGGCCGAGCCGATCGCGTAGCCCTTGGTGACAGCCTTGGTCGTATTGCCGACCGCGTCGAGTGCGTCGGTCGAGCGGCGCACTTCCTTCGGCAGGCCGGCCATTTCTGCGATACCGCCGGCGTTGTCCGTCACCGGGCCGAAGGCATCGAGCGCGACGACCATGCCGGCGAGACCGAGCATCGTCGTGGTTGCGATCGCCGTACCGAAGATCCCGCCCAGTTTGTAGGTGACGATGATGCCCGCGACGATGACCAGCGTGGGCAGTGCAGTCGCTTCCAGCGAGACCGCGAGGCCCTGGATCACGTTGGTGCCGTGACCGGTGACCGAAGCCTGGCTGATGGAGTTGACCGGACGCTTGTTCACGCCGGTGTAGTACTCTGTGATCCACACGATGAGACCGGTCACAGCGAGGCCGACGATGCCGCACAGGAACAGGTTCCAGCCTGTGATGTTCATGCCATCGGCAGTGCCGACCGAATCCCACGTGCCAAGAACGAACTTGGTCGCGATCCACAAACCGCCGATCGACAGGATCGCCGATGCCCAGAAGCCCTTGTAGAGCGCGCCCATGATCGAATTGTTGGCGCCGAGTTTGACGAAGTAAGTGCCGATGATCGACGTCACGATGCACGTGCCGCAGATCGCCAGCGGGTAGACCATGAGCGGCGTCAGTGTCGCCTGCGTGCCGAACAGGATTGCCGCGAGAACCATCGTGGCGACCACGGTCACTGCATAGGTCTCGAACAAGTCGGCGGCCATGCCGGCGCAATCGCCGACGTTGTCGCCCACATTATCTGCGATCGTGGCGGGGTTGCGCGGATCGTCTTCGGGAATGCCGGCCTCGACCTTGCCGACGAGATCACCGCCGACGTCGGCACCCTTAGTGAAGATGCCGCCGCCCAGACGGGCGAAAATCGAGATCAGCGACGCGCCGAACCCGAGCGCGACGAGCGCGTCGATCACCTTGCGGCTGTTCGGTTCGAGCTTGAGGCCCGAGACCAGGAACAGGAAGTAGCCGGCCACGCCGAGCAGTGCCAGCCCCGCGACCAGCATGCCGGTCACGGCGCCGGCCTTGAAGGCGATATCGAGACCGCCCGCCAGGGACTGCGTCGCCGCCTGTGCCGTCCGCACGTTGGCGCGCACCGACACGTTCATGCCGATATAACCGGCAAGGCCCGACAGGATTGCGCCGATCGCGAAGCCGACCGCCGTCTGCCAGCCGAGATAGAATGCGCAAAAGAAGATGACGACACCGACGATGCCGATCGTCGTGTACTGCCGGTTTAGGTAGGCCGATGCGCCCTCGCGGATTGCTGCGGCGATCTCCTGCATCCGCGGCGTGCCCGCGTCTGCCTTCATTACGTTCTGAACAGTGATGAACGCATAGAGGCAGGCGAGAAGCCCTGCGCCTATGATCCACCATAATAGTGTGCTGAATGCCATTTTCTCTGGTCCCTTCGTACCGGGAGTTTCAACAGGAACGCGACGCTGCGGTACGCGCGCCATAAAGACGCCTGACCGCGACGCCGTCGCGCCCAAACCCTCCACGCCCCCTTGCCTACAAGATTCGCGGCCTACCCATGCCAAAGTTGTCGCGCCGTGGCAACCAGGGCACAACGTGCCGTCTGCATAGGCAACATGTTGGTTAAGGCGCCAGCTACTGATCGACTAGGTCGCTCGTGGCTCCGCCGGCACCGGCTTGACGCCGATCATGAGTACCACGATGGCACCCACCATGCACATCAGGCCCGACAACATGAACGCCTGCAGATAGGTACCGAGCTCCATCCGCATCGTGCCCGCCACGTACGCCGCCGAGAACCCACCGATCTGATGGATGCACATCAGCCAACCGAACATGACAGCCGCCTTCTCGCGTCCGAACAGCCTTGTCGTGATCTTCACAGTCGGCGGCACGGTTGCGAACCAGTCGAGACCGTAGAACACCACGACCATCGACAAACTGTAGAACGAGTCGAACGAATACGGCAGTATGATCAACGAGATACCGCGCAACCCATAGTAGATCGACAACAGAACTCGATTGTCGAACCGATCGCTCAACCAGCCTGATCCCGTCGTGCCGATCAGGTTGAAGATCGCCATCGAGGCGAGCAGGCTAGCCGCCGCCACTTCTGGAATTCCATGATCGAAACACGCCGGAATGAGGTGCGTTCCGATCAACCCGTTCGTCGAAGCGCCGCAGATGAAGAAGCTGATCGCCAGCAGCCGGTAGTCCCGCGAGCGGAGCCCCTCGGCGAGATTGCCGAGTGCCTCGCTGAAGGCGTTGCCTTGAGGTTTGGCCACCTCGCGCGGCTGGGGCTCCGTGTCGCCCAGCGGCAACAGCCCGACGTCTTCCGGCCGGTCGCGCATCAGAAAATAGACGAGCGGCAGCAGCACGAACGCCGCGATCGCCACAGTGATCGACACCATCCGCCAACCATACGCAGCCGAGATGATGGCCAGCAGTGGCAGGAACAGCAACTGCCCCGTCGCGCTGCCCGACAGCATCAAGCCCGTTACGAGGCCGCGATGCGTCGTGAACCAGCGCGCAGCGATCGTCACCGCCAGCACGTTGGCGATCGCGCCCGCACCTGCACCGACCATGCAGCCCCACAACAACACGAGCTGCCAGGATTGCGTCATGAACGGTGTAAGCGAGACCCCGGTCGCGATCAGGAGCAACGCGTGGAGCATCATCCGGCTGACACCGTAGCGGTTCATCAGCGATGCCGAAAACGGCCCGATCGCCCCGTGCAGCAGGATCGAGATGCCGATGGCGAGCGAAATCGTCGACCGCGACCACCCGAACTCGCTCTCGAGCGGCACCACCAGGATGCCCGGGCTCGCGCGAACGCCCGCCACCACGAGGATCGTCGTGAACGTCACCGCCGCCACGATCCAGGCATAATGAAGGCGCGGCGGGCGAATGACATCTGACATGAAATGGCGTTCCACTGGCAGGATGCGGCGGGTGAGCGCGTTACGCTACCCCAGTTCGCCCCGAGCGCAAATCGCCCCTCGCATGGGGCTTCGCAAGTGACCCTGCTCTAGGGTGAACTCAAGTCGCCGCCGAGCGCGGCTTGCCTCCAGAAGCCCCGAGCAGGTGCAGCATTGGGATGCGCCGTCGCTTGCTCCGCAAAGCACTCTTCGTGCTCGTCAAGCCGCCCGTCTCCGCCCGGATTCACTCGATCTTTATCCTTGCGGCGGCTACGACGTTCTTCCAGAGCTTCACCTGATCCTCGACAATTCTCGAAGTCTGCTCCGGCGACGTAGGTAACGGCGCCGCCCCCATATCGCTCAGACGCTTCGCGATGGCGGGCGTAGCTATTGCTTGATGCACTGCGGCCCGCACTTGGTCGATGATCGGCTTAGGCGTGCCTTTCGTGGTGGCGATACCTTGAGGGAACATCATGTCGACATCGATCTTGAGCGCCTCTGTCAATGTCGGAACGTCTGACAGGGCCGGCGCACGTTTCTTGGCAGAGACCGCGAGAGCGCGGAAGTTGCCGCCTTGAATGTTGCCGACCAGGACCGGGCTCGGTGCAATGATGAAATCGACGCTCTTCGAGAGCAGCGCTGTCACCGATCCCGCATCGCCGCGAAATGACACGTGGCGGACTTTCACGTTGGCCGTGTGCGCGATGAGTTCTCCGCACATGTGCTGTCCGCTGCCGGTTCCTGCCGAGCCCCATGTCAGCGCGTCGGGATTTTTGCGGGCATGCTCGATGAGATCATTGATGGACTTGAACGGCGAGTCGTTATGCACTGCGACGAAGAACGACAACTCCGCAATCATGCTGATATAGTCGAGGTCTTTCACGGCGTCGAAGCTGATCGACTTCATCAGCGCCGGTGAGATCAGGTGGGCAGTCGTGAACAACACGAGTGAGTGACCGTCCGGAGTGCTGCGCACGACCTGCTCGGTTGCGATATTGCCGCTTGCGCCGGGCTTGGCTTCTACGACGACGGGCTGGCCCAGTGTTTTGGAGATGTCATCGCCGAGCGCACGAGCAACTACATCGGCAGTGCCGCCAGCCGGAAAGCCTTGATACAAGCGGATCGGTCGATTGGCAAAACCTTGTGCGAAAGCAATTTCGGCACTGAGCGAAAGTGCCAAAATCGCGGATGACCAGACGCGCAAGCGCCCGTTGGACCGGCTTTTCATATTCACTCACCTTTTCCAAACCATTCGAAGATGCTCGCAGGTTGACCTGCGCGTGAGGCACTAACGCCTCGTAATCAAGTGAACTGATAGCTTTGGTCCGAGTAGTCGATCGTCACTGTGATACGGCCTTCATTGAGTGACCATTGCTGAAGCGTATAGGTGCGCAGGCCGTTCGCATGGAACGGATCCTTATCGGCGATGCGGCGAGCCTCCGCTTCGTTCTCCGCACGGATGATGATCATCCCGGTCCCAGTCGGTGATCCATCCGGGTTCGATAAGGGGCCGGCGCCGAACATGATGCCTTCCTTCTCCAGCCGGATCTGATGCTCGAGGTGCGCTTCCAATACCTTGGATAGCTCCTCTGGCGGTGCGACGGCCTTGGTGATCACGACCCAGAGGCGCTTTCTGAGCATCTTGTCGCTCATAGCCTGCGCCTTCGGTGAGTATTTCAATGCCATGCTTTTTTACCTCTTCAATTTGGCCGCGACAGTCCCGCTCAGTCGTCATTCTCACATGTCCAAGACGACCTCGCCGCCTGCAGTCTTGGCGCGCGAGCAGCACAGGATGATCTTCTTTTCTCGCTCTTTCGCGCTCAGCACGTGATCCCGATGCTCGATGTCACCAGACACGACTGGTACCGCGCACACACCGCAGATGCCGTCCGAGCATTTCATATCGACAGAAATGCCGGCTTCTTGCAGGACATCGGTCGCGCGCTTCACTGCCGGCACCTCGAATGTGCGGCCCGTCTTGGCGAGTTTCAGCACGAATCGCTCGTTGACGTAATCCGGCGCCTCCGGAACGGAGAAGTATCCTTTATGGAGGGCGTCATCCGGCCAGCCTTTGGACGAGCCTTCCGCGAGCACGGCATCCATGTAGCGGGCCGAGCCGCAAGTGTAGAGGTGGAAGCCCGTCTGGTAGCGCGGAATCAGCAGCGCAAGATCCGCTCGCGTGCCTTCTTCAGTGAAGCAGAGGTGCACGTGATCTCGCCACGCCACGCCAGCGAGGTCATCAAGGAAGCCCGCATCGGCGCGGCGTCTATTCGAGTAGTGCAGCTCGAAATCGCGACCGAGCGCGTGCAGGCGATGCGCCATCGTGATCATCGGAGTGACGCCGATTCCACCTGCGAGCAACAATGTGCGCGTCGCCGCCTCCTCAAGCGGGAAGTGATTGCGCGGAGGAGAAATGAACACGCGCCGGCCCTCGCGGAACGCACGGTGCATCAGCAGCGAGCCGCCGCGCCCTTGAGGTTCACGCTGCACGCCGAGCACATACTTCGACTCGTCTGCGGGATCGCCTGCGAGGCTGTACTGGCGCAGGTACTCTGGTGCGATGACGACGTCGACGTGGGCTCCCGCATTCCATTTCGGCAGGGTACTGCCATCGGCAGCCGTCATCTCGAACTTCACGACATCGGCGGTTTGGTCCTCGCGCTTCCTCACGATAACGGGCAACACGGGCGGAGGGCCGTCGGGCAACTTGAACGGCGGCGCGAGACCTTCCGTCTGGCCGTTGGAGAGCTTGATCTTGTAGTGGTCAGGCGTCAGCAGACTGCGATAGCGCGCAATGCCGGCCTCGCGGTCGACCGGATGCGGTACAGGATAGGGCGGCGGCATCACATCGGCTGGATAGACCGCGAGCGTCTGATCGTCGTACTTCAGGTCGAGCTGCGTGTTGAGGCCGCGTGCATGTGTTGCGCGGGCCTTCTTGTGCTGGCCCGTCGCGCGGTCGATCTCGGTATCCCACCACCACTTCTTGACCGGATTGATGCCGCCGCGGCCGAGCCTGTCGTCGAGCGCCGCAATATTCTTTGCCAACCCCGGAAACTTCATCGCGACCCAGCGGAACGCAGCCTCGGAGAACAGGCCCTCCAAATTCCATGGGCAGGTCTTCATGCAGCGCCCGCACATCGCGCCGCCCTGGTTGGTGATGCGATAGCGCGCGCACTTCTCCGCATCCGACTTCCAGATCTCGTAGCCGTTGTACATGAGCTTTGGCCCGGCCGTGATCGCGCCGGACGGGCATTCGCGAGCACACTTGTTGCAGCCCTGGCAAAACGTCTGCAGGCCGAAGTCGATCGGCTTGTCGTACTCGAATGGCAGGTCGGTCGTGACCACGCCGGATTTCAGCCGCGGGCCGAGATACGGATTGAGGATCACCTCGCCGATGCGGGAGACTTCCCCGAGGCCCGACAGCAGCAGCAGCGGCGGCTGCAACACGTCGCCGTCGAGCACCGTGTGCGCGCGCGCCGAATACCCCAGCCGCCGAATCTGTTCGGCGATGATCCCACCGAGCAGCGAGAAGCGCAGATACGCGCGCATCGATTGCGCGACCGATATCCAATCGTCGCCACTTGCCCCCTCGAACGTCTCGTGCCCCTGGTCATAAAGCATCGAGATCGCGTTCTTGTGGTAAGGCTTCATCACGTTGCCGGCGGCGTCGTGTGAGTAGTAGGCCCACTCCGGGCAGCGCGACAGGCCGACCGCGTCAGTTGCCATGAAGTAGGAGGCGGCTTTGACGTTGAGCGCGTTGCGCTTGGGATCGCGCACACTCGGCGAGATCGGCCCGCGTGCGTCGCCGAACTGAAGCAGCAACAGCGCACCGAGCGCACGTCGCGCTGCGGCACCGATCGCGGACTTCAAAACATAGAAACCGCCCTTGGCGTTGTTCTGCATCTCCTTGCCCATGTCGCCGAAGACGGCGCGGGCGAAGAAGTCCGCACGCTTGGGGAACCGGGGCACGCGTGGCTCGTCGATGAACGTGGTCGGCGCCTCCACGCGCTTCAGGCGCTCGAAGGGATAAGCGCCCATGTAGAAATCGCGGCTCTTGTAAGGCACACGGTTGAACGCGCTCTTCTGCGTGCCCTTGCCGAACCACCAGGCGGGACCGTGGCTCTTCAAATTGCGCCGCGCGAATCGGCCATTCACCGCGGCGAGCGGGAGATCAGGCGCAAGCGTGAGGGTTGTCGTGACGACTGCGAGTTCGTAGCGACTGCCGACGTAAGGGCTCACGGCCCACGACTTTCCGCCGCTTCCGATCAGATGGCAGAGCCCGGCAGCGATCGCCAACCGCCGCAGGTGCACTTCGGAGGTTGTGACGGTATGCGCCCGCGCCTCGTAACCGAGCAGGCGGATATAGCTCGACAGCAGAACGGCGGTGTTGGCTGCCAGCACGCCGGCGCGTTGCGCCTGGGCATCCTGGAACCAGTCGGTACCCGGCTCGTAGGGCCGGGGATCACGCGTGTACTCGATCAGCATGACGATCGCGTGCGTGTGATGATCGATGCCCCCGAGTTGCTTCCTCGCGCTCTCCAGCACGTCGGCATAGATAACGTCGATTCCCGCCGCGAAGGTCTTGGGCTGGCCCTTCTCCAACTCGGCGACCAGTGCTGGGATTGCTGGATTGCGATAGGGCTCATCGAGAACCGCCTCGCGCGGCAGCGCACAGACGCCCATCATCGTAGCGTCATAGTAGTAGCCGGCGGCCTTGAGGTGGTTGGACCGCTCCAGCGGATCGTCGGGGATCTCGGCCACTAGCGGCGTCACCGTGCCATCGCGTACCACATCGAGCATGCCGATGTAGCGGCCCATCGCATGAACAAGCGATTCTGGATCATTCTCGTCGACATAGGATGGTGGAGAGATAGTGCTCAACCACTCGAGCTTTGGCATCTCCTTCTGGCGTCGCAGCCGCTCGAGCGGATAGGGACCCAGATGAACCGGCCGATCCTTGTATGAGAAAATCTTCATTGGCGACCGCTCACTGTTCCGGCTTGAAACCTGACGCCTTCACGACCGGTCCCCAACGTTCCAGATCTGCCTTCTGGAGAGCAGCAAGACCGGCCGCTGTCGAAGGGATCGCCTCCAGGCTCAGCTTTGCCATCCGCTCCTTCACGCCCGGTTTCGTCAATCCATCGACGACGGCCTTGTTGAAACGTCTCACGACTTCGGGCGCAGTCATCGCTGGTGCATAGAGGCCATACCAGCCCTGTCCTTCGAAATTGAAGCCCAGTTCCTTAAACCTCGGTACATCAGGCAGGAAGCTCGACCTGATCGGACCGGCGCTGGCCAACGCGCGCAGCTTGTTCGACTTGTGCTGCTCTGTGACATCGCCCAATGGCAGCACGGCCATGGGCAACTGACCGGCGATGAGATCGGTGAGCACAGCCCCTGACCCGCGATAAGTCACGTGGCGCAACTCGAGCTTGGCCGACGTTGCGAACATCACGGCGCCGAAGTGGCCAAGACCTCCTGCTCCCGGTGAGCCGTAGCTCGCTTGCGCAGAATTTGCCCTGACAAGCGAAACGAGATCGGCAACCGTGCGTGCTGGGATCTGCGGCCCGACCGCAAGCGCGATGTCGAATGCGGCGGTCGCCGCGATCGGCGTGAAGTCCTTGACCGGGTCGTAGTCGAGCGCGGCGTAAGAATGAGGATAGATCACCATCATCGGGCTCGATGCGAGCAGCAGCGTCAGTCCGTCGGGGGGAGCGGTCGCAACCGCCTTGGCAGCAATTCTTCCCGCAGCACCAGTGCGGTTCTCGACAATTGTCGACGTCCCGAGCGCCGCCCCGATCTGGTCCGCGACGATCCTCGTGAGCACATCACCTGATCCGCCGGCGGCAAAGGGGTAGATCACCTTGATGGTACCGGTCTGAGCCATGGCTATCGTCGGCTGCGCTAGCGTCATCGACGCGACAACGGCTACGACGGCGGCCGGCCCGGCGGGGGGCGAACGTAAGCCCGTTCCACGTTTCATAGCATCCTACCGGCCGACTTTTTGAACAGTTGGCTGCAGTCTCTCCGAGAATTTACATTTTGCAAATAGGATTCGACACGCGCGGCTGTAATTCAATTTATATCGACTGTTCTGAAACCACGGGCTAAGACTAGACGCTTCCACCAGCCACGAGTGCCGAGGGTAGCCGTTGGGTCGTCCACGTTCTTTCGATGAGCCGACCGTGCTCGGCGCAGCGCTCGCCTGTTTCTGGGCGCGCGGTTACGAGGCTACGTCTGTTCGGGAGCTGACCGAGGCGATGGAGATCTCCGGTCCGAGCCTCTACAATGCCTTCGGTGACAAGCGTCAACTCTACGCCGAGGCACTCGAGCACTACTGCCGAACCCGCACGCACCCCTTGCTGGAGCGCATCGAGAAACAGCACAAAGGCGTGACTGCCCTCGTCGCGTTCTTCAGCGAGATCGTAGAACGTTCACTCTCCGATCGCGAACGCAAAGGCTGCTTCCTCGTCAACTCTGCGCTGGAGGTCGCGCCGCACGACAAGATGATGTCGAAAGTCGTTTCAGCGCACTTGGACGCGATCAGAGGATTTCTGAGGCGTCAACTCCAGTTGGCCCAAGCGTCGGGCGAAGCGGTTATCGCTGCCGATCCCAGCGGATCGGCCGACCATTTGTTGTCGGTATTGCTGGGCATGCGGGTCCTCGCGCGCTCGCGGCCCGAGCGCGCGCTGCTGGAACGCACAGTCGGCTCGGCACTGATCGCGGTTGGAGTTCCCGAGAAACGCCTGGGAGTATTCAGAGCCGGAACGAAAGTCATTGGACGCCCCTGAAATCACGATATCGATTGATCGACGAACCGGTCGTCGCGAGATCAAACCAGGAGAAACAAAAATGAAGACGCCCCAGAAGCTCGCAGCAGGCGCATCCTTCCCTGCCATGACATGGCCGGCTACGGATGGGAGCAGGATCGACATCGCCGGCTCGTCCGGCTGGCGCATGTTGCTCGTTTATCGAGGTAAGCATTGTCCGCTCTGCAAAAAGTACTTTGCAACGCTCGACGGCCTGCTCGACGGTTTCAGCGCGCAAGGCGTCAGCGTTGCAGCGGTCTCGGCCGACCCGAAGGAAAAGGTCACGGCCGACCTTGCCGAGTTCAAGTGGCGCTTTCCCGTCGGCTACGACCTGACCACGGAGCAGATGAAGCAGCTCGGTCTCTATATATCGGAGCCGCGCTCTGCTCAGGAGACTGATCGGCCATTCGCCGAACCCGGTCTCTACGTGATCAATCCCGAGGGCAAGGTGCAGATCGTAGAGATCTCAAATGCGCCGTTCGCACGCCCCGATCTCGCAGGCATCTTGAACGGCATCAAGGTCATCCAGGAGCGGAACTATCCGATCCGCGGCACGATGGGATGACACTTCGAGCAACGTGTTGGGCGCAGCAACAGAAGCATCGCCGCCAATGGGCTACCGCCACCAGACGATGATCCGGATGCCGTGTCTGAAAGTTTCCATGCGGCACATCGGCGAGACACTACCGGTGTGAAGACCTGATCCGCGCTCCGCCGAAAGCCTTGCAGCCTGCGCCTTGTCTGAAAACCGACGCGATGGAGATGTGACATGCTGAAATTCTATTTCAATGCATCGCCCAATCCGACCAAGGTTGCGCTGTTTCTCGAGGAGAGCGGCCTTGCGTATCAGCCCGTCCCTGTCGACGCCCGCAAGGGACAGCAATTCAAGCCGGAGTTCATGAGCTTAAATCCGAACGGCAAGGTGCCTGTGATCGACGACGACGGCGTGATCGTGTTCGACAGCAACGCGATCCTGCTCTACCTCGGCGAGAAGACGGGCAAGTTCATGCCGCCGAACACCCCGGCCAACCGCGGGCCGCTATTGTCCTGGCTGATGTTCGCTGCGAGCGGTGTCGGCCCGTTCTCCGGCCAAGCCGTCCACTTCAAGCACAACTCGCCAGAAAAAGTCCCCTACGCTCACAATCGCTATCAGTACGAGGCTGCGCGCCACTACGGTGTGCTCGACGGTCATCTGGCAACACATCGTTACATGGTGGGCGAGGGCTATTCGATCGTCGACATGGACGTGTGGGGCTGGGCCCGGATGGTGCCCTTCATCCTCGGCGACGATGCCTGGACGAAGCTGCCCAACCTGAAGCGGCTCGTCGACGAGATCTCGGCGCGGCCGGCAGCGGCGCGTGCCGTCGCGCTGAAGGACAAGTTCACTTTCAAGACCGAGAACGACGAGGAGACACGGCGGCACATGTACAAGCACTTGCCGACCAGCTCTCCGGGTTGACGCCCGACCTCGATCCCTCATCCACACCCTATCGACAGAGTTCACTGGAGCACCCACATGCACGACACGGGCAAAATGCCATCCCCGCGAATTGCACCGCTGCCGATCGATCACGATCCCGAATTGAAGGATTACTTCGCCCAGGCTCCAAAGAACCTCGGCTTCGTGCCGAACAGCTGGCTCATCATGCAGAGAAAGCCGAAGTTCTTGCGGGCGTTCTCGCAACTGACGGGCGCGCTGTGGGACCCGGCCGACAGCAAGGTCGACCGCGGGCTCAAGCGGCTGATCGCCCATGTCGCATCCAAGGCCGCAGGCTGTCAGTACTGCATGGCGCATACGATCGAAGGGGCGGCACACCTCGGGGTCGACGAGCAGAAGCTCGCTGCGATCTGGGACTATCCGACAAGCCCGCTGTTCTCTGCCGCCGAGCGGACTGCGCTCGATTTCGCTTTTGCGGCGGCCCAGCAGCCCAATCAGGTGAACGACGACGATTTCGCCGCGATGCGCGAGCACTTCTCCGAGGACCAGATTCTGGAGATCGTGCTGACCGTGTCGGTGTTCGGCTTCCTCAACCGTTTCAACGACACGATGGGCACCCCACTCGAAGATGTACCGATCGAGACCGGCCGGAAGTACCTCGCCAGCCACGGCTGGACTCCGGGCAAGCATGCCCGCTGAGCGCAGATAGATTTGCGAGAGCGTTTCTGAGTGGGAGGTTCGCGATGTCGAGAATTCGCTCATTGCCGGAGAATCCAACGCTGCTCGATCTCAGGTCCAGGTACGCTGGCCTGTTTGATCTGCTCCGCCCCTACGGCCAACAGCTCATGCGGGGGCCATCGCCCTTCACGCCAGGCGAGCGCGAATTGATCGCCGCGTATACATCGGCGACCAACGCCTGCCGCTACTGCCATGGCGTGCACAAACTCGTCGCTGAGAGCTTCGGCATCGACGAGGCCGTGCTCGACTCATTGTGGACCGACATCACTCACGCGCCGGTCGACGAGAAGATGAAGCCTGTGCTGCGCTACGTGCGCAAGCTCACGGAGACGCCCTCCCGCCTCACAGATACTGATGCCGATGCCGTCTATGCTGCAGGGTGGAGCGACGAAGCCCTCGTGCATGCCATCGCCGTGTGCGCCTACTTCAACCAGATGAACCGGCTCGTGGAAGGAGCGGGGATTGTCGGTCATGCCGAGGGCTACGCCGCCAATGCAGGTGCGCTCTTCGCGCGGGGATACAAGAATTGAGGGTGTGCAAACCGACGCTGCGTCTCGTCGCCTAGGGAACCCCACGAGATGTGATTGGACGCCAGATAACGTAGGCGTGAACCGTTAGCTGGGAATGTTGAATTGCACACCGCGCACAGGTGCAATTCATTCACACAGGTTGTTGATCACAGGGCGCCGGGATGACGGGATTTGCTTCGCGCACTGCTTGGCGCACGGCCCTTCGCTGGCCGCTGACGGCACTGGTCGCGACCCTGGCAACCGTGGTCATCGCGTCGACTGTCCGCGCCGATACAAGCAGGCTCATCGAACTCCTGAAACAACCTGGTCACGTCGCCTTCATGCGCCATGCGTGGGCGCCATTCGAAGGGGCCCCTAAGTCGGAAGGTGTCTCGGCCGAAACACTCGGGCCATGCGAGACGCAGCGCAATCTCGACGACAAGGGCCGCGCCGATGCACGCCGGCTCGGAGAGCTGTTTCGTATCAACGGTGTCGTCTTCGAGCACGTCTTTACGAGCAAATGGTGCCGATGCCAGGAGACGGCGGATCTGATTATGGGACGCGCGGTCGAAAACCTACCCTTGATCGACAGCTATTATACGAACCCGGACAAGTCCGTTGGTCCCAGGCAGCAAGCGGCACTGAAGCACTACCTGCACGAGACGCTGCCGCCGTCAGCGCGCGTTTTATTGGTCACCCACGGCAGCTTGATCACCGACCTTACCGGAATCGATACCGATGAGACCGAGATCGTCATCGTAAGGGCCGACGGCAAGGGCGGCGTTGCCGTCGTCGGCCGCGGTGTCATGTAAGCCCCGCTCCGAAAAACAGCGCCCCTTACACCACCGGAGATCATCGGATGCGCCGTAACAAGACGGCGCTCACCGGAGGAAGACTTTGATTGGGCGCCCATTTTGCCCCAACCCCTCGCTACCCCTCGAGCTTCGCCCCGATCCCTTCCATCAGACCGCGGAACTCCTTGAAGCTCGTCGCGATGAAAGTCGTATCGTCGACCGTCACCGGCGCCTCGGATGCGAGCCCCATGACCAGGAACGACATCGCGATGCGGTGGTCCATGTGCGTCACGACCTTGCCGCCGCCCTTCACGCCCCCCTTACCGCCAGAGGCCCCCGCGCCCGTCACAATCAGCGTGTCACCCTCCACCCGCGCGGCGATGCCGTTCGCGATCAGGCCGTCTGCCGTCGCCGCAAGTCGGTCGCTCTCTTTCACCTTCAACTCTGCCAAACCTTCCATCCGCGTCTCACCTTCGGCGAATGCCGCGACGACAGCGAGAATGGGATACTCGTCGATCATCGACGGCGCCCGCTCTGGCGGCACGCGCACCCCCTTGAGCTTCGAGGTCCGCACACGCAAATCCGCGACCGGCTCGCCGCCTTCGTTCCGTTCGTTGGTGAAAGCGACATCCGCGCCCATCTCGATCAACGTGTCGTAGAAGCCGCGCCGCGTCGGGTTGATCAGCACGCCGTCGACGAAAACCTCCGACCCCGGCACGATCAGCGCCGCCGCCGCGAGAAACGATGCCGAGGACGGATCACCCGGCACGGTCACGTCGCCGCCCCGCAACTCCGCTTCCCCTGTCACCGTGATCGCGACTTTGTTGCCTCGCTTTTCCGTGCGCACCTTCGCACCGAAGAACTGCAGCATCCGCTCAGTATGATCGCGCGTCTCCTCGCCGATCACCGTTGTCTCACCCGCCGCGGCGAGCCCCGCGATCAGGATCGCCGACTTTAGCTGCGCCGACGCAACCGGCAGGTCATACACGATCGGCATCAGCGCCGCGCTTCCCTTGATCGTCAGCGGCAGCGTATCCTTATCGCCTTCCGCGACCTGCAAACCCATCTGCCTCAACGGCTTCAGCACGCGCCCCATGGGGCGCTTGGAAAGCGATGAATCGCCGGTCATGGTCACCGTGATCGGCTGCCCCGCGACTACCCCCATCATCAGGCGGGTACCCGTGCCGGAGTTGCCGAAATCGAGCGGCCCGTCCGGCTGTGAAAGCCCGCCGACGCCCCGCCCGAGTACCTCCCACGTAACACCCACCTTGTGCGCCGACGCCCCAAGCGCCGTCAGCGCCTTCGCGGTATTCACGACGTCCTCTGCCTCAAGCAGCCCCTTGATGCGCGTGCGGCCGGTCGCGAGCGCCCCCAGCATCAGGGCGCGATGCGAAATCGACTTGTCCCCGGGCACACGAACGCGCCCCTTCATGGGGCCAGACCGATGGGCGGTAAGCGGGCGAGGCGTATGATCGTGGGACACGGAATTAAGTCCTGACTGACGACTTGGCGGATTGTTCTCGAGAAGCCCGCCTTATAGCGGCCCGAGCGGAAAATTGCTTCCAGCTTTTTGACCGCTACGGGACCCTTTCTCGTCTCCCCCGAATAGGCATGACTGTGGTTCAACCCTGCCGCTCTACAACGACATTTTCGCCATGTTCCTATGATGTTTCGAGAACTGATCGGCCCCGGACCTGGCAAAACGTGGCCCGACGAGATGTGTTCCGACCAGAAGTAGCCTGACCAGAATTGGCAAGGCTGAGCCGCGATGTCCGTACAGGAACCAACATGAGTTCTCCAAGAGAGGCGAGCAAAAAGGCGAGTGCGTACATCGTATCTGCCCGCCGCAGCACACTGGGCCGCGTCGGCGGCGTACATCGGAACCGGCGCATCGAAGATTTGGCTGCACCGATCATCGCAGCAGCCCTCGAGGATGCCGGGATCGCCACGGCTGATGTCGACGAGATCGTAATCGGCAATGCTAGCCAGGGCGGCAATCCTGCCCGAATCATCGCTATGGCAGCTGGGTTGCCACTTTCCGCACCCGCCCTGACCATCGACCGCCAATGCGGCTCCGGCCTCGACGCCGTGCTCCACGCCATTCGCTTGATCGATAGCGGCGAGGCCGATATCGTCGTAGCAGGCGGCGTCGAAAGCCTTTCGACCGCGCCTTGGCGGATCGCCAAGCCTAAGAGCCTCTACCAGCTTCCCCACTTTATCGGTATGGAACCCCCGACCGCCGGCCCCGGAGATGTTTCCCAGCCGATCGTGGCATCGGAAGCACTCGCTCAGCGCCACCAGATCAGCCGCGCGCAGCAAGATGCCTTCGCGATGAAATCGCACCTGCGCTCCGAAACAGCCCGCGAAGGCCGCCGCTTCCAGGGCGAGATCGTGCCATTCCGCGCGAGCCGCGAGGAAATGCGCGACGAGAGCGCATTTGCCGCGAGCCTCGAAGATATCGAATCCGAAACGGCCTACTGTCCGCCGGACGGAACCTTGACGCCCGCCAATACGGCACAGCCGCATGACGGCGCCGCGATCGTCGTGGTCGTATCCGAGGAAGCCTGGCGAAAGCTCGGCCAGCCACCGGCCCTTCGGCTGATCGCCAGCGCCGCCGAGGGCGTCGAACCGGACATGGAAGCCGATGCCCCGATAGCCGCCATGAACAAGCTCTACCGTCGCCTGAACGGCTTCGACCGCGCGTCCGTTCAAGCGATAGAACTGAGCGAAACCTCTGCAGCGCAGGCGATTGCCGTAATGGGCACCCTAGGCATCGATGACGGCATCCTCAATTCTGACGGCGGCGCGATCGTACGCGGTCATCCGTTGGGCGCATCGGGCGCAGTGCTCGTGGTCCGTCTGTTCACACGCCTGATCCGTCGCAACCCGGAGCGCAAGATCAGGCGCGGTGCGGTAACGCTAGGTGTGATTGGCGGTCTTGGGCTGGCAGCGATGTTCGAGACGATTTGAACCCTTTGAAAGCAGCTCGGCGTCAGGCACCAACGATTGCCTACTTCGCAAGCGCGATGACGCCGCGTGCAGCCGCCCCGACGATGAACCGGATCTGCCGCTCGCTTTCGGCAGGCCCTAGCGCCCCGAGCTTGTTGTCGAGCGCCAGCCACACGATACCATGCACGCCCGAGAATAGAGCGCGCGCCGCGCTGAAGCGTTCTGACGTATCCGCGATGTACCCGACGAGGCATTCCTCCACCAGCCGGAGTAACGCCTCCTGCTCGGCCCTGTAGCTGTCGGGAACGGGCTTGCCCGGCTCCATCCGATGTTCGAATAGCGCACGCCAACGGTGCGTCTGCCGGTGCGCGAACCCGCTGTAAGCCAGCGCCAGCGCCATCAGCTGGTCTTCCAGGCTGCCGCGGGACACGCTGCTCACTGCCATCTCGAGCGCTTCGCCCAGTGCCTTCAGCGTACGTGTACTCGCGCAGATGATCAAACCGTCGAGTCCCCCGAACACGTTGTAGAGCGTGCCCACCGAGCAATCAGCCTCCTGGGCGACGCGTCGCGCCTGCACCGCTGCTAGCCCGTCGCTTGCGATCAGCCTTTCGGCGATGTCGATCATCCGTGTCTCCAGGCGCTGCCTGTAGAGCTGGCTCTCGTTCACGTCGGCACTCCCTTCGGTGTTCTGGTCGGACAGCACGCAGACACCCGCACTCTCGATCGGACTGCGCCCTGGCAACAGAATGTTAACCCATCCCAACGCTCCCGTGAACTCAGTTCACATTTTACTTGCGCGGGCGAAAAATCCACAGTAAAGCTTGACATATGAACTGAGTTCATAAAACCACATAGCCATGCATCATGGATATGAAAAACTATGATATTGAATAATATATATAAAAAAAGAAACACCACCAAGAACCATAGATCAAGAGGACCGCCGCAGATCATCCGAACAAGAGCCGTGATCATAGTTCACACCATCACATAGCGAGATAGCGACACATGCTCAAGATCTTCACCACCCTCGTTCGCGGCGCAGTTGCTGAAGCCGAGGAGGCCGTCTTCGATGCCAACGCAACCCGAGTGCTCGCTCAGCAGTTGCGCGAGGCCGCCGCCGCCCTCGAGCATTCCAAGAAGGAACTCGCCTGCGCCATGGCCTATAGAGCCTCCGAGCATCGCGCGGTTGAATCCCTCGAAAACCGCATTGCCGAACTGGAAGCCAGCGCCGTCTCGGCCCTCCAAGCCAACCGCGACGACCTCGCCGCCGAAGCCGCCACTGTAATCGCCGCAACCGAGGACGAACTCCGGAACCGCCGCGAAGCAATCGCCCGCTTCGACAGTGACATCACCCGCCTCCGCCAGCTCATCGAGCACGGCCGCAAGCGCCTCCTCGAACTCCGCCGCGGCCTCGAAATGGCCCGCGTGCAGGAAGCCTTGCATCGGGCCGGTGCCAATGGACGCAGAGCGCTCGTCATGGGCAACGGCGCACTCCGCGAAGCCGAAGCCACCCTCGCCCGGATCAAGCAACGCCAGACCGGCGAAGAGGATATGCACGCAGCCCTCGAGGAACTCGAACGCGAAGCCTCCGCTACGAGCCTGGACGACCGGCTCGCCGACGCCGGCTTCGGCCCGGCCAGACGAACGGCATCGAGTGATGTGCTAGCCCGCCTCAAAGCGAAAGCCGCAGGCGACGGCAGCAGCGTCAAGCCTCAAACCCAGCAGCAAGCATGACCGACTGAGGAACACACCCGATGAATGCCACCATCCGCGATCAACGCATCCGCATGAGCACAGCCAACCACGAGCGCGATTTCACTACCCCACCCCCTGCAGCAGCCCCCGTCTACGCCCCCCACACCAACTGGAGCACTCCCACCATGAACCAGACCAACACCGCCGCTTGGGTCACATACACCTACGCCTCGTTCGGCGCTGCCGCCGGAATGACTGCGTTGGGCATCTGGGCCTTGCCAGCCGACCTCTGGGTGAAGGGGTATATCGGCATGGCCGTGATTTTCTTGATCGGTTCCTGCTTCACGCTCTCTAAGACACTTCGCGACGAGCACGAGGCCAAGCGGCTTACCAATCGCCTCGAGGATGCAAAGGCCGAAAAGCTGCTGATGGGCATCGATCGCGGTTGATCTGGATCGGCCGAGGAGGATCGATGTTGCGGTTCGCCTCGGCCCATTCACTATGCTGCGCCGGGTCTCGAGATGAGCGAAGTCGCACTCCCGTTCCGGCGGCAGCGCGATCCAATCGCGACCGCCTCGTCATTTCTCGAGCGTATAGACCTTGAGCGCCGCCGTCGCTGTAGCTCCACCGACGATACACGGCAGGCCGAACTGCACCTGCCCCATGACGCTCGCCGCGACACATCCCAACGCCAGCGCCGTCGTGCCTACTTGCCCCCAGAAAGAGACGTCCCGCTTCGTTGCAGATCCCTTCTGTCTGAGATCGGATATCGCTGACAGCGCCGCCTTGCGCAATCGCGCCGTCTCGTATGTCTCAGCTGCTTCTATCACGTCAGCGAGTGGCGCAGCCGTAGCCTTGGTTTGGTGAATGACCTGTCGCTTGATGATAGCGAGCAGCTCTAGATCACGCGTCGCGTTCACCGCCAGCGTCAGCTTGATCATGTTTCCGGCCGTCAACTTGTCTGCGTCGTTGCGATCCGAGGACCAGCCCAGCATCGAGATCAGGCGCTTGATCGGCACCGCCGAGCCGCTGCCGTAGTAGTATCCCCACAACGCGTCGATACCCGCCGGGTTGTCGTCCAGCGCTACGTCCATCAAACTCGGCAGCTTGCCATAGAGATGCCGTTCGATCAGAACGCGCCGCGCCGGCATCTTTTCGATGAACAGCGACATCATCGCCTTCCAGTCCGGCAGCCCAGACCAAGCGATCGCCCGGACGATCACGACCTGGTCTTCCGGCGGCAGCGGAAACATCTCGGCAACGATTGTCTCGGCAAGCTGCGGGTTGGACCCGATCACGCCAGCCGTGAACCCGAGATAGATTCCGGCGTTGTCGATCTCCCGAAACACACCCAGCCTGCTCATGGCTTTCACCGCGACCGGAAGCAGCCGCGGCTGCGGCGAGGCCCGATATTGCTTGATCCAATGCTGGATTGCCTCTGGCGAAGCAAAGGGATCTGCGGCGCGCTTCGATCCGAGCAATGGGTAGGCAGCACCGACAAATGCGAAGGCAAACGCGAGCACCGCGAGTATGCGAACCATATCGACCTCGTGATGTCTGTTGAAGGGTTGACGGACCCTGATCACGAAGTGCGCGCCGACGCCCGGCGAATTTGAGGCGCTTGGGAGGCGGCCTCACGAAAATCCGATTTGCCTCCCGTCGAGCAAAAAAATGCGCCGGCGGACCGGCGCATTCTGATGTGCAGAAACTGCGAGCACGCGACCGGCCGAAGTCTGGCCTGCCGCTCGCTCGCCTGGCACCTGAGTTTCTTAGACGTCGGGCTGCTCGCCGGTGCCGGGAGCGTTCTCGCCGGCGCCCTCGTCGAACATATCGTCGGGCTGGTACGTCTCGAGCTCGGGTGCCTCATCCTTGACGACGGTGACATCCTCACCCCGGGCCTGACGCTCGGCCTCGTCTTCGCTGCGTGCGACGTTCATAGTCACCTTGACCTGAACTTCCGGATGCAGCTGGACCTTCACCTCGTGCAGACCGAGGTTCTTGATCGGCTTTTCGATGATGACCTGGCGCTTGTCGATGCTGAAACCGCCTTCCGAGATCGCCTCGGCCATGTCGCGCGGCGAAACCGAGCCATAGAGCTGGCCCGTGTCGCCTGCCTGACGGATCGCGACGAACGTCTTGCCTTTGAGTGTCTCGGCGACCTTCTCGGCCTCGCCCTTGAGCTCCAGGTTGCGCGCTTCGAGCTGCACGCGACGCTTGTCGAATTCGACCTGGTTCTCTTTGGTCGCGCGAAGCGCCTTGTTCATCGGCAACAGGAAGTTACGCGCGTAACCGTCCTTGACCTTGACCACGTCGCCCATCTGACCGAGACGGCCGATCCGCTCCAGCAGAATGACTTGCATGTTTTATACTCCGGTTTCGTTTGTCTGAGATTCAGATGTCGATAGAAACGTCGATTGAAACTAAGAACCGTCGGATGGACCGGCAGCACCTGAACCGGGCGGCATCCGCCCCCGAAAGTAGGGCTCCGCCAGACCGATCATGGCGACGATCAAATTAGAGAAGGGCGGCATGAACAACAGGCCTGCATAGACGAATGCCAGCATGAACGGCCGGAGCGAATATCCACGACTGAGCCGATGCAAAATGCCGAGCCCGACGAGCATGAAGGCGAAGAGCAGCGCACTTGCGAAGCACGACGCTATCAAGCCGGGCATGTCCGGCATCATCATGCCCAGCACGGCAACGCCGAAGCCAAGCGCCATCACCGGCGGCAGCGTGATCGAAGAAAGGTCCGGCCAGGGGCGAGGGAGTTTGCCCGATTGGATTGTCACCCGCCCCGCTGCCCACACGTTCAGGATCGCAACTGTGAACCAAGTCGTCGCAAGCGCCCAAGGCATGAACGCGGTCATCAGCGAAGCGAACGTCGACTTCTGCTCCGCCGTCACCGCAGCGCCGCCCGGTCCAGTTCCGTCGACGAACAGGGACTTGTCGAGCATCTCGACCATCGTAGCCTTGACCGAAGCGAAGTCGGTGCCCAGCGTGAGCATACCCGCAGCAGCCGTCGCGCCCGCCCAAAGTGACGCCCACATGATGATCCGGCCGATCGGATACCACTCGATGGTACCATCGGGGTTCGTGCGATTAAGCAGCGCGAGATAGGAGAAGACGGCTGCTGGCGCACCAAGCGCGACCAGGTAGACGACGCTGGACAATGGCCCGCCGCTGAACAGGATGACGACGCAGCCGACTGCGGCGGCGAGCGCCCCGCACACCCAGCCCCATCCGAACCCCGCAATGGCGACTGGCATCGGCGACATGAAAAACAGAACAAACAGACCCAGCACGGTGCCCGTCCACGCCGAAGCGTAGAGAACAGCTGACGCTAAGCCTGCGCCGATGCCGATGAGAAGAGATGTGTTCATATCTGCCAGCTGTCCCGCCCGAGGCGGTTAGAGACGTGGCGACCGGAAACCGGCACACGCCCCAACCTATGAGTAGACAGTAGGAAATGGGAAATTGGAAATAGGAACGATGGCGCTATCGCTGCGCTTCTCCTACTGCCTCTTGCCTATTGCCTACCGTCTCTCACGCTTTACTTGATCACGTACGGCAGGAGACCGAGGAAGCGTGAGCGCTTGATCGCCTTGGCGAGTTCGCGCTGCTTCTTGGCCGAAACGGCAGTGATGCGAGACGGCACGATCTTGCCGCGCTCTGAAACGTACCGCCCGAGCAGACGTACGTCCTTATAGTCGATCTTCGGCGCCGTATCCGATGAGAACGGGCAAGTCTTGCGCCGGCGATGGAACGGCCGGCGAGCACCGCCGCCGCCACCAGAACTCTGTCCTGCTTCAGCCATCGATCAACCCTCCGTACGTTCGGGACGAGGCGGCCGCGGGGGCCGCGGAGCATCGCCACCCGGGCCACCAGCGGGCCTCGGACGGAACGTGGAGGCACCTTCACGGCCACCTTCACGGGGCGGACGGTCGCCCCGTGGCGGACGATCTCCGCCGCCGCGGTCACCACCGCGGAAGCCGCCGCGATCTCCACCACGGAACCCGCCGCGGTCACCGTCACGGTCGCCACGACGGTCGTCGCGGTCACCCTTGCGCATCTGCACCGACGGCTCGGTCTCGTGCGCTTCGACCTTGACGGTCAGGAAGCGGAGAACGTCCGTAGCGATGCCCATACGACGCTCCATCTCGGCCACGGCCGCAGCCGGAGCGTTGATGTTGAGCAGCGCATAGTGCGCCTTGCGGCTCTTCTTGATCTTGTAAGCAAGGGACTTGAGGCCCCAATACTCGGTCTTCGAGACCTTCCCGCCACCTTCTTCGATGACCTGGGAGTACTCTTTCATCATCGCTTCGACTTGAGCCGAAGAGACGTCCTGGCGTGCCAGGAACACATGCTCATAAAGAGCCATGGCCTGCCTTTCCTTCGTTGCTGTCCCACCGGCGCAAAGCCCCTTTGCGGGCCCGTAACCGCTTGAAAAGCGGAAAGGAAAGGCCCTCGAAGGTAGACCCGGGAAGAGCGGGGACACGGGAAGAACGGGCAATTGCCCTACCGCAGCATCAACGCTGCGGCCCTCCGTTAAGCCCCCAACCGATGGGTTCGACGACAGGGCTTATGCAGGCCGGCGCCTCGCAAAGCAACAGGAAAGTGCGCCGCACGGCTACTTCATGCCGCTGTCTTCCGCCTTCCGCGCCTGCTCGAGTGCAAAAGCACCATAGCCCTGTGCCGCCGTATCCCATACCAGCGAATGATGCGCCGACGCGGCGTAGCAGTCGCGGAACTGCCGCTGCAGCACGTTCGAGTTGTAGAGCGCCCGCCCGCCCGCCGCGTTGAACAGTCGCGACACCGCCTGCATTGCCATCTGCGCGGCCCAGCAGGCGTTCCGCTTTCCAGCGAGGTTCTTCTCCTGCGCATAAGCCTCGCCGCGCGCGATCGTCTCCATGCACTCCCGGATCGGGCCCAGATACATCCGGCTCGCGGCTTCGATCTCCGCCGACGAGATGCCGACACCCATCTGGATGCCGGGCTGCCCCAGCACATCATGCCCGCGCGACTTCCGCGTTGCCGTCGAGCTGATGTAATTCGCGAGAAATCCTTCCGCGACCCCGACCGCAGCCGCCGAATAGCTCACCGCCGACACGCCCCCACGCGGCAGCTTCGTCACCGCCGACGTGTAGTACAGCGTGCCCGGCGCGGTGCCCCCGTCATAGTCCTTCTTCGTGACCAACCGGTGCTTCGGCACGAACACGTCCTTCACCTCGAAGCTCTTCGAGCCCGAGCCGACGAGGCCCATCACGCTCCAGTCGTCGATGATCGTCACATCCTTGGTCGGCATCACGACGAAGCAGCCTTCCGGCGGCTTCCCCTCCCGGATGATGTTGCCGCCGCAGATCACCCAGTCGGCATGATCGATACCACTGGAGAATCCATGCACCGCATTCCACACCACACCGCCAGCGACCTCGCGCGCCTTGCCGACGGCAGCGACCGCGACGCATAGCTTCTGATCCGTGCTGCGCCCCCACACGTCGTGCTGAGCTTCGAGGCTCCACGCTGCGAGCTTCAATGGATTGTCGGCCAGAACCATGTGTACCCAGGCCTGACTGCCGCAGCCGCGCGCCAAGGTCTGCACCACCTCGCACAAAACGTCGTAGCCGAGTTCCCACCCTCCGAACTTCTCCGGCTGACAGATTTTCAGGAGACCGTTCTGAATGAAATCGTCGACGGTAGCATCCGGACACCGCCGCAGATGCTCGGCTTCCTCCGATCGCGCCGCCAGCACTGGGGCCAAGGCTTCCGCGCGCCGGATCAATTCCTCGCGCGTCATGCCGCCTGAGGCCACCGGTGCCACGTGCTGCTGCATCGAGAGCCTACCTCTGTCGTGGGCCTGAGAGCTGAGCAGAAACTTGAAACCGCGCCGTCCAGCGCCGGTCGGTTGATCGCAGCGGCGCCAATTCTATAGCGGGTTGTTCAATCGCCGCAGTCGTTCGACGAGTACCGGCGGCGTATCGCGATAGATCCGCTCGATGAGTGCCGCGACCTCTTCGCCAGAACGGGTCTTGCTGACATCGAGGCCCGCGCGTCCGGCATCGTCGATGAACGCCTTGTCGCGGAACGTCGCAGCCAACGCCTTTCGCATCGCCTCTACGCGGTCGGCCGGCACGCCGGGCGGAAACATGTACGGCCGCCCGAGCGCGAGTGGCGCACACGCCGCCTCGACGAAACGGCGGTCCTCCTCGTTAGATACGAGCTCCGGCAGAAACGGCACGTCGGCGATGGCAGCTTCTTTCTCCGGTCCCATCTGCACGAGCAGCTTGACCTTGCGCGGGCTACGCATCCAGTCCGAACGCGTCGCCATCATCGCGGAGTAGAAAGCACTCGCATAACCGTCGAGTTCACCTCGCTCCATCGCGACCAGCGCCGCCGGCTGTCCCTGATAGCCGACGATGATCTTGAGCTTGAGTCCCAGCGTCTCCGACAGAAGACGCGCGTAGTAGCTCGGCGTGGAATTCACTCCGGACGCACCGACCGTCAATTCCCTGGTCTTCGCGTCCTGCCAGCTCGACACCGGCACGCCGTGCCAGACCGTCAGCATCGCCGTCTCCACGCTTGGCGAGCCCAACCATAGGAACTTGATTGGATCGAAGTTCGCCTGCTTGGTCCCCATCAAGGGCTCGAACGGCACATTGTTCTGCGGCGCGCCGAACATCGTCCCGTCTTTCGGCGCATTGTTGTAGAGATGATTGGTCCCGACGATCCCGCCTGCTCCGGCCATGTTCTGAACCACAACCGACGGGCTTCCGGGCAGATGCTGCGGAAGCGCCCGCGCGATCAGCCGCGACAGCACATCGTAGCCTCCCCCTGGCTGCGACGTGACGATGATGGCCACCGTCCGCCCCTTGTAGAAATCGGCGACCGGATCGGCCAAGGCATATGTCCCCGAACCCAAAAGCGACGCGGCAATCACGGCAATTCCTGCAATCCAACGCATCGTCTGCCGCCCCTCTGCTCTGCTGGAACCTGATGCCCCCACTATATCGCCCCTCGGCCTCCCATGCGACGTTCAGGATAAAGCGACAGCAAACCCTCGCGGCTGGCCTTCGCGATGCCGCGCTCGGTGATGAGCCCGGTGACGAGCCGTGCCGGCGTCACGTCGAACGCGGGGTTGGCCGCACCCGATCCCGGCGCAGCCACCTCGACCGACGCCACCGTTCCATCAGCCAATCGTCCCGTAACTTTCAGAACCTCGTCAGCGCTCCGCTCTTCGATCGGAATGTGGAAACCATCCGCAATCGTCCAGTCGATCGTGGAATGCGGCAGAGCGACGTAGAACGGCACGCCATTGTCGGCAGCCGCGAGGGCCTTGAGATAGGTGCCGATCTTGTTGGCGACATCGCCATTGGCGGTCACCCGATCGGTCCCCACGATCACCATGTCGACGCGGGCGTGTTGCATCAGATGCCCACCTGCATTGTCCGCGATCACCGTATGCGGAACGCCATGCCCGCCGAGTTCGAACGCCGTCAACGCCGCCCCCTGGTTCCGCGGCCGCGTCTCGTCTACCCATACATGCAAGGGAATGCCGGCGTCATGAGCCATGTAGATCGGCGCCGTCGCCGTCCCCCAGTCGACACAGGCGAGCCAACCCGCATTGCAATGCGTCAGGATCTCGACGCGCTCGCCCGGCCCCTTCTTCGCGGCGATTTCTCGGATGATGCCGAGCCCGTGCTCCCCGATCCGCCGGCATGTCTCGACGTCGTCGTCACACAGTCGCGCCGCCGCATCGAAAGCAGCCGCAGCACGATCGCCCGTAGGCACCCCCGCAACCGCCTTGCGCACCTCTTCGAGCGCCCACGCGAGGTTGATCGCCGTCGGCCGCTGCCGCGCCAGATGCTCGATCGACCACGCGAGATTGGCGTCGCTCCCATCCCGCTGTAGCGCCAGCGCCAGTCCATAGGCTGCCGTCGCCCCGATCAGCGGCGCCCCGCGCACCTGCATCGTAAGGATCGCACGCGCAGCATCTTCCATGCTGGTCAACTCGATCGGCACCAGCCGATGCGGCAGCATCGTCTGATCGAAAGTCACGACCCTACCCGTACCGCTCTCGCGCCGGATCATGCGATAGGCCATTCCGTCGATCTTCATCTCGGCCCGTTCCTACTGGTAACGCTGCTGTTATGCGCGCAGTCGGATATCACCGCCTGAAGGCAACGGTGCGAACAGGCTTTCGACCAACGCGTCGTCGACATCGTTGAGACCAGCGGGATCCCACGCAGGCTTGCGATCCTTGTCGATCAGCAGCGCGCGGATACCCTCCGTGAACTCGCCGCGATCGAACAACCGGACGCACAGCCGGTACTCTACTTCGAGTGCCCGCTCGAGCGATCCGAGCGCTTTCGCTCCTCGGATCGCAGCCAGCGTCACCTTCAGAGCGAGCGGAGAAAACGGACCGACCGACCGGGCGACCTTCGCCGCCCATTCCCCTTCTTCGACCGCGAGCGCGCCACGGATCTGCTCCACGGTCGGCAGCGAAAACGTCCGATCGATCAGCTCGCGATGGTCGGCCAAGACGGACGGCGAAGGTGCTGTCGCGAACTGCGAAATCGCGACAGATACCGGCTCCTCGGTATTCGCGAGCACGTCGATCAGCCCAGGCAAAGCGCTCGACGCAACGCAGGTATCGGCGATCCCCGCATAGAGCGCGTCGCCCGAGTTCATCCGATGCCCGGTAAGCCCGAGGAACGCGCCGATGTGTCCTGGCGCATGCGCGAGCAACCATGTGCCGCCAACATCTGGAATGAGACCGATCGCGGTTTCCGGCATCGCGAGCATCGACCGCTCCGTGACAATCCGATGACTGGCGTGCCCCGACAGCCCGATGCCACCCCCCATCACGATACCGTCCTGTATCGCCACGAACGGCTTGGGGTAGCTGCCGATCAAGGCGTTCAGCACGTACTCGTCGGCCCAGAAGCGACGCGCGAGATCCGTGCCTTCCTTCTTCGAATGATAGAGCGAGACCACGTCGCCGCCCGCGCACAGCCCGCGTTCTCCGGCACCATCGAGGATGACGAGCTCCACTTTCGGATCGTCGGCCCATCGGCGCAGCGCGTCGACCATCGGCGCCACCATCTCGTAGGCCAGCGCATTAAGCGCACGGGGCCGGTTGAGCGTGATGCGCCCGGCGCGCCCCTCGCGGCGTACGATGACGCTGGGCTGAGTCTCGGTGGCTGCAGACGAAGGTGCGGACAAAGGCGCTACTCCAATCAGTGTTCGCTTTCCGGATACAAGACTGCCCCTGCTTCTCGCAAGTCGAGTAAGCCACCTATCTCGATACCCGCATCCGGCTCCCAAGCGCCACGAGCCCCACCACCACGACGCTGAACCCGATCTCCATCCACCCGATCCGCTCGCCCAGTATTGCGGACGCTGCCGCAAGCGTGATGAACGGCTGCACGAGTTGCATCTGTCCGACCTTGGCTATGCCCCCCATAGCGAGCCCGCGGTTCCATGCGAAGAAGCCGAGGTACATTGGAAACATGCCGACGAATACGAGCGCTGCCCATGCAGACCACGAAACGCCAGCCGGATCACGAGGTAGCCCGTTCGCCAGCATCAGCGCCAGAATGACCGGCGACATGATGACGACGGCCCAGGAGATCACGTGGCTTCCCGGCATACGTGCCGTGAGATGCCCCCCCATCGCATAACCATAGCACCCTGCCGCGGCAGCCCCCGCGAGCAGAAGATCCGCCCAATGCAGTTCGAGTGCACCTGCACTCGACAACACGGCGTAGGCGATTGCCGCGGCTGTTCCCGCCAGACTGCACCACCAGAATGCCGGCGACGGACGCTCACCCGCGATATGCATGCCGGCGAGCGCGGTCAGCAATGGCTGCACCGCGAGGATTACACCCCCGTGCGCCGCGGGCGCATATACCATCGCGATACCCATCAGCAGCGGATAGCCGATCGTCACGCACAGCCCAAACACCGCCAGCGAAACCCACGCATCACGAGGCGGCCATGGTGCACGCACGGCGGTGAGGTAGATCCCCGCCAGCGCCGCCGCGATCAGCGCACGGGCGAATGTCACGAAACCCGGATCGAGCTCGAGCACGGCCAGCCGCGTCGCCGGCAGCGTGATCCCGAAGACTGTCACCCCGACGAGCCCCAGGAGAAGACCGATGGCGAGCGGGGTGAACTCGGGCGCACGACGCGACGAATTCGACGGGACCGATGGAGGAGAGCTGTTCATCGGCCCTGGTTAAGCGAATTGCCGCCGGGATCAAGCCTGGAGAGATCGCGACACGCACAGGCTGCATGGCGAGGCTGGCGCCAAGCGGCGATATTGGCGCAGCCTGATGCCGAAGTCCCGCGCTACAGCGTGCACTTCCCATAAGTCTTGCGCCCACCGGCGAGCTTCACGGCCTCTTCCGCAAGCTCGTAGTTCGACACCTGTTCCGGCGTCGGACGCTTGTCCTTTTCGATGTCGCCGATGCTGACACTGTATTGGGTATGCGCCTCCATACGCTTCTTGTCGAAGCCAGTGTTGACCGACCAGATACAACGCTCCGTCAGCGTCTTGATTGCAAACTCGACCGCGTCCTGCGGTTTCTGCGTCGCCTCCATGACAGCCTTCAGTACCTTGGCCTTCTCGGTGCCCTCGTAATGCGCGCGGTTCGCCTCGACCATCGCAGCCACCGTGTCGCGCAGCAGCGCCCGATCGCGCTCGATCCAGGCAGTCGATGCGCCGTAAGCATTGAATAGATAGTCGGGCAACACCTCGCCCAGTCGCGCCAGAACGTGCAGCGTCGGCTTCTGCTTGAGCGCCAGGTACTCGTCCTCAGGATGTAGTGCCACACCGTCGATCTGGCCCTGGATCAAGCCCGGGAGCCGGCCCGCTGTCGCCGCCGAGATGAAGTTGGCATCTTCGACTTTGAGCCCGCCCTTGATGAGCAGCTCACGCCCCATCCGCCAGTTGAAACCACCGACGCCGCCGCCCGTCGCCGAGAGCCGTTTGCCCTTCAGATCGGCCGGTGTCTTGATGTCGGGCCCCACCATGTAGACCTGCGG
>LNFM01002112.1_pt1 | contig 42657 bp, 36 predicted proteins | sample 596031 | NCBI WGS metagenome assembly LNFM01 (sample SAMN04254537, study PRJNA301005) | activated carbon metagenome | isolation source: dual media filters at the Ann Arbor, Michigan drinking water treatment plant | place: USA: Ann Arbor
ATCTGCTCTGCTCCTGTCGTCTCGGGCTCTATCCTCGCCCAACGGAGCAGCCTTTCCACTTTAGGCCGTGTTCAGATTTGCGCGGCCGGCTCTCTGCCCCGCACCGAGCACCACCACGAGCCCGAGAACACCGCCTGCAGCTGCGGCTGCCAGTTGAAGCGCATCGGCGAGGATGTGGCCGAGAAGCTGGACTACGTGCCCGGCGTCTTCACGGTCGAGCGCCTCATCCGCGGCAAGTGGGTCTGCACCAAGTGCGAGACCCTGGTGCAGGCCCCCGTACCGGCGCACATCATCGACAAGGGCATCCCGACCACGGGCCTGCTGGCCCAGGTGCTGGTGGCCAAGTACCAGGACCACCTGCCGCTGTACCGCCAGGAACACATCTTCGGGCGTGCCGGTCTGGCCATCCCGAGATCTACGCTGGCCAGCTGGGTGGGCCAGTGCGGCGTGCAGTTGCAGCCGCTGGTGGATGCCTTGAAGGCTGTGATGCTCAAGAGCGCGGTCCTGCACGCGGACGAGACGCCGGTGGCGATGCTCAAACCAGGCAACAAGAAGACCCACCGGGCCTACATCTGGACGTACTGCACGACCCCCTATGACGCACTCCAGGCGGTGGTGTTCGACTTCGCCGAGGGCCGCGGCGGGCAGCATGTGCGCGGCTTCCTGGGCCTGGACACGAACGGCGGCGAGGACGGTTGGCACGGCAAGCTCGTCTGCGACGACTTCAGCGGCTACAACGCCTGCTTCGAGTTGGGCGTGACGGAGGTTGGCTGCCTAGCTCACGCGCGCAGGAAGTTCCACGAGCTGTGGGTGAACCACGGCAGCCAGGTCGGCGAGCGGGCGCTGAAGTTCTTCGGCGAGATCTACGACATCGAGCGCGAGGTGCAGGAACTCCAACCCGATGAGCGAAGGCGAATACGCCAGCAGCGCTCGGCCAAGGTCGCCGACGCCCTGCATCAATGGCTGGAGCAGCAACGCAAGCTGGTGCCTGAGGGATCGGCCACGGCCAAGGCCATCGACTACAGCTTGAAGCGGTGGAAGGCGCTGACTCGCTTCGTCGACGACGGTGAACTGCCCGCGGACAACAACTGGGTCGAGAACCAGATCCGTCCGATTGCCATCGGCAGGTCGAACTGGCTGTTCGCAGGCTCGCTGCGCGCCGGACAGCGAGCGGCGGCGGTGATGAGCCTGCTGCAGTCGGCACGGCTCAACGGACTGGATGCGTACAGCTACATCAAGGACGTGCTGACCCGGCTGCCGACGCAGCCGGCGGGACGGATCGAGGAGTTGCTGCCGCATCGTTGGCAGCCCGGCGCCTTGCTCTGATCCACCTCGAGCTCGCGGGGTGTGTTGCCCGCGCGCTTACCACTCGCCGCCGGCTCCTCACGCTGCAATACGGTCCTTGCGGACCCGGGGTGAGCATGCGCGCGACGCCGGTCAACCCTAGGCTTCACAGCCGTGGCACGAGCGAAGACGTTCTACTACGCTGAGCCTGTCTCACACATTGGGCGGGTGCCGCGACTTCCAATCCGTCAAAGACGGGGGTCTGTCCCGTACTTTGCAGGGCCTGGCGGCGTTCAAGCTCTCCTCCGCCTACGAGGTAAAGGTGTCGCGCACTCTATTGGCAAGAAAGATCAGTTGACTCCGACGAACAAGGTCCGTCGGGGATGAACAAAGTCCGTTGGGGAGATTCCGCATCATGAGATTTTTGGACCCTCCCTCAACGGCCAAAGGAGGATCCGATGCCGGTCAGCGGTCGTTCGTGACGGCCGGCCAACGACCCAAAGCTGAACTAGCTAAGCGCGGTATAGCTGCGCGATAGCAGCCGTTCGCCAGAACGAGAAACGCAGGCGGCGCCTCACTTAATCGTCAAGCATCAGAAGCGCCTTTCAATGCCGTCAACCCCACCAAATTTCCTTCAATGAGATTGAGCAACTCCTTGTATACGAGAATTCTTTGTCTAAGAGTCGCGCCTCTCCCAAATGAATAGACACCGAATGCCGCGGAAATGATTGCCAACACGTAGTTCTGCTGACCGAGTGTTCCGGCAAGGGCGACAGTGATTCCGAATAAGAGAGCGCAAACCGTCGCAAGGTACGACATATTGTCAACGTCAGACGAAAACCGTTCAATGCGGGCTCTTAAAGCCAGCGCTACGGAACGCCAATCCAAAACGATGCCCCGTTTAGCGGCCTGTTCGGCGCATTCCATCAGGGCTGTACTGCGCCCTTGTTGGAATGTTGCTTCTTCTACGATGCCGTAGTCCGTCGAGCCGCGCAGGTCTCTGGCGAAGGCCCTCATAAGTGGCAACTTAGGCTTTGTGCCACTGCGCAGCAACGCGAATCGTTCGTTGAGGGCATTTTGGTAGTCTGCCGCAAGTCCACTCAGGAGTTGATGTGCGCTTGAGGCAGTCGTGCCGTTAGTTTGTCGATTCATCGCTGACAGCTTTCTCCATTGCGGTTAGGGTCTCCGGTCTGACAAGACCGGGAACCAAGCGGTGAGTGAGGCCATAGCGTACAAGTTAAAAGCTGCAAACGCGAGGCGGCGCAGCTACGAGAAAAGCGCGCACATCGGTAAGGCCGTTCTTGAAGGCTTATTCTTGGGCCGGGCACCGGCAGCACTCAGGAAGCGGTCCCTCGACTCGGTTGCGCTTTTGACCCCGGGAGCGTATCGCGGTACGTTAGCGTGTCGGCTGTTCGTCGGTGAGTAGGGCGCGGATCAGGCCGGATTGCGGCCCGTCGCCATAGGTCGCTCTTGGCCGGGACGTGATGCCGGCGGAGGTTAGCTGTCCGGCATGATCAATCTTGATGACAGCTTCCTGGCGCCCCGATCAAGACTCCGACAGACATGACTCGACCCGAAGCCGACCCCCGCCCCCTCAACTACGTCGCCCTGCAGCCGCCCGTAAGACCAAAGCGACGCGCGGTGAGGGCAGGCACCGTGTTGCACTCAAATACCTCGACGGCGACCCTGGGAGTCCAACAAGATCATCGCCGACCGCCTCAGCGTCGGACTCGCCGTATCGGGCTACACAATCCTCGGGTGGCCCGGTGCGATCGCATTCAAGCAGCCGGAGGTCGAAGCTCAAATCGAGATGCCCACGTCGGCTTTCGGTGTCGATGCCAAAGAGTGCCACAAGAGGATGACGAATTCCCCGTTTACTGATTTCCACAACGTGGAGTCCATGCGAATGAACGGTTTAGCGAATCCGAATCCGCCGGCAATCTGCGGCACGCCTCCAGTCGAGGCCTCGGTGCGGCAAGCTAAACTGGCGAGAGAAAAGCAGCCTGTTGGGGAGAAACATGGGAGCAGATGCCAGGCCGAAGCGTACGCTCATAGCCTATTGTGTACTGGCTGATCGCCTGCAGCAGCCGGGCCTGGGAATCGGTCAGGCGATAACACCCTTTCTCGCCGAGGCTTGTCAAGAATTCGCCGGTGACCTCTTCGACGCCGCCAAGTTCTCCAATGCGGTGGCCCAGCGCTTTGGGATCTCGATTCCCCGCTTGGCCGCGCTGGGGCTGACGGAGCAACTCGCGGCCGATGGGATTCTGCTGCTCGTATCGGGCCACGCTTCGTCGGCTGTCTATCGCTACGCGCCCGGGAAGACCATTGGCGATGCCGCCGCAGCGCCGCCCGTGACGGAAGCAGACGTTGAGAACGTACTTAACTCGTTCCTTGAGTACTGCCGGACCGACGGAAGAATCGAAGGCAAGGAGCAGTCCTGGCTGGAGGCCGCCTTCCTCGATCGCCTTCTAAACGTTGATTCGATGCGGTTGCTTACTCGGCGTGAAGTGTCGATTTCCACCAAGCGGACAGCGGAAACCCTCACGCTGAAGAAGCCCCAGCCTAAAGCTGAGCGAAGTGATCCAGAAGAGTTACATCTTGACTTCCTGGTCTCGCAGTTCTTGCTGGACCTCCGCAGCAACTATCCCCAGGCATTCGATCGTGTTTCGAATGTCGCCTTTGCCAATATGGCGGCTGAGGCGATTGCATGCTTTCGAGAGCCGTCAGGTGACAACGCGCCGCTCGACGGGTTGACTGTCTATCTTGATTCGCCCCTTCTCCTCGACATGCTGGGTGTGAACGGAGAGTACGAGGAGTACGGCCTAGAGTTGCTCGAAGCGATTCACGAGGGCGGCGCGAAGCCGGCAGTGTTCGACCACTGCGTTGCGGAGGCCGAGACCGCGGTCAAGGCGCGGCTGGAGTTCCTGCGGTCGGGGATCAATCAAGTGGGGTCTAGTTGGGGCACAACGGCTGCCCCTACAGCCCTTGCAGCACTAACAGGTCGCGTTGCAGAGCGTGCAGAGCAGCGACTCGGCATCGCTGTGCACCGAGACCCGGAAACCCCTCTGCATCGCAAGTCGATGACATCAGTGGGCGACATCGAGTCGTACATGAGCTCACGTATGCAGGCGTGGCGAAACGAAGAGGCCAAGGCCCACGACCGGAAGTCGGTGTGGTCCATGATCTCTCTCCGGGACACAGGCGATGTTTGCACTCGACTCTGCGACGCGAAGGCTCTGCTGCTAACCCGAAACACGGCCCTGGTCGGAATCGCGAATGAATCCTGGCGGCTTTGGCTGAAAGGCGCGACCTCTCATGCCGCGGCGAAGATCGAACGCGGGGTCCCGGTGGCCTTGTCTGATAAGCAGTTTGCCGGCTATCTCTGGCTGCGTAAGGGCGGCGGTGATGGCAAGATTTCCAGAGCGCGCCTGCTGGCTCACTGCTCCGCGGCGGTCAGACCGCGACCTGACATCAAGGCTCGCGCCTACAACCTGATGCTTGAGCTGAGCGGTAAAGAAGCCGCACAAGACATCGCGGCACTGCTCGAGGACCGAGAGGGTGCAAGCGCGCTGATGCGGGCAACGCGTGGCGACCCGGAGGACGTGACTAAGGAGCGCCTGCCGTTCATCCTCGAGAAAGTGAAACTCGCGGCCGGAGACTATGCGGCCGAAGCAGAGCGCAAGAAGGCAGAAGCTGCAGTTGCGGCGGTCAAGGCGGGGCACGCGGTCGTTGTTGAGCAGCTCTCTACGGCCATGAGTGCCGCATCTGAGGCACACGCTCGCGACGCCAAACAGCTGCGTGAGGAGATCGAACGCCAGCGCCTTGCGGCCGAGTCTCATGAGATCTCCAAGGGCAAGCTGGAGCAGACGGTCGGCGAACTGATGGAGGCCGAAAGGCAGCGCAGGGCCCAGGTGGCTGCAGAGGGCATGCAGGCGGGACGTTCGGTCTATCGACGGCTTCGGTTCGAGATTGCGGGCCTCTTCGGAGCCCTGACGCTGCTAGGCACAAGCCTAGCGGAGTCGGAGCCCGTAATCTCCGCTGGCCTGACCGTGCTCTTGGCCATTTTCGGGTTCTGGTTCATTCCAGACAAGCTGCGCGGACCACTCGCGCGTCATGCGCATAGCCATATGCGCGCTGTAATGGCGCGGAGGGACTCATCGGTGCCCGTGCCGGACGAGATCCCGGACCTCAAGTAGCGGCCAATCAACCAGGCGCGCTTCGGGGTTTCGAGCCGGTCGTGGTCGGGTCGGAGCGGATGGCCGGCCAGAAAGGTGACAGTCACGAAGGGGCACTCCTGGCCGAGTGCGTGAGTTCGCGGCGACTCCAGGAAGCTGCCATCCAGGTGACGACGGCGCCTCGTCGGTCGAGCCGAGGCGCCGCCGGGCTGAGCCACTTCAGATCTCGGTTTGTTCCGAGATTTCCAAGGCATCGTCCACCTCGATGCCCAGGTAGCGGACCGTCGACTCAAGCTTGGAATGGCCAAGTAGCAGCTGCACTGCCCGCAGGTTCTTGGTACGCCGGTAGATCAGCGTTGCCTTGGTCCGTCGCATCGAGTGGGTGCCGTAGTCGGCTGGGTCCAGGCCCAGGTCGTGCACCCAGCCCCCGAGAATCCGGGCGTACTGCCGCGTGCCTAGATGCGGGGACTCATGAATCCGGCTCGGGAACAGGAAGTCATCCGACCTCAGCTCCGCCAGCTTGATCCAGGCCTGCACGGCGTCTCGCGTCGCCGGCGTGATCTCGAACTGGACCGGGCGCTGCGTCTTGTGTTGCATCACGATGGCACGAGAGGCAACCTGGTCGCCGTGGCAGATGTCGCGCACCTTGAGCGCGACCAGATCGCAGCCGCGAAGCTTGCTGTCGATGCCCAGATTGAACAGGGCCAGCTCTCGGACACGGCCCTCCATCTGGAGGCGGATCCGAAGCGCCCAGATGTCCTTGAGCTTGAACGGCGCTTTCTGCCCAACGATCTTCCCCTTGTTCCATGGCTCGCGGTGCACAGAGCTGGCATTGGGTTCCATGACGGTCTCCAGTCGGGTTGAGGGGCGAAGACGATGAACCTCCGTCCGCCTGCCCGCTTTGTCCAGCGTCAAGTCCGACTCCGTCTCCGATGGAGGCGCGGGAGCGCGAAGGGCAGCTTCCTGGAGTCGCTGCGAACTCACGCACTCGGCCATCAGCTGACCTTGGCCAACGCGGCGCGAGCACCCGCTCAAGATTGGACCCGGACACTCGCGACTGCGGCCCGAGCGTCAGCTGCCGTCTGGACCTGTCACTCGATGGATCCAAGCATGAATGGCTGCAGCACTCTCACAGCCAACGTTGGGCAGCGCCAGCGTAGGCGCTTCAAACCCCAGTGACCGCTTCCATCCCTGACGAACTCAGCACACCGCTGCGGAGCGGTGCCTTGACGCGCGGTACCATTCTTGAGCAGCGATCCTCTTCGGGGACGACCTGCAAGGAGGCCACGGTGCAGGAGCCCATCACCCAGCTGGAAATGGACGACGTGCCCTTTCGCGGCATCGTCGAACAGTCGCTGGCGGGTGTGTACGTCGTGCTCGACGAGCGCTTCATGTACGCCAACGACACCTTCGCGGCCATGTTCGGCTACCCGCGCGATGCCTTCATCGGCCGGCGCATGGTCGACTGCGTGACGCCCGATTCGGTCGACGAGGTGATGCGCAATTACCGCCTGCGCATGAGCGGCGAAGTCAGCACCATTCACTACTTCACCAAGGGCCTGCGCAGCGACGGGCGCATCGTGTACCTGGAGTTGCACGCGTCCCGCGTCGAGTGCCGGGGCCAGCCGGCGCTGGCCGGCGTGGCCATTGACATCACCGAGCGCGTGCAGCGCCAGCAGGAACTGCAGCGCTCGCGCGAGCAGCTGCGTGAACTCGCCCAGCACATCAACCAGGCTCGCGAGGCCGAGCGCACCCGGCTGGCGCGGGAGGTGCACGACGTGCTGGGCGGCATGCTCACGTCGGTGAAGTTCGACCTGGCCCGCATCGTGCGGCGCAGCGGGGCGCCAGAACAGCAAGAGCTGCACGGCATTGCCACCGACCTGGTGGCGCTGGTGCAGGAGACGATCGACACCGCGCGCGCCATCTCCGAGGAAATGCGGCCGACCAGCCTGGACCTGCTCGGCCTGCCGGCGGCCCTGCGCCAGGCGCTGGATCGCTTCGGCGCCCGCCATGAGGTGACCGTGGCGCTGACCGTGGTGGGCGACGAAACCCTGCTGCCCGGCACCACCGCCACGCAGGTCTACCGCATCGTGCAGGAGGCGCTGACCAACGTGGCGCGCCACGCCCAGGCGAGCCGCGTCGACCTGGCGTTGCGCTTCGAGCCCACGGGCCTGGATCTGCGCCTGGCCGACGATGGCCTGGGCCTGGCACTCAGCCCGCCGCGCCCCGGCGCCATCGGCCTCTTCAGCATGGCCGAGCGCGCGCACGAACTGGGCGGCACGTTGAGCGTGGCCGGCGGGCCCGAGGGCGGCACCGTCGTGCACCTGCGCCTGCCCCTGTGCCCACCCACGGCAACCCTGGCGGCCCCCGAGCCGGCAGCCGGTGATTGACCTGCTGGTCGTCGACGATCACACCATCTTCCGCGCCGGCCTGGCGCGCCTGGTGTCGGACGAACCGGACATCCGCGTCACTGGCGAGGCCGCCGACGGCAACACGGCGCTGGCAATGATCCGCAGCCACCGCTACGGGGTGGTGCTGCTCGACATCAACATGGGCGCCCGCAGCGGCCTGGACACGCTGGCGGCGATCCGTACCGAGCAGCCGCGGCTGCCGGTGATCATGCTGTCGATGTACGTCGAGGCGCAGTACGCCCGCCTGGCGCTGCGCTCGCGCGCCAACGCCTACCTGTCCAAGGACGTCGGGCCTGACGAGCTGCTGCGCGCGATCCGCTTCGTGGCCGGCGGGGGCGTCTATGTCACCCCGGCGCTGAAGCTCGACACCTGGCGCCAGGCGCCGGCGCTGGGCGACGCGCCACCACACCGGGCGCTGTCGCCGCGCGAGATGCAGGTGATGCTGAAGATCGCGCGCGGCGTGCCGCTGACCGAGATCGGCGTGCAGATGTGCGTCAGCGTGAAGACCGTGGGCACGCACCGCACACACATCCTCGACAAGCTGGGCGTGAGCAGCAACGCCGAGCTGGTGCAGTACGCGATGCGCCACGGGCTCGTGGACTGAGCCTGCAGCGCTGACGCCGACGCCGACGCACGCTCGGTCGCAGCCAACACGCTGGGTCGCAGGTCGCCATGGGGTGATAAGTAGTAACCCTAGCCTCCTATCAGAACTCAGCACCTGACGCCGCCAGGCCCCGCTACCTAGAGTCCTTCCATCCGAGCCGCAAGCTCGCACGGAGGTCTGAACGGTGTACGCACAACTGGTGGAAACAGGCGCGCAGCGGCTGCGCGCGGTGGCCGAGATGTCCGAGCAGGAGCAGGCCTTCCAGGCCCGCATCGATGCCGGCATCAAGATCGAGCCCAAGGACTGGATGCCCGAGGGCTACCGCAAGACGCTGATCCGGCAGATCTCGCAGCACGCGCACTCCGAGATCGTCGGCCAGCTGCCCGAAGGCAACTGGGTCACGCGGGCGCCGACGCTGGAGCGCAAGGCGATCCTGCTGGCCAAGATCCAGGACGAGGCCGGCCACGGCCTGTACCTCTACAGCGCCGCCGAGACGCTGGGCGTCTCGCGCGATGAACTGCTGGCCGCGCTGCACTCGGGCAAGGCCAAGTACTCGAGCATCTTCAACTACCCGACGATCAACTGGGCCGACATGGGCGCGGTGGGCTGGCTGGTGGACGGCTCGGCCATCATCAACCAGATCCCTCTGTGCCGCTGCTCGTACGGGCCGTACGCACGGGCGATGGTCCGCGTGTGCAAGGAAGAGTCGTTCCACGCCCGCCAGGGCTACGACATCATGCTGGCGCTGTGCCGCGGCACGCCCGAGCAGAAGGCGATGGCGCAGGATGCGCTGAACCGCTGGTGGTGGCCGGCGCTGATGATGTTCGGCCCGTCCGACACCGAGTCGGTGAACAGCGCGCAGTCGGCGCAGTGGCGCATCAAGTTGCACAGCAACGATGAGCTGCGCCAGCGCATGGTCGACCAGACCGTGCCGCAGGCCCTGCACCTGGGCCTGACCATCCCCGACCCCGACCTGCGCTGGAACGAAGAGACCGGCCACTACGAGTTCGGCGAGATCGACTGGACCGAGTTCCACGACGTGCTCAAGGGCAACGGCCCCTGCAACCGCGAGCGGCTGCGCACCCGCGTCAAGGCCTACGAAGACGGCGCCTGGTTCCGCGATGCGCTGGTGGCGCATGCCGACAAGCGCGAGGCCGCGCAGTCGCGCGCCGCCTGAACCCCACACACGAGGAGAGTAGCGATGAGCAAGGAATGGCCGCTGTGGGAAGTTTTCATCCGCAGCCAGCACGGGCTGGCGCACAAGCACGTGGGCAGCCTGCATGCGCCCGACGCCGAGATGGCGATCAACAACGCCCGCGACGTCTACACGCGGCGCAATGAGGGCGTGGGCATCTGGGTCGTGCGCGCCAGCGAGATCGTCTCCAGCAGCCCGGCCGACAAGTCGGCACTGTTCGATCCGTCCAACAGCAAGGTCTACCGCCACCCCACCTTCTTCCCGATGCCGGAAGCCGTGAAGAACCTCTGACCGGAGCCGACACCATGCTCGACGACAAGTTCGACTACCTGCTGCGCCTGGGCGACAACGCCCTGGTGCTGAGCCAGCGCCTGACGGAATGGGTGGGCAAGGGCCCGGCGCTGGAAGAAGACATGGCGCTGGCCAACACCGCGCTCGACCTCATCGGCCAGGCGCGCCTGTGGCTGGCCTACGCCGGTGAGGTGGAAGGCGCCGGCCGCGACGAGAACCGCCTGGCCTTCCTGCGCGACGCGCACGACTTCCGCAACCTGCTGCTGGTGGAGCAGCCCAACGGCAGCTATGCCGACACGCTGGTGCGGCAGTACTTCTTCGACAGCTGGCACCACCTGCTGCTGGCCGAGCTGACCCGCTCGTCCGACCCGCGCATCGCTGCCATCGCCGAGAAGTCGATCAAGGAGGTGACCTATCACCTGCGCCGCAGCGCCGACCTGGTGGTGCGCCTGGGCGACGGCACCGACGAGAGCCACCGCCGCGTGCAGACCGCGATCGACGAGCTGTGGATGTACACCGGCGAGATGTTCAAGCCCGACGCGGTGGACGAGGTGCTGGCGGCGCAAGACACCGTGAGCGACGTGTCCGCCCTGCGCGAGCCTTGGCTGGCGCAGGTGCATCACACGTTGACCGAGGCCACGCTGACGATGCCCTCGCCCGACGCGTGGATGCAGAAGGGCGGCAAGCAGGGCCACCATGGCGAGCACCTGGGCTTCCTGCTGGCCGAGATGCAGTTCCTGCAGCGCGCCTACCCCGGCGCGCAGTGGTAGGCCCGACGCCATGACCGCCGCAGCCTCCAACGCACCTGTCAGCCCGGAGCAGATCTGGGCCTGGCTGGCCGAGGTCGAGGACCCGGAGATCCCGGTGATCTCCATCGTCGACCTGGGCATCGTGCGCGAGGTGCAGTGGCAGGGCAGCGGCGAGGCGGCCGAATGTGTGGTCACCATCACGCCCACCTATTCGGGCTGCCCGGCCACCGGCGTCATTGCTCGCAGCGTGGTCGAGGCGCTGCAACGGCGCGGCCTGCCGCGCGTGCGGCTGGAAACGCGCATCGCGCCGGCCTGGACGACCGACTGGATGAGCGACAGCGGCAAGCAGAAGCTGCGCGCCTATGGCATTGCGCCACCCATCGGGCTGGCCGCCACACAGACCATCGCGGTCGGCGACATCGGCCGCGGCCAGCGCCCGGCGATGCAGGCCGCGCCTGCCGGCCTGGCCTGCCCGCAGTGCGCATCGACGCAGGTGACGCTGAGCAGCCAGTTCGGCTCCACGCCCTGCAAGGCGCTCTACGTCTGCCAGGCCTGCAAAGAGCCGTTCGACTACTTCAAGTGTCACTGAGGCGCTTGTCGCCAACCCCACCGAGCCCCCGCCCATGAGCAAGTTCTATCCGCTGTCGGTCGCCAATGTGCGGCAGGAAACGCGCGACACCATCGTGGCCACCTTCGCCGTGCCGCCGTCGCTGCGCGAGCGCTTCGCCTTCACGCAGGGCCAGCACCTGACGCTGCGCGCGCAGGTCAACGGCCAGGACCTGCGCCGCTCGTATTCGATCTGCTCAGCCGTGCAGGACGGCGACCTGCGCGTGGCCATCAAGCGCACGCCGGGTGGCCAGTTCTCCACCTGGGCCAACGACACGCTCAAGCCCGGCGTCAGCATCGAGGTGATGCCGCCGATGGGGCACTTCAACCTGCCGCTGTCGGCCGAGCACCACAAGCGCTACCTCGGCTTTGCCGCCGGCAGCGGCATCACGCCGATGCTGTCGATCATCAAGACCACGCTGCAGGCCGAGCCAAAGTCCAGCTTCAGCCTAGTCTACGGCAACCGCTCGTCGGCCGCGGTGATCTTCCGCGAGGAACTGGCCGAGCTGAAGGACGTGTTCGGCGGGCGCCTGAACATCGTCTACGTGATGAGCCGCGAGCAGCAGGACATCGACCTCTTCAACGGCCGCATCACGCGCGAGAAGTGCGATCAGCTGTTCCAGCACTGGGTCCGTGTGGCCGACCACGACGCCGCCTTCGTCTGCGGCCCCGAACAAATGATGCACGACGTGGCCGCGGCGCTGCAGGCGCACGGCATGGCCAAGGAGGCCATCAAGGTCGAGCTGTTCGCCGCCAGCATCCCCAAGACGCGCCACGAGCCGCACGCACGCCCGGTGGTGGGCCGGCAGGACTGCGAGGTGACGGTGATCATCGACGGCAGCCACCGCAGCTTCACGATGGAGAAGGACAAGGAGTCGGTGCTCGACGCCGGCCTGAAGCAGGGCATCGACATCCGCTACTCGTGCAAGGGCGGCGTGTGCTCCACCTGCCGCTGCAAGGTGGTGGAGGGCAAGCTGGAGATGGACGCCAACTATGCGCTCGAGGACTACGAGATCGCCCGCGGCTTCGTGCTCTCGTGCCAGGCCTTCCCGGTGACCGACCGCATCGTGCTCGACTTCGACCAGGACAACTGACGCCATGGCCTCCGAGACCCTGTTGTTCGAGCGCGCCGACGGCATTGCGCGCATCACGCTGAACCGGCCCGACAAGCTCAACAGCTTCAACACCGAGATGCACGAGGCGCTGCGCGATGTGCTGGCGCAGGTGCAGGCCGACAAGAGCCTGCGCGTGCTGGTGCTCACCGGCGCTGGCCGCGCCTTCTGCGCCGGGCAGGACCTGGGCGACAGCGCGGTGACGCCGGGCGACGCCGCGGTGGACCTGGGTGCGTCGATCGACAAGTACTACGGCCCGCTGGTGCTGGCCCTGCGCCGGCTGCCGATGCCGGTGATCTGTGCCGTCAACGGCGTGGCCGCGGGTGCGGGGGCCAACCTGCCGCTGGCCTGCGACATCGTGCTCGCCGCGCGCTCGGCGAGTTTTGTCGAGGTGTTCTGCAAGCTCGGGCTGATCCCCGACACCGGTGGCACCTACTTCCTGCCGCGCCTGCTGGGCAGCGCGCGCGCCACGGCGCTGGCGATGCTGGGCGACAAACTCAGCGCCGAGCAGGCGGCGGCCTGGGGCCTGATCTGGCAATGCGTGGACGACGAGCAACTGGCGGCAGAGACCGACAAGCTGGCCCGCCATTTCGCGCAGGCGCCCACGCTCGGCCTGGCGCGTACCAAGCAGGCGCTGCAGGCCAGCGGCCTGAACACGCTGGAGGCGCAGCTCGACCTGGAGCGCGACCACATGCGCGAGCTCGGCCACAGCGCCGACTACCGCGAAGGCGTGGCCGCCTTCATGGCACGGCGTGCGCCGCAGTTCGTGGGGGCCTGACGCGATGGGCCACGCCATTCCCCGCAGCGCGTCGGTGGCCGTGATCGGCGCTGGCGCCATGGGCGCCGGCATTGCGCAGATCGCCGCCGTTGCCGGGCATCCGGTGCAACTGCTCGACCTCAAGCCCGGCGCCGCCGCCACCGCCATCGCCGGCATCCGCGCCACGTTGGCCAAGCTGGCCGCGAAGGGCAAGATCAGCGCGGCCGACGCCGACACCGCCGGTGCCCGGCTGCAGGTGGCCGAGACCACGGCGGCGCTGGCCGGCGCAGCGCTGGTGGTCGAGGCCGTGGTCGAGCGGCTGGACGTCAAGCGCGCGCTGTTCGCCGAGCTCGAAGCCATCGTAGCGCCGGATTGCATCCTCGCCAGCAACACCTCGTCCATCTCCGTCACCGCCATCGCCGCGGGGCTGCAGCGCCCGCAGCGCGTGCTGGGCATGCACTTCTTCAACCCGGCGCCGTTGATGGCGCTGGTGGAGGTGGTCAGCGGCTTGGCCACCGATCCGGCGCTGGCGCAGGCCGTGTTCGACCTGGCCGCGGCCTGGGGCAAGAGCCCCGTGCACACGAAGTCGACCCCTGGCTTCATCGTCAACCGCGTCGCCCGGCCGTACTACGCGGAAGCCCTGAACCTGCTGGCCGAGCAGGCCGCCGACGCAGCGACGCTGGATGCCGTGATGCGTGACGCGGGCGGTTTCCGCATGGGCCCGTTCGAGCTGATGGACCTGATCGGCCACGACGTCAACCTGGCCGTCACGCGCTCGGTCTTCCAGGCCTATCACCACGACCCGCGCTTTGCGCCATCGCTGATCCAGCAGGAGCTGGTCGACGCGGGCTACCTGGGCCGCAAGACGGGCCGCGGCTTCTTCAGCCACGGCGACACCGCAGCACGCCCGCAGCCGCACGACGAACCCGCCGCAGCGCTGGCCAACGGCGTGACGCTGTGGCCTGGACTGACGAACGAACTCACGAATACGCTCACGTCGGCGCTGGCAGCGCGGCTGCGCGCCGCTGGCGTGCCGTTCACGCTGCAGGACCGCGCCCACGCGGATGGCCGCGTGCTGCGCGTCGGGGACGCCGTCGTGTACCTGACCGATGGCCGCAGCGCCACCCAGCGCGCCCGTGACAACGGCGTCGAGGCCACCGTGCTCCTCGACCTGGCGCTCGACTACGCGACCGCACCGCGTGTGGCGCTGTGCGCCGCCGACGGCTGCCTGCCTGCCGCCTGCACGGCCGCGGTGGCGGTGTTCCAGGCCGCGGGTTTTGCGGTGTCCAGGCTCGACGACGTGCCCGGTATGGCCGTGATGCGCACCGTCGCCATGCTGGCCAACGAAGCCGCCGACGCCGTGTACCAGGGCGTGTGTGACGCCGCGGCCGCCGACGTCGCCATGCAGAAGGGCGTGAACTACCCGCGCGGCCCGCTGGCCTGGGGCCAGAGCGTCGGCCTGCGCCATGTGCTGACGGTGCTGGACCACCTGGCCGCCGCCTACGGCGCCTACCGCTACCGCGCCTCGGCGCTGCTGCGCCGCAAGGTGGCCAGCGGCCAGAGTTTTCACGCTGGCTGAAGCGCCCCCGCGCGCAGGCCCCCAGACCCCAACAAACCCCCGCGAGACCACCATGCCCCGACTGCACCCGACCCCCGCCGAACTCGACCCCATCGAGCGCGCCAGCCGCGACGAGATCGAGGCGCTGCAGCTGCAGCGCCTGCAGGCCACGCTCAAGCGCGCGTATGACAACGTGCCGCACTACCGCGCCGCGTTCGACGCCCAGGGCGTGCGGCCCGAGGACTGCAAGAGCCTCGCGGACCTGGCCAAGTTCCCGTTCACCGGTAAGAAGGACCTGCGCGACAACTATCCCTTCGGCCTCTTTGCGGTGCCGCGCGAGCAGGTGGTGCGCATCCACGCGTCCAGCGGCACCACCGGCAAGCCCACCGTGGTGGGTTACACCAAGAACGACATCGACAACTGGGCCGACCTGGGCGCGCGCTCGATCCGCGCCGCCGGTGGCCGCCCCGGCGACATCTGCCACATCGCCTACGGCTACGGCCTGTTCACGGGCGGGCTTGGCGCGCACTACGGCGCCGAGCGCCTGGGCTGCACGGTGGTGCCGATGTCCGGCGGCCAGACCGAGAAGCAGGTGCAGCTGATCCAGGACTTCAAGCCCGACATCATCATGGTCACGCCGTCCTACATGCTCAACATCATCGAAGAGATGCTGCGCCAGGGCATCGACGCGGCCGAGTGCTCGCTGAAGATCGGCATCTTCGGTGCCGAGCCCTGGACCGACGCGATGCGCGCCGAGATCGAGGCACGCGCCGGCCTGGATGCGGTGGACATCTACGGCCTGAGCGAAGTCATGGGCCCGGGCGTGGCCAGCGAGTGCATCGAGAGCAAGGACGGCCCGGTGATCTGGGAAGACCACTTCCTGGCCGAGATCATCGACCCCGAGACCGGCGCCGTGCTGCCCGACGGCGAAGAAGGTGAACTCGTCTTCACCTCGCTGACCAAGGAAGCGCTGCCCGTCATCCGCTACCGCACGCGCGACCTCACGCGCCTGCTGCCGCCCACGTCGCGCTCGATGCGCCGCATCGGCAAGATCACCGGCCGCTCCGACGACATGCTGATCATCCGCGGCGTCAACGTGTTCCCGACGCAGATCGAGGAGCTGATCCTGAAGCAGCCCAAGCTGGCCCCGATCTACCAGCTGGTGGTCACGCGCGACGGGCACCTGGACAAGCTCGACGTCATCGTCGAAGCGCGGGCCGACGTGTCGGCACACCTGTCGTCCAGCGAATCCGAGACCGTGGCGCGCGAGCTCTCGCACCACATCAAGGCCTTCGTCGGCGTCAGCACCAAGGTGCGGGTGCTGGCGGCGGGCAGTGTGGAGCGCAGCAGCACCGGCAAGGCCAAGCGGGTGATCGACAAGCGGCCCAAGCTCACCCACGAGCAACCCGTGGGCGCGATCTGAGGGCCGGGTCATGACACAAGCCCTCATCTGCGACGCCATCCGCACTCCCATCGGCCGCTACGGCGGCGCGCTCGCCAGCGTGCGGGCCGACGACCTGGGCGCCGTGCCGCTGAAGGCGTTGATGCAGCGCAACCCACAGGTCGACTGGAAGGCCGTCGACGACATCCTCTACGGCTGCGCCAACCAGGCCGGCGAGGACAACCGCAACGTCGCGCGCATGTCGGGCCTGCTGGCCGGGCTGCCGCTGGAGGTGCCGGGCACCACGCTCAACCGCCTGTGCGGCTCCGGCATGGACGCCGTGGGCCTGGCGGCGCGCTCCATCCGCAGCGGCGACACATCGCTGATGATCGCCGGCGGCGTGGAGAGCATGTCGCGCGCCCCCTTTGTGATGGGCAAGGCCGAAACCGCGTTCTCGCGCAGCGCGGCCGTCTTCGACACCACCATTGGCTGGCGCTTCATCAACCCTGCGATGAAGAAGCTCTACGACACGCACTCGATGCCGCAGACGGCCGACAACGTGGCCGAGGACTTCAACATCGCGCGTGCCGACCAGGACGCCTTTGCGCTGCGCTCGCAGCAGCGCTGGGCCGCCGCGCACGCCGCCGGCCGCTTTGCCGATGAGCTGGTGCCGGTGAGCATCGCGCAGAAGAAGGGCGACGCCCTGGTGGTGAGCACCGACGAGCACCCGCGCCCGGAGACCACGCTGGCCATGCTGGCCAGGCTGAAGGGCGTCAACGGCCCCGAGCTGAGCGTGACCGCGGGCAATGCCTCGGGTGTCAACGACGGCGCGTGCGCGCTGCTGCTGGCTTCGGAACAGGCCGCCGCGCAACACGGCTTGAAGCCGCTGGCGCGCGTGGTTGGCATGGCCACGGCCGGCGTGGCGCCGCGCATCATGGGCTTCGGGCCGGCGCCTGCGGTGCGCAAGGTGCTGGCGCAGACCGGGCTGACGCTCGCGCAGATGGACGTCATCGAGCTCAACGAAGCCTTCGCTGCGCAGGCGCTGGCCGTGCTGCGCGACCTGCAACTGCCCGACGACGCCGAACACGTCAACCCCAACGGCGGCGCCATCGCGCTGGGCCACCCGCTCGGCATGAGCGGTGCGCGCCTGGTGACGACCGCTGCCTACGAGCTGCGCCGCCGCGGCGGCCGCTATGCGCTCTGCACGATGTGCATCGGCGTCGGCCAGGGCATCGCGCTGGTGATCGAGCGGCTCTGAAGCCCAGCCCCCATTCATTCCATCCCGAGGAGACAAGACCATGCAAAGACGCAAGCTGTTCACCCTGACCGCCATGGCGATGACGATGGCGATCACCATCGCCTCGCCCGGCGCCCGCGCGCAGACCGCCGACATCAAGATCGGCTCGGTGCTGTCGGTCACCGGCCCGGCTTCCTTTCTGGGCGACCCCGAGCTGAAGACGCTGCAGCTGTACGTGGAACGCATCAACGCCGCAGGCGGCGTGCTCGGCCGCAAGCTGGTGCTGGTGCACTACGACGATGGCGGCGACGCCAACAAGGCCAACGGCTTCGGCAAGCGGCTGATCGAGTCGGACAACGTCGACCTGATCATCGGCGGCACCACCACGGGTGCCACGATGGCGATGGCGCCGCTGGTCGAGAAGGCCGGCGTGCCCTTCATCTCGTTGGCCGGCGGTGTGGTCGTCGTGGAGCCGGTGAAGAAGTGGATCTTCAAGACGCCGCACACCGACCGCATGGCGGCCGAGAAGATCTTCACCGACATGAACAAGCGCGGCCTGAAGAAGGTGGCGCTGCTGTCCGAGACCAGCGGCTTCGGCCAGTCGGGCCGCAAGGAGACGCTGGCCGTGGCGGGCAAGCACGGCATCGAACTGGTGGCCGACGAGACCTACGGCCCCAAGGATGCCGACACCACGGCGCAGCTGACCAAGATCAAGGGTGTGCCCGGCGTGCAGGCCGTGCTGGTGTTCGGCCTGGGGCAGGGCCCGGCAGTGGTGACGAAGAACTATGCGCAGCTCGGCATCAAGCTGCCCATGTACCAGTCGCACGGCGTCGCGTCCGAGGAATACATCAAGCTCTCGGGCAAGGCCGCCGAAGGGGTGCGCCTGCCCGCCGCGGCGCTGCTGGTGGCCGATGTGCTGCCTGCCAGCGACCCGCAGAAGGCCGTGGCCCTGGGCTACCGCACGGCCTACACCGCCAGGTACAAGGAAGACATCTCGGCCTTCGGCGGCCATGCGTTCGACGGCCTGATGATCGCGGTGGAAGCCATCAAGCGCGCCGGCTCCACCGACAAGGCCAAGGTGCGCGACGCGATCGAGGCCACCAAGGGCTACGTGGGTACCGGCGGCGTGGTCAACATGAGCGCCACCGACCACCTGGGCCTGGACCTGTCGGCCTTCCGCATGCTGGAGATCAAGAACGGCGATTGGACGCTGGCGCAATAGCCAGTCCCCCGCGGTGCGGCGCACCTGGCGCGCCGCACGATCCCGTTCCAGCCCACGGAGGAGACACCCCCATGACGGCGCAGTTCCTGCAGTTCTTCTTTTCTGGCCTGACGATCGGCGCCACCTATGCGCTGGCCGCGCTGGGCTTCTCGATCATCTACAACGCCAGCGGCGTGATCAACTTCGCGCAGGGTGAGTTCATCATGCTCGGCGGCATGGCCGCGGCGCTGATGACCTCGCAGGGCATGCCGCTGCCGCTGGCCATCGCCATTGCGGTGGCGGCTGCGGCGCTGGGCGGCCTGCTGGTGGAGAAGCTGGCCATCGAGCCGGCCAAGAACGCCGAGGTGGTGACGCTGATCATCATCACCATCGGTGCGTCGCTGTTCATCCGCGGGCTGGTGCAGGTGAGTCTGGGCAAGGGCACGCACGCGCTGCCGGCGTTTTCGGGCGACCAGCCGATTGCGGTGCTGGGCGCGACGCTGCTGCCGCAGAGCCTGTGGGTGCTGGGCGTGACGCTGGTCATCGTGGCGGTGCTGGCCTGGTTCTTCACGCGCACGCTGCAAGGCAAGGCGATGCTGGCCACCTCGCACAACAAGCTGGCTGCGCAGCTGGTGGGCATCAACACCAAGGCGATCCTGCTGGCCAGCTTTGGCTTGTCGGCGGCGCTGGGCGCGTTGGGCGGCATCCTGATCGCGCCCATCACCAACACCTCGTACGACGTGGGCATCATGCTCGGGCTGAAGGGCTTCGTCGCGGCCACGCTGGGCGGGCTGGGCAGCGGCGCGGGCGCCATCGTCGGCGGGCTGCTGCTCGGGCTGGTGGAGGCGATGACGGCGGGCTACATCTCGTCGTCGTACAAGGACGCGGTGCCCTTCGTGCTGATCCTGGTGGTGCTGTTCTTCATGCCGCGCGGCCTGTTCGGCGCCAAGGTGACGGACCGCGTATGAAGACAAAGTCCAAGGGCCTGCTCGTGCTGGCCGCGCTGCTGCTGGCGCTGCCGCTGCTGCTGACCAACCCCTATTACTACGACGTCGCGATCCGCATCGCGATGAACGCGGTCGTCGTCATCGGCCTGAACCTGCTGATCGGCTACACCGGGCAGATCAGCCTGGGCCACGCCGGCTTCCTGGGCATCGGCGCCTACGCCAGCGCCATCCTCACCACGCAGTTCGGCTGGCCGTCGCTGCTGGCGCTGGTGGCCGGCTGCGTGGCTGCCGGGTTGCTGGCCTTTGCCATCGCGCGGCCGGTGCTCAAGCTCAAGGGGCACTACCTGGCCATGGCCACGCTGGGCCTGGGCATCATCATCGCCATCGTCATCACCAACGAGACGACCTACACCGGCGGCCCCGACGGCCTGAGCGTGCCGGCGCTGGCCATCGGCAGCTACGAGCTGTCGGGCGACAAGGCCTGGTACGCGGTGATGGCGCTGCTGTTGCTGGTGGTGAGCTGGCTGGCGCTGAACCTCATCGATTCGCCGGCCGGCCGTGCCTTGCAGGCCATCCATGGCTCGGAGGTGGCGGCGCAGGTGGTGGGCGTGGAGACCACGCGCGTGAAGGTGCGCATCTTCGTCGTCTCGGCTGTGGTGGCCAGCCTGGTGGGCAGCCTCAGCGCACATTACGTCGCCTTCGTGACGCCGGGGCTGGCGGGCTTCTTCCACTCGATCGAACTGGTGACGATGGTGGTGGTGGGCGGCATGGCGTCGGTGTTCGGCTCCATCGTGGGGGCGGCGATCCTGACCATGCTGCCGCAGCTGCTGTCCACCTTCGAGGGCTGGGAGACGGTGGTCTTCGGCGCCATCCTGATGGCGACGATGATCTTCCTGCCCAAGGGCATCGTGCCGACCTTGGCCGCGCGGTGGCGCCAGGGTGGCGGCAAGAGCGACGCCAAGCCCGCCGTCAAACCCGCCGCCAAGGACGTGGCAAAGGCTGTGAAAACATGAGCCAGCTGATCGTCAAGGGCCTCTCCAAGCACTTCGGCGGCGTCAAGGCCGTGCAGGACGTGAGTTTCACGATCCAGGGCGGCACCGTGCATTCGGTGATCGGTCCCAACGGCGCCGGCAAGACCACGCTCTTCAACCTCATCACCGGCATCTACACGCCCAGCAGCGGTTCGATCGATTTCGAGGGCGTGCCCGTAGGCGGCCAGGCACCGGCCGCGCTGGCCCGGTTGGGCATGAGCCGCACCTTCCAGAACCTGCAGGTGTGCATGAACATGTCGGCCATCGAGAACGTGATGGTCGGCGCGCACCTGCGGCTGTCGCAGAACCTGCTGGCCAGCCTGCTGCACCTGCCCGGCCTGCGCCGCGCCGACCGCGCCTGCCGCGAGGAGGCGGCCGAGTTGATGGCTTTCGTCGGCGTCGGCGCCTACTGCGACGCCCACGCCAGCGAGATGTCGTATGGCGCGCTAAAGCGGCTGGAGATCGCGCGCGCCCTGGCGGCCAAGCCGAAGATGATCCTGCTGGACGAGCCCGCAGCAGGCCTGAACGACACCGAGACGCACGAGATCGAGGCGCTGATCCGCCGAATAGCCGACTCGGGCGTCACGGTGGTGCTGGTGGAGCACGACATGAAGCTGGTGATGAACCTGTCCGACCACATCCTCGTGCTCGATTACGGCAAGAAGCTCGCCGAAGGCACCGCCGCCGAGGTGCGCGCCAACCCCGATGTCATCGCCGCCTACCTGGGGGCTTCGGCATGACCGCAGCCGTCACCCTGCAGGCCCTGGACATCATCAGCGCCGAGCACCGCGGCATGTGGCGGCTTGCCAGCGCACTGGACGGGCTGGGCGCGCAACTGCAGGCCGATCTCGAGGCCGAAGGCGCAGCCCCGGCCATCGTGGCGATGCTCGAGTACCTGCAGGCCTACACCGACCGCCTGCACCACCCGAAGGAAGACCAGGTCCTGTTCCGCCTGCTGCGCCAGCGCAGTGAGGAGGCCGACGCCCACATCGCGCGGCTGGAGGCCGATCACCGCCACGGGCCGGCCCACCTGGAGCGGCTGCTGATGCAGGCGCGCGCGCTGGCGTCGGGTGTCGCCATCGACCTGCCGGCCTTCTGCACGGCGCTGAAGTCCTTCGTGGCGCACCAGCAGGCGCACATCCGGCTGGAGGAAACGACGGTGATGCCGCTCGCCCGACGCATGCTGACCGCCGCCGACTGGGAGGAGGCCAACGCCGCCTTTGCGGCCAACGACGACCCGATGTTCGGCGCTGCGCCGCGCGCCGAGTTTGCCGCGCTGCACGCGCGCATCGTGCGCCTGGCGCCCGAACCCTACGGCCTGGGCGGCGCGGCCGAGCCCCTGCCCGCGGTGGCCGCAGTCCCCAAGACCGCCCCGGCGGCCAAGGTGCTGGAGGTGCGCGGTCTGACCAGCCACTACGGCCGCATCCAGGCGCTCAAGGGCATCGACATCGACGTGTTCGAAGGCCAACTCGTGGCGCTGGTGGGGGCCAACGGCGCCGGCAAGACCACGCTGCTGCGCACGCTCTCGGGCGTGCAGCCGGCCAGCGGCGGCGACATCGTCTATCGCGGTGCCAGCATCGTGCGCCAGCGGCCCGACGCGCGTGTGCGTGCCGGCATCTGCCAGGTGCCCGAGGGCCGGCAGGTCTTCGGCCCGCTGAGCATCGAGGACAACCTGCTGCTCGGCGCCTACACGCGCCCCAAAGGCGAACGGGCCGAAGACCTGGACAAGGCCTACGCGCTGTTTCCCATCCTGGCCGAGAAGCGCAAGCTGCCGGCGGGCACGCTGTCGGGCGGCCAGCAACAGATGCTGGCGATGGCGCGCGCGCTGATGGCGCGCCCGCGTCTGCTGCTGCTGGACGAGCCCAGCATGGGCCTGGCGCCCTTGCTCATCGAAGAGATCTTCCGCGTGGTGAAGACGCTGCGCGCGCAGGGCATGACCATCCTGCTGGTGGAGCAGAACGCCCACGCCGCGCTGTCGATTGCCGACGTGGGCTACGTGCTGGAAACCGGCGGCATCGGCCTGTCGGGCCCCGGTCAGGAACTGCTGCGCAACGAGCAGGTCAAGAAGGCTTACCTGGGCATGTGACCTGGGCCTGCGGCCCCCCGGCCGCGCCTGCGGGCGCGGCGCTTCAATCAATGTTGTCGAACCTGGAGCTTCCGCTCATGAACGCTGCCCCCACCCTGCAAAGCCTGATCGCCGGCCGCTGGCTTGGCGACCGTGCCGCCGTCGCCATGCACAGCGCGATCAACGGCGCCCCTGTCGCGCACACCCACGCCGAAGCCATCGACTTCGGCGAGGCGGTGGACTTCGCTCGCCGCGTCGGCGGGCCTGCTCTGCGCGCCATGGACTTTCAGGAGCGTGCAGCGCGGCTGAAGGCGCTGGGCGCCTACCTGCTGCAGCACAAGGAGAAGCTGTACGCCATCTCGCACCACACCGGCGCCACGCGCGCCGACAGCTGGGTCGACATCGAGGGCGGCTCCGGCACGCTCTACGCCTACGCCAGCGTCGGTGCCAACGAGCTGCCCTCGGGCAACGTGGTGCACGAAGGCCCGGCCCTGCCGCTGGGCAAGCAGGGCGGCTTTGCCGGCACGCACATCCTGGTGCCGCGCGGCGGTGTGGCGGTGCACATCAACGCCTTCAACTTTCCGGTGTGGGGCCTGCTGGAGAAGTTTGCGCCCAGCTTCCTGGCCGGCATGCCGTGCATCGGCAAGCCCGCCACGGCCACGAGCTACCTCACCGAGGCCGCGGTGCGGCTAATGCACGAGTCGGGCCTGCTGCCCGCGGGCAGCCTGCAACTGGTGATCGGCGGCACCGGCGACCTGCTGGACCGGCTGGCCGGCCAGGACGTCGTCACCTTCACCGGCTCGGCCGATACCGCCGCCAAACTGCGCGTGCACCCGAACCTGGTGCGCCACTCGGTGCCGTTCAACGCCGAGGCCGATTCGCTGAACTGCGCCATCCTGGGCCCCGGCGTCACGCCCGACAACCCCGAGTTCGATCTCTTCGTCAAGGAAGTGGCGCGCGAGATGACGGCCAAGGCCGGCCAGAAGTGCACCGCCATCCGCCGTGCGATCGTGCCGCGCCAGCAGCTCGCCGCGGTGGCCGAGGCGCTGCGCGCACGGCTGGCCAAGGTGGTGGTGGGCGACCCGTCGGTGGAAGGCGTGCGCATGGGGCCGCTGGCGTCGCGCGCGCAGCAGGCCGACGTGGCCGAGCGCCTGGCGCTGCTGTCGCAGGAGGCCGACGTGGTGTTCGGCGCCGGCGACGGTTTTGCGCCGCGCGGGGACGGGGTCGCCGAAGGCGCCTTCTTTGCACCCACGCTGCTGATGGGCCGCGCAGGCAGCGACGGCAGCGCGGTGCACGACGTCGAGGCCTTCGGCCCGGTGAGCACGCTGATCGGCTATGACGACCTCGACCACGCGGTGACGCTGGCCGCACGTGGCAAGGGCAGCCTGGTGGCTTCGCTGGTCACGCACGACCCCAAAGTGGCGGCGCACGTCGTGCCGGCGCTGGCCGCCTGGCACGGCCGCGTGCACATCCTCGACCGCACCTCGGCGGTGGAGTCCACCGGCCACGGCTCGCCGCTGCCGCAGCTCAAGCACGGCGGCCCCGGCCGCGCCGGCGGCGGTGAAGAGCTGGGCGGCGTGCGCGCCGTGAAGCACTTCCTGCAGCGCACGGCGGTGCAGGGCTCGCCCACGATGCTGGCCGCGGTGACCGGCGAATACGTGCGCGGTGCCGCGGTGCAGGAAGGCGACGTGCACCCTTTCCGCAAGTGGTTCGACGATCTCGCCATCGGCGATTCGCTGCTGACGCACCGCCGCACCGTGAGCGAGGCCGACATCGTCAACTTCGGCGGCGTCTCGGGCGACTATTTCTACATGCACTTCGACGAGATCGCCGCCAAGACAAGCCCGTTCGGCAAGCGCATCGCGCACGGCTACTTCGTGCTGTCGGCGGCGGCGGGCTTGTTCGTCTCGCCGGCGCAGGGGCCGGTGCTGGCCAACTACGGGCTGGACACGCTGCGCTTCGTCAAGCCGGTGGGCATCGGCGACACCATCCAGGCACGCCTGACCTGCAAACGCAAGATCGACAAGCCCGCGCGCAAGGACCAGCCGGCGCAGGGCGTGGTGGCCTGGGACGTGCAGGTCACCAACCAGGACGGCGAGCTGGTGGCCAGCTACGACATCCTGACGCTGGTGCTCAAGCGACCGGCGGCCTGAGCGGAGCCCGCCATGCCCTGCTACGCCATCGACGGCTTCGTGCCCGTTGTCGACCCCACGGCCCATGTGCACCCCACGGCGGTGCTGATCGGCGACGTGATCGTCGGCCCCGGTTGCTACGTGGGCCCCTGCGCCAGCCTGCGCGGCGACTTCGGCCGCATCGAGCTGCACCGCGGCGCCAACGTGCAGGACCACTGCACCGCGCACGCCTTCCCCAACCAGGCCGTCATCGTCGAGGAGAACGGCCACGTCGGCCACGGCGCCATCTTGCATGGCTGCACCGTGCGCCGCGATGCGCTGGTGGGCATGAACGCGGTGGTGATGGACGGCGCCGAGGTGGGCCCCGAGGCCATGGTGGCCGCCTGCGCCTTTGTGCCGGCGGGCACGCGGCTGCCGGCGCGGGCGCTGGCCGTGGGCACGCCGGCCAGGGTGCTGCGCACGCTCAGCGACGACGAGGTGCAGCGCAAGCGCGAAGGCACCGAGGTCTACCACGCGCTGACGCAGCGCTGCCTGGCCACGCTGCAAGAGACCGCGCCGCTGGCCGCGCTGCCGGCTGGCCGTGGCCACCTGCAACTGCCCGAGCTGCGCTCGCTGACGGGCCGCGCCGAACGCCGGGAGTGATCGCGATGCGCCTGCTGTTCATTGGCAACGACGCCGGCTGGATGCAGCCAGCGGCGGAGACATTGCGCCTGCGCGGCGCCCCTGTGGCGGAGGTGTCGTCGCTGGCCGACGCCGAAGCGGCGCTAGCCGTGGACGCGTGCCACGCCGTGGTGCTGGACCTGCTGGCCGTGGACGGCAGCGTGCCGGTCGCGCTGGCGGGCCTGCGCCGCCGCAGCCCCGACGTGCCCATCGTGGTGCTGGCGGCGTGCGCCACGGTGGAGGCGCGCGTGCGCGCTATCAAGGCCGGGGCGGACGACTGCCTCTCCCGGCCGCTGTCCATCGACGAGTTGCTCGTGAGGCTCGAGGTCTGGAACCGGCGACGCTTTGGCGGCGGCCAGCCGGTGATAGAGCGCGGCCGTCTGCGCTTCGACGTGACGCACCGGGCGGCTATGGTCGATGGCCAGCGGCTGCCGCTGTCGCGCCTGCAGACCGACCTGCTGGAGTCCCTGCTGCTGCGCGCCGGCAGGCCGCTGAGCAAGGACCAGCTGCTGGACGAACTGGCCGACCGCACCCGCGCGCCGCGCATCAACACGCTGGAGGTGCAGATCTCGCGCCTGCGCAAGCTGCTGGTGCCTGCGCAGGTGGGCATCTCGGCCGTGCGCGGCGTGGGCTACTGCCTGCAACCGGTGCACGCCGACGCGCATTGACGCGGGGGCTCACGCCGGCCGCCTTCCCTCTCACTTCCTTTCCTTTCTTTCATGCCAATCGCCGTGTCAGTTGCCTGGCGCGGCCCCTTCTATCGGAGTCCTGTGATGTTCCATTCCAAGCTGCTGAAGCGACTGGCCGTGTGGGCCGGTCTTGTGCTGGTGGCCGGTGCCACGTCTGCCCAGTCGGTCAAGCCCGTCAACCTGATGGTGCCGTACCCGGCAGGCGGGCCGTCGGACGTCGTCGCGCGCATCTTCAACACGCCGCTGGGCAAGGAGATGGGCCGCCAGGTGCTGGTCGAGAACCTGGGTGGGGTGGCGGGCGCTTTGGGCGCGCAAAAGGTGCTGGCCGCGCCGGCGGACGGCAACTACATCCTCCAGGGCTCGCCCAACGAGGTGATCCTGTCGCCGCTGGCCAATGCGGCGGTCAAGCTCAAGGCCGAGGACTTCCGCCTGGTGCACCCGGTGGCCGATGGGGTGATGGTCTTCGTTACGCGCAAGGACTTGGGCGTGAACACCGTGGACGAGCTGGTCGCGCTGGCGCGCAAGAACGCCAGCCGACCGCTGACGTATGGCAGCGTGGGCATTGGCTCTCTGTACCACCTGATCGTGGAGAGCGCGCAGGCGCAGACCGGCATTCAGCTCGCGCACGTGCCCTACAAGGGCAACGCGCCGCTGCTGCAGGACCTGGCGGGCGGCCAGGTCGACTTCGCGGTGCTGGTGTACAGCGCGGGCCTGGGCGCTCTGGTCGACCAGGGCCGTCTCAAGGTCATCGGGCAGCTCGGCGCGCAGCGCTCAGAGCTGCTCAAAAACGTGCCGGCGATGAGCGAGACGCAGTCGCTCAAGCACATGAACTTCCGGGTCTGGATCGGCTTCCTGGTGCCCAGCAGCACGCCGGCCGACGCGGTGCAGAAGCTGCACGCCGCCGTGGGCAAGACGCTGCAGGACCCGGCAGTGCGCCAGCAGCTGGCCGCGCAGACGCTGCTGGCGTCGCCGCCGATGACGCTAGCGGAGTCGGCCAGCTTCTATGAGGCCGAGACGGCGCGCTACCGCGGCATCGCACGGCAGATCAACCTGAAGCCGCAGTGAGGTCGTTGGGGGTGCACCAGGCAGCCTCCACTTCAGCGCGCCGGCCGACGAGATCAGCGGAACGCATCGACACCCTGGCTATGTCTGCTTCATCCCCTTGGGCAGGTACTGGGTTTCGCGACAGGCGCTGGGCCGATGACTGCTGCGTGGCAGACAGCGGGCGCTAGAAGAGCAGCGACGACCGACCGCCGCTGCAGAGCGGCCGGACGGGAAGCGCCAGTTTCCAACTGCGTCGTGTTGTCGATCCCGGCGCTGTCTGAGCGTTGGACTGACGAAGGTATCCTGCACGCGCCAGGTTTCAGACTCAGCCAGCCAACAGAGCGGACCATGAACAAGACCGTCTTCATCAGCCTCCCGGTCGTCGACCTCAGCGCCTCAACTGCCTTCTACAAGGCCCTGGGCTTCAGCCAGAACCCGCTATTCAGCGGTGAGGACGGCTCCGCCATGGTCTGGAGCGAGGCGATCCACGTCATGCTGGTCACGCACGCCAAGTGGCGGACCTTCACGCAGCGACCGTTCCCGCCGGCCGGCTCGTGTGGAGTGATGCTTTCCCTGGCCTTGGAGAGCCGCGCCGCCGTCGACGCGATGAACGAGGCCGCTGCGGCCCATGGTGGGCGGGCCGATGTGAACCCAATGGAGGACCACGGCTTCATGTACACCCGCGACCTGGCCGATCCCGACGGTCACATGTGGGCGGCGCTCTGGATGGACCCGGCGGCGATGCCCGCGGTCCCAAGCTGAAAACGCCTTCAGCTGAAGACTGGACCCGGACATTCGCGATTGCGGTCCGAGCGTCAGCTGCCGGCTGGACCTGTTGCTCGATGGATCCAAGCATGAGTGGCTGCAGCACTCGCACAGCGAATGTTGGGCATCGCCAGCCTAGGCGCTTCAAGCCCCGGTGATCGCCTCCATCCCTGACGAACTCAATGCATCTCATCAGTCTTGCCAGCGCAGCCGCCGTGAACCACCAGTACCAATACGTCGAAGGCCAGTTCCGGCCACACTTTCCCGCCTTGTTGGCCGGCTATCAAGCGCGCAGCGACGCGGTGGCGGCTTCACCATGGGCCCGGCTGAACCTGTCTTACGGCCCCCACGATCGCCAGCGCTTCGATCACTTTCCGGCCAATGGGCATGCCCAGGGCGCGCTGCTGTTCTTCCACGCGGGGTACTGGCAGTCACGCGACAAGTCGAACTTCCGCTTCCTGGCCGAGCGGTTCCAGGCGGCGGGCTTTCACCTCTTCGCGTTCAACTACCCGCTGTGCCCCGAGGTCAGCCTGGCCGAGCTCGAGCAAGCCGTGATGCCCAGCGTCGCTGCCGTGCAGCGCGAGCTGGCTGCAGCCGGCGCGTTGCCGCTGCCGCTGGCCTTGCTGGGGCATTCGGCGGGTGCGCACCTGGCCGCGCTGATCGCCCTGGCCGGCAGCGATGGGCCTGGCACGTCGGTGCCGGCCGTGGACGGCGTCCTTGGCATCAGTGGCGTCTATGACCCCGAGCCGCTGCTGACCACGACCCTGAACGCCAGGCTGCAGCTGGACAGCACGGCCGCGCGTCGGGCCGATGCAAGCCGGCGGGTGACGGCGGGTGCGCCGCCGGGTTGGTGGATCGTCGGTGCCGACGAGACCGAGAGCTTCAGCCTGCAGAACGAGGGCATGCACACCGCGTGGTCGCAGGCGGGCAACCGCAGCCACTGCAGCAGCGTGGCGGGTGCCGATCACTTCACGGTGCTGGAAGCCGTGGCGCCCGCGCCGGCAGGCCAGGCCGGACCCTTCGAGGCCTGGTGGGGCGAAGTGGCGGCCTGCCACCGCGCGCGCCGCGGCGCCCCGGATCAGCGCGCCGGCACGGCGGACTGAGCCGCCTGGATGTCGCGCGCCTCCTGCTCGAAGGCGTCGCGCAGGCGTTGGGTGGGCAGCGTCAGCGGGCCCTCGGCGCGCGTGGTGAGGTGAATCACGGTGGGCGGCAGCGGGTCTGCGATGTCCAGCGCCACCAGGCCGATCTGCGGCCCGTGCCGGTCGAAGAAGTGCCGTGGCACGACGGCCAGCGCGCCCAGCGTGGGCAGCATCGCCAGCAGGATGGAAAACGAATCGCACTCCAGCGTCACCAGCGGCGGCGCCAGGCCCTGCTGCTCAAACCCCAGGTGCGTGGGATCGCCCGGCCCGAGCCGCGGGCCGGTGAGCACCCAACCCGCGCCGTCCAGATCGCGCAGACGGCGGGCCCGTCGCTGCGGGTGGTTGCGGGGCGCCACGATCACGCTGGCGCTGTGCAGCAGCGAGATCGCGCGCAGGTCGTGCCCAGCGCCCACGGCAGGCAGCGGGCCCAAGGCCATGTCCAGCTCGCCCGATCGCAGGCGCTCTTGTGCCTTCGGGTAGAGCGCGTCGGTCAGCCGCACCGTCACGCCCGGCCAGCGCGCCTGAAACCGCGAGATGGCGCCGGGCGCCAGCAGCAGTGCCGCGGCCGGCGACACGCCCACCGTCACCGTGGTGCGCTCGTTGCGAGAGAACCAGGCCACCTCCTCGCGGGCGCGCTCGATCTCGCGCACCACGTTGGCGGCCCGCGCCGCCAGCAGTTCGCCCGCCGGCGCCAGGCGCACGCCCTTGGGCGAGCGGACCACCAGCGCGGTGCCCAGTTCTTCTTCCAACTGCTTGAGCGACTTGGTCAAGGCAGGCTGCGTGACGTTCAGCGCCTGCGCCGACGCGCTGAGGCTGCCGGTGCGCGCCAGGGTCAGCAGGAGGTGCAGGTGCTGCAGTCGCATGGTGGTGTCGTTCCCGATAACCGTTGGTAATGACCGTGCCCACCGGCAATTGGTCGCGCCACAAGGGCTTGGATAGCATGCCTTGGCACTGCTGCAGCGCCGTCTTGGGAAGGCGGGCATGCATTGTCCAACCTCTTGAACAAGGCGCTGAGATGATCACACGCAGGACACTCGTGCAAGGCCTGGCCACCGCCTCGCTCTTGTCGGCAGCAGGCACCGCGGCGGCGCAGACCTTTCCCGACAAGGCGGTCAAGATCATCGTGCCGCTGCCGCCCGGCAGCCCGCCCGATGTACTGGCCCGCGTGGTGAGCGAGGGCCTGAGCAAGCTGTGGAAGCAGCCGGTGATCGTGGAGAACCGGCCGGGCGGCACCGGCAGCGTGGGCATGCAGGCGCTGGTGCGGTCACCCGCTGACGGCCACACCGCGGGCGTCCTGTTCCTGACGCACACGGTGATCCCCGAGCTGATGGGCCCGCTGCCCTACAACACCCTCACCGACATCGAACCCATCACCAATGCGGTCTGGCTCTACAACGTGCTGACCGTGCCCGCGGCGTCACCGATCCGCTCGCTGCAGGACCTGGTGGATCGGGCCAAGGCGCAGCCTGGCGCCTTGACCTACGGCTCCGGCGGCAACGGATCGCCCGCGCATCTGGTGGCCGAGTCGTTCAACCTGGCGACGCAGACCAAGATGCTGCACGTGCCCTTCCGCGGCCCGGCAGAGGCCGTGACGGCGCTGATCGGCGAGCAACTGTCGGTGATGTTCGCGACGGTCTCCACCGCAGCCCCGCTGATCAAGGCCGAACGGCTGCGCGCGCTGGCCGTGACCAGCCCCGAGCGGCTGAGCGCGATGCCGTCGGTGCCCACCCTCAAGGAGGCGGGCTTGCAGGGCCTGGAGCTGAAGGAATGGGAAGGCTTCGTGGCGCCGGCCGGCACGCCCAAGGCCATCATCGCGAAGTGGAACCAGGATGTGTCGCAGGTTCTGGCGCAGCCCGAGGTGCGCGCCCGCCTGGCCGAACTGGGCATGGCGGTGGCCGAGCGCAACCGCCCTGAGGACTTCGGCAGCCTCATCCGCAAGGAGCTCGAGCACTGGGGTGGCTTTGTCCGCTCGCGGGGCTTAAAGCCCACCTGATCGAGGCGGGTGGAGGCAGGTCGGCTGAGCCTCCGCAGCCGCCGGCGTACCCGCGCGCCCAAGTGGCCGCCGTGGCCGCAACGCACTATGGAGATCGGCTGGCCACGAAGCCGCCACTTGGCCGGCCAGCAATGCGATCGGCCGCAAAGTCGGCACGCCGGTGACCGGTCTCGAAGCACAGCGGCCTTAGGATGGCGGCCGATCGAACACGGCCCCTTCACCGAGCTGAGACCCGCAGCTTCGCGGTGCCGTTCCACGCCCGATGCAGGCCCGCTGCTTAGGTCGAATCCAGGATCAGGCAGAAGGCACACGACGCATGGCAAACACCCTTCCGTGGGCACTCTCTCACACCCAGATTGCTGTCGAGGCGGTTGCCACCATCGCGTTTGCGCTGTCGGGCCTGATCGAAGGCGCGCGCAAGCGCCTGGACGCCGTCGGGATCTGCGTCGTGGCCGGGTTGGCCGCCTTCGGGGGCGGCACCGTGCGCGACATCCTGCTGGATCGGCGCCCTCTGTTCTGGGTGCAGCACCCGGGCTGGGTCTGGATCCTGCTCTCGCTTTGTGTCGGCGCCATGCTCTTCATGCGTGCCAGGCATCTGGACCCGACCGAGCGGGCCATGCAGTGGCCCGACGCGCTGGGCCTGGGCCTGTTCACCGCCGTGGGCACGCAGATCGCGATCGACGCCTCGATGCCGGCCGTCATCGCGGTGATTTTGGGCATGATCACCGCCGTATTCGGTGGCGTGCTGCGCGACATCGTCTGCAACGAGATCCCCAAGGCCTTCAGCGACCATCGGCCCTATGCCATCTGCTCCTTTGCGGGCGGCTGGGTCATGGTAACGGCGCACGCGGGCGGCCTGCCGCAATGGGGTGCCCTGATGGCGGCGGCCAGCACCGCGACCGCCTTGCGCATGGCGGCCGTGCTGCTCGACTGGCGCCTGCCCGCCTGGCAGGCCGGCGTTGCGCCTAAGGACCGCTCCGAGGACCCGCCCCGACGGTGAAGTGACGGCCGGTGGCGGGCGGCTCACACCCGTTCAGGCGGCCGAAGAGATGGGCGGCTCGAAGATCACGCCGAACTCGGGCGCCATCGCTGTGGCGCGCCGCGGATTGGCCACGTTGTGGATTCGCCGGTACAGCGCCGGCAGTTCGCCAGCCGGCTCGGCCCAGAAGAGCGCGTGCACCACCTTGCCGCTGTTGTTGTAGAAGCCGTGCGGCCGCCCCTTGGGCAGATGGCCGATCTCGCCGGCCGCCACGCGGCTGCGCACGCCGTCGATCACGACCTCGATGTCGCCGTCGAAGGGGCAGAGGTACTCGTCCTGGTCCGGGTGTGTGTGCGGCGGCACGAAGCTTTCCTCCGGGAACGTGGCGTGCCAGACGAACTGCTGATCGCTGTAGAGCTTGGGCGTGTAGACCTGGCCCATGATGTTCCAGGTGACGCCATCCAGGCCGGTGGGGGAATGGTCGCAGTCGGGCAGGGTGGGGCGGTTCATGGGCGGGCTTTCAGTCGGCTGCATGGGTGGCGGCAGGCGCAGCATCAGCAGCCGCAACAGCCGGCTCGGCGCGGTGCTCGGTGGTCAGGCGATCCAGCGTGAGCTTGACCAGCGGGTTGTGGCTCGCGTAACGGGGCTTGAACAGCTTGCGCTGCGCGATCAGGTCGTCCTCGTCGGCGTAGCCGATGAGGATGCCGCCCTCGGCGATGCGCGCCTGCACCTCCACGGCCTCGATGGCCTCGTCGGACACCGTCACGCGCTGGCGTGGGCGCCGGGCCCAGGCAAAGAGCGCCTCGTGCAAGCGTGCGCGCTGCGCCACGTGATCGGGCTCGCTGGAAGCGCCCAGGTCGGTCAACTCGTCAGGGTCGGCCTGCAGGTCGAACAGCATCGGGCGGAAGCCCTCGCACAGCACGTACTTCCAGCGGCCGTCGAAGGCCATGCGCATCCACGACTCGATGGGCGGCTGCTGCAGCTCGATGCGAGCGTCCTGAAAGGAGTAGTCGCACTCGCACACCACCATGTCGCGCCAGGTGGTGGGCGGCTCGCCAAACAGCCAGGGCCGCAGCGACCGGCCGTCCATCACGTGCGGCACCGGGTTGCCGCCGTAGACATCCAGGAAGGTGGGCGCGAGGTCCACGGCTTCCACCAGCGCCCGGCAACGCGTGCCGCGGGTGGCGTCGGCGCGGGTGTCGGGGTCATAGACGATCAGCGGCGTGCGGATCACCGGCTGGTGGAACAGCTCCTTGTCGCCCAGCCAGTGGTCGCCCAGAAAATCCCCGTGGTCGGCGCAGAACACGATCATCGTGTTCTCCAACAGGCCCTGCGCTTCCATGAAGGCGAAGAGCCGCCCCATCTCGTCGTCGATCTGCTTGACCAGGCCCATGTAGCCCACCATCACCGCGTCGCGCACGCCGGGCTGCGCAAAGGTGCGCGAGACGCGGTGGTGCGTCATGGCCGCGTACACCGGGTGCGGATCAGCCTTCTCGGCGTCGGACCGCACCAGCGGCAGCGCGTCGTCCGCCGTGTACATGCCGGCATACGGCGCCGGCGCCACGTAGGGCCAGTGCGGCTTGATGAACGACAGGTGCGCCAGCCAGGGCTGGTCGCCGGCCTCGCGCATGAAGTCCATCGCGCGGCCGGTGGTGTAGGCCGTCTCGCTGTGCTCTGCCGGCACGCGCGCCGGCAGGTGGCTGTACTTCAGGTACCAGCCCGAGTGCAGCTTGCCTTGCGGGTCCACCACGGTGTTGGCCCAGGATTCCCAGGGGTTGTCGCCGTCGAAGCCCTGGTCGCGCAGGTAGCGGTTGTAGTTGGGGTCGGGGTCGTGGCCCGAGTACGGGTGGATGCCGTCGTCGCGCTCGAAGGGGTCGAACCCGCACTCGCTGATGCGCACGCCGATAGTGGAGTCGGGGTCGATGCCCAGGCGTGAAATGCCTGAGGTGTCGCCGCGCATGTGCGTCTTGCCGATCAGCACCGAGCGCACGCCCAGCGGTCGCAGGTGATCGCCGATGGTCATCTCACCCACCTTCAGCGGCACGAAGTTCCAGCTCACGCCGTGCGAGTGCATGTAGCGGCCGGTGTAGTAGCTCATTCGCGAAGGCCCGCACACCGGTGACTGCACGTAGGCGTTGTCGAACAGCACGCCTTTGGCGGCCAGGGCATCCAGGTGCGGCGTGTGCAGGCGCGGGTGGCCGTAGCAGGACAGGTGGTCTGCGCGAAGCTGATCGCACATGATGAAAAGCACGTTCTTGGCGCGGCGCGTCATGGGCAGTTTCCAGTGTGATGGAGCGCAAAGGGCGAAGGCAAACCATCCTAAATCGGACCTGCGCCACTGGCCATGGCGCCGTGGTGAAGACCATCACCTGCGGTTATCCCCCGGCATCTCGGTCGTCACCACACGATGCCTAACGCCGATAGGGCTCATCGATTTGCTTGACACCTCAAGCTTTAGGCCTAAACTAAACAGCATCAAATCCTGGGACTCACATGAAGATCGTCTGCATCGGTGGTGGTCCGGCCGGCCTGTACTTCGGCCTGCTGATGAAACAGCTCAACCCGGCGCACGAGGTCAGCGTGGTCGAGCGCAACCAGGCCTATGACACCTTCGGCTGGGGCGTGGTTTTCTCCGACGCCACGATGGACAACATGCGGCACTGGGACCGCACCAGCGCCGACGAGATCCAGGCCGCCTTCAACCACTGGGACGACATCGAGCTGCTCTTCAAGGGCAGCCGCATCCGATCGGGCGGCCACGGCTTTGTGGGCATCGGCCGCAAGAAGCTGCTCAACATCCTGCAGGCGCGCTGCGAGGCGCTGGGCGTGCAGCTGGTCTTTGAGAGCGACGTGGCCAGCGACGAGGACTACGCCGACGCCGACCTCATCATCGCCGCCGACGGCGTCAACTCGCGCATCCGCGGCCGCTACGCCGATGTCTTCAAGCCCGACATCGTCACGCGGCCCAACCGCTACATCTGGCTCGGCACCAAGCGGCTGTACGACGCCTTCACCTTTGATTTCCAGCAGACCGAACACGGCTGGTTCCAGGCCCACATCTACAAGTTCGACGAGCACACCAGCACCTTCATCGTCGAATGCCCCGAGGCGGTGTGGAAGGCGCACGGCCTGGACACCGCCGACCAGGCCGAGTCCATCGCGTTCTGCGAAAAGCTCTTCGCCGAGAACCTGGCCGGCGAGGCGCTGATGACCAACGCCCGCCACCTGCGCGGCTCGGCCTGGCTCAACTTCCAGCGCGTGGCCTGTGAGCAGTGGTGGCTGAAAAACCGCCACGGCAGCCATGTGGTGCTGATGGGCGATGCCGTGCACACCGCGCACTTCGCCATCGGCTCGGGCACCAAGCTGGCCATCGAGGACGCCATCGAGCTCACGCGCCAGTTCCAGCTGCAGGGCGACACGCCCGACAAGATCGGCTCGGTGCTCACCACCTACCAGGAGCTGCGCCGCGTGGAGACGCTGCGCCTGCAGAACGCGGCGTGGAACGCGATGGAGTGGTTTGAGGTCTGCGGCAGCCGCTACTGCGACCAGCTACCGCCCGAGCAGTTCATGTACAGCATGCTCACGCGCAGCCAGCGCATCAGCCACGAGAACCTGCGCCTGCGCGACGCCGGCTGGCTGGAGGGCTACGAGCGCTGGTTTGCCACGCAGTCCGGCCTTTCGGGCCCGGGCGCGGTGCCGCCGATGTTCACGCCCTACACGCTGCGCGGGCTGACGCTGAAGAACCGCGTGGTGGTGTCGCCGATGGCGCAGTACTCGGCGGTGGACGGCCTGCCGGCCGACTACCACCTGGTGCACCTGGGCGCCCGCGCGATGGGCGGCGCCGCACTGGTGTTTGCCGAGATGACATGCCCCAGCCCCGACGCGCGCATCACCCCCGGCTGCCCCGGGCTGTGGACCGACGAGCAGGGTGCGGCCTGGGCGCGCATCGTCGACTGGGTGCACACGCACAGCGACGCCAAGATCGCGATGCAGATCGGCCACGCGGGTGCCAAGGGCAGCACGCGCCGCGCCTGGGACGGCATCGACCAGCCGCTGGCCGAGGGCGACACCGAGCCCAACTGGCTGCTGATCAGCGCATCGCCGCAGCAGTACCTGGACGGCGTGAGCCAACTGTCGCGCGCGATGGACCGCGCCGACATGGACCGCGTGAAGGCCGAGTTCGTCAGCGCCACGCAACGCGCGGCTGCGGCGGGCTTCGATTGGCTGGAGCTGCACTGCGCGCACGGCTACCTGCTGTCCAGCTTCATCTCGCCGCTGACCAACCAGCGCACCGATGCCTACGGTGGCAGCCTGGACAACCGGCTGCGCTACCCGCTGGAGGTTTTTGCCGCGGTGCGCGCCGCCTGGCCGGCCGAGCGCCCGATGAGCGTGCGCATCTCGGCACACGACTGGGTCGAGGGCGGCATCACGCCGACCGACGCGGTGGAGATTGCGCGCGCCTTCAAGGCCGCCGGCGCCGACCTGATCGACTGCTCGTCGGGCCAGGTCAGCAAGCGCGAGAAGCCGGTCTACGGCCGCATGTTCCAGACGCCCTTTGCCGACCGCGTGCGCCAGGAAGCCGGCATCGCGACGATGGCCGTGGGCGCCATCAGCGAGGCCGACCACGTCAACAGCATCATCGCCGCCGGCCGCGCCGACCTGTGCGCGGTGGCGCGCCCGCACCTGGCCAACCCGGCCTGGACGCTGACCGAGGCCGCCCGCATCGGCTACGCCGCGCAACCCTGGCCGCGCACCTACCGCTCGGCCAAGGGCCAGCTGGAAGCCGGCTTCGCGCGCGCCAAGGCGCAGGGCCAGGGCTGAGCCATGCCGGGCCCCCTGCACGGCCACACGGCCGTCGTCACCGGCGCGGCGCGCGGCATCGGCGCGGCCGTGGCGCAGCGCTTGGCCGCCGACGGCGCACGGCTGTGGCTGCTGGGCCGCCACGCCGCGCCGTTGCAGGCTTTGGCCGATCGGTTGCCGGTTGCGGCGCAGGCCCGCATCGTCGTCTGCGACGTGGCCGATTCGCAGGCCGTGCTGCGCGCCTGGGCGCAGATGCAGGAGGCCGGCTCGCTGCCCGACATCCTGGTCAACAACGCCGGCCAGGCCGGCAGCGCGCCGCTGCTGCGCACCGACGACGCGCTGTGGCAGCAGATGCTGGCGGTCAACCTCAGTGGCAGCTTCCATTGCCTGCGCGCGGCCGTGCCGGCCATGACCGCGGCGGGCTGGGGGCGTGTGGTCAACGTGGCCAGCACAGCCGGCCAACGCGGCTACGCCTACGTGGCGGCCTACACCGCCGCCAAACACGGCGTCATCGGCCTCACGCGCGCCGCCGCGCTGGAACTGGCCGGCCAGGGCGTCACGGTCAACGCCGTCTGCCCCGGATTCACCGAGACCGACCTGCTGCGCGACAGCGTGGCCACCATCGTCGGCAAGACCGGCCGCACCGAGGCGCAGGCGCGCGAGTCCCTGGCGCGCCTCAACCCGCAGGGCCGCCTGGTGCAGCCGCAGGAAGTGGCGGACGCCGTGGCCTGGTTGTGCAGCCCGGGGGCGGCATCGGTCACCGGGCAGTCGGTATCAGTCAGCGGTGGCGAGGTGATGTGATGGCCAGCAAGAAACCCGTGAACTTTCGCAACCTGCGCCTGGTGGACGAGCACCAGATCGGCCTGGAAGGCCGTGCCGTCGCGGCCGACCACCAGGTCGTCAAGCTGTGGCTGCGGCTGCTGTCGTGCAGCACCCAGATCGAGCAGGAGATCCGCAGCCGGCTGCGCCTGCGCTTCGACACCACGCTGCCGCGCTTCGACTACCTGGCCCAGCTGGACCGCCACCCCGAAGGGCTGCGCATGAACGTGCTGTCCAAGTACCTGATGGTGACCGGCGGCAACGTCACCGGCTTGACCGACCAGCTGGTGGGCGAAGGGTTCGTCGAACGCGTGATCGACGAGGCCGACCGCCGCGCGCAGTTCGTGCGCCTCACCCCCGCCGGCCGCAAGCGCTTCCTGCTGATGGCCGAGGAACACGAGCGCTGGCTGATCGAGCTCTTCGCCGGCTTCGAGCCGGCGCACCGCAGCGCGCTGTACGAGCTGCTGGGCCGGCTGCGCGTGAGCCTCGTGCAGGCCACCGACACCGCAAACGCCGCCCCCAACACCTGACACCCGACACCGACGAGGCCCCTCGATGAACAACCCCCTGGATCCGGCCCTGGCCGCCGGCAACCGCTGCACGCTCGCCGGCCATGTGGCCGAGCATTTCAACTGGCGCGTGGAAGGTGCCGTGGGCACCCTCACGCTGAACCGGCCCGAGCGCAAGAACCCGCTGACCTTTGCGTCGTATGCGGAACTGCGCGATCTGTTCGGCCGCCTGAAGTACGCCACCGACGTGCATGCGGTGGTGCTCAGCGGCGCCGGCGGCAACTTCTGCTCGGGCGGCGACGTGCACGAGATCATCGGCCCGCTGGTGCAGCTGTCAGCGCCCGAGCTGCTGATGTTCACGCGCATGACGGGTGATCTGGTGAAGGCGATGCGGGCCTGCCCGCAGCCCATCGTGGCGGCCATCGACGGCGTGTGCGCCGGGGCCGGCGCCATCATCGCGATGGCGTCCGACCTGCGCCTGGGCACGGCGCGCAGCAAGACGGCCTTTCTCTTCAACCGCGTCGGCCTGGCCGGCTGCGACATGGGCGCCTGCGCGGTGCTGCCGCGCCTCATCGGCCAGGGCCGCGCCAGCGAGTTGCTCTACACGGGCCGGGCGCTCGGCGGCGAAGAGGCTGGCGCCTGGGGCTTCTTCAACCGCGTGGTGGAGCCCGACGCGCTGGACCGCGAAGCCGGCGCGCTGGCCCAGCGCCTGGTGGCCGGGCCCACCTTTGCCAACGGCATCACCAAGACCATGCTGCACCAGGAGTGGTCGATGAGCATCGACCAGGCCATCGAGGCCGAGGCGCAGGCCCAGGCGCTGTGCATGCTGACCGGCGACTTCCGCCGCGCCTACGAGGCCTTTGTGGCCAAGCAGCTGCCGGTGTTCGAAGGCCACTGATCCCGCGCGCAACGCCACACAACCTGCGAATGCACACCACCCCCATGGCCGACCACAGCTTCCTCGACTGGCCCTTCTTCGACGCGCCGCACCGCGCACTGGCCCGCAGCCTGGATGCGTGGGCCACCGACACGCTGGCCCACGCGGGGCACGCGGGCGATGTCGACGCGCAATGCCGCACGCTGGTGCGGCAGCTGGGCGCCGGTGGCTGGCTGCGGCACGCGGTGGCCGGCACCGCGCACGGCGGCGCGACCGAGCTCATCGACACCCGCGCCATCTGCCTGCTGCGCGAGACGCTGGCACGGCACCACGGCCTGGCCGACTTTGCCTTTGCCATGCAGGGCCTGGGCTCGGGCGCCATCAGCCTGGCCGGCACCGACGCGCAGCGCCAGCGTTACCTGCCCCGGGTGGCCAGCGGCGAGGCCATCGCGGCCTTTGCGCTGTCGGAGCCGGGGGCCGGTTCGGACGTCGCGGCCATGGGCTGCACCGCGCGCCTGGACGGCGAGCACGCGGTGCTGGACGGCGAGAAGACCTGGATCTCCAACGGCGGCATCGCCGACTTCTACGTCGTCTTCGCGCGCACTGGCGAGGCCCCCGGCGCGCGCGGCATCTCTGCCTTCATCGTCGATGCCGACACCCCGAGCCTGCACATCGCCGAGCGCATCTCGGTGATCGCGCCGCACCCCCTGGCGCGCCTGCGCTTCGAGGGCTGCCGCGTGCCGCTGACCCAGCGCATCGGAGCGCCGGGCGAAGGTTTCAAGGTGGCGATGCGCACGCTGGATGTGTTTCGCACCTCGGTGGCCGCCGCGGCACTGGGCTTTGCGCGCCGCGCACTGGCCGAGGCGCTGACGCGCGCCAAGACCCGCACGATGTTCGGCGGCGTGCTGGGCGACTTTCAGCTCACGCAGGCCAAGCTGGCGCAGATGGCCCTCACGGTGGACAGCGCCGCGCTGCTGACCTACCGCGCTGCCTGGCTGCGCGACCAGGGCCGCACCGTCACGCGCGAGGCCGCCATGGCCAAGCTGGCCGCCACCGAAGGCGCGCAGCAGGTCATCGACGCCGCGGTGCAGATGTTCGGCGGCCAGGGCGTGGTCAGCGGCGAGATCGTGGAAAGCCTCTACCGCGAGATCCGCGCCCTGCGCATCTACGAAGGCGCCACCGAGGTCCAGCAGCTGATCATTGGCCGCGATCTGTTGCGCTGAACGCCCCACCACACACCCCAGGGAGGCCTGCATGCCCAGCGCCCACGTCGACACCTTTGCCCGCGACCACCTGCCGCCGCCCGATCAGTGGCCCACGCTGCGCTTCGAGCTGCCCGCGCTGAACTTCCCGCCGCAGCTCAACTGCGCCTGGGAGCTGCTGGACCGGCAGGTCGAGCAAGGCCGGGGGGACCGCCCCTGCATCCTGGCCCCGGGCCTGCGCTGGACCTACCGCGAGCTGCAGGACCGCGCCGACCGCATCGCCTACGTGCTGGTGCACGACATGGGCCTGGTGCCGGGCAACCGCGTGCTGCTGCGCGCGCCCAACAACCCCATGCTGGCGGCCTGCTGGTTTGCGGTGATGAAGGCCGGCGGCATTGCCGTGGCCACGATGCCGCTGCTGCGCGCCAAGGAGCTGCAGGCCATCGTCGAGATCGGCCAGGTCACGCACGCGCTGTGCGATGCGCGGCTGGCCGATGACCTGCTACAGGTGCAGGCCAGCCACCCGGCGCTGAGCCAGCTGAAGCTGTTCAACGGCAGCGAAGCGGCCGACGGCAAATCGCTGGAGGCCGCGATGGCGCGCCACCCGGCGCCCTTCGTCAACGCCAACACCGCCGCCGACGACACCTGCCTGCTGGGCTTCACGTCCGGCACCACCGGCGTGCCCAAGGCCACGATGCACTTTCACCGCGACGTGATGGCCATCTGCCACTGCTGGCCGCCGCACGTGCTGCGACCCACGGCGGACGACATCTTCATCGGCAGCCCGCCGCTGGCCTTCACCTTCGGCCTGGGCGGCCTGCTGCTGTTTCCGATGGCGGTGGGCGCGCAGGCGGTGCTGCTGGAGAAGGCTGGGCCCGAGCAGTTGTTCGACGGCATCCAGCAGTTCGGCGCCACGGTGCTTTTCACCGCGCCCACGTCCTACCGCAAGCTGGCGCTGCAGGGGCCGGCCCTGCGCGGCGGCACGCTGCGCAAGTGCGTGTCGGCCGGTGAAGCTCTGCCCGCGGCCACGCGCGCGCTGTGGCGCGAGGCCACCGACATCGAGCTGATCGACGGCATCGGCGCCACCGAGATGCTGCACATCTTCATCTCGGCCGACGAGGCCACGGCGCGCCCCGGCGCCACGGGCAAGGCCGTGCCCGGCTACCGCGCCGAGGTGGTGGACGAACAAGGCCAGCCGGTGCCCGACGGCACCGTGGGCCAGCTGCGCGTGCAGGGCCCCACCGGCTGCCGCTACCTGGACGACGCACGCCAGGCGCGCTACGTGCGCGACGGCTGGAACTACACCGGCGACGCCTACTGGCGCGACGCCGACGGCTACTTCCACTACCACGCGCGCACCGACGACATGATCATCTCGGCCGGCTACAACATCGCCTCGCCCGAGGTCGAAGACGCCCTGATGCAGCACCCGGCCGTGGCCGACTGCGGCGTGGTGGGCGTGCCCGATGAAGAACGCGGCCAGATCGTCAAGGCCTACGTCGTGCTGCGCCCGGGCCATGTGGGCGACGAGGCACTGATGCGCACGCTGCAGGACTTCGTCAAGCAGACCGTGGCGCCCTACAAGTACCCGCGGGCCATTCGCTTCGTCAATGAGCTGCCACGCACCGCCACCGGCAAGGTGCAGCGCTTCCTGCTGCGCAGCACGCACGGCTGAAGCCGGCGCCCACCGACCCCCACCCGAAAGGCAAAGACATGAGTTCATCCAAGCAAGCGCTGCTGCCCGAAGGCTGGGCCCGTCCCAAGGGCTACGCCAACGGCGTGGCGGTGAAGCAGGCCCAGGGCCGGCAGATCTTCGTGGCCGGCATGATCGGCTGGGACGCGCAGCAGGTCTTTCACAGCGACGATTTCGCGCAGCAGACGCACCAGGCGCTGAGCAACGTCGTGGCCGTGCTGGCGCAGGCCGGCGCCACGCCGGCCCACATCACGCGCATGACCTGGTACGTCACCGACAAGCAGGCCTATCTGGCCGCCGGCGCGGCCATCGGCCGCAGCTACCGCGAGCTGATCGGCGAGTACGCGATCGCGATGACCGCCGTGCAGGTGGTGGCGCTGATGGAAGACCGCGCGCTGGTGGAGATCGAAGTCACCGCTGTCGTCCCCGATTGAGCCGACTGAGCCGACCGAGCGCAAAGCCGCTCTCACCTTCACCCCTTGCAGGAGCGCCCATGGCCGCCAACCGCCCCAACTTCGATGTCTTCGACCCCCTGAACCTGGACGCCCAGCTCACCGACGACGAACGCGCCGTGCGCGAAGCCGCGCACAGCTACTGCCAGGAGCGCCTGCTGCCGCGCGTGACCGAGGCCTTCCGCAAGGAGCAGACCGACCCGGCCATCTTCCGCGAGATGGGTGAGCTCGGCCTGCTCGGCCCCACCATCCCCGAGGCCTACGGCGGCGCCGGCCTCAACTACGTCTGCTACGGCCTGG
>LNFM01002434.1_pt1 | contig 42609 bp, 36 predicted proteins | sample 596031 | NCBI WGS metagenome assembly LNFM01 (sample SAMN04254537, study PRJNA301005) | activated carbon metagenome | isolation source: dual media filters at the Ann Arbor, Michigan drinking water treatment plant | place: USA: Ann Arbor
GCTCTGCATCACCAGGTCGGCGCTGAAGCCCAGGCAGGCCAGGTCCTTCAGTTCGTCGCGCGTCATCGGGCCGGTGGTGTCCTGGCTGCCGACGCTGGTCATGCGCGGTTCGCAGTAGGTGCCGGGGCGCATGCCCTGGCCTTCCGGCAGGCCGCAGGCGCGGCCCACCATCTTCTGCGCCAGCGTGTAGCCGGCCTTCGTGGTGGCCGGCGGCTGCGGCAACCGGAACAGGGTGCTGGCGGGCAGGCCCAGGAAGTCACGCGCCTTGGCGGTGAGGCTGCGGCCGATGATCAGGTTGATGCGGCCGCCGGCGCGCACTTCGTCGAACAGCACCTCGCTGCGCAGCTTGAACTCGGTGACGAGCGCTCCGTTTTTCAGGATCTTGCCGGCGTAGGGCTGGATGTCGATGACGTCGCCCATCTCCAGCGCCGTCACATCCACCTCGATCGGCAGCGCGCCGCTGTCTTCCTGGGTGTTGAAGAAGATCGGCGCGATCTTGCCGCCCAGCGTGACGCCGCCAAACCTCTTGTTGGGGACAAACGGGATGTCCTGCCCCGTGGCCCAGATCACGCTGTTGGTGGCGCTCTTGCGTGATGAGCCAGTGCCCACCACGTCGCCGACGTAAGCCACCAGGTGGCCCTTTTTCTTCAGGTCGTCGATGAACTGCATCGGGCCGCGCTTGCCGTCTTCCTCGGGCACGAAGGCCGCACCCTGGCGCGTGTTCTTCAGCATCGCCAGGTAGTGCAGGGGGATGTCCGGGCGGCTCCAGGCGTCGGGCGCGGGGCTCAGGTCGTCGGTGTTGGTCTCGCCAGGCACCTTGAAGACGGTGACGGTGATGGTTTGCGGCACCTCGGGGCGGCTGGTGAACCACTCGCCTTCGGCCCAGCTCTTCATCACGCCCTGGGCGTGGGTGTTGCCGGCCTTGGCCTTGGCCGCGACGTCGTTGAAGAAGTCGAACATCAAGAGCGTCTTCTTCAGGCCTTGTGCGGCCACCGGCGCTACCGCGGCGTCGTCCAGCAGTTCGATCAACGGGTGCACGTTGTAGCCCCCCACCATCGTGCCCAGCAGTTCGGTGGCCTTGGCCTTGTCGATCGTCGGCACGGCAATGTCGCCATGGGCCACGGCGGCCAGGAAGCTGGCCTTGACCTTGGCCGCGTCGTCCACGCCCGGGGGCACACGGTGCGTCAGCAGTTCGAGCAGAAAGCCTTCTTCACCCGCCGGCGGGGCCTTGATGAGTTCGACCAGCGCGGCCACCTGCTTCGCATCCAGCGGCAGTGGCGGAATGCTGAGCGCGGCGCGTTCGGCGGTGTGTTGGCGATAGGCTTGCAGCATGGAAGACTCCGGTAAGGGGCGGAAAGTGGCGGGGCTTCAGTCTTTCGGCACGATGACCTTGAGACCTTTGAAGTAGTCGCGGAAGAAGCCCGCGTCGCGGGTGATCAGGCCCTGACATTGCAGCAGGGCATGGGCGCCGATCAGGAAGTCCGGCACTGTGCGCCGCGGGGCTGGGGAGCGTTTGGCCGCCTTCAGGCGTTCGTTGTAGCGCCGCTGCATTTCGCCGGCGCGTGCCGCCGAACGCAGTTCCAGGGGGGAATAGCCCAGGCCCATCTCTTCGAGCGTGTCGATGATCTGCGAGCTGTGTCCCAGGCCCGCCACCACTTCACTGACGACCACCGAGCAGGTGACGACCGGGCCCAGCGACAGGGCGTCGCGCAGACAGACCTCGGCGGCATCGGCACGGCTGTCGTCGCCGAGCAGGTCCACGAGCACCGAGGTGTCGACAGCGATCAAGGCACGGCCTTCAGATGTCGACCGGGTCGCCTGGGGCGCGACCGCGCAATTCGCGCATGACGTCGTCGGTGGTCACGCCCGCTGGCAGCTTGAAGCGCCCGCGAACCCGGGACAGCGCGTCGTCGACGTCCTTGCGCAGCACGATGCGCCCGCCGTCGAGCTCGACCTTGAGCTTGCTGCCCTTGGTCAGGCCCAAGGCGTCACGCACGGCCTTGGGCAGGGTGATCTGGCCGCGTTCGGCGACGGTGGCCTCCATGGCGGGCTGCGGCATCGTGCGGGAATCTCGGTGGAGATCTGACGAATCAGGTATGTATGCTTTGCGCATACTTCCATGATACGGGTGGCTGGCGCGGCTTGCAACAGCGGGCTGTCGAAGCCGCCCTGCAGGCCGGCGCCGGCCCGGCCTAACATCACGCTTGTTCCGCGTTCACGATGTCAAGGCTCCACAGAGAACCGGCATTGCCCATTGGAGACAGCCATGGCCACCCCCCCGCATCCACCTCGCCGCCCGCTGGCCCTGGCCGGCCAGCACCCGGGGGCGATCCAGCAGTCGCACGAACGCTGTGCGGCGCTGGGCCTGTCGCGCATTGCCCGGCCCGAGCACGTGCCGCTGGCGCGCAGCGAACTGACGCTGGCGCGCGAGCGCCAGCAACGCCTGCACACCCACGCCGCACCGGTGATGGAGATGCTGTTCGACCAGATCGCCGGCACCGACAGCATGGTCCTGCTGTGCGACGACACCGGCACCATCCTGCATTCGGTGGGCGACGACGACTTCATGGGCCGGGCGCAGAAGGTGGCGCTGCAGCCGGGCGTGAACTGGGCCGAGCAGAGCAAGGGCACCAACGCCATCGGCACGGCCCTGATCGACGAGCAGCCGACCCGGGTGCATGCCGACGAGCACTTCATGCACGCCAACCATTTCCTCACCTGTTCGGCCGCGCCCATCCTCGACCCGCGCGGCAGCATCCTGGGGGTGCTGGACGTGACGAGCGACGCGCGCAGCTACCACCAGCACACCATGGCGCTGGTGCGCATGTCGGCGCGCATGATCGAGAACCACTGGCTCAGCGACGACCACCGCGACGTCATGCGGCTGCACTTCCACGGCCGCCTGGAATTCATCGGCACGCTGATGGAAGGCATCCTGGCGGTGAGCGCCGAAGGCCGCATCGTCGGGGCCAACCGGGGTGCGCTGGAGCAGCTGGGTCTGTCTGGCATGGCCTTGCGCATGCAGACGCTGGATGGACTCTTCGGCACCAGCGTCGCCGCGCTGGTCGACCGTTTCCGCAGTCCGCTGGCCACGCCCCTGGCAGCGCGCGGGCCAGGCGGCCTGGTCTTCCATCTGCAGGCCCGCTTCAGCTGGCCCACCTGGGCGGCCAAGCCGGCGGGCGCGGCTCTGGCGCCGCAGCCATCAGCCCTGTCTGCGCCGGCTGCAAGGGCTTCTTCACCGCTTGGCCGTGCCGCGTCGCAGCCGGGTTCACCTGTCAGCTCGGGCCTGGCCGACCTGCTGACCGGCGACCCCCAATGGCTGGCCGTGGTGACGACCTTGTGGCGCGTCATCGACAGCGACATGGCCGTGCTGTTGCAGGGCGAAACCGGTACCGGCAAGCGTCTGCTGGCGCAGGCCATGCACGGCGATTCGCGCCGGGCCGGCGAGCCCTTTGTCAGCCTGAACGGCGCAGCGCTGGCCGAAGGCGATGCCTTCGATGCGGGTGCAGGAACCCTGTTCATCGGCGATGTCGGCAGCCTGGGCGCGTCAGCCCAGGCGCGGCTGCTGCACCGGCTGCAGACCCGACCGCCGGCGGGTCTGGTCTGCGCCAGCCAGCGTCCGCTGCGCGAGTTCGTCGACGCCGGCCTGTTTCGCGAAGACCTGCTGCACCACATCAGCGGCCTGGTGCTGAAACTGCCACCGCTGCGCCAGCGCAGCGACCTGGCCGCGCTCGCCGCGCGGGTGCTGCAGGATGAAGGCCGACCGGCGACGGATCTGTCCGCCGATGTGCTCGCCCTGCTGCAGGCCCACGCCTGGCCGGGCAATCTGCGACAGCTGCGCAACGTGCTGCGCAGTGCGCTTGCCCTGGCGGGCCCGGCCAGCCCGCTGCAGCGCAGCCATCTGCCGGAAGACTTCCTCGCCGAGCTGGATCATGGGTCCCGGAACGAACCTGCCGCGGCCGCCCGCACGCTGGTCGATCTGGAGATCGACGCCATCCGCACCGCCGTGGCGGCCTGCGGCGGCAACATCTCGGTGGCGGCGCGGCAGCTCGGCGTCAGCCGCAACACCATCTACCGCCGGCTGCGCTGAACCTGCCTGTTCAGAACCCGCCGGTCACGCGCAGCGCCAGCAGCACGCTGCGCGGTGCGCCGGGCTCGAAGAAGCGGCCGTTGGCGTCGTTGACGATGACGCTGCCGGCATGTTCGCGGTCGAAGACGTTGTCCAAGCGCAGCAGCCAGGTCATCTTCGCGCCGGCGCTGCCCAGCGCGTAGCTCCTGCTCCAGCGCAGCGCGCCCAGGGCGTAGCCGGAGGCGAAGTCGGTGTTGCGGTCATTCACGGCCACGCGGCCGGTGCCGCGCATTTCCAGGCCCCATTCGCCCCAGGCGCTGTCGGCCCAGACCAGTTCGCCCCAGGCATTGCCGCGCGGCGCACCGGCGATGCGCCCGCCGGCCGGCACGGCCAGTGTCGGCGCGTTGCAGGGCAGGCCGGCGCAGACGCGGAAGCTGTCCTCGTAGGTGGCTTCGAGCAGGCCCAGCGACACCTGAGCCCGCAGCGGCCCGGCGGGTTTCCAGCCGGCGCCCACCTCGACGCCACGGCGCAGCGTGCGCCCCACGTTCTGGAAGGCCGACCGGCCGCCGGCATTGGTGGCCACGGCGATCTCGTTGTCGGTGTTCACCTGGAACACCGTGGCTTCCAGGTTCATGCTGCCTGCGCGCCACTTCACACCCACTTCGCCCTGGCGGCTGGTCTGCGCCTGCAGGCCGGTGTTGAAGCCACCGGTGCCGTCTGAGCGGTAGGCCAGTTCGCCCAGGGTGGGTGATTCGAAGCCGCGCGCCAGGCTGGCATACAGCTGCAAGCCGGGCGCGGCCTGCCAGCGCAGGCCCAGCACCGGGTTGGTGTAGCTGAATTCCAGCGCGCCGGAGTCGTCGCCGTTGGCCAGGAAGTTGTCGGCGGCCGACAGCTCCACCCGGCCGCTGCGCACGCCCAGTGTGGCGCTCACGGCGGGGCTGAAGGCGATCTCGCCCTGGGCATAGAGGTCACGCGTCTCGGCGCGGTTGGTCTCGTCGCGGCGCAGCCGGCCGGTCACGCCCAGCACCGGGTTGGCGACCGGGCCGGTGAAGTTTTCGAAGCCCTGGCGGGCGTCGCGCTGGCGTTCCAGCGTAGCGCCCGTGACCAGGTCCACGCCAGCCTGCGGCCAGGCCCAGCGCAGGCGTGCGTCGGCGCCGCTGTAGCGGCGGTCGAAGGCGATGACGCCGCCGCCGTGGCGGGCCGCGGTCTGGGTGGCGGCGGGAATGGCCAGCCACTGCGCGACGCTGCGGTCGCCGCTGTAGACAGCGACGTTGCTGTCGCGCAGCGCCCCTTCGTCGAAGCGGTGCTGCCAGCTCGCGCCCAGCTGCGTCTGGCGGGTGGTCTTGCGCGTGTCGAACTGGGTGGCCACGGCCGCGGTCTGCTCCGGGCCCAGCTCGAACTGCTCGCGCGACAGGCCCAGCGGGTCGTCGGCGGGCTGGTCCAAGTGGTTCAGCAGCACGGTGACGCTGTCGCGTTCGCCGCGCCAGCCCAGGCGGGCCTGGGCGCTGGTCTTCTCGGCCTCGCTCTGCGGGCGGAAGCCGTCGATCTGCATCTGCGATGCGCTCAGGCGCAGGTCGAAGCCACCGCCCAGCGGTGCGGCCAGGCCGGCGCGCACCTGGCGCAGGCCGAAGCTGCCGACGTCGAGCGCGGCGTCCCACTGCCGCTGCGTGGGCGCGGCGCTGAAGATGGCAATCACGCCGCCCGAGCTGTTGCCGTAGAGCACGGAAAACGGCCCGCGCAGCACCTCCACGCGCTGCGCGCCAGCGATGTCGAAGTGCGACACCTGCCCCTGGCCGTCGGGCCCGCTGGCGGGTATGCCGTCGGCGTACAGCCGCAGGCCGCGCACGCCGAAGCCGGCGCGGGCGCCGAAGCCGCGCGAACTGATCTGCAGGTCCTGCGCGTAGTTGCCGCGGTTGTTGACCACCAGGCCCGGCACCTGCACCAGGGCTTCGCTCAGGTTGATCATCGGCCCGGCCGACTGCAGGGCGTCGGCGTCGATGACGCTGATGGCGTACGGCGCCTCGGCCGCCAGGCGCTGCACCGGGCTGCCGGTGATGACGACGCTGCCGGCGGACCGGGGTGTGGCGGTGGCAGCTTGGGCCCAGCAGGTGGCGGGCAAGGTGGCCAGCAGGCTGGCCGCGGCCAGGGGGGCCAGGCGGAATGTGAGGGACAGGTTCGGGTTCATCCCCGAGATTGCACCCTCTCGGCCCGTGTGGGCTAAGCGCGGGAAACCACTAGGTCGTTTCCAGATTTTCAGCTTGACCCGCCAGTGCCCTGCGGTCGCCAATCACGCATCGTCAGCACCAGTTCGCACAGCAGTGGCGTCACTTCGGCGGCGCGTTCGTCGTTCCAGCGGGGCGGCGTCTCGTCCATGTAGCTGCGCCAGCACATCTCCAGCTGCACCGCATGCAGGCCTTCGCCCGGACGGCCATGGGCGCGGGTGATGTGCCCGCCCTTGAAGCGGCCATCGACGACATGGCTGTACGCCGACTGCGCGCCCAGCACCCCGGCCAGCGCCTGGCGCAGGCCGGGCGCGCAGCTGGCACCGCCCACCGTGCCCAGGTTCAGGTGCGGCAGCTGGCCATCGAACAGCCAGGGCAGTTCGCTCTTGATGCTGTGGGCGTCGAAGAGCACGGCGTGGCCGTGTGTTTCGCGCAGCCTGGCCAGTTCCGCGCCCAGTGCCTGGTGGTAGGGGCGCCAGTAGCTGGCCACGCGCTCGGCGATCTCGGCTTCGCCCGGCGCCTGGCCTTCCTGGTACAGCGGCTCGCCGGTGAAGAACTTCGTCGGGCAAAGCTCGGTGTTGTTCTGGCCCGGGTACATCGGCGTGTTTTCGCTGGGGCGGTTCAGGTCGATCAGGTAGCGGCTGTAGCGCGGCACCAGCAGGCTGGCGCCCAGGTCGGCGGCGAACGCATAGAGCCGGTCCAGGAACCAGTCGGTGTCTTCGACGGCTGCCGCGCGCGGCAGCATGCGCCCGGCCAGGCTGGGCGGCAGCTCGGTCCCGCAGTGCGGCACGCTCAACAGCAAGGGCGTGTTGCCACGAATGAGTTGGTAGGTCATCAACAAACTGAACGACGTTCTTGGGGCTCCACCCACAGGAGCGACTGACGGCCGGGCCGCTTTGCTCTATTCTGCTTCGTGCGTTGCGCAGGGCGCTTCCGCCCATGGCGCATCAGGTTTCCGTGTCGTGACACGGCGGCCCTGTCTCTCGGCTTCGGCTGCCTCATGACACTCCGCTCATTGACCGGCTGGTTCAACCATACGCGCTTTGCCCTGAAGTTCGCCGTGGTCGGCCTGCTCATTGCCGGGCCATTGCTGGTGGCCTCGGGCTTTGCCCTCGCGTCGTTCCACGCGCGTGTGCAGGCGCTGGATGCGGTGGAAGGTTCCCTCGTCGCGGCCGACCAGATCCGAGCGCTGGCAATCTCCGTGGCGCGCCATCGCGGCTTCACGGCCACGGTGCTGGCCGGCGGCGAAGTGGTGAGCAGCCAGCTCGTGGCCGAACAGCGGTTCATGCTGCCCCAGCTCGACCGGGTGATCGCCCAGCTCGATGCGCCCGGCTGGCGCCAGACCGGCCTTCCCGACCCGGCCGGGCTGCGCGCCGACTTGCTGGCGCTGACCCAGCTGCCCCAAGGGCTGGACCAGGGTGCCAACTTCGCGCGCCACAACGACATCGTCAGCACTTTGCTGACAGCGTCGGCCCGTCTGGGCCAGGGCCTGGCGCTGCTGCCCGAGCGCGCCACCGACAACGACATGGTGTTCGTGCGCATGCCCATGCTGATCGAGGAAGTGGGGCGTCAGCGCGACTGGGGGTCCGCGATCCTGACCCGCCAGCAGGCGACGCGCGAATCGGCCGAGCACTACCTGCTCTACGCCGGCGCCACCGTGCGGCAGCAGGAGCTGATGCGCGCCGACCCGGCCACGCTGGCGCGCCTGGATCGCCTGCATGGCGGCCTGGGCCGTCCCGTGGTGGATGCCCTGAACGAGGCCAAGGCATTCCATCACCGTTCGATGCTGGCGGTGCGCCTGCCGCAGGGCGACGACGGCGCTGGTGGCCGGCACTTTGCCGATGGCACGGCCGTCATCGACCTGCTGGCTGCGGTGAACGAAACCCTGGTGGCCGTGCAACGTGCCGGCAATGCACGCGACCTGGCCGCCGCCGAGCGCTCGCGCGCCCTGGCCGGGCTCTCCCTGATGGCGGTGCTGGCCCTGCTGTTCGTCCTGTATCGCGAGTTCTCGCGTTCCACCGTGCGCCGCCTGCACGCCCTGGGCCTGGCGACGCAGCAGCTGTCGCGCAGCAACTTCGACCAGCCCATCGAAGTGGAAGGGCGCGACGAGATTGCCCAGCTGGGCCAGTCGCTCGAAAACGCCAGGCTGCTCTTGCGCCAGGCCGTGGCCGAGCGGGCGCGCGGCCTGGCTGCGCAGCAGGCCGACCGGGCCAAGACCGACTTCCTGGCGCGCTGGAGCCACGACCTGCGCACGCCCCTGAACGCGGTGCTGGGTTTCGCGGAGCTGATCGAAGGCCGCCCGGGGGCACGCCTGTCCGAGGCCCAGCGCGGCGACCTGCAGCGCATCCGGCAAGCCGGCGCCCATCTGCTGCGCCTCGTCAACGACGTGCTCGACATCAGCCGCATCGAAGCCAGCCAGGTCGATCTGCAACTGGCGCCGCAGGCGCTGCCCGAGGCCGTGGCCGAGGCCCTGGCCCTGCTGGCGCCCGAGGCCGAGGCGGCGGCAGTGTCGCTGCACCTGAACCCTGGTCTGGTGACCGCCAGTGACCGCGTGCTGGCCGACCGGACGCGCCTGGTCCAGATCCTGGGGAACCTGGTCGGCAACGCGATCAAATTCAACCGTCCCGGCGGTCGCGTCGAGCTGAACCTGTCGGCCGCAGGACACGACCTGGTGGTGGCCGTGGTCGACAACGGGCAGGGCTTGCCGCCCGAAGCCCTGGCCCGCCTGTTCGTGCCCTTCGAACGACTGAACGCTACCGAGCGCCAGATCGAGGGCAGCGGCCTCGGGCTGGCGGTCTCGCAACGGCTGGCCGAGGCGATGGGCGGGCACATCGACGTGAGCAGCACGCCCGGCGAAGGCAGTGTCTTTTCCTTGCGCCTGCCGCGTGCTCACGAGTCGGCGTCCGTGGCCGCGACATCGTTTCCAGGGGGCCATGCGGGCACCCGCCCGCTGCCCCAGGGCCGCCTGGCCTACGTCGAGGACAACCCCGTCAACGCCCTGGTCGTGCGCGAGATGCTGCATGGCATTCCCGGCCTGACCCTGGCCGGCTTCGCCACGGCGGCCGAGGCGCTGCAGGCGGTGCATGCCGGCGAACGCTTCGACCTGTGGATGATCGACAAACATCTGCCCGACATCGACGGCGTCGAATTGCTGGGCGAATTGAACGCCCTGGCCCAGGCCCAGGGCTACAAGCCGCCCGTGGCGGTGATGTTGTCGGCCGACGCCCTGCCCACGAGCGTGGCCCCGGCCCTGGCCGCCGGCTTCGTCGATTACTGGACCAAGCCGGTGGCGCTGCATGCCCTGCGCGCCGACCTGGCGCGCCACCTGGCTTGGGCCCGCGGCGAAGCCGGCGCCGACCTGCCGCCCAGGCTTGCGACAATCCAAGGTCCCGGACAAGCCGCATCTTCCCGCTCATGACCCACATCCTCCAAACCCTGCCGGCCGGCCAGCGTGTCGGCATCGCCTTTTCTGGCGGCCTGGACACCAGCGCCGCCGTGCACTGGATGCGCGCCAAGGGCGCCGTGCCCTGCGCCTACACCGCCAACCTGGGCCAACCCGACGAGAGCGACTACGACGACATCCCGAAGAAGGCCCTGGCCTACGGCGCCGAGAAGGCCCGGCTGGTGGACTGCCGCGCGCAACTCGTGGCCGAGGGCATCGCCGCCATCCAGTGCGGCGCTTTCCACATCAGCACCGGCGGCGCCACCTACTTCAACACCACACCGCTGGGCCGCGCCGTCACCGGCACCGCCCTGGTGGTGGCCATGCGCGAGGACGACGTCAACATCTGGGGCGACGGCAGCACCTACAAGGGCAACGACATCGAGCGCTTCTACCGCTACGGCCTGCTGGCCAACCCGGCCCTGAAGATCTACAAGCCCTGGCTGGACCAGACCTTCATCGACGAACTGGGCGGCCGCAAGGAGATGAGCGAATACCTCATCGCGGCCGGCTTCGACTACAAGATGAGCGTCGAGAAGGCCTACAGCACCGACAGCAATATGCTGGGCGCCACGCACGAGGCCAAGGACCTGGAGTTCCTGAACAGCGGCATGCACATCGTAAAGCCCATCATGGGCGTGGCCTTCTGGCGTGACGACGTGGAAGTCAAGCGCGAAACCGTGAGCGTGCGCTTCGAGGAAGGCCAGCCGGTGGCGGTGAACGGCCGCAGCTTCGCCAGTGCGGTGGACTTGTTCATGGAAGCCAACGCCATCGGCGGCCGCCACGGCCTGGGCATGTGCGACCAGATCGAGAACCGCATCATCGAAGCCAAGAGCCGCGGCATCTACGAAGCCCCGGGCATGGCGCTGCTGCACATCGCCTACGAGCGGCTGGTCACCGGCATCCACAACGAAGACACCATTGGCCAGTACCGCGCCAACGGCCGTGTGCTGGGCAAGCTGCTCTACCAGGGCCGCTGGTTCGACCCGCAGTGCCTGATGCTGCGCGAAACCGCACAGCGCTGGGTGGCGCGCGCCATCACCGGCGAAGTGACGCTGGAACTGCGGCGTGGCAACGACTACTCGGTGATGAACACCGAAAGCCCGAACCTGACCTATGCGCCCGAGCGGCTGAGCATGGAGAAGGTGGAAGGCGCCTTCACCCCGGCCGACCGCATCGGCCAGCTGACGATGCGCAACCTGGACATCCAGGACACCCGCGCCAAGCTCGGCATCTACACCGCCACCGGGCTGCTGGGGCAGGGTTCGGACGGTTCGGTGTCGCTGCTGACGGGGCCCGAGGGCGGCTGAGCGGCTTCTGCACTGTCTGGGGGATGACAGTCCCCCGGCGCCGCGGCCACAGTCGCACGGTCGCCCTCACCGGCATCCCGGAGCACCGCCATGGCATCCCTGCAAGGTTATGCGTTCACGTTGCAGCGCCTCTTGGCCGAACTGCGCCAGCAGCGCATCGAACTGGTCGCCGCACCGGGTCGGGCGCGCCCCGACGAGGCCGAGTACCGGGATCTCTCGCGCCGCGTCAAGCGTTGGGCGCAGCGCCTGGAACCGATCCAGCGGGAACTGGGTAACCGCGAGCAGTTCCTGGCGTTGCGTGGCCGCGGCCTGCACCAGGTGCCGCGCGAGGCCCGTTACGGCGAGCGGCAGTCCATCGAAGGCCACCGGGCCAACCTGCAGGCCATCTGGCGGCTGGTGGCCGAGGCGCTGGCCGAACTGGATGCGCTGGACCGCGAGCGCCACGGCCCGGCCAGCCTGCACGACATGGTGCGTGGGCTCGAAGAGGTCGCGGGCGCCTGGGCCGAGCGGGCCGAGCAGGTGCGTGAACTGCAGCAGATCGTTCAGGCACACAGCGACGGGCCGGCCTTTCGCGAACTGGTCGAGTCGAAGAAGCAGATCGCCCCGGGTGACCTGGCCAACCTGGTGGTCACGGGGGTGATGCTGCTGGCCTGGCTGGTCAACCGCCTGGACAAACGCTGAAGCCTGAGGCCGCGCCAGCTACATGCCCTTGAACAGGTGGGCGTAGAGCCGGCTGGCGACGAGTCTCTCGGGCCGCCCGCGCAGTGTCAGCGTGACCTTGCCCGACTCTTCGCGCTTCGCGGTGGCGATGGCGCGCGCCTGCACCAGCGTGCCGCGGTGCACCTGCCAGAAGACGGTCGGGTCGAGCTGCGGCAGCAGTTCGCGCAGCGATGCCCGTATGAGGTGTTCGCGTTCGGCCGTCACCACACGCACGTACTTGTCGGCGGCCTCGAAGTACAGCACCTCGGCCACCGGCACCAGGTGCACCACGGCACCCACCTGGGCGGGGATGACGTCCAGGCGCGGCGCGGCCGCAGCGGGTGCAGCGCCGAACAAGGCGCGCAACTGCGCCACGGCACCTTGCAGTGTGTCGTCGCCGGCCTCGGCCGGCCGGCGGCTGCGCTCGGCCAGACGGGCCTGCAGCCGGGACACGCAGGCTGCCAGCCGCGGGCGCTCCACCGGCTTGACGAGGTAGTCGACGGCCTGGGCGTCGAAGGCCTGCAGCGCGTAGTCGTCGTAGGCGGTGACGAAGACCAGCAGCGGGAAGGGCGCGCCGTCGGCGGGCCAGTCCTCGGCCAGCGCCTGTGCGGCGTCCAGGCCGGTGGCACCGGGCATGCGGATGTCGAAGAAGCAGACCTCGGGCTGCAGCGCCAGCGCCTGCGCCGCGGCCTGCAGGCCGTCGCCGACGACGGCCTGCACCTGCAGTGCGGGCCACAGCGTGGCCAGTTCGCTGCGCAGGTGTTCGGCCAGCAGGGGTTCGTCCTCGGCGATCAGGCCGCGGGCTGCGGGGGCGGAGGTGGTGGGCGTCGTCATCGGCTTCAATCCAGCGGCAGCGTCAATGTCGCCAGTGCGCCGCCTTCGGTGTCGTCGGCCGGCTGCAGGCTCAATGTGGCGCGGGCACCGTACAGCGTGGCCAGGCGCGAACGTACCTGCTCCAGCCCGAAAGCCGTGCCGGCGGTGGCGACGCCAGCGCCCAGGCCGACGCCGGTGTCGCGCACCGTCAGCCGCAGCGTGCCGCCTTCGCGTTGCGCCGTGATCTCGATGCGGCCACCTTCCACACGCGGCTCCAGGCCGTGCTTGATGGCGTTTTCCACCAACGGCTGCAGCAGCAATGGCGGCAAGGGCAGTGTGGCCAGGGTGTCAGGCAGTTGCAGCCGCACCGCCAGGCGCGGGCCCATGCGGATGGCCATGAGCGCCAGGTAGTCGTCGAGGTGCGCAAACTCCGCCGCCAGCGGATGCGCGGCCTGGCGCGACGCATTGAGCGTGGCGCGCAGGAAGCCGATCAGGTGGTCGAGCATCACCTGGGCGCGCTGCGGGTCCAGGCCGATCAGCACACGCAGGTTGGCCAGCGTGTTGAACAGCATGTGCGGTTCGAGCTGGCTCTGCAGCAGGCGCAGCTGGTTCTCGGCGGCCTGGCGCTGCGCGGCTTCGGCCTGTGCGCGAGCGGCCGACAGGCGTTCCAGCGTGCTCACCACCACCACGATGACCACGGTGGCAATGACCGTGACAGCCAGCGTGATGCGGGCCGAGGTGCCGAAGTCCAGCAGGCTGGGCGAGCGGCCACCGGTCAACTGGTCGGCGACCCACAGGCCGGCGGGTGGACCCAGCAGCACGGCCAGCAGCGCGCCGGGCAGCACGCCGCGCCAGCCGGTGACGGCCGGCCTGTCTTCTACGGGCAGGCCACGGCGGCGGCGCAGGGTGTCGCTCAGCCAGCCCGTGGCGACACGCGTGCCGTCGACGATCACGGTGCAGGCGATGCCGATGCACAGCGCATAGGTCAGCTTGGACAGGAAGCCGCGCCCGTCCAGCGCCGTCAGCAGCAGCGCGACGCCCAGACAGACCGCAGCGAGCACGAGCACGGTACGCAGCCCTTCCTCGCGCAGACGAAGCCGCATCGTGGCCGCGGCGCCGATGGGGGCGCGTGGCGTGGATACCGAAGGTGGCTGGGGGGAGACCATGGCGCCGGATTGTGGGTGCCGGTGCCACGTGCCGGCGCCCCGCTGCGACGGCGCGGCGCCCGCGGTCGCGAAGCGGAGCGGCCACGGCGTGAAATGCCGGCGGCCCCGGGCCTCGTGACGCCGTCGTCAGGGGCTGGTCAGCCGCGCCCGCAGCCTTTCGATGCGGGCGCGGTTCGCACCCAGGTCGCTCTCGCCCAGGCGCGAGGCCGAACGCAGCTGCACCACCCCGGCGGCGGGGTCGAACCAGAACTCGGCGTCGTCGGTGAACTTCATCAGCGGTGTGATGAACGTGACCTGCAGGTAGTCGGGCCGCGCCTGCACGACACGCGCACCGGGTGTGCTCTCGACGAGCTGGCGCAGCCGCAAGATCGTTGCCGGGCCGGCGTCGGGCGCGGTGCCGACCAGCGGCAGCGGGGCGATGCGCGCATGTTCACGTTGCGGGTGGTCGGGCCACAGCCCGGCCTGGCTGCTGACGCTGTTGGGCTGCGGCGCCGGGGGCTTCAGCCGGCCGTCGCGCACCCCCAGGTCGGGTGGCATCTTGCCGGCCAGCAGGCCGAGCTGCCCCGCCCCCAAGGCCAGCAGCGCCAGCAAGACCACGGCGCCGACGCCGATGAACAGCCAGCGCAGCATGTCGACGACCCAGCGCCCGCCGCGCGCTTCAGCGCCGCTTGCCGCCGAGCAGCGAGCCCAGCACACCGCGGATGAGCTCGCGGCCCACCGCCGAGCCGATGCTGCGCACCGCCGACGAGGCGGCCTTGTCGATCAGCCCCGGGTACTGCGCGCCGCGCGGCCCCGTGCGGCCGAACATGCTTTCCTTCAGGCTGTCGAACATGCCGCCGCCGGCCGGCGCGGGGGCCGGCACCTCGCCACCGGCCGCCGCCGGGGCGCCGCCCGATGCCGCCGTCGGGCTGCCGGCACGTGCGCGCAGCAACTCGTGCGCCGACTCGCGGTCCACCGTCTTCTCGTAGGCGCCCGCCACCAGCGAACCGGCGATCAGCGCCTGCCGCTGCGCCGGCGTGATAGGCCCGATCTGGCTGCCCGGCGGCAGCACGAACACCCGTTCGGTGACACTCGGCCGGCCCTTGGCGTCGAGGAAGCTCACCAGCGCCTCACCCACCGCGAGTTCGGTGATGGCAGTGGCCATGTCGCCGATCTTCGGGTTGGCGCGCATGGTCTCGGCGGCGGCCTTCACGGCCTTCTGGTCGCGCGGGGTGAAAGCGCGCAGCGCGTGCTGCACGCGGTTGCCCAGCTGCGCCAGCACGGTGTCGGGCACGTCCAGCGGGTTCTGTGTCACGAAGTACACGCCCACGCCCTTGCTGCGCACCAGGCGCACCACGAGTTCGATGCGTTCGGTCAGCGCCGCCGGCGCGTCCTTGAACAGCAGGTGCGCCTCGTCGAAGAAGAACACCAGCTTGGGCTTGTCGAGGTCGCCCACCTCGGGCAGCAGCTCGAACAACTCCGACAGCATCCACAGCAGGAACGTGGCGTACAGGCGCGGCGCGTTCATCAGCTGGTCGGCGGCCAGGATGTTGATGACACCCTTGCCGTCCACCGTCTGCATGAAGTCCGAGATGTCGAGCATGGGCTCGCCGAAGAACTTGTCGCCGCCCTGTTCCTCGATCTGCAGCAGCCCGCGCTGGATGGCGCCGATGCTGGCGGCGCTGACGTTGCCGTACTCGGTGGTGAACTGCTTGGCGTTGTCGCCCACGTACTGCAGCGCGGCGCGCAGGTCCTTCATGTCGAGGATGAGCAGGCCGTTGTCGTCGCAGATCTTGAACACCAGGCTCAGCACGCCGGCCTGGGTTTCGTTCAGCGCCAGCATGCGCGTCAGCAGCAGCGGTCCCATGTCGGACACCGTGGCGCGCACCGGATGGCCGGCCTTGCCGTCGACGTCCCACAGCGTGGCCGGGCAGGTGACGGGCTCGGGCAGCGGCAGGCCGCGTTCCTTCAGGATGGCGGCGATCTTCGGGCTCAGCGTGCCCGGATGGCTGACGCCGGTCAGGTCGCCCTTCACGTCGGCCATGAACACCGGCACGCCGATCTTGCTGAAGTTTTCGGCCAGCGTCTGCAGCGTGATGGTCTTGCCGGTACCGGTGGCGCCTGTGATCAGGCCGTGGCGGTTGGCCAGCGCGGGCAGCAGGTGGCACTGGATGTCGCCGTGCTGGGCGACGAGGATGGGTTCGGGCATGGCAGCGTCACTCCGGGCAGGGGGTTCGCGGCAAGTCTAGCCGCTGGCCCCGGCGCATCGGCGCGGGAGCCGGCGTTGGCGCTACTGCACGAAGCGGCCGTCGCGGCCCACCAGCGCCAGGTCGACGAAGGTGCTGCCGCTGTGCTCGCCCTTGCGCCAGCGCAGCGTGATGCCGCCGAGGTCGGTCTCGAAGCGTTCCAGCGCGGCCACCAGGCTGGCGCGCGTGGGGCTGGCACCGGCTGCACGCAACGCAGCGGCCAGCGCCTTGGCGGTCATGTAGCCCTCCAGGCTGCCATAGGAAAAGCCCTGGCCCGGCGCGGTGCGTGCCATGCGCTCCTGGTATTCGCGCACCAGCGCCGTCTTGCCCGAGTTCGGGTTGGGGACGATCTGGGCGAAGACCATGCCCTTGGCCAGCGGCCCCAGTTCGGCGGCCAGCGGTGTCGAGCCCGAGTTCACGCCCCAGAAGGTGATGCGCGAACCAGCCGCGCGTGCGGCGCGGATCAGGCGGCCGTAGAGCGGCGGCGAGCCATGGTTGATGACGAGGTCGACCTTCTGCTGCGTCAGCCCCGCCACCGCGGCGCTCAGCTGCGCATCGGTGATGTCGGCCCTGAAGGGCACGCCGCCGCCGAAGGCCATGCCGGCCTCGGCGGCCAGCTTCTGCGCGTTGGCCAGGTGTTCGCGGCCGACGTCGGAGTCGGCGTGGAAGAGCGCCACGCGCTGCAGGCCGATGCGCTTGCCCTGGGTGATGAGGGCGCGAAACTCCTCGCGGTGTTCGGCGCGCACCGGGTAGACCAGCGGCTGGTGCGGCATGCGCAGGCCGGGCGAGCCGGCCATCGGGCCGATGAAAGGCACGCCGAGTTCCACCGCGACCTTCATCACCGCGGTGCTGGGGCCGCCCTCGATCGAGCCGAAGAGCACGAACACACCCTGCTGCACCAGCGCCCGTGCGTTGGCCTCGGCCTTGGCACTGCTGTTCTCGTCGTCCAGCGTGCGCAGCACGATGCGCCGGCCGTTCACGCCGCCGTTGCGGTTGGCCGCGTCGACAAAGGCCTTGACCCCGGTCAGGGCCTCGCTGCCGTAGACGTTCTTGCCGCCCTGGAGCGTGATGCTCTGGCCGACGAGGATCTCGCCGGTGCCGACGCCAGGCTCGGCGGTGTGGCCGCGCCCGGCCAGCCCGGCCAGCGCCAAGGCAGGCAGGAGTTGCAGAAGTCGGCGGCGTTCCAGGGGATGTGAAAACGTGTTCATGTCTCGAATGCTGCCAGCGTCGGCCGGCACCAGCCCTTGTCGTTTTCGTCGAGTGCGTCGAAAGTCACGCCCATCTGCACCAGCGTGTGCGCGACGGCCGCTTCGTCCCCGGCTGCGCGCTGCGCCAGGCCCAGCACTTCCAGGCCGAAGAAGTGTTCCAGCGCCACGTTGCCGTTGGCCTGCACGATGTCCAGGCAGCATCGAGCATGGTGATGGGCCTGCGCCGCGTCGCCGGCCTTCAGCCAGGTCTTGGCCAGGCGGTACTCGGCGCGTTCGGTCTCCAGCCAGCTGCCGGCGCGGGCCCAGAACACGCGGCCGGTCTGGGCGGCCAGGACCATCAGTGCACGTTCGGTTTCGCTGCGCACGGGCAGGTCTTCCAGAGAGCCGGCGAGGTTGTTGCCTGCGATGGCCAGCGCGCGCACGGCGGGGTCGGCATCGGACAGGGCGTTCGCCTCGACTGCTGCCGTGGCTTCTTCCAGCAGGGCCCGGGCGCGTCCGGGGTCGTGCACGCCCAGGGCGGCCGCCGCCATCGCCGTGAGGCGGGCCCTGTCGCTGCAACCCAGCCCCGTGCGTTCGTCGGCCAGCCCGCCGGCCAGCTTCATCACGGCCGCAAAACGCTGCAGCGACTGCGCCGTGGCGCTGCCCGCGGCCACCAGCGGCAGTGCCGCCAGCCGCTGCTGGAAGGCCAGGCCCTCGGCCCAGCGGCCCAGGTGCTGGCCGTGCACGTGCTGGGCCAGGAAGGCCAATGGCAGCACCTGATCCTCCTGCTGCAGCAGCGCCAGGCCGGGCTCGGCCAGGCGCTCGGCCACGGCGGCGGCGTGCTCGGCATGGTCGGTCCAGGCCTGGTCGAGAAAGCTGTCGAAGTCCATCCGGCGTCTCCGTCGAGGGGTGCGTGAGCTTACGGGGCGCCGGGCGCCGTGGCGAGCCGCCCACGATGGGTGGGGCCCGCGCGGGCCGGCGCGACTAAAATCCGCGCTCTTTCACTTCAGCAGCCTCCATCTCATGGCCGGTCATTCCAAGTGGGCCAACATCCAGCACCGCAAGGGCCGGCAGGATGAAAAGCGCGGCAAGGCCTGGACACGGGTGATCCGCGAGATCATGGTGGCAGCCCGCCTGGGCGGCGGCGACGTGTCGGCCAACCCGCGGCTGCGCCTGGCGGTGGAGAAGGCCAAGGCGGTGAACCTGCCGGTCGACACCGTCAAGCGCAACATCGACAAGGCCACCGGCAACCTCGAAGGCGTGAGCTACGAGGAGGTGCGCTACGAGGGCTACGGCATCGGCGGCGCGGCCATCATCGTCGACTGCATGACCGACAACCGCGTGCGCACGGTGGCCGAGGTGCGCCACGCCTTCAGCAAGTACGGCGGCAACATGGGCACCGAAGGCAGCGTGGCCTTCCAGTTCAAGCACTGTGGGCAGCTGATCTTCGCGCCCGGCACGAGCGAGGACAAGGTGATGGAAGTGGCGCTGGAGGCCGGTGCCGACGACGTGCTGACCGACGAGGACGGTGCCGTCGAGGTGCTGACCGCGCCCACCGAATTCGAGGCCGTGAAGGCGGCGCTCGTCGCCGTTGGCCTGAACCCGGAGGTCGCCGAAGTGACCTGGCGCGCCGAGAACGACATCGAGATCGAGGGCGAGGACGCCGTGCGCATGCAGAAGCTGCTGGACGCCATCGAGGACCTGGACGACGTGCAGGACGTCTTCCACAACGCCTTGCTGCCCGAGTGACCTGCCCATGAAGGTTCTCGTCATCGGCGGTGGTGGCCGTGAACATGCGCTGGCCTGGAAGCTGGCGCAGGGCGACCGCGTGCAGCGTGTCTACGTGGCGCCCGGCAACGGGGGCACCTCGCTCGACCCGGCACTGCACAACGTGCCGCTGTCCACGCCCGAGGAGCTGGCCGATTTCGTGACGGCCGAGAAGGTCACGCTCACCGTCGTCGGCCCCGAGGCGCCGCTGGCGGCCGGCGTCGTCGACCTGTTTCGCGCCCGCGGGCTGCGCATCTTCGGCCCGACCCGGGCCGCGGCGATGCTGGAAAGCAGCAAGGCCCACGCCAAGGCCTTCATGCAGCGCCACGGCATCCCCACCGCGCTCTACGCCAGCTTCACCGAGGCTGCGGCGGCGCACGCCCACGTCGACAAACATGGCGCGCCCATCGTCATCAAGGCCGACGGCCTGGCCGCCGGCAAGGGTGTGGTCGTGGCCATGACCACCGCCGAGGCGCACGCCGCGATCGACATGATGCTGGACGACACCGGGCTGGGCCGCAACGCGCTCGGCGTGCAGCACAACGCCGAGGGCGCACGTGTCGTCATCGAAGAGTTCATGCAGGGCGAGGAAGCCAGCTTCATCGTGCTGTGCGACGGCAAGACCGTGCTGACGCTGGCCACCAGCCAGGACCACAAGCGCATCGGCGACGGCGACACGGGCCCCAACACCGGCGGCATGGGCGCGTATTCGCCCGCACCGGTGGTCACGCCCAACGTGCACGCCAAGGTGATGCAGGAGATCATCCACCCCACCATCGCCGGCATGGCCAAGGACGGCGTGCCCTACACCGGCTTCCTCTACGCCGGGCTGATGATCGACGCGCAGGGCCAGCCGCGCACGGTGGAATTCAACTGCCGCCTGGGCGACCCCGAGGCGCAGGTGATCCTGATGCGCCTGAAGAGCGACCTCTTCGAGGTGCTGATGCACGCCACCGATGGCACGCTCGACCAGGCCGAGCTGAACTGGGACCGCCGCAGCGCGCTGGGCGTGGTGATGGCCGCGCACGGCTACCCCGCGGCGCCGCGCAAGGGCGACGTCATCACCGGCCTGCCTGCGCCGGGCTCGGAAGGCGCCGACCTGCAGGTCTTCCATGCCGGCACGGCGCAGCAGGATGGCCAGCTGCTGACCAGCGGCGGGCGTGTGCTCTGCGTCACCGCCCTGGGTGACTCGGTGCGTCTGGCACAGCAGCGCGCGCTGGCCGTGGTGCGCGGTATCCATTTCGACGGCGCGCAGTGGCGCAACGACATCGGCCACCGCGCCATCCGGCATTGATCGCCACGTCCACGCAAGCCGCCCCGGCCCTGGATGCCGCGCTGTCCGCCGTGGCGCCGCAGCTGCTGGCGCAGCGGCCAGTGCAGCTGCAGGGCAGCCCGCTGGCCCGCGCCGCGCTGCGCCTGGCCGGCTGGCGGCTGCAGTGCGACGGTCTGCCAGCGGCGCAGGGTGTCATCGTCGTCTACCCGCACACCAGCAACTGGGACTTCATCGTCGGCGTGCTGGCCAAGTGGGCGGTCGGCATCCCGGTCACCTTCTGGGGCAAGGACAGCCTGTTCCGCATTCCGCTCTTCGGCCGCTGGCTGCGCTGGCTGGGCGGCGTGCCGGTGGCGCGCCACACGCGCCAGGGGCACGTTGGGCAGATGGTCGACGCGCTGCGCGCCGCGCGTGCCCAGGGCCGCTTCCTGTGGCTGGCGCTGGCGCCCGAAGGCACCCGCGGCCGCACGGCGGGCTGGCGCACCGGCTTCCACCGCGTGGCCACGCAGGCCGAGGTGCCGCTGGCGCTGGTGCAGCTCGACTTCGGCCAGCGCCGCGTCGGCTTCGACAGCTTCTGGCAGCTGTCGGGCGACCTGCAGGCCGACTTCGCCACCATCGCGCAACGCCTGGCCGGCTGCCGTGGCTGCCGGCCGTCGCTGGCCGCGCCCGTGCAGCCTCTGCCTACCTTCAAAGAGAACCGCACATGATCGACACCGCCGCCGTGCGCAGCTACCTGCTGGGGCTGCAGGGCCACATCGTCAGCACCCTGCAGGCCGAGGACGGCAAGGCCTTCCTCAGCGATGGCTGGACCCGGCCCGCCGGCGGCAAGCTCGAAGGCGACGGTCTGTCGCAGCTGGTGGAAGAAGGCGGGCTGCTGGAACGCGGCGGCTGCAACTTCAGTCATGTCAAGGGCGCCAGCCTGCCGCCCTCGGCCACGCAGCACCGCAGCGAACTCGCCGGTGCGCCCTTCGAGGCGCTGGGCGTTTCGCTCGTCATGCACCCGCGCAACCCCTACGTGCCCACGGTGCACATGAACGTGCGCCTGCTCGCCGCCTTCCCCGAAGGCAAGCCGGCGGTGACGTGGTTCGGTGGCGGCATGGACCTCACGCCCTACTACGGCTTCGAGGACGACGCGCGCCACTTCCACCGTGTCAACGCCGACGCGCTGGCGCCTTTCGGCGCCGACAGGTATCCGCGCTTCAAGACCTGGTGCGACGAGTATTTCTTCATCAAGCACCGCAACGAGCCGCGCGGCATCGGCGGTGTCTTCTTCGACGACTTCAACGAAGGCAGCTTCGACGACGGCTTCGCGATGATGCGGGCCGTGGGCGATGCCTTCGTCCCCGCCTACCTGCCCATCGCGCGGCGCCGTCGCGATGCGCCGTATGGCGAGCGCCAGCGCGACTTCCAGGCCTACCGGCGCGGCCGCTACGTCGAGTTCAACCTCGTGTGGGACCGCGGCACGCACTTCGGCCTGCACGGTGGAGGCCGCACCGAGAGCATCCTGATGAGCATGCCGCCCATCGTGAAGTGGCGCTACGACTGGAAGCCGGAAGCCGGCAGCGAAGAGGCGCGGCTGTACAGCGACTTCCTGCGCCCGCGCGACTGGCTCAACGAATGACGGTTCGTGAATAAGCGGGTCGGTCTCTTCGGAGGCACCTTCGACCCCGTGCACAACGCGCACGTGGCGCTGGCCCATGCCGCGCTGCACGGCCTGGCGCTGGACGAAGTGCGCTGGGTTCCCACCGGCCACTCGTGGCAGAAGGACCACCGCGCGACACCCGCCGCACACCGCGAGGCCATGGTGCGCCTGGCGATGGCCGGCGAGCCGCGCTTCGTGCTCGACCGCATCGAGATCGAGCGCCCCGGCCCGAGCTTCACGCTGGACACCGTGCGCCAGTTGCACACCGCCGAACCCGGCACCGAGTGGGTGCTGATCATCGGCCAGGACCAGTACGCCAGCCTGCACACCTGGCGCGACTGGCCGGTGCTGCTGGGCCTGGTGACGCTGGCCGTGGCCAACCGCCCCGGCACGACGGCCACGCCGCACGCCGAGGTGCTGGCGCATCCGCACCGCGCCGTGCCGCTGCCCATGCTGGACATCAGCGCCACCGACATCCGACAACGGGTCGCGGCGGGCGCCGACATTTCGCAACTGGTGCCGCCGCAGGTGGCGCGCTATATTGAAAGTCACGGCCTCTACCGGGCCCTCGCCGCAGGCGAGTCAACATCTCACGGGAGCTGAATCTGGACATCCGCAAGCTGCAACGCGCCATCGTCGATGGCCTGGAAGACGTCAAGGCCCAGCACATCGCGGTCTTCAACACCGAGCACCTGAGCTCGATGTTCGAGCGCGTGATCGTCGCCAGCGGCACCAGCAACCGCCAGACCAAGGCGCTGGCCGCCAGCGTGCGCGACAGCGTGCGCGGCCGCGGCTTCCCCATCCTCAGCACCGAGGGCGAGGACAACGGCGAATGGATCATCGTCGACTGCGGCGCAGCCGTCGTGCACATCATGCAGCCGGCTATCCGCGAGTACTACCACCTCGAGGAAATTTGGGGTGGCAAGGCCGTGAAGATGAAGCTGGGCGAGGTCAACACCAAGCTCGTGAAGGCCAGCGAGCCCGAACCGGCGCCGCGTAAGAAGCCCAAGGCTGCCGCCCCGACCGGTGACGCGCCGGCCAAGGCCTCGGCGCCGCGCGCGCCGGGCTCGCGCGCCGCGGCCCGTGCCGTGAAGCGTGGCAACGCGAAGGAAGAGGCCGAGAAGAAGTCGAGCAACCGCACGGCGGCCTTCAAGCGCGTGGCGGCCAAGTCGGCACCACGCAAGGCCGCGCCTGCAGGCACCACGGGCGCACGGACCGGCACGGCGAAGGCGCCGGCGAAGAAGTCGACGACCAAGACCATCGTCGTGAAGCCGCCGGCGAAGAAGGCCGTCGCCGGCAAGGCGCCGGCCAGGAAGGCAGCGCCCGCGCGCAAGGCGGCGCCTGCGAAGAAGGCCCCGCGCAAGGCCTGATGCCGTGAAGCTGCTGGTGGTGGCAGTGGGCCAGCGCCAGCCCCTCTGGGCCGACACGGCCTGGGACGACTTCGCCAAACGCTTCCCGCCCGAGATGCGGCTGGACCTGAAGGCGCTGAAGGCCGAACCGCGCACGGGCGGAAAGACGGCGGCCCAATGCATGGCCGCCGAGGCCACGCGCTTCGAGGCTGCGCTGGCCTCCGCTGCCAAGGGCGCGCGCCGCGTCGTGCTGGACGAACACGGCGCCCGCCGCAGCACGGCGCAGCTGGCCGAGCGTGTGCTGGTCTGGCGCGGCGAAGGCCGCGACGTGGCCTTGCTCGTCGGCGGCCCCGACGGCCTGGACCCAGCGCTGAAGGCGACGGCCGACGAGACATTGCGCCTGTCGGATCTGACGCTGCCGCACGCCTTCGCGCGCGTGCTGCTGGCCGAGGCGCTGTACCGGGCCTGGACGCTGGCCACCGGCCACCCCTACCACCGCGATTGAGTGCACGCGGCGGCACAGGCGCCGCACCCGCCGCAGGCCGCGGCACCGCTGCCAGGCCCGTGTCTGTGCCGATGCGCCGGCCCCTGCGCGCACCACACAATGCACGTCATGCTGCCGCACGCCTTCGTCTACCTGGCTTCACAGAGCCCGCGCCGCATCCAGCTGCTGGACCAGCTGGGCGTGGCCCACCGCACCCTGCTGCCCGACCCTGCCGAGGACACCGAAGGCCTGGAGGAAGAGCGGCGCGGCGAACTGCCGCTGGACTACGTGCGCCGCGTCACGCTGCTGAAGCTGAATGCCGCGCGCGCGCGGCTGCGTCGCCGCAGGTTGCCCGAGGCGCCCATCCTCTGCGCCGACACCACGGTGTCGGTCGGCCGCCGCATCCTGGGCAAGCCGCAGGGCCCCGAAGACGCGGCGGCGATGCTGCGTGCGCTGTCGGGGCGCACCCACCGCGTGATGACCTGCGTGGTCGTCGGCACCGGCAGTCAGCACTTCCTGGACACCAGCATCTCGCGCGTGCGCTTCGCCGACCTGTCCGAGACCAGCATCCGCCGCTACGTCGACAGCGGCGAGCCGCAGGGCAAGGCCGGCGCCTACGCCATCCAGGGCCGCATCGCGGCGTGGATAGAACACATCGAAGGCAGCTACAGCGGCATCATGGGCCTGCCGCTGCACGAGACCACCATCTTGTTGTCGCGCGCCCGCGTGCGGCTGGAGCTTTAGAGGCATGCCGACGCAAGACATCCTCATCAACTGGGCGCCGCAGGAAACACGCGTGGCCGTGGTCGAAAACGGCGCGGTGCAGGAACTGCACATCGAACGCACGCTGGAACGCGGGCTGGTCGGCAACGTCTACCTGGGCAAGGTGGTGCGTGTGCTGCCGGGCATGCAGAGCGCTTTCGTCGACATCGGGCTGGAGCGCGCGGCCTTCCTGCACGTGGCCGACCTGCATGGCGGCCCGCCGAAACACGAGCTGCGCCCCGACGCGCCGCTGGTGCCCATCGAACGCCAGGTCTTCGAAGGCCAGACGCTGACGGTGCAGGTCATCAAGGACGCCATCGGCACCAAGGGGGCGCGGCTGTCGACGCAGGTGAGCATCGCCGGGCGCATGCTCGTCTTCCTGCCGCACGACAAGCACATCGGCATCAGCCAGAAGATCGGCAGCCCCGAACTGCGCGAGCAACTGCGCGCGCGCATGCAGGCGCTGACCGGCCAGGACGGCAAGGACAACGGCGGCGGCTTCATCCTGCGCACGAACGCGGAAGAGGCCAGCGACGCCGAACTCGCCGAGGACATCGCCTACCTGCGCCGCGCCTGGGCGCTGATCCGAGAACGTGCGCAGCAGCGCCCGCCCGGCAGCCTCCTGCACCAGGACCTGAGCCTGGCCGAACGTGTGCTGCGCGACCTGGCCAACGACGCCACCGGCACGATACGCATCGACAGCAAACTGCAGTGCGACGCACTGAAGGGCTTCGGCGAGACCTACATGCCGGGCGCGGTGGCCAAGCTCGAACACTACAAGGGCGAGCGGCCCATCTTCGACCTCTTCGGCATCGAGGAAGAGCTCGCGCGTGCCCTGGGCCGGCGTGTCGACCTGAAGAGCGGCGGCTACCTCATCATCGACCAGACCGAGGCGCTGACGACGGTGGACGTGAACACCGGGGGTTTCGTCGGCGCGCGCAACTTCGACGACACCATCTTCAAGACCAACCTCGAGGCGGCCGGCGCCATCGCACGCCAGCTGCGGCTGCGCAACCTGGGCGGCATCATCATCGCCGACTTCATCGACATGACCCGCCCCGACCACCAGGAAGCGGTGCTGGCCGAACTGCGCAAGCAGCTGGCGCGCGACCGCACGCGTACCACCGTCAGTGGCTTTACCCAGTTAGGCCTGGTGGAGATGACGCGCAAGCGCACGCGCGAGAGCCTGGCGCACATGCTGTGCGAACCCTGCCCCACCTGCCTGGGCCGCGGCCAGGTGAAGACGGCGCGCAGCGTGTGCTACGACATCCTGCGCGAGATCCTGCGCGAGGCGCGCCAGTTCGCGCCCAAGGAGTTCCGCGTCATCGCCAGCGCGGCCGTGGTCGAGATGCTGCTCGACGAAGAGAGCGTGCACCTGGCGGGCCTGAGCGAGTTCATCGGCCGGCCGATCTCGCTGAGCGCAGAAGCGACGATGAACCCGGAGCAGTACGACATCGTGCTGATGTAGCGCTTCCCGGGGGCCTCATCCCGGGCCAGTGGCCACTTGCAAGCGCCTGAATCTGCAGCTTGATGCAGGTGGCAAGGGTGGGCGTAAAGGGTGTAGCTCGCCGATGACCGCGCTGGGGCGTGGTCTCGGCAGACCCTCGAGAAGTATCGAGGGCCATCCCCGGTGTGCCGGTGGTCGATGCCCTGGGGCCAAGCGGCCTGGCTTCACGCCGCTGGGTGCCTCACGTCGACCGGGGGCGCCGCCCGAAGACAAAGCGTACCGCCGGCCACAGCAGTGGCGGCGGGCCCACAGTCTCGCGCCCGATGTCGGGCAGCGCCGCCGTGGGCCAGGCCCGTTCCAGGATCGGCCGCACCGCCAGCATCAGTCGGCCGCGCCGCGAGCCCCACCGGTGGCGCGCGAAGATGCGTGCGCCGGCCTGTTGCGAGAGTGCCGCCTCGCGCTGGGCCGAGCCCGTGCGCTGGGCGGCCGCGATGCCACGCGCCGCATCGACGCCGTCCTCGATGGCCCACGACATGCCGGCGCCGAGCAGCACGTCGACGTTGCCGACGGCGTCCCCGATGGGCAGCACGCGGTCCGTGCTCGGCCGGGCCAACCTGCGCTGGAAGACGTCGACCGCCTCCACGGGCTGCCGGGGCGGCCCCAGGGCCAGTCGCGCGGCGATGGCCTCGAAGCGCTGCGCGAGTGCCACGCCATCGACCGCCCTGCCGGGCGGCGTGTCGAAGTAGGCGATGACGCCGCGGCGGCCCCAGGTCGGGAAGAGCAGGTAGAGCTCGTGCGTCGTCGCGTCGCGCACACCGACGATGCCGTCGAACCAGGGCGGCGCGGCATATTCCGCCGTGACGACCAGATGGCTGGGCCCCACCCGCTGCCGCGCCGGACGGCCCAGCGCCTCGAGCCGACCGCCCGAGGCGTCGATGACGTGCCGCGCCTTCACCGTGCGCTGCAGGCCGGCCGCCTCGTCGCGCAGCGTCACGCGCACGTGGTCGCCGCCGGGCTCGATGCCTGCGACGCTGGTGTGCCAGCACAGGTCCAGCGGGGGTGAGTTCGGCGCTGGCGCGGGGGCTTCAATCTCGCTGGCCTCTGCGGCCGCCATCAGCGCGCCCCGCAGCCGATTCTCGACATGCCGGATCGTCGTCGTACGGCGGCCTTCGGTGACGTCGGGCAGACCGAGCTGGCACAGTGCCGCCTGTGCGCCCGGGCGCACCAGGACCAGCTGCGAGCGGATGGCCTGCGTTCCGCGGGCCTCGACCGCCAGTGTGCGCATGCCCTCGGCGTGTGCCGCCAGCGCCGCCGCGCAGCCGCCGGGGCCCAGGCCCGCGACGAGCACATCGACCTCGGGCAGCGGCGCTTCAGCGTTGGCGCCGGACTGCATCGACTGTGGTCTCCGTGTACTGCATGGCGTCGTGGCGGTGCGACCGCGGGGCGGCCGGGTGATCTGGCCGATTGGGCCGTTCTGGCTGAGGTCCCGCGGCGTCGGCAAGTCTAGCTGGTGACTCGCGGCCGACGCTCCCAGCTCGGGGCGTGTGATCAGCCCGTCCAGGCCAGCGGGTATCCTTCGCGCGCCCGAGCTCGAGAGCCTGTGGAGACACTCCGCTCGCGCCGCCACACGCCGTGTCGGGGCACACCGCTCGCCGCCCTCCGCTGCCGCCAGGAACCCCGATTGGCCCTGCTCGACCCACTCGCCCGCCTTTGCGCCGTGCTCGCCGGCGCGCTGCTTACCGCCATCACGCTGATGACCTGCGCCAGCCTGATCGGCCGCAACACCACGGGCTGGACGGTGGTGGGTGACTTCGAGCTCACCGGCGCTGCGGCCGGCGCGGCCATCGCGCTCTTCATGCCCTGGTGCCAGCTTCAGCGGGGCCACGTGATGGTCGACTTCTTCACCGTGAAGGCCACGCGCGCCACGCGCGACAGGCTCGACCGCTTCGGCGCGCTGCTGCTGAGCGGGGTGATGGGCCTGATGACCTGGCGCAGCACGCTCGGCGGCGTCAATGCCTGGCGCTCGAACGCCGGCTCGATGATCGTGGGTTTTCCGGAATGGGTGGTCTATGCCGCGATGGTGCCGCCGCTGGCGCTGACGGCGGTCATCGCGCTGGTGCAGGCCGTGCGCGGCTTCGGTACGCGCACGGACCCGGCATGACGCCGATCACGCTGGCGCTGCTGATCTTCGCCGTCATGCTGGTGCTGATGGCGGCGCGCACGCCGATCGCGGTGGCCATGTTCGCCGCCGGTGTCGTCGGCTACGTGCTGCAGGCGGGCTGGCTGCCGCTGGCCAGTTTCCTCAACACGCAGGCCTTCGCGCGTTTTGCCAGCTACGACCTCAGCGTCATCCCGCTCTTCATCCTGATGGGCAACTTCGCCACCCACGGTGGCATCTCGCGCGCGCTGTTCGAGTTCGCGGCCGCGCTCATGTCGCGTTTCCGTGGCGGCCTGGCGATGGCCGCGGTGATGGCCTGCGCGGCTTTCGGCGCCATCTGCGGCAGCAGCGTGGCCACGGCAGCCACCATCACGCAGGTGGCGTTGCCCGAGCTGCGCAAGCACGGCTACGCCGGGCGGCTGGCCACCGGCACGCTGGCTGCCGGCGGCACGCTGGGCATCCTGATCCCGCCTTCGGTGCCGCTGGTCGTCTACGCCATCCTCACCGAACAGAACATCGCCAAGCTCTTCGCCGCGGCCATGCTGCCGGGACTGATCGCGGTGCTGGGCTACGTGGCGGCCATCGCGATCTACGTGCGCCTGGTGCCGGGGCAGGCGCCGGCCGGCGGCGATGCCGCCGAAAGCGCCCGCGCGCAAGACCACGCCGCCGCGCTCACCGGCCGCGCCCTGGCCGGCATCGCGCCCATCGGCAGCGTCTTCCTGCTCGTCTTCGGCGGCATCTACGCGGGCCTCTTCACGCCCACCGAAGGCGCGGCCGTGGGTGCGGCGGCCACCTTCCTGGCGGCCCTGCTGAAACGCGAGATCACCTGGCCCGGCTTCAAGCGCAGCTTCCTGGCCACGGCCGAGAGCTCGGCGATGATCTTCCTCATCTTCCTCGGCGCCGACCTGATGAACGCGGCGCTGGCGCTGACCCAGGTGCCCGGCCAGCTGGCCGGCCTGGTGCAGGGCTGGGGCCTGCCACCGCTGGCGGTGGTGGCCGCCATCCTGCTCTTCTACGTCGTGCTGGGCGCGGTGATGGACGAGCTGAGCATGATCCTGCTCACCATCCCCATCTTCTTCCCGGTGGTGATGGGGCTGGACTTCGGCCTGCCCGCCGAGAGCGTGGCGCTGTGGTTCGGCATCCTGGTGCTGATGACGGTGGGTTTCGGCCTGCTGGCGCCGCCGGTGGGGCTGAACGTCTACGTCGTCAACCGCATGGCGCGCGACGTGCCCATCGCCGAGAGCTACCGCGGCGTGCTGCCCTTCCTGGCCGCCGACACCTTGCGCACGCTGCTGCTGCTGGCCTTCCCGGCCATCAGCCTGTGGCTGGTGCAGTACGTCGGATGAACCGCGTCAGCTGCGCTCGGCGACCCTTCTGACGGGCGCCGCCTTCGCGGTCTTGGCGACCTTCCTGGGCTTGACGGGCGCCGCCGGCGCCGTCGTCTTGCGCCGCGGCGCGCGCTTGGGCTTGTCGGGCAGCAGTCCCAGCAACAGCGATTCACACGCCGTCGTCGACATCACCTGCGGCACCGGGTAGTTCGCGTCGGCCTCGGCGCAGGCGGCCGCGGCCAGCGCCGGGATGTCCTCGGCACGCAGCGCGGCCAGCTGGGCAGGGATGCCGATGGCGCGGTTCATGTCTTCCACCGAGGTGACGAAACGCCGCGCCAGTTCGGCTTCGCCATCGCCCGGCTCGCCCACGCCGGCGCGCACGGCCAGCGCCGCCAGCTTGCCCTGCGCCGCGTCGCTGCACCAGTGCAGCACCGCCGGCAGCACGATGGCATTGGCCAGGCCGTGCGGCGTGCCGTAGCGCCCGCCCAGCTGGTGCGCGATGGCGTGCACGTTGCCCACGTTGGCGCGCGTGAAGGCCAGGCCGGCGTAGGTGGACGCCAGCGCCATCTGCTCGCGCGCGACGAGGTCGCCCGGCTCCGCGCAGGCGCGCGGCAGGTGGCGGTAGACCATGGCCACCGCGGCCAGCGCCATGCGGTCGGTGTAGGGCGTGCCCCATTCACCGATGTAGGCTTCCACCGCGTGTGTCAGCGCGTCCATGCCGGTGGCGGCCGTGATGGGTGCGGGCAGGCCGGTCATCAGCGACGGGTCGAGTGCCGCCATGCGCGGCACCAGCCGCGTGTCGGCGATGACGAGCTTCTGGTGGGTCTCGGGGTCGGAGATGACGGCAGCCACCGTCGCTTCCGAGCCCGTGCCGGCCGTGGTGGGCACGGCGTAGATCGGCGGCGGCGCGCGCAGGCCCTTGAAGTAGCCGACCAGTTCGCGCGGGTGTTTGCGGTTGCGGGCGGCCAGGCCGATGACCTTGGCCGCGTCCATCACGCTGCCGCCGCCGAAGGCCAGCAGCGCGTCGCAGCCCTCGGCCTCGTAGCGGGCGATGCCCGATTCGATGACCGGTATCGGCGCGTCGGGTGTGATCGTGTCGAAGACGACGTAGGCCGCGCCGGCCGCGTCCAGCGTATCCAGCACTGGCTGCAGCAGCCCGAGCTTCACGATCACGGCGTCGGTGGCGACGAACACCTTCTTGTGGCCGAAGTCGGCCAGCGCCTGTGCCAGCCGCAGGCTGGCCCCCGGCCCCACCATCAGCAGCGGCTGCGGTATCGGCAGCCGCCGCGTCACCACACCTGCCGCGCGCTTCAGCCGGGGCAGGCCCACCGCACGTGCCATGTCGCCGATCAAGTTCGCCACCTTGCACCTCCGTCATCATGGAAGCCTGAACTTTGGCGCAAAAAACCCATGAAGACCGTGATCAGCATCAGCCTGGGCGCAAGCAGCCAGGACTTCGAGTTCACCACGCCCTTCCTGGGCCGGAAGCTGACGGTGCGCCGGCTGGGCACCGACGGCAGCGCGGCCAAGGCGCTGCGGCTGCTGAAGCTGTGGGAGACGAAGGCCGACGCCGTCGGCCTGGGCGTGCTGAAGGACAGCTACAGCCTGGGCGCGCGCCGCTTCATCGAACGCGACGCGCTGCGCCTGCGCCGCGCCGTGACGCAGGTGCCGGTGACCACCGGCGAGCGCCTGGGCGACCTGTTCCTGGAATGGGCCGTGCGCCAGACGCAGAACGAGCTCGGCCGCTGCTTCGACAACGCGCGTGTGCTCTTCTTCTCGGGCATGGCGCAGCAGAAGCTGGCGCGCACGATGGCCGAGTACAGCGCCAACCTGCTGTTCGCCGACCCGCTGCTGCAGCTGGGCGTGCCCAAGCTCCTGACCTCGCTGGGCGCACTGCAGCTCTACAGCGACGGCGCGCACTACCTGACGGGCTGGGCGCCACCGCGCGTGCTGCCCGCGCCGCTGCTGCGGCAGTGGTCGCAGTTCGTGCTGCGCAAGGCGATGACCAAGGCCACGGTGATCGTCGCGCCTGCACACGAACTCGACGGCTTCGGGCTCGAGGAACTGGCGGGCAAGACCATCGTCACCGCGGCGCTGAACGACCAGCGCCTGGCGCAGTTCAAGGACAAGGGCGTGCACCTGGTGGTCGACGGTGCACCGGTGCTGCACGGCCACGTGCTCGGCCCCGAGACGCTGGACGCGATGATCCTGGCCGCCACCGGCAAGGCGCCCGAGGCGTTGCTGGACGACGACTACCTCGAGATCGTCGCCGGCCTGGGCATGCAGCCGCGCCTGCTCTACCCCGGCGGCTACCAGCGCACCAACCGCTTCGCCTTCGTCATCCACCCGCTGTCGCAGGAGTACTTCAAGGTGCTCAAGCCGGTGGAGATGCTGTCGCAGGTGTCGCCGCCGGTGTTCATGGACTCGCTGGAAAAGCTGATGGCCTACGCGCCACCCTTCGTCTACTCGAAGGTCGAGGGCATACGCTCGCCGACCGGCGTGATGGCCGAGGGCTGGCTGATCTCGGTCGGCGGCACGCCGCGCGAGATCATGCGCCGGCCGCCGGAGTTCACCTACCGCCGCCTGCTCGCGGCGGCCGAGATGGCGCAGAAGCTGGGCGCGCAGATCATGGGCCTGGGCGCTTTCACCAAGGTCGTCGGCGACGCCGGCATCACGGTGGCCAAGCGGGCCCCGCTGCCCATCACCACCGGCAACAGCTACAGCGCGTCGGCCGCACTGTGGGCGGCGCACGACGCGGTGCTGCGCATGGGCCTGCTGCCGCCGCCCAAGGGCAAGGAACGCGTGGCCTTCAAGGCCATGGTGGTGGGCGCCACCGGCGCCATCGGCTCGGCCTGTGCGCGGCTGCTGGTGCGCGCGGCCGAAGAGGTGACGCTGGTCTCGCCCGAGACCGCCAAGCTGCTGGCGCTGCAGCAGTCCATCCTGCACGACACGCCCGATGCCAAGGTGGTGCTGTCGGCGCGCGCCGACACGCACATCGCGGAGATGGACATGATCGTCACTGCCACCTCGGGCGCGGGCAAGAAGGTGCTGGACATCATGAAAGTGAAGCCGGGCTGCGTCATCACCGACGTGGCACGGCCGCTGGACCTGCCGCCGGAAGAGGTGGCCAAGCGCCCGGACGTGCTGGTCATCGAGTCGGGCGAGATCCAGCTGCCCGGCAACGTGAAGGTGAAGAACATCGGCCTGCCGAAGGGCGTGGTCTACGCCTGCCTGGCCGAGACCATCGTGCTGGCGCTGGAGGGCCGCTTCGAGAACTTCACCATTGGCCGCAACATCGAGTGGGAGAAGGTGCGCGAGATCTACCGGCTGGGCCTGAAACACGGCATGAAGCTGGCGGCGATCTCGGGGGTGAACGGCGTCATCACCGATGCCGACATCCGGCGCGTGCGCAGGCTGGCGCTGGCTGCGCGGGCCAAGGTGGCGGCGCCGGTGAAGAAGGCCGCAGCGGGGAAGAAGGTCGCGGCGGCGAAGAAGCCTCCGGCGCCAGCGGCGCCCGCGACGAAGCCGGTCGCGAAGAAGCCGGCCGCGAAGAAGGCGCCGATGAAGAGGCCGTCTGCGCAGAAGGCGGTGGCGGCGAAGGCGGCCGCGACAGCGCCTGTCCGCGCCCCGCGCAAGCGCATCGCCCCCGCGGCCTGAGTCGCCGCGACGCTACTCGGCCAGGAAGGCCTGCACGGCGGCCAGCCCGGGCGCCACCGCCTCCTCGTGCGGCACGTGGCCCACGGTCGGCAGCACCACCAGCCGCGCCCGCGTCAGGGCACGCAGGTAGTCCTGCGCATTGGCCACCGGGATCATCTTGTCCTGCTCGCCCCACAGCAACAGCGTGGGGGCCGTGATCTGCCGCAGCAGGGGCACCGGGTCCTGCAGCACCAGTTGCTGCATGCGGGCGATGAGCGCGCTGCGCACCTGCGGCGCCAGCATCATGTCGTGGTAACGCGTGACGAGCGCATCGGTGGCCACGGCCGGGTCGGCGTAGGCCGGCGCCAGGCTCCAGCGCAGCACCGCCTTGGGCAAGGCAAACTGCATCAGCTTGACGGCCGCGCCCACCTCGGGCGCCTTGCCGTACTCGAAGCCGGGGCTGGCAAAGCCGTCGGGCGCCACCAGCACGAGCCGGTCCACACGCTGCGGTCGGGCAGCCGCGTAGCGCCAGGCCAGCCGGCCGCCCATCGAGTGGCCGACGAGCGTGGCGCGCGCCACGCCGCGCTGGTCCAGCAGCGCCGTGAGGAGCGCGATGCCGCGCTCGTCGGTGTAGTCGCCCGAGGGGTCGGCGCCCGTCAGCCCGGCGCCGGGCAGGTCGATGCGGATGACGCGGTGGGTGGCCGCCAGCGCCTGCGCCCAGGGTTCCCAGGTGTGCAGGCTGGAGCCGAAGCCGTGCAGCAGCAGCAGCGTGGGTGTGCCCGGGGCGGCGTCGGGGGCGCTGTCGCGCACGTGAAGGCGCACGCCCAGCACGTCGACGAACTCGCTCGCCGGCCCGGCGTAGACCGCCTCGAGCTCGGCGCGGTCCTTGTCGGGCGTCCACAGCCAGCCGCCACCCACCAGCAGCACCACCAGCATCCATGCCGCCATCGTCATGATCTTCAACGCCCGTACCGCCTGCCCCAGGGCCACCATTCTGGCTGCGCCGGGCCTGCCTGAATGGGCTCAGGGTAAACCGGGCCATCGCCGTGGCGACCGCGGGCGTTAAGGTGTCGCCCTCACCGCTGCCCACCCCACCCGGAGAACGCCCCGATGATCCACCGCCGCACCTTCGTTCACGGCGCTGCAGCCGCAGCCCTGGGCGCCGCTCCGTTGGTCGGTCTGGCGCAGCAGAGCGTGACGCTCAAGTTCCACACTTTCATGCAGCCGATGAGCGGCGTCTGGCTGACCATGCACAAGCCGTGGATGGAGCGGGTCGAGAAGGACAGCGGCGGCCGCATCAGGTTCGAGGCCTACCCGGCGATGCAGCTGGGCGGCACGCCGGTGCAGCTTTACGACCAGGCGCGCGACGGCGTCGTCGACATCGTCTGGACGATGCCCGGCTACACCGCCGGCCGTTTCCCGCGCACCGAGGCCTTCGAGCTGCCCTTCATGATGAACAACGCCGAGGCCACGTCCAAGGCGCTGTGGGAATACATGCAGACGCAGGCCGCCGACGAGTTCAAGGACACGCAGCTGCTGGCGCTGCACGTGCACGGGCCGGGCATGTTCCACAGCACGAAGAAGCCCATCACCAAGGCCGCCGACCTGCGTGGCATGAAGGTGCGCGGCCCGACGCGGCAGGCCACCAAGATGCTGGCCTCGCTGGGTGCCATCCCCGTGGGCATGCCGCTGCCGGGCATTCCCGACGCACTGAGCAAGGGCACCATAGAAGCCTGCGCCATCCCCTGGGAAGTGGTGCCGGCGGTGAAGGTGCACGAGCTGGCCAGGTTCCACAGCGAGTTCCCTGCCGGCAGCCCGGCGCTCTACACCAACACTTTCGTGCTGGCGATGAACAAGGCGAGGTACGCGGGCCTGGCGCCCGACCTGAAGAAGGTCATCGACGCGCACTCGGGCCTGGCCACCAGCGCCTGGCTGGGCCGTGTGCAGCAGGCCAACGACGCGCCGGGGCGCAAGGCGGCCGTCGACCGCGGCAACGGCATCCACACCTTCAGCGCCGCCGAGACGCAGGAGTTCATCCGGCTCAGCGCCCAGGTCGACGACGCCTGGGTGGCCGACATGGACAAGCTGGGCTACAAGGGCAAGGCGCTGCTGGACAGCGCGCGCGCACTGATCGCGAAGTACGGCTGAAGCGGCGAGACGCCGCCGGATGGCGCGTGAAGCCGGCGCGTCGGGTGCCGGCGAGTCAGGTGCCGGCCGAGCGTCCCGCCCACGCCGCACCGCGCACGCCCGAGGCGTCGCCATGCAGTGCAGGCAGCAGGCGCGTGCGCACCGGGGCACCTTCGGCGCCCGCGGCAAACACCCAGCGGCCCCACCGCGCCGGCACGTCGGTATAGAGGTGCGGCATGCGCGAAACGCCGCCGCCGAGCACGATGACGTCGGGGTCGAGCAGGTTGATCACGCTGGCCAGCGCGCGCGCCAGCCGGCTGGCGTGGCGTTCCAGCGTCGCCACGCAGGCTTCGTCGCCGTCTGCCGCCCGTGTGGCGATGGCCACGGCGTCGAGCGTGCCGCCGTGCTGACGTGCATGGTCGCGCGCCAGTCCCGGGCCGCTGAGCAGGGTCTCGATGCAGCCGTGGTGGCCGCAGTAGCAGGCCCAGGCCGGGTCGGCACCGTTTTGTGCCCAGGGCAGCGGGTTGTGACCCCACTCGCCGGCCAGGCCGTTGGGGCCGGTGAGCACACGGCCGTGCACCGCGATGCCGGCGCCCGTGCCGGTGCCCAGGATGGCCGCAAAGACGACGTCGGCACCGGCGCCCGCGCCGTCGGTGGCTTCCGACAGTGCCAGGCAGTTGGCATCGTTCTGCAACGCCACCGGCTGGACCAGCAGCGTCTGCAGGTCGGTCTGCAGCGTGCGACCGTTCAGACAGGTGGAATTGCAGTTCTTCATGCGCCCGTCGGCCGCCGCTGTGCCGGGCGTGCCGATGCCGATGGTGACCCGCCCGCCGGCGGCCGGCCGCGCGGCGTCCACCAGCGCGGCGACGGTGCGCAGCGTCGCGTCGTAGTCGCCCGCCGGGGTGGCTGCGCGCATCTTCCACAGCGTGCGGCCGTCGTCGGCCAGCAGCGCCGCCTCGACCTTGGTGCCGCCGAGGTCGATGCCCAACGCGGTCATCGCACCGGGCTTCAGATGGCTTGGGTGCGTTCGTGCAGCCAGGCCAGCGCCGCGCCGTCGACCCGCGGCGCCAGGCGCTCGCGCACGGTGGCGTGGTAGGCGTTGAGCCAGGCGCGTTCGTCGTCGCGCATCAGGCGCATGTCGATGCAGCGTGTGTCGATGGGACACAGCGTGAGCGTCTCGAATTCGAGGAACTCGTCGAAGCTGCTGCCCTCCGGCGTGTGTGCCGGCACGTTGAGCACCAGGTTCTCGATGCGCACGCCCCACTGGCCGGGGCGGTAGACGCCGGGCTCGATGCTGGTGATCATGCCCGGCTGCATCGCCATGTGTTCGTTGGGGATGGCCTTGCTGATGCTCTGCGGGCCCTCGTGCACGTTGAGGAAGTAGCCCACGCCGTGGCCGGTGCCGTGGCCGAAGTCGATGCCCTCGGCCCACAGCGGTGCACGCGCCAGCGTGTCCAGCATCGGGCCGGGCGTGCCCAGCGGGAAGCGGGCGCGCGACAGGTTCATCGTGCCCTTGAGCACCAGCGTGTAGTCGCGCTTCATCGCCGCGCTGACCGTGCCGATGGGCCAGACGCGCGTGATGTCGGTGGTGCCGCCCAGGTACTGCCCGCCGCTGTCGATGAGCAGCAAGCCGCCTTCGCCGGGCGGCACGGAGATCACCGCGTGCGACTCGTCCGTGGCACGGTAATGCGGCATCGCACCGTTGGCATTGAAGCCGGCGATGGTGTTGAAGCTCAGGCCCACGAAGCCGGCGCGCTTCGCGCGTTCGGCGCTGAGCTTCTCGTCGACCGTCAGCTCGGTGATGCGTTCGCCGCGCGCCATCGCGGCCTCGAACCACGCGTAGAAGTGGCACATCGCGGCGCCGTCTTCGGCCATGGCTTCGCGCACGAAGGCGGCTTCCTCGGCGCTCTTGCGGCTCTTCAGCAGCGTGCTGGGGTTGATGGCCTCGACCACCGCGCAGCGCACACGTTCGCGGAAGCCCAGGGTGACGCGGCGTGGGTCGACCAGCAGCGTGGCGCCTTCGTCCAGCGCAGCCAGTGCACTGCCGGCATCGGCGTAGGGCGCGAGCTGCACGCCTTCGGCAGCCAGCTGCGCGCGCAGGGCGTCATTCACCTTGCCCTCGCCGACGAACAGCGTGGCACCCGTCATGTCCAGCAGCAGGTGGGCCAGGAACACGGGGTTGTAGCTGACGTCGCTGCCGCGCAGGTTGGTCAGCCAGGCCACGTCGTCGACGGTGCTGATGAAGTGGTGCGTGGCGCCGCGCGCGGCCATCGTCTGCCGCACCTGCGCGAGCTTGGTCGCGCGCGGCGTCGCGGCGTGTGGCGCGGTGTGTGCGTAGACGGGCATGGCCGGCAGCGCGGCACGCTCGGGCCAGATGGCGTCGAGCAGGTCGATGTCGGTGCGCAGCAAGACGCCGGCGGCAGCCAGCGCCGTCTTCAGCGTCTGCGCCGCGGCCAGGCCCAGCACCTGGCCGTCCACGGCCACGGTGGCGCCACGCGGCACTTCGCGCGCCAGCCAGTCGACGTGCGCGTTGCTGTTGCCGGTGGGGATCTTCACCAGTTCGATGCCGGTGCCGGTCAGTTCGACCTCGGCCTGCACCCAGTAGCGGCTGTCGGCGAAGAGCGCAGCGCGGTCGGCCGCGACCACCAGCGTGGCCATGCTGCCGGTGAAGCCGCTCAGCCACTGCCGGCCCTGCCAGTGTTCGGGCAGGTATTCGCTGAGGTGGGGGTCGGCGCTGGGCACCAGCAGCGCGTGCACGCCGTGTTTCGACAACACCTCGCGCAACTGGGTGATGCGCAGGCGAACAGGGGAGGTGCGGGTGTCCATGGGCGGTGCTCCGGCAGGCCAGGCGGCGGGATTCGCGATCGCGAAAGTGGCGAATTCTAGGTGTCACCCCGCTGGCCGGCGCGCCGGCGCAAGACCACCATCACATCCCCGACATTGCCCGCCAGGAGCCCGCCATGGCCGACCCGCAAGCCGCCGCGCTGACCCAGTTGCGCAATATCCAGACGCGCGCCGGCAAGACGATCGCGGAGCTGCACGCCGCCATCGCCGCCAGCGGCCTGGTGAAGGTGGGCGAAAGGCGCGCCTGGGCGATGGAGCACTTCAAGCTCGGCTACGGCGACGCCAATACGCTGGCGCTGACCATGGGCAAGCCGCTGCCCGACCTGGGCGCGGGTGCAGGCCCCGTCGACGCGTCCGCGGTGCCCGCAGGCGAGGCGCTGGACGCCATCTACAGCGGCGCCAAGGCACACCTGCGCCCGCTGCACGAAGTCGTCATCGCCGCCATCACCGCCTTCGGCCCCTTCGAGCAGGCGCCGAAGAAGGCCTATGTCAGCCTGCGCCGCAAGAAGCAGTTCGCGATGCTGGGGCCGGCGACGAAGGACCTGATCGAGATCGGCATCAACCACAAGGCCCTGCCGGCGCATCCGCGGCTGAAGGCCCTGCCGCCAGGCGGCATGTGCAACGCCAGCCTGCGACTGGCAACCGAGGCCGAAGTGGATGCCGAACTGCTGGGCTGGCTGCGTGCCGCCTACGACGCGGCCGGCTGATCCGTCTCCGCGGGCGCGGCGGCCGCGCCGGCCGCACGTGTCAGCAGCCGCTTGCGCACGAGGTGAATATGGCCGCGCAGGTCGTAGAGCTCGTTGGTGAAGGACAGCGGCACGCCGATGTTCTCGGTCTGCGCATCCAGGCGTTCGAGCCGCTCGCGCAGCGCGGCGAAGTCGGCGCCGGGTTCTTCCAGCGCGCGTTCGATGGCGCGCAGGTGCGAATACCAGCGGTAGACGCGTGAACGCAGGCGCAGCGTGACCAGCGGCGGCAGGATGCGCGACAAGGGCAGCAGCGCGGCCAGCAGCGGCAGCAGCACGATCCACATGCGGTCGATGAAGTTGGCCAGCCAGCCAGGGCGGGCCGTTTCGGTAGTAGCGCTCGGCCGCGGGGGCCAACGGCAGCTCGTCGGCGCTGGGCTGCGGAAAGTCGCCGCCGCGCTGGAACCAGCCCGGCTGGCCGTGCACCTGGCGTGCCGTCTGCAGCAGCAACTGCACCAGCGCCGGGTGCAGGTCGGCGCGCACCGCCAGCGTGGCGGTCGTGGCGACCAGCGGCAGGTCTTGCGGGGGCTGGTCGGCGGCCAGGTCGACGGTGCCGCGTGGCAGCGTCAGCGCACGCAGGAAGGGGAACCGGCGCGCGTGGCCCTCGGCCTGCGCCAGGCCGAGCAGGCGCACGCCGGGGGTGTGCAGCAGGTACTGCACGAGCGGGGCCTCCGCGGCCGACACCAGCGCCAGCGCGTCGACCTGGCCCTGCACGAGTTGGAGCACGCCGCTCACGGCATCGTCCGCGCCGGCCGCCTGCGCCGGCAGGCCGCCGGCCGCGGCCAGTTGCCAGAACAGCGGGCCCGAGCCGCCGCCCTTGGGCCCGGTGTCGATGCGCCAGCCGGCCAGTTGCGCCAGCTTTTCGGGCGCCACGCCGGCCGACAGGCGCTGCGCGCTGTCTTCGCGGTAGAAGAGCCACAGCGGCTCGACGGCGACGCTGCCCAGCGAGAGCACCGGCGCGGCGTCGGTGCCCGCGGCTTCCGGCGTCACGGCGCCGCCCTGCACGAAGGCGGCGTGCACGCCCGAGCCGGCGTCGCGCAGCAGCGCGAGGTTCTCGCTCGAGCCCTCGGTCGCGCGCAACTCCAGCGTCACGCCTTGCGCCTGCAACAGCGGCCGGTAGCGCCGGGCGAAGTCGTCGTACGCGCCTTGCTCGGGACCAGTGGCGATGACCAGGCGCTTGTCGGGAGTCGGCTCCAGCACCTGCCACGCCACCCACAGCACCAGCGCCGCCACGGCCAGCAGGGCCACCTGCGCCAGGGGCCCGGCCGACGTCAGCGCCAGCATGCCGGCCCCGATGCCACGGGACGCGCCCGGCGGGCGCGAAGGCGGCGGAGGCGGGTCTGGGCGCGGCATGCAGGCACGATAGCGCAGCACGGCAGCGTGCCAGTCCGGCCTTGTGCCACGGCTGGGGCGAGCGGCCGGTGTGGCGCGCCGCACGGCCGGTGGCGCGGGCTGCTAAGCTGCCCCTCCCCGAACGTTTCCCCACCGGAGGCCTCCATGCCCGGCTTGCTGCCCCACGTCGACCCCGACGGCCTGCTCGAATATTCCGTCGTCTACACCGACCGCGCGCTGAACCACATGGCGCAGCGTTTCCACCGCGTGATGCAGGACGTGTCCGCGACGCTCAAGCAGGTCTACGGTGCCACCTCGGCCATCGTGGTGCCGGGCAGCGGCAGTTTCGGCATGGAGTCCGTCGCGCGGCAGTTCGCGCAGGACAAGAAGGTGCTGGTGGTGCGGAATGGCTGGTTCAGCTACCGCTGGAGCCAGATCTTCGAGATGGGCCGCATCCCAGCCGAGACCACGGTGCTGAAGGCGAGGATGACCGGCCCCGGCCCGAAGGCGCCTTTTGCGCCCGCGCCCATCGAAGAGGTGGTGGCCGCCATCCGTGCCGGCAAGCCCGACCTGGTGTTCGCGCCGCACGTCGAGACCTCGGCCGGCATGCTGCTGCCCGACGATTACCTGAAGGCCGTGGCCGATGCGGTGCACGAACACGGCGGCCTCTTCGTGCTGGACTGCGTGGCCTCGGGCGCGATCTGGGTCGACATGAAGACCACCGGCGTAGATGTGATCGTGACCGCGCCGCAGAAGGGCTGGAGCAGCACACCCTGCGCCGGCCTGGTGATGCTGGGCGAAGCCGCACGCGAACGCATCGAGCACACCACCAGCAGCAGCTTCTCGCTCGACCTGAAGAAGTGGCTGCAGATCATGGAAACGCACGAGAAGGGCACGACGGCCTACCACGCCACGCTGCCCACCGATGGCCTGGCGCAACTGCGCGACGTGATGAAGGAGACCGCCGAGTTCGGCTTCGACAAGGCCCGTGCCGCGCAGCAGCAGCTGGGCGACCGCGTGCGTGCGCTGCTGGAAAGCAAGGGCATCAAGAGCGTGGCCGCCGCAGGCTTCCAGGCGCCTGGCGTCGTGGTGAGCTACACCGACCATGTCGACTGGAGCAACACCCAGGCCTTCGCCAGGCAGGGCCTGCAGGTCGCCGCCGGCGTGCCGCTGGCCTGCGACGAGCCGGCCGACTACCGGGCCTTCCGCGTCGGTCTGTTCGGGCTGGACAAGCTGAAGAACGTCGACCGCACGGTGGCCACCTTCGAGCGGGCGCTGAACGCCTTGATGTAGGGCCTGTGCCGCAGCGAGGTCGGGGCGCCTGCGGGCGCCCCGCTGCGTTCAGCCCTCGCGCGTGAAATCGCGCTCGGGCCTTCGTCCGCCGCGTGGGTCGTTCCGGACCCACGCGCGCGGACTCAGAGCTGCGTGCGCAAACGCCAGATCTCGGGGAAGAGCACCGTGTCGAGCATCTTGCGCAAGTAGCTCACGCCGCCCGTGCCACCGGTGCCGCGCTTGAAGCCGATGACCCGTTCGACCGTCGTCACGTGGCGGAAGCGCCAGAGGCGGAAGGCGTCTTCCAGGTCGGTGAGCTTCTCGCCCAACTGGTACAGGTCCCAATGCCGTTCGGGCGCGCGGTAGACCTGCAGCCAGGCGGCCTCGACCTGGGCATCCTCCACGTAGGGCTGCGTCCAGTCACGCAGCGTGTGCGTGGCCGGCACGGCCAGCCCGCGGCGCGCCAGCAGGCGCAGCGCTTCGTCGTAGAGCGACGGCGCGCGCCAGGCGGCGTCCACGTGCGCCAGCAGGTCGGGGCGGTGTTCGTGGGGCTTGAGCATCAGTGCGTTCTTGTTGCCCAGGCTGAACTCGATGCAGCGGTACTGCCAACTCTGGAAGCCGCTGCTGCTGGCCAGCCAGGGCCGCACGGCGCTGTACTCGGGCGGCGTCATCGTCGCCAGCACGTCCCAGGCATGGACCAGCTGTTCCATGATCTTGGAGACCCGCGCCAGAGATTTGAAGGCCGCGTTCGTGTGGTCGGCCGCCACCTGCGCCATCGCGGCGTGCAGTTCGTGCAGCAGCAGCTTCATCCACAGCTCGCTGGTCTGGTGCTGCACGATGAACAGCATCTCGTCGTGGGCCGGGCTCAGCGGCTGCTGGGCGCCTAACACCTTGTCGAGCTGCAGGTAGTCGCCGTAGCTCATCGTGGTGCTGAAGTCGAGCTGGGCGCCGTGGAACTCGGGCGTGCCTGCGCCGACGTCGCCGCCGGCGTCTGTCGGACTGGGCGTGGCGCCATCGCCACCGTTGAAAGGGCAGCCGCTCATCGTGTGTTCACCTCAGGGGTTCGGCCGGGTATGGCATGGCCCTTGGCTCATGCGAAGCGGGGGTGGGTTCGCCGGGTTCGGCCCGTTGCGGACGTTTGCTGTCCTCTTCGGCTGCTCTATGCGTTCGAAGTTCTGCGCGGGTCGCGTCAGGCGATGCCCGGCGGCGTCGCCGACTGTGGCGGCCTTCGCTTCGCTCAGGCTGCCCTGCGCTGCTCGCCTCGAGGGCGTGCCGCATAACTCGCTTCGTTCGCTGCGCTCACTGCGCTCAAACA
>LNFM01002235.1_pt1 | contig 42588 bp, 61 predicted proteins | sample 596031 | NCBI WGS metagenome assembly LNFM01 (sample SAMN04254537, study PRJNA301005) | activated carbon metagenome | isolation source: dual media filters at the Ann Arbor, Michigan drinking water treatment plant | place: USA: Ann Arbor
ACCGAACGCACGGGAGGAGAGCGCGGCGGGCGACTGCCAGCGAACACGAACGTCGACGAAGGGGCTGCCGGGGTTCATGTATAACTTGCAGGAGATAAAATAAACGATTGTTATTATTGTCTTTTAAACTAACACGGATACTGAACGATGTCACGCCCAGATGATCATGCCGAAGTGCGCCGCCTGGAAGAGCTGGCGTTCCGGGGTGTAGCGCGCCGTTGACTTTGGCCCCACCGACCGGATGGTTTGGCCCCAATGCAGGCCCTGTGGGGTTTTCGGTGGGTGGGTGGCACAGCTGCCCGGCGGGCCGTTCTCGATCGGTCGCCGGACGTTCCCCTTCCGGCCTGTTCAAAAGCCTGTGGAAAGAGACCCTAGAAGCCCCTTCGAAGGGGCCTTGAGGGCCTTTCCCGCGGCTCTGCCCGCTCGCCCTCGACAGGTCGCCCCACCGGCATGCTGGCCAGCTCCCGGTCATGGCGGCCGGCGACCAGGTCGGCCCACGGCGCGGGCGGGTGAAAGCCACGCCAGCCGGCCGGCGGTTCGGGCTGCGACCTCAGCACCGAGAGTCTGGAGCGCATGCGCCGCTGCCAGGCTGCAAACCCCGTTACCGGCGAGCTGGGATCGGTCCATCCAGCCGGCCATCCCTGGAGCATCTCGCCGAGGCGCGGGTTCGAGCCCCGGCCGGGCGGCGAGGAGCCGACGCCAAGCCGCAAAATCGAGCGGCCCCGGAGCGAAGTCCGGTACGACCACAGCACCGCCGCCATGGGCAGCGGGACCTGATTCACGCGACGGCCGTTGCCTCGGTAGATGTGCCGGCCTCTTGCACGCAGGGCGTGCACCCGGCCGGCCCCGGAATAGACGGTCGGCGTAGGCCAGCACGAACAGTCGCCGCCGCTCGTGCGCTGCGCCCACCTCGCCCGCCGAAAAGACGCCAGCAGCAAACGCGTAGCCCATGCGTCGTAGCTGCCGGGCGACCACGGGAAAGCCGAGAGTGAGATGCGCCGCGACGTTTTCGAGAAGCACCGCGTCGGGCCGCGCCTGGTCGATGACGCGCGCGACGTGCGGCCAGAGGTTCCGCTCGTCGTCGAAGCCGCGCCGCCGGCCGGCGACCGAAAAGGGCTGGCACGGATAGCCGGCGCTGAGGAGATCGACGCGCCCGCGCCAAGCGCGCGCGTCGAAGGTGCGGAGATCGTCGAACACCGGCGCCCGGTGCAGGCAGCGATCGCGCATCCTGGCCTCGAGCACCGCGACCGCCGCCGGCGCGCGCTCGACGTAGGCGGCGGTGCGATAGGCCGGCAGCGCGAGCCCGATGCCGAGTTCGAGCCCGCCGGCGCCGGCGCAGAGCGCCAGCCCACGGATCTGCGCCGGCATCTCACGATGCCCTCTGGTCAGGACGGTGGTTCTTTGGGACGCGCGGCATCGAAGGTCTCCTTCGACGCTCGCGGGCGTTCCGGTTCGAGGCTCGTGGCCTTGAAGTGGTTGATCGCTCCGCAGCGGGAGCACTTGATCTCTATATCGTGGGCGCGGCCTCTGAACAACAACTTGCCGCAACTGCAGCGATTCGACTCCATGACCCATCTCGTGCTGACTTCCCGTTCCGGTGATCGCCGGTGGCGGGATGGCCGCGGTGCGGCCGGCTGTGGTCATGCGCATCTTCAGTGCGCGGTTCGCGGCCCTGCGAAGAGGATCAAGAATGTCGTTCGCCATCACCGGCGCCGATGTGGCCGAAGTCCTGGTTGAATTCATGCGCCGGTGGGGCCGCGTGATGACCACCGATCTGGAGAGTATGCTTCTCGACTTCAGGCTGGATGATTTCGTCGACGATCTGTGCCTGCGCATCGCCGACAACCCGGGCCTTCCAGTAGACCTCGAACGTGGTGAGCTCAGGGCAGTGCTGGCGGCGCGGCTCCTGGTAGTCCTCAGCGGCGCCATCGAAGACGACAAGGGCACTTTCCTTACTTCTCCCGTCGAGCCATCTTTGGAGATGATAGTAGGCGCTGTATTCGGTCAGCTGCTTGCCGGCGCCCGACTCCCGCCTCAATGGAACGGCGAACGCTGTCCACAAGATCTCTTAGATTTTCGTAACGTGAGGCGACCTTGAACGCCTTCTGATGATCCGTCGCCACGATGCTCCGCCAGCAGTTCATGACGCTACGCCTCCAGTTGTGAACACATCATCGAGAGGGTTTCGAAGCGGCGTCGACCCGCGCTCGATCGACGCCACCGGCATCAAGACATCGAGACGAAACGCCGCCTGCTCGGCCGCCAGCCGCAACGCTGCCTTGGCGACGATCGGCGCCGGGATCTGGCGGCGGTAGCGGTAGACCAGGGCATTGAGGCACGAGCGCTGCCGGTCGGTGAGTTCGCCGGCGGTGCGCTCGGCGATGTGTCCCATGGTCCGCGCGAAGCGCTTGTCGAACGACGCCGGCAGGAACGTGCAGCGGCGCAGGTTCTGGATCAGCAGCCGGTCGGTCTCGTCGAGCGGCGATGCCGGCCGAGGGTTACGTCCTGGCATTGAGCGCCTCGTGCAGCATCTTGATACCATCGGCCAGGCCCTGCTCGACGCGCGCCACCTCGTCCTCGGTGCGGCACTCCAGCAGCGCGGCATGTGCCACGTTGTAGGCCTTGCTGGCGAGCGTATCGGTCCGCCAGATGAAGCCGTCGCGCACGCCCTGCATCCGGTACATCGTGCGCGTCTTCAGATTGTCGAGATCGCGCTCGCTGAGGCGCGTCGTGGGATCGATCATGCTCACGAGAGCGGCCCCAGCCTGGTGCCGGTCGACGTCCAGGTGATGTTGGCGTTGCCGGTGACCGCGGCACCCGGCAGGCCGCCGCTCTGGCCCGCGGTGTCGGCCGCGTCGCCCGGCTGGCCAGCTGTGCCCCAGTCGCCGCCGTCGCCGCCGCGCGCGCCGTAGAAGGTGCCGACGAACGGCCCGCCTTCGCCGTCGTACAGATCGAACGACGCCGGCGCGCCGCCGCCGCCGGGCCCGAAGGGCGCGCCGGCGCCGCCGGCGAGGCCCGCGGCATCGGCGCCCGGCGCGCCGGCGCCACCGAGACCGCCCAGATGGCCTCGGCCGCCACCGCCGCCGCTGCCGCCGATCGCGGGCGTCGTCTTGCTGCCGCCGCGTCCGCCGCCGCCGCCGCCGCCGCGGATGATGCCGCTGCCATTGTCGACGCGCAGCCGGCCGGTGGTGGCCAGCAGGGCCGGTCCGCCGGCCGCGCCGTTGCCCCGGCCGCCGGCACCCGAGACGGTGCCGCGGTTGATCAGGAAGGGCTCGAAGCCCGGCGGCCAGGTGCCGCGCACCAGGGCGGCGACGCTGGTGCTGGTCGAGGTGATGTCGATGCCGGGGTCGATCACGATCGTCACCGGCTGCAGCGCCGAGCCGGTGTAGCCGGCCGCGTTGGCGATCGTGCGCAGGCTGAGGTTGGCGGCGCTTGCGGCGACGTGGATCTCCAGCGCGTCGGTCGCCGCGCCGACCGGCGCCGTGCTTTCCGCCGGGATCGGCTCGTACATGCGCGGATCGTCGTCGCAGCCCACGACGTCGCACGTCCGCTCGTCCTGCGGGTCGACCAGGATCACCTTGAGGCGCCTTGCATAGGTGTCGCCCGGCCCGAACTGCACGATCGTCCGCTCGCGATCGCCGCCGGTCAGGATGTCGGGCAGCGCGCCCTCGCCCACGACGATGCGGCACTGCCCCCGCGCGTCGAGCCCGCCGTCGCTCGCCTCGAACGGGCCGGCGGCAAGGCCGAGCCGGTCGCGCAACGCGACGAAGTGCGTGGCGCCTTCGGCGAAGATCATCGTCTCCGACAGCGTGAGCGTCCGCGTGCCGGCGTCCCACGCCAGGACCTCGGCGTGCTGTCCCCACTGCGGCAGGTCGTGGTTGACCGCGATGGCATCGCCATAGAGCAGCGTCAGTCCCTCCATCTCGGTGCCGATCGAGGTGGCCGATCGCCGGTAGCGGTTCTCTCGCAGGTCGTGCCACAGCACGGCGCGCAGCTGCGGGCGGTTGGTGATGCCCTCCGTGCCGACCTTGGAGATGTTCTTCTGCGCGCTGTCGTCGAACGCCTCGGTGAGCGACACCGGCTTCCAGGAATTGGTGTCGATGAAGCTGCCGCTCACGCCGTCGGCCGTCTGCTCGTCGACCATCTTCCAGTCGCGGCCGAAGCTGCCTTTGCGGATGTTTCGCGGCGTGAAGATCATCGCCGGCGCTTGGCTGGCGCGGTCCAACACCAGGCCCACCTTGCCGCCCTGCTCGACCGAGACGCCGACCACGGCGCGCGCCACCATCTTCAGCGCCTCGCGCGTCGGTCGCGTGGTGTCGAAGACATAGTCGAAGGTCCAGCCGTCGAGGGCGAACCGCGCCCTGTTGGCATAGAGGCCGGCCAGGTCGATCTTGTGGTCGGGGTTCCAGGTGCGCGCGATATGGGCGAAGGCATCGCAGGGGCAGCGCGTGGGCCAAAGCGTGGTGCCCATCGTGCCGCTGCCCTCGTCCCAAGTCGGCAGCTTGCGCGTGCCGATGAAGTTCACCTGGCGGCTGGTCTGGTTGTTGAGGTCGCCGGTCGCCTTCATGCGCACCGCCACCGTGGTGACGCCGTCGAAGCGCCGCTCCGTCGTGAGGCGGCCGCGCAGGCCGACCCACTGGATGTCGTGGCGCGCGGTGGCAGAGAAGTCCTTGGTGTCGGTGCGCCGCAGCCTGACGCGCCAGCGACCGGGCGACGGCAGCGTGTAGGTCTCGGTCCAGCGCTGCGCCGTCTGGGTGGCGGCGCTCTTCACCTCGGTGTCGATCGCGATCCAGCCGCCGATCGCCGCGCCGGTCTCGTCGATCTCCTGCGCCTCGATCCCGACGGTGATGCTCATCGTGTCGAAGGTGTTGAAGTTATTGTATTTGTAGAGACCGCCGGGCGCAACCAGGTCGACCTCGAAAGTGTCGACGATCGTGTTCGCCGGATTGGCCGCGAACGGCCCCTTCCAGGGACTGCCCTCGGACGCGTCGTCGAGCACCACGGTGGCGAGGTCGCGGCAGGTGAGCCACCGCGCGTCGCAGATCGCCGGATCGCCCAGCTCGCCGGGCTCGCGCTGCTCGACGACGATCTCCTCGAACGACTCGATCGGCGTCTCGCCGATCCGCGTCTGCTCGATCTCCAGCGAGCCCCGCGTCGGCACCAGCAGCGAATGGACGAACTGCTCGTTGCCGACGAAGCGCGTGTAGGGCTGCATCGCGAAGTCGGGGTAGATCACATGCCGGCCCATCAGCTCGGGGATCGGCTGTTCGAGTCGCGCCGTGTTGCCCTGGGCGCCGATGCTGAACGTGGGCGACACCGGCGGCGCGCTGCCGGCGGCGGCAAGCGCGGTCGGCGATCCATAGGCCGCCGCGGCCGGCGGCGGCGCCGGCCCGGCGAACAGAGACATCAGCCCGCCGACCGCGGCGGACAGAACGAGGCCGACGCCGGCGGTGAACAAAGTGCCACCCAGCGTGCCGGCGGCCAAAGCCCCACCGATGCCGACGGCCGCGGAGCCAAAAAGCGCGCCACCGATGATCGGCGCGAGATAGGGCGCCGCCACCGCGACGGCGATCGCCAGCACGACACCGAGCACCTGCAGCCCGCCGCCGCCGCCCTGGAGCTGGGTGCAGAAGGTGACGACGTCCCCAGGCCCGACGACCGTCCGACTCCACTGGGCGCGCAGCAGCGGCTTGCCGTTGAACAGGCAGACGGTCGGCCGGTCGAACTCGCGCACGCGCCGGCCGCCCAGCTGCGCGATGCGCCGGACCGACGTGTGCCGGCGGAGGCCCTGGCGCTGGCGCAGCACCCGGCGCACCGTCGTCGGCTTGCCGATCGCATAGACGCGCCGCTGCAGCGGGTCGAAGGGATTGTCGAAGTGGATGACCTTGCCCATGTCAGCCGCCCCGCGCGCGGTCGAGATCGACCGGCCTGTAGAAGGCGACGATCTTCCACTTCGCGATCCTGAGATGCGCGCGGGAATGGCAGGCCGGGCCGGCACCCTCGACGCAATGCAGCACGCGGCCGTCACCGATGTCGTCGACCCAGATGCCGACGTGGCTGGGATATTTCCAATGCGCCATCAGCACGGCATCGCCCGCGCGCGGCACCGTTACCTGCTCCCAGCTCAGCGCCACGGCGCCGTTACGGATCTTTCGAACCAGCTTCGACAGACCGGCAGGCTCGCTGAATGCCGGCACGTCGATCCCGAACTGCCGCCGCTCGACATGGCGGAAGAAGCCCCAGCAATTGAAGCCTGCGACGGTGTCGCCGCCCTTGACGTAGGCGAAGTCCAGATAGGCTTCGGTCCAATGCGTTTCGCTCATTGCCCGATCAGCCCCGGATAGGCCGACGCCGTGTAGACGTGGCGCGGGAACGGGCCGCCGAGGTCGATGGCCACGCGCGCCCGGCCGCTGGTGACCAGGCCCTTGGCCGCGACCTGGCTCAGCACGAACGACGGCGGCGGCGTCATCTGCGGCCCGTCCGCGAGCGCGGTCGACAGATACGGCCGGTAGCACATCACGATCGGCCGCGGGTCGGTCGCGGCGGCGTCGAGCAACTCGACGATGCGCCGGTCGGTGCTGTCGATGGCGATCTCCATCTCCGGCCCCGACCCTGGCTCGACGCGGGGCAGGGTGAAGCGGAAGCCCAGCGCGCGGAAGGTGACGGTTTCGCCGCCCCTTACCGGCGCATCGGCTTCGACCGGCGCCTCGATCTCCTCCTGGTTCGTGGTAATCCACATCGAGTCGGGATTGCCGGCCTCGTCGACGAAGTCGGGATGCCGGATCTCCAGCGTGTCGATCACGACCTCGTCGGCCGGCGCGAGAGCATAGGCCTCCTTCGCCGCGTCTGAAAGCGTGGGATCGGGCATCGCTCACTCCCAGCCGGTCGTGAGGTCGATCGCTGCGATCTCCTCGATCGTGGCACCCGGCGTGTCGATCAGGTCCTTCAGCCGCGCGAGGTTGAAGCGCAGCGTCGCGAAGTGGCCGCCGACGGCCGCGCCGAGCGCGATCATCTGCGCCGGCGTCACCGGCAGATGGCTGTTGTCGAGGCAGCGGAAGCCCTTGCTCTCGAACGCCGGCGGCCAGGCCCCGGCCGGCAGCTCGCCACGCACGACATAGCCCGCGAGCTGGGCCATGTCGCCGATGTTGCCGCGGCTCTCGGCGTCGATCTGGAAGTGCTTGCCGCGATGAGGGGCGCCGAGACGCACCGCAGCGTCGTAGTGCCGGGCCAACATGGCCCGCTTGTCGCGCCGGACCCGCTGCAGTTCGTAGGCGGCGAGTTCGGCGACGGTCGCGGCGCGATCGCCCGGCCGACAGTCGCCCGAATAGATATTGATGCCGTCCTTGGTCCACATGGTCACCACCCGCGATCGAATGAAACTTTGTGCTTCCAGTTGGCCGCCGTCAGCCCGGCGCTGGCGCCTGAAGTGGGGTTTTGGGCGATCCAGGCCGACGTCGCCGACGTCTGTCCGCCGTAGCCTCCCGACTCGCCGTTGGCCCACACCGTCGCGGCGAGCTCCTGCGGCACGGTGTTGGCCGAGCCATGGCCAAAGAGAACGCGATCCCCGACCGCGAAGCCCGCCTGGGCCGTCGTGCATTCGAAGATCAACGCTGCATTCTCCGGCGTCACGCCGATATTGTGGTTTCGCGAAACCACCGCGCCGCTCGCCGGCAGCGTCGCCGTGAAGCCCGAGTCGTATCGCCCGTTGTAGGCGTAGGCCACCGTGCCGGTGACGGTGGTGGCATTGGTGACCGCCTTGCCGACGAAGACGACATAGGCCTGCGGCGCCGACGAGCCGTTGCCCAGGTAACCCTTCATTTCCAGCCGGTTGAAGGTGAACTGGCCGGCGGTGGTGCTGGGCACGCCGAAATCCTGGTAGAGCGGCGGCAGCGCCGTGAAGCCCGGTGTCAGCGTGCCGTCGGAATTGCCGACGAAATAGAGATAGAGCGTCGCGTTGGCGGTGAGACCCGACCACACCAGGTTGGCGGTCGACCGGCAGAAGCGATCGAGCGCGCCGCCCGTCGTGAAGCCGTTGGCGAAGGCCACCTCCAGCGCGTGCGTGCCGTCGATGTTCTGCGTCGTCAGATCCCGGTTGACGCTGGTGGCCGGCAGGAAGTTGGGCACGGCCGCGGCGCCCGACATGACCAGCGGCCCGCCCAGCACCGTCTGGCGGCGGCCGGGTGCCGTGGCGCCGGTCGGTCCCTGGATGCCCTGGATGCCGCGCGCCGAGACCTTGATCCACTTCCCGGCGGCGAGATCGGTGGCGAAGACGCCCGACGTGTGGCCGACCGCGCAGACGTAGGTCTCGCCGTCCTCGGTGACGAGGCTGGCCGGCGCGGTCGCCACGAACGCCGTAATTGTCGCCCATGGCACCGGCAGCGCCCAGGCTGCCGCGCCCTTGGCGGCGATCTTGATCCACTTGCCGGCGGCCAGGTCCGTCGCGAAAACGCCCGACGTGTGGCCGACCAGGCAGGCGTAGCTCTCGCCATCGACGACGGTCACGCTGACGGGAGGCGCCGCCGTGAAGACGGTCGCCGTCGCCCAGGCCGACGGCAGGCCCCACGCCACCGCGCCGGCCTCGGCCGCGAGCCGCGCCAGCGTCTTGATCGGACCGTTCTCAGTCGAGATCAGCGAGCTGGCGCCGCTGGCCGGCCCCTCGACGAACAGGTGCAGCTTGGCGGCGTCGCCCGAGAGCGAGGCCCTGGCCTCAGCGATGCTTTGGGTGAGCGTGGGCATGCGTGTCTCCTAGGCCGTCGGAAATTCGGTTTCGAGCGTGAGGTGCAGCGCGTCGACCGCGGCGAACAGCGCCGAGGGATCTTCGTCCATGACCAGGGTCAGCTCGTCGTCGCTCAGCATCGGGCGGTCGCGCACGTCGAGATCGGCGGTGACCATGACGCGCTGGCCGTTGCTCCACTTCGCCGGCGCGCGGCCCTTCTGGAAGCGGACCTCGGCCTCCACGACGCCGGTGCCGGCGAGATACGCCATGCTGAACCAGCTGCCGCCGTACCTGGCGCGGTGGCGCAGCCATGCCTCGAAGATGGCGTATTCGAACAGGTCGAAGTCCCACTGCACCGTGAGCTTTCCCGAAGCCTGGGTGCTGGTCTGCCGCTGTCGCGCGGAGCCCGCCTCCATGTCGGTACGAACCGTCTTGGGATCGTCGTCGATCCCGTAGCCCGGCAACGAAGCGGTCGGCAGCGAGGCCGGCCAGGAGAGATCGAGCGTCATCGGGGCCCCAGCGCGAACGGGTTGGCGGGCGGCGTGAGCGCGGGGCTAACAGAGTTCATGGTCTCGCCACCTGCTTGGCGCCCAGGGTGCCGGTCACCGCCTTGTAGAGCGGACCCCGGGTGTTCATGAACTTGCCGGCGAGATCCTGCTCGACCTGGTCGACGAAGATTTTCAGGTTCGGCATGCCGTCGGCGCCGATCCCCTTCTCCGCCCGGACGTTGGCGTTGGCGCTGTTGACGACCGTGACATCGAGCCGGAGACCGACACCGCCGCCACCGAAGCCGCGGCCGAGATTGTCGACGTGGCGCGGGTCGCTTTCGGTCAGCACCTCCTCGCGACGCTTGGCCACGATCGGGATTTCGTCGGGGCCCAGCACCACGCCGCCGGTATGGTGGCGCGGCGCGCGGTCCCACAGCGATGCCGGCAGGAACTCGCTGCGGCTGCGGTCGCGGCCGACGATGCCGCCGCCGTGCATGTAGCCGGTCGAGGCCGAGGGCGGCGTGACGCCGGCGCCGGTGCCCGACGTCGCGGCATTCGTTCCGCCGCCGCCGAACAGCCACGAGGAAAGCGAGCCCAGCGCGCTGCTCGCGGCACTCGCCAGCGGCCCCGTGATGGCCTGGCGGGTCGCGAGCCTCGCCGCATCGGCCAGCGCCGAATTGACGAAGGCGTTGAAGTTGAAGGAACCGCGCACCACGAAGTTGGCGACCGCGTCCTCGGCCGCGCGCATGCCGGTGGCGATGCCGTCGGCCGACGCCCGGCCGGCGTTGGTCGCTTCGTCGGCATAGCGGCGCAGGCCCGCGATCATGCCGTCCGTCGCCGAGCGGCTCGCGTCGAGGCGCTGCTGCTCGGCCTGCCGCGTTGCCTCGGCAACGGTGCGCGCAGTGAGGCGCCCGGTGGCTTCGAGATCGGCGAGCTGTGCCATCTGCTGCGCGTGCGCCACGTCGGGATCGAACTGAGCGTTCAGCTGCTGGGCCGCCCTGGCACGGTCCAACTCGAGCTGCTGGCGCGACAGCCGGTCGTAGGCGGCAATCTCGCGCTCGGCCGCGGCGGCGATCGCGGCACTGCCCGAGGCGGCGGCCTGGGCCCGCAGCTCGGTGGCGAGCGCGGCGACGCGATTGACGCGCTCGGCTTCGCGCGCCGCCTCGGCCGACACGCCCTCGGCCGCCGTGACCCGCTGCAGCCCGTCGAGCTCCTCGGCATAGGCACGGTTCTTCTCGGCCGCCGCGGCGACCGTGGCCGCGGCATTCTTTTCCAGCGTCTCCTGGGCCACGGCGCCCGCCGTGCCCGGCGCGATCTGGCCCTGTTCCTCGGCCGCGCGCGCCGAGGCGGTGGCGGCCGTGCGAAGACCGGCGGCGCGGCTCTGGCCGTAGGCCGCCGCCACGTCGAGCGCGGCGCGCGCCTCGGCGCCGAGCAGCGCGATCTGCTGCTGGGTCGCCGTGCTGGCCTGGCCGAGCGCGTTGGCCTTGGCCTGGTCGGCCTTGGCGCGCGCGGTCGCCTCCGCGTCGCCCGCCTCCAGCGCCGAGCGGTACATCTGCTGCCAGGCACGTTCGAGCTGGGCGAAATGAGGCGGCAACTTCGCCAGCCGGGTTTCGAAATCGAGATCGCGCTGCAGCTTCTCCGACGTGGTCGACAGCGAAGCGAGCTGGCCGTCGAGCCGCTGGACGTGCTCCCGCGCTTCCTTCAGCGACTCGGGCGAGAAGGCGCCGTCCCGGATGCCCTCCTGCAGCCGGGCGCGCTCGGCCGTGAGCATGCGCCGCTGGGCCTCGATCGTGCTCGATCTCGCGACGAGGTCCTGCAGCTCCTTGTTCCGGCGTTCGACCTCGCCCTGCACCGATGTCGCCTGCGCCGCCTGCTGCTGCTCGACGAGCCCGACCGTCTGCGATCGGAGGTAGTCGACGTTGGCGCGGAGATCCGCGACGCGCTTCTCGGCCTTGTCGAGCTCGGCCTGGGCGTAGCCGCGTGCGGCCGGATGGGCGTCGTCGCGCTGTGCCCGGATGCGGGCGGCGCTCTCCTCGGCCAGCCGCAGCGACTCGCGCGCCTGGGCAATGTCCTGGGCAGTCGGTCCATTCGTCGCCGTCGCCGCGGCGGGCGGCCCGCCCAACAGCATCGCGGCGCCGTTCAGCACATGCGCGCCGCCGCTCATCAGACCTTGCGTGATCGGCGACCGGCCGACCTTGTCGGCGAAGCTCGTCCAGGCATTGCCGAGATCGTTCAGCGCCTTGCTGGTCGGCGACAGTCCCTGCTCGTTCAGTCCCTTGAAGCGCCGTTCCGTGGCCGCCAGGACGATGTTCACCACCTCGTGCTTGCGGCCCTGCTCGTCCAGGAGACGGATCTGCTCGGCCTCGGACGCGGTCAGCAGGTTGTAGGCCTGATCGAGCTTGCGGGCGCCGGCGGCGGTGCCGTCGAGCGACTGGTTGAGGTCCGTGGCCGCGGCCGGCAGCTCCTGCCCCGTGACGCGGGCGAGATCCCGCGCCGAGCCCAGCGCGCGGGCGAGCTCGGACTCGCTCTGGAGGCGGGCGTTGCCCGCGAAGGTGCCGAGCGTGGTGGCCGTGCCGGCGCGGTCGGCGCCGGGGCGGCGGGCCTCGGCGTTGGCGAGATCCTCCAGCTGGCCGGCGGTGACCGACGCGATGTTGCCGGTCGCCTGCAGCTCGATCGCGTACTGCCGCTGCCGCTGCGCGCTGGCGGAAGCCGAGGAGATGCCGACGGCCATCACCGCCACCAGCGCGCCGACGGCGGCCACCGCGCCCATGGCGAGTCTCGGGATCGACGACAGCACGTTACCCCAGCCGCCGTAGATCTGCGCGATCTGCGGCCCCTGCTGGATGGCGACGGTGAGCGGGCTCTGGCCGCTGCCGAGGCCGGTGAAGATGTCGTTCAGCTGCAGCTGCAGCTGGCCGGCGCGTTGGGTGGCGGCTCTGCTTTCCTTGGCCGATGCCTGCTCGGCCGTACGCTGGGCCGCTGCCGCCTGCTGCGTGGCGCGCGTGGCGGCCTTCTGCGCCTCGGCCTGGTTGCGCTCCTCGCGGCGGCGGATGACGGCCGCCTCCCTGGCCTCGGCCTCGGCCGAGCGCTGGGCCGCCTTCTCGGCGCTGGCCTTCTCGCGCTCCTCGCGCCGGCGCGCGAGCGCTGCCTCGTTGGCCTCGCGCTCGGCCGACCGGCGGGCGGCGCGTTCGGCCTGCTGCTGCTCGCGTGCCGCCGCCTGCTCGCTGGCAGCGGCACCGTTGCGCACGCGCGCGGTGGCGGCCTCGTCGTACTGCGCACCGCGCCGCCGCTCCTTCTGCAGCATCTGGTCGCCGAGCCGGTCGACCTCGGCCGAGCCCTTCCTGAAGTCGGACGTGTCCAGCGACAGCCGGGCTTTGACTTCTACGGCCATACGCGTCTCCGCCCATGACTCACGATCGTCATCGACGCGCCATCAGCTTCAGCGCGCAGGCTTCCATGATCTGCAGCCCGTCGAACTCCTCCGGCGTGAGCCGTAGCTTCGCGAGCGCGAGGCCGTGCCGCAGGCCGGCGTAGTCCAGTCCGAGCGGCACGGTATGCGGGATCGAGAGCGGTCCGGCCTTGGTCGCATGGAAGGTCCAGTGCGTCTCCCAACGCCATTGCGTGGCGCCGACCAGGAAGGCGCGCACGATCGGCTCCAGCTCGACGGGCAGCGCCAGGTGCGCGCCGATCGACGTGGCCTCCTCCGTCTCTGCAGGTGCGCTGCCGGTCCATCCCGCCATCGTCTCCGTTGGGTTCGCGCCCAGCTCGGCGAGATCCGCGGCGATCGCCGCCCGCTCGTCGGTGCCGGGTTGCGGCGACGCGCCTGGCTTCTTCCATTCGAACCAGTGCCGCGCCGCGCGCTTCAGTTTTTTAGGCGCAACACTCCGCTGACGGCCTCGTAATAGGCCTTCGCGATCGCATAGCGCACGAACGGGACGGCCAGCATCTCCTCGTGCGCTTCCTTGCTGTAGGGCGGCAACTTCTTGGTCTCCGGCATTGTGCCCTCGACCATGTCGTTCCAGTCGATGAGCGTCATGCGCGCGACGATCGTGTCGGCGTTGTTCGGATCGGCGGCCGTCGCCTTGTCGAGCTCGTCTTTCGGCACCAGGCGGAAGATGCCCTTGAACATCTTCTCGACCTGGCCTTCGAGCGTCGGCACCAGGACGGTGACCGGCCAGGCGAAGCGATAGTCTTTCCGGAAATCGAACACGTGAGGTCCTTTCGGGCGGGCTGGGAACGGGCGATCAGGTGAAGGTGAGCGAGAAGTCGGGCGATCCGGCGACGATGTCGGCGCTCATATTGAACATCGTTTCCGTCTCCTCCTCCTGGCGCGGCACGTCCTGGACCTGCATGGCCGGGACGGCGAGCGTGCAGATCTTGCCGGCGCCGACGCCGTGGACGTAGCTCAGCGCCACCGGCGTGCCGCCGGCCATGGCGAAGAAGTTCTTGGTGCCGACCGCCAGCTCCTCGATCACGGTGGTGAGCTTGGGTTTGCGGTCGCGCACCAGGATTTCCTGGCGGCCGATGCGCTCCAGGTAGGCGCAGTCCATGCCGAGGTCGAGTTCGAGGCTGGACGCCGCGACGGCTTGGCCGTCGATCGTGTAGGTTGGTGTGTTGGCCTTGGTCGACGGCTGCGGGTTCTGCCAAGCCGCGACGGTGAGCGCCGGGAAGGCGACGGCCGTGTCCGACTGCCACAGGCCCATCAGGGTAAAGTCGATGCGGGGCTCGCGGTTGCGCTGCCAGACGACGCGGGCATTGCCGCGGACACCGGTCGCGATGTGGCGCGTGCCCTCGTGGTTGAAGTAGATGGCGTTGCTCTCGAAGCCCGAGTTGACGGGCGTATAGGCGACGCTCGTGGCGGCCACGACCGTCTCGGCCAGGCCGGCGGCCCGCAGCAGCGGCGCGAAGGCCGGCGCCGTACCGGCCGCGCCGGAACCGGCGAGATCCACGCTGAAGGTCATCGAGACGTGGCGCCCGACCAGCCAGCCCGCGAGGTTGCCGTAGCCGGTGCGCAGCAGGTTGCGCGGGATGCGCTCGCCCTGCAGCGGATTGATCTCGGCGTTCTTCAGCAGCACCGCGTTGGCGGCGCCGGTCGGCGTCGGATCGGTGCCGTAGACGGACTCGATCTTGGCGAGGACCGCCTTGCGCTCGAAACGGATACCCATGGTCTAGCTCTCCTGCGTGGACTTGAGGGGCGCGGGCCTGGTGGCGGGCGTTGCCGGCGCAGCGGGCTCTGGCACGGGCGACTCCGGGACGGGCGGGAGCGGTTCGGTCGCCTGCACCAGGTCGAGCTTGCCGTCGCTCTTGCGCTCGTAGCTGCCGCCGCTGTCGGGATAGACGATCGGTTTGCCCATGATGTTCTCCGTCAGGCTCTTTCGGTGTGGTCGCGTTGGAAGACGAACTGGTAGGCCAGGTGCGTCGGCCTGGGCTCCAGGAGCGAACCGCTCACCGCCAGCACCGCGCCCTGGTCGGCGTCGGGCTGCCAGCCCAGCAGCCGCGCGAAGAGCGCCGCGCGGGGCGCCTGGAAGGGGTCGAGCACGTCGGCGCCGATCGCGGGCTTCACCGCGACCATCAGCACGATCGTGATCTGTTCCGGCCCGGTCTGGCGCACGCCGTTCAGCAGTGTGTTCCGGCCGTAGGTTTCCGCATAGGGCAGCACGAACGCCGCCGGCATTTTCTCGATCGGCGGCGTCGCCAGGCTGCGGCCGAACTCGCGCGCATTGCCCACGAGCTTTAGGTCGCCGGCGCTCACCAGCGCGGCCAGGCGCGTCAGGGTGGCGGAGGCGAGGTTGCTCACGTTGCACCCGCCGCTTCGGCCTTGGCCTCGACGAAGCCTTCGAGGATCTCGGCGAAGGTCACGTAGTCGTCGTCGGCGATGCCGATGAACGGACGCGCCGGCAGGATGACGAGGCCGGCCGTGGGATCTGCGCCCGCAGGCAGATGCAGCGGCACCGCGCGCGCGCCGGCGCGCTGCGATCCGAATTGATGCGCCGCCGCGTAGACGATGTTGGTGCCGACCTCGACGGCGTCGCCGTCCACCTTGTTCGTGATCGAGCCCTTGAGTCGGCCGGTCAGCACGAGCGTCTGGCCGCCGTCGCGACGCGCCCGGTCGCTCTTCTTCCAGGGCGAGCCGTCCGGCGCCGTGCCGGTCTCGAAGCGCGCCTTGGTCGAGCTCTCCCAAGCGGCGCCGATCGCCTCCAGCGGCTCGCGCCGATCGGCATCGACCTCCGCCAGGCGCCGCGCGAGGGCCGCGATCGGCGAGGCGTCGATGTGAAGGATGGCCGTGGCGGACATCAGAAGCCCTTCAGACTGTCGTGCGTGAAGGTCTGACCGGGTCCCGCCATCTCGACGAGCTGGTCGCCGCCGGTGGCCGCCTCGCCCGCCGGTGCAGGTGCTGCCGACAGGGTGACCGTGCCGGCCGAGATCTGCTTCAGCAGATCCCGCGCCGCCTTGTCGGCGGCGGCGACGCTCTCCGTGATCTCGGTCGCGTTGCCATACAACTTGGTGCGCGCGAGATCGCAGACGATGCCGGTGACGACACCGTCGACCGGCGACAGCGGCACGGCATACTTGCCGCGCACGTGCAGATCCACGATCTCCGCGGCGTCGGCGATCGCCTGCGCCACCACCGCGGCATCGAGCACGCCGTCGCCGTCGCGATCGGCGAGCAGCAGCAGCTGCGCCGAACCGAAGCGGTCAACCAGATCCTGTTGGGTGGCGTAGGGCATGATGCGTGCGGTTTCCCGATCAGTCGCGCGGCGGCCACTGCCAATAGCGGGTCGGATTGTCGCCGGCCGCGTCCTTGCGCTGGCAGCTCGAGGCGATGCCGACGACGGTGTCCCACGGCAGCAGGAACGAGAGGGTGCAGCACGTGTCGGAATGAACCGCCGAGATGAAGGCCACGTAGGGCCCCGGCTTGTTCTGGTTGGCGATCTCGCCGTCGTAGTAGTGAACGACGCGGCCCACGGTCGGCTTCATGATTGCTCCTGACGTTGCGCTACGGAAGCCTCGCCTCGGGTGCTGTCGTCGGCACCGCTGCGGGGCTTGCGGAGCGGGCGGCGCCTGGTCGTGTGACCGACCCTCGAAGGGCGCCGCCCTATTTGCCCTGTAGTGTCGGGCGTTGAACTCAGGCCTCGGCCTTCTGCTCGACCTCGCCGGCCTGCTTGATCTCGAAGTCGCCGGGATAGAGCGCGATGGTGTCGAGCATCGCGGCCACATCTTCAGGCGCGCCGAGCTGGTCGATCTTCTCCGCCGTCTCGAACAGGTGGATGCCTACCGTCCAGGCGCGCCCACCGCGCGACATGGCCTTGTTGGCGATGACGGCGAACGGGAGCACGCGCCCGTCGACGAGGAATTTCGAAACCGCAGCCTTCTTGGCCATGTCGCTCTCTCCTGGTTGAAACCGCTTAGAAAGGCCCCACCGCGGCGGAGGCTTGCGAAGCGGGCGGGCGGGCGCTGCATCGTGTCGCCGATGCTCCGTGCCCCGCCCGCCCTTCTCGGGGGGTGTTGGATTAGTTCAGGTATGGCGTGATGAGGGTGTCGAACGCCTTGTAAAGCGGGTTGCCGCCGCCGGCCGCGAGGGTCGGCGTGTTGAACAGCTCGTCGGCAACGTCGCGATGGGCCGAGCCGCCGCAGAACAAGTCGTAGGACAGGCCGAGCGCCTTGCCGTGCTCGCCGAGCAGGCTCTCGCCGATCACGCGCAGCGCCTTCACGTTGGCGGCGTCGAGCGTGGCCTTGGAGCCCAGCGCCAGCTGCCAGAAGCCGTAGCCGACGTTACAGCGGCCATCGACGCCGTACAGCAGCTCGTCCTTCATGAAGACGTTCTGGTCGGTCGGACGATCGAGAGCCACGAACTCGAACGGCTCGCGTTCCTGGAAGATGATCGGCTTCAGCGGCCGCTTGGTGCAAAGCAGATACCAGGGCGCCGCGGCGCCGGCCTGGTAATTGCTCTGCGTGGCAGCAACACCGGCGGCGTTGACATAGGGATGATCGGTGTCGAAGAAGTACTGGCCATCGTGGCAGACTGTCGCGAAGCCGGCCTTCAGCAGGTCGAACACCAGGCGGTTCGGGAAGCGCGCGACCTCGTCGCCCAGCATGCGGAAGCGCGGGGCGTAGATGCCGACGCGGTCGTCGTTGATGTCGTCGCCCTTCACGCTGATCGTGAGCTCGAACTTGCGATTGCGGATCTTGTAGCCGTCGTCGGCCAGGGCGTGGATGAGGCGATCGCCGGCGAACTCGCGGATCTGCGGGATGTCCTTCAGGAACCCGTATTCTTCCTCGCGAGTGGTCGACGGCACGCGCGTGACGATGCGTTCGTAGTGATTGTCGGTGAGAGCGGCCAGGCGCCCTTCCTGGAAGTTGGCGCGGTAGCCGATGTTGATGGTCGAGAGCTTGCCGCTGGAAACACGGATCATGAGAGGCGCTCCTTAGAGCTGTGGCGGGTGGAGTAAAGTACGGGTGCGGGTCGGCTTATCAGCCGAACTCGACGTGGACGCCCTGGGCATCGACATCGACGATCTTGCCGGCGACGGGGCGCGCGCCCGTGTCGCTGGTCTTGGCGACCGTCTGGTTGTCGACGACGTAGCAGTTGTTGCCGATGTCGGCGATCGTGATCAGATCGCCCGCCGCCGAGTTGCCGAAGATGCCCACGATCTTGCGGCGCACGTCGACCTTGATGTCGCCGCTGGCGCCGGCCGAGTTGTCGGCCAGGGCCGTGGAGATGCCGAGCGTGCGGTTGGCGATGGTGGCGCTGGCGTTCACCGCGTAGCCGGTGGCATTGGCCTGCACCATGACGCCGGCCGGGATCTTCATCGCCTGGTAGACGGCGAGGGAAAGAACCTCGCCGGTGCGCGTGCGGGTCGCACGATCGAGTGCGGTAGCGGTCATGTCAGCTCCTTAAGTGACGGATCGATGTTGTTGCTGCGGTGGAGACGATCAGCGCGCCGCGTGGCGCGCGTCGTCGGCGGCCTGATCCGTCTTGGCCTTCAGGAAGGCCTCCTCGGACACACCCATCTTGCGGGCTTCGGCCTTCTCGTCGGCGGAGAGCGTCGATACTGCGAGCTGGCGTTCCTGCTCGGCGCCGGGCTGCACGATGACGGGAGCGCTCGACAGGAACGCGGTGAGCTGCTCGGGCGACATGGACTTGGCCCACGCTTCCATTGCCGGCGTGATCTTGCCGGCCTTCTTCGCCTCTTCGATCTTCGAAGTGGTGAGCTCGGCGGTGAGCGTGGCCAGTCGCCCGGCGACATCGTCGTAGACGCTGCGCGCGACGTGATCCTTGGGATCGACGCCGAGCGCGCGGATGCCCGCCACGATCGCGTCGGGCGTCGCATCGGCGGCGACCTTCGCCGTCGCCGACAGCGTGGCGATCTTTTCGGCGAGCGGCTTGGCGAGCGCGCCGGTGAGCTGCTCGGCCGTCATGGCCGACAGCACCGACAGCTCGACGCCGAGCTGCTTGGCGAGCGCCGCGGCCAGGGTGGCGAGCAGGCCCGCGTGTTCGATGGCCTTGTCTTCCGGCACGGTCGCGGCGAGGCCGAGGGCGGCCAGCAGTTTCTGCAGCATGAGTTTTTCCTTCGGTTGTTCGACAGAGAAGAACGCGGTGGTGGTGTCGAGGGCCGGCGTGTTGGTGAGCGACGCGCGCGGCACGAACAGCACGTTGCCGGCGGCGTCGTGCGCGACGGCGGCGGAGAGGTAGCGATACTTGCGGGCCTTGATCAGCTCGCGCGTCTCGTCGAGCCAGTCGAAGCGCGCCCACACGCCAGGCGTCCCATCGGGCCCCGTGGCGGAGAGCTCCTTGATCCAGGCGCACGCATCGGCGCGCTGGCCGTTCTCCTTGGAGCGATCGGTCTGGTGTTCGAAGCAGACGACCAGGTCGATCGCGCCCTTCCACTCGTGGGAGAGCTGCACGACCTTGGCGGCATCGACGACGGTGTAGACGCGACCGTCGCGCGCCCTGTTCACGCCCGGCGCCAGCAGGCGCACCCACTCCGGCGGATCGCCGGCCTCGCCAGGCTGCAGCTCGACAGACGCCAGCAGGGCGGTCGCATGCTCGGCGCGCGAGGCGTCGAGCAGCGACACGACCAGCGGGCTACATGAGAGCCTCCGGGAGAGACCAAAAAGGAGATGCTTGACTGGATTGAGCATGACGGGGGACGCTAGGCCGGGCCGAAAAGAGGGTCAGGAGGGAAGGACTTCCCCCGCCGCCGGCCGGCTACCCTTCCCCGGTCCGACTCTTCCTCGATTTTTGCCCGATCGGCCGCTCCAGGCGGCTGCCGCCCGTCCCCGCCGGGTCCAAAGGCCCCGCGCCGGGCCTAGGAGTGTTTAAAAACGTGTTTACGGATTTTTAGCGGGAGCTGGGCCGTCCAGGACGGCCGCCAGCGGCTGGCGGGCAAATGCCGCGCCGATGATCGAGCGACTAACGAGCGCCCCTGCTTCTCGCCCGCCATTCCCAGGGTTTTTCGCATTTGTGGGCATGCACACCGACGCCGCGGGCGGCGGCTCGACGCTCGGCGTCGGCATACCGAGAACTAAACTGTAGATAGGCCCAAGCCCAGCCCGCCCCGACCATGAAGGCCTGGAGGTCGTCTTCGCCAGCGAAGCACAAGGACACCGGTCGCTGGTAGCGACGGTCGAAGTCGACCTGACGACACTCTATCGAGCGTGCACCGATGAAATCGACAAGCGCCTGCCGCGCAAGAGGTCCAGGCGACCATTGCCCGTCGTCGCAGGTCTGCGCGCCCTCGGGCGCGTCGATCCCGAACAAACGAACGCGTGTGTCGCCTATCCTGATCGTATCGCCATCCAGGACCTCGACCGGGTCGGCCACTGCCGCCGGAATCGGCGAGACGGCGAATGTCATGGCGCAGAGAAGCCCAAGCACGGCGTCCCCACGCTTTGACTTCATGTGTTCGGTTCAGCCTTGCCTAACCGGCCTCTTTGCAAGCGAAGAGAAATTCCCTCTGAATGCAGTAGCCGTCGAGACAGCGGTGACTGAGCGCGACCGGAGTTCGCTTGTACAACGCACAGCCTTTTCGAGCCTCGGCCATGATGACTTCCTGGTCGCCGCCGCTTGCCACGACTTTTACCTTGTCCTGTCCGATATCGCTGATCACGGCCGTTGTTGCGCAGCCCGTCAGGACCATGCCAGCCAGAAGCAGCCCAAAGAGTACTTTCATGTGTTTCCCCCGTGCAGCTGGTTGAGCCTCGCAGGGAGCGTGCAACTGAGTCAACACCCAGGCGGCCAGAATCCCCGGTCTATGTGAAGCGCTTGATCGCCCCGACGACGCGCCCGGCGATGGACATCGACTGGCGTTCGTCGGGGCTGATCCTGCGCGGCGCGAAGGCCGGGTTCTTCGACAGCAACGTCACACCGCCATCGGGCTCGATCTGTATCTGCTTCACGAGCGTGTCGTCGCCGAAGTTAAGAACGTAGATCGCGCCATCCCGCAGCGAGTCCTCGCCGATGACGAAAAGCAGCCGATCGCCATGGCGAATGTCGGGCAGCATCGAGTCGCCTGTCGCTTCAGTCATGCGCAGCCGTTCGGCCATCACGCCCATGCCTTCGATCATGCTGAGCGGCACGGGGAAGACGGCCTTCACTTCCGTCTCGTGGTTCATGGCGCCATGGCCAGCCGCCGCGCGAGCGTCGAGTTCCGGCACCCAATAGAAACGCTCGCGCAAACCAGCCGATGGTGGAGGGCTGTCCGCATCGTCACGCCTCTTCGGCAGCTCGTTGTTGGCCAGCCAATCGACGCGATAGCCGCTGAGACGCGCAAGCGCGGCGACGACAGAGAACTTCGGATCGTTTTCTCCCGACGTCATGCGGCGCAGCGTGTTGGGATGAACATCAAGGGCTTCGGCGGCCGCTTCATATCCGCCAGCCGCCTCGATCGCGGTTTTCAGTCGCGCGCCGAGTTCCTTGGCGGCCCTGAGGTCCGACGCATCTTGTTCGGCGGCAACAGGCGATTCCTTCGGAGGTCGTTTGGCCATCGGCTGATTTCTAGCGGGTTTGACCTTCGTGAGGGAGTACCGGCGAACACCGTCTAGAAAAGAATCGGGGAAAGTTCTCAAATTTGGTGTTGCCTATCTACCATATTTGGTAATAGTGTCTCACTTTAGTTAGACAGACACACCAAAAGTGGGATGCCGCAGCCACTCACCCCTTCCGCCGACATGCACCCGGCCGACATCCTCGCGGCGCTGAAGAAGCGCGGGTTTTCCCTGACATCGCTCGCGGAAAAGAAGGGCAAGTCCGGCAGCTACCTGCGCGTGGCGCTGGCGTGCAAGCCGCACCCTGCCGCCTTCCTCATTCTCGCGCGCGCGATCGGCATGCGCCCCCACAAGATGCGGCCGAGCATGTTCGATAAGCAGGACCGCCCGATCCGGCAGTCGCGGTCGACGACGAGCAGCTCTGCCCCCCGGAGGCGTTCATGAGCGTGCGCTGGTTCATGCCGCCGGGCGGTGCGCTCGCCGATGGCTGGGACCGCGGCGTCATGCATGAAGCCGGCTACGCGCCGTCGCCGCGCGCGGCAAGAGTGAAGCATCGTCAGCGCTTCACCGGCGTCCCTCGCTTCGTCACTCACGTTTTCAGGACGACGCGCGGCAGCGAGCCCGTCTCGGTTTTCCTCACGCCCGTACCCAGCCCGCAAGGCTGGATCGTGACCGTCGAGGAAGTCCGCCTATGAGCCGCCCGATATGGCCTCCCGCCAGCGATCCGCCGCTCGGCAGATCGCGAAGCAAAGACGTTCGACTGTCGCAGCAGCCCGCACCGGCTTCCTCCCTGGCCGGCGCGACAGTCTCCCCCCGCGCCCTCCCCCAGGGGCGCGGCACTCCCGGCCCCGACAACGACCGCGGTCCTGCCACCGGCGATCACCGGCAGGACGCATCGGTCGATGTCGGGGCCGACTTTTTCACCGCGGCCGAACTGGCCACGCTGGAATTGCCGGGGCTGCCACGTCGGCGCGAGCACATCTCCCGCCTCGCGTCGAAGCGCGGCTGGCACCATCGCCAGCGCAGCGGCAACGGCGGCGGTCGCGAGTTCGCGCTGGTCGCGCTGCCCGACCAGGTGCGCGCCGAGATCCTGCGTCGACGCCTGGTCGAAGCCGCTTCGAAGGCGACCGGCACCGAAGGCCGCATGCGCCAGGCGCTGCCCATCATCGCCAACCTCAGGGATGCGCAGGCGCAGACGCTCTCGGCGCGCACCGTGCTGCTGTCGCTGTTCGACCGCTTCAGGGGCGACCGTTCCGACCGCGCGATGCTCGCGCCCTTCGTCGAAGCCTTCGACCGCGGCCTGCTCGATCTCCCCGACTGGGTGAAGGCGCGCGTGCGGCGCCTCAGCGTGCGCACGCTGAAGCGCTGGCTCGCCGATCGGCGCGCCGGCCGCGATCATGCGCTGGCCGGCAAGGCGCAGACGGGCCGCCTCTCCACCTTCGACCGCAGCCCCGAGGCCGCCGACTGGCTGATCGGCGCGCTGATCGACCAGCCGCATCATTCCAACGAGCAGTTCGCCGCCTTTTTGGCGATCGAGTTCGCCGAGGGCGTGCCCGACGAGGACGGGCTGCTGATGCCGCGGCCGAGCGCGCGCGCGGTCGGCCGCTTCCTCGACCGGTGGAAGAACGATCCGCTGAACCGACAGACGCTCGCCATGCTGGCCGATCCCGACCGCTGGAAGTCGCATTACCGCTTCGCCGGCGGCGACATGTCGGCCGGCATCGTGCGGCCAAACCAGCGCTGGCAGATCGACGCCTCGCCGTCCGACGCGCTCTGCCTCGACGGACGCCACAGCATCTACATCGTCATCGACCTCTATTCGCGGCGCATGATGGGGCTGGTGACGCGCACGCCCAGGACCACGGCGTCGCTACTGCTGATCAAGCGCGCCTGCGAGGCGTGGGGCGTGCCCGAGACGATCGTCACCGACAACGGCTCCGACTTCACGTCGGCGCATTTCGTGGATGCGCTGATGCGGCTGGGCGTGCACCACCACACCGCGCCGCCCTACTCGCCCGAGAAGAAGGCCTTCATCGAGCGCGGCATCGGCACGGTACAGCGCGGCTTCATGCGGATGCAGCCGGGCTTTGCCGGGCACAACGTGGCCGAACGGTCGAGGATCGAGAAGCGCAAGGCCTTCTCCCAGCGGCTGGGCGAAAGCGACGACGACCTCTTCTCGGTGGCGCTCACCGGCGCCGAACTCCAGTCCCGCCTCGAAGCCTGGCTGTTCAACGTCTACTGCCGCCGGCCGCATCGCGGCCTCAAGGGCGACACGCCCGAGCTGCGGGCGCTGCAGGCGGCGGACACGCACCGCGCCAGGTTCGCCGACCCGGCCGCGATCGGCATGCTGCTGATGCCGCCGCCGACCGACGGGCCGGTCCGGGTCGTCACCAAGAAGGGCGTCGCGATCGGCGGGCTCGACTACTACTGCCCCGGCCTGATGGTCGGGCAGCGCGTCCAGGTCCGCCTCGATCCCGCCGACTACGGCCAAGCCTACCTCTACACCGACACCAACCCCTGGATCTTCCTCGGCATCGGCCTCAACCCCGATGTCGCCGGCATCGACCGCGCCGAGATGACGGGCCGCGTGCGTGCCGCCCAGGACACGATGGTGAAGGCGCATCGCGCCGAGCTGCGCCAGCTGAAGCGCGCCACCAATCTGCCCGCCGTCGTCACGCGCCTGATCGGCGCGGCACCGCCATCGATGTCGCCGCCGGCCGATGCGCCGACGCACGAGACGCCCGACCTGGTCGAGGCCGCGATCGCCGCCGCCGCCGAAGGCGCGCGGCCTCGCCAGGAAGCGGCGCCGGTCACCCCCGAAGAGGCGGAGCGGCATCGGGCCTTCGTCACGGATTTCCAGTCGGCGCGCGAAGCCCGCCAGATCGAGGAGACCCCGGAGGAGAAATACGCGCGCTGGAAAAAGCTCGGCGAGATCGTCGAGGCCGGCGGCGAGATCTCGGCCGAGAGCCGCGCCTGGTTCGACCGCTACGCCACGACGCCGCAATGGCGCGCCCAGCGACGCATGGAAGAGGAGTTCGGCGCCTAACGCCCAAAAAGAAAAGCGGCCGGTCGCAGCAACGACCGAACCGCCAGTCTCAATCAACAACAAGTTGGAGATGCCAGAATGAAAAATGTAATCGCCCCTGTCAAGAACATCGCCCGGCTGGTCGAGCTGGCCGAGGCCCTCACCGGCCAGGCCGAGAGCCTGCCGGGCATCGCCGTGGCCCACGGGCCGAGCGGCATCGGCAAGTCGACCGGCCTCACCTGGCTGTGCACGACCCGGATCAACGGCTGCTACGTCCGCGCCATGCAGGTGTGGTCGCCCAGCTCCATGCTGCAGACGATCGCGCGCGAGCTCGACGTCGAGCCCGCGACGACGCTCAGCAAGACCATCGAGCGCATCGTGACGGCGCTGTCGGCCTCGAACCGGACGCTGATCGTCGACGAGGCCGACTATGTCGTCGACCAGTCGCGCCTCTTGAACACGCTGCGCGACCTGCACGACCTCAGCACCATGCCGCTGCTGCTGGTCGGCATGGCCGAGTTCGTGCGCAAGCTGCGCTCGCGTCTCGACCAGCGCCAGTTCGCCGGCCGCGTCGCTCTCGAGGTGGAGTTCCGTCCGCTCGATCTCGCCGACGTGGCGATCCTCGCCAGGCACCTGGCCGAGGTCGAGATCGCCGAGGACCTGCTGCACCTGATCCACGAGAAGAGCGAGGGCGTGACCCGCCTGGTCTGCGTCGGCCTCTCGCGCATCGAGACTTTCGCGCACGAGAACGGGCTGAAGACGGTGGCGCGCAAGCAGTGGGGCGATCGCGCGCTCAACCTGATCGCCAGCGACATCGGCAGCCGGCGCAAGCCGCCGCGCGCGGCGTGAGGTCGCGATGCTCACGATGCCGGCGAAACCCACGACACAGGAACGTCTCTGGAAGGCGATGCGCATCCAGCGCCGCTTCGACCTCGGCGGACTGAAGGCCGCGACCGAAAGCACCGCCGACAGCACGCGCCGCTACGCGCTCGTCCTCCGCCGCGCCGGTTTCCTCCAGCCGGTCGCCAAGCGCGGCGACACGTTCGTGCTGGTGCGCGACAGCGGGCCGAAGCCGCCGAAGGTGCTCTACCGGACCGATCCCGGCATGAAGACGGCGATCGGCGTCTACGATCGCAACACCGACACGGGCCATGGCCTCGACGGCAACCCGCCGCCCAGGCTCGTGCGGCCGGAGAAGGTGAAGCGGCCGGCGCCACGGCGGCCCCGCCGGACGAAGGCGGCGGCCCGATGACCGCGCGCCTGTTCAAGGACCTGCCGAAGCAGAGCGGCCCCAACGTCAATGTCGCGAAGGCGCGCGCCGCCTGGGGCAACGACCTGCCCGACTGGGTGCTGATCTTCGCGGAGGAATGCGATCGCGCGAGCGTGCGCTCGGTCGCCGATCGCATCGGCTACTCGCCGAGCGTGGCGTCGCAGATCCTCTCGAAGAGCTATCTCGGCCGTGTCGACAAGATCGAGACGGCCGTGCGCGGCGCCTTCATGGGGCTGACGGTCGTCTGCCCCGTCCTGGGCGAGCTCGCCGTCGACAAGTGCCTCTACCACCAGGGCCGGAAGTTCGCGCCCACCAACCCGATGCGCGTGCGGCTCCACCGCACCTGCCCGACGTGTCCGCACTTCAAGAAGGCGCAGCCCGCCTCTCAATCCGAGGGAGAAAATTCATGAACCATGCCCAGCCCGCCAGCGAGAAGCTGAGCGAACACATCGGCGCACTGAACAAGATCTTCGCCGGCGACGTGCTGCTGCCCGACCAGCTCGCCGCCCTGGTCGACTTCCATCGCCGTTATCTCAAGCACCTGCAGGTGTTCGCCGCCGACTTCGAGTTCGCGGAGAGCCGGTCGCCGGGCCCGTTGGCGCTGTCGCTCGCGGCGGCAGCGTCGATGCGGTTCTACCGCCGCCTGCAGACGCCGCTGCCGCCGATCGTCGACGTCGAGATCCCGCGCTCGGCGCAGCCGATCGACCTCGACGCTTATCGCCGGCCGGCGGCGCCGCCGGCCACGACGACGCCGGATGGAGGCGTCGCATGAAGGCCCTCGTGAAGCTGCTTCGACGCCTGGTTACGGGCTCGTCGAACGCGCCGCGCCTGGCGCTCGGTCTGAAGCATCCCGAGCGCCTCGGCATCCACCTGGCCCGCGCCACCGAGCCGGCGATCGGGCGCGGCCTCGGCCGCCCGCTCGCGCGCTGAAAGGATCTCCGATGAATGCCATTGGACGCCTCGCGCGCGAAGAGCTGAACCGGCGGCGGAAGGACAGCCGCCGCGCGCAGCTCGTCGCCCAATGCCGCAAGCTGATGGAAGGCGGGAACTTCCGCCCGACCGCCAGCGAGATCACACCCGCGGTCCACGACATCACCAACCTGTTCGGCACGCTGCCGGCGCTGCACGAACAGGCCCTCGACGACATCACCGTCGCCGCGATCGCGCGCCTGATGCGGCGGGAGCCTCACCGCATCGCCCGCGCGGCCGTGTTCGGGAGGCTGAGCACATGAGCATCCTCCTGTTGGCGCCACGCACGATGGTTCTCGCTGCGCTGCTGCGACCGACCAACGGTGCCGGTCGCGTCGGACTGGTGAACATGATGACCTTCACGCCGGTGCCCGCCGCCATGGTCGCGCAGGCTTTGGCCTCGCGTGCCGAGCAGCTGCTGGAAGCACAGCCGGAGCTTCTTCTGCCCGGCCCGCCGGTCTGCTTCACGCTCACCTTCGTGGTCCCGAGCGGCGCGGCCTTCACCTCCATGCACGGCTGGAACATCGAGCGAGCACTCCCGCGCGAGGATCTCGCCGGCATGATCTGCGGCAGCCTTGGCCACATCGTCGAAGCCACGTTTGAGAACGCGCGCGGTGGATTGCTTCCGACTGTCGAAGCGACCGCGCCATCGACCACGACGGTGCAGTGATGCGGCCCAAGGTCGATCCCCTCTCGATCGTGCCCGCCGGCGTCACCGTCGACGTCACGGTCACGTTTCCCAAGGAACTCGGCGGCATGTGCGAGGGCTTCCGGTGGAAGGCGCCGGCACCGATGTCGGCCGACCAGGCGCGCCGCGAGATCGGCCGCGATCTCTTCACGACGTTTCTCGACAGCTTCCTGCTCTCGACACCGAAGGAGCCGTGATGCCCGAAGAACAGACACCCTTCGTCCACCGGGACGGCAGCACGACGCCGGAACCCGGCCGCACGTCCGCCGACAAGCTGCTCGCGCCCTTCGCGCTGAAGAACCAGGTGGCCGAGCTGCAGCGCGAGCGGGCGATGCGGGCGCGCCTTTATCCCGGCTGGGTCGACGCCGGCCGCCTGAAGCGGGACGTGGCGGACGCGCAGCTCGCCACGCTCGGCCGCGCGATCGAGACGCTGCAGCTCCTGCAGGAGCCCCGCATCAACGCCCTGGTCCAGGGCATGAAGGCGCTGACGCCGGATCAGCAGACGCTGGTCGCCGATATCGTGTTGGCGATCGCCACGCCCGGCATCGGCCGACAGCAGCTGATGAACGACCTTCGAAAGCGCATCGAGGGGCGGTCATGAGCGCGCCGGCGCCTGGGCGCACACCATGCCCGGTGTCGACCTGCACCAACTTCGTGCCGGCCGGCCTGGTGATGTGCGCAACCTGTTGGGGCGTGCTGCCGCAGTATCAGCGGGTGTCGGTCGACGCGACGATGAGGGCCTGTCACCGGCAGAACACGAAGCCGAACCAGGCGCGCGTCGTGGCGGCCCGGAAGAGCGCCATTCTGATGGCCGCGAGTCTGCGGTCATGAGCCCGACCCGTACCGCCTGCTCCGTTCTCACCTGCGATCGCGACATGCCCGCTGGGCAGATCATGTGCTCCTGGTGCTGGTCGAAGGTGCCGAAGGATCTCCGGCGCAAGATCGACGGCACGCGCGCCGACGCCAGCCGGCAACGGCGCGACCTTGAGCGGCAGGCCATCTCGGCCGCCCAGGCGGTGCCGGCGTGACCCGCGCGCGTCGCGAGCCGCGGCGGCTCTGCCCGGTGCCGATGTGCGCCAACACCGCGCGCGCCGGGCATCTCATGTGCCGCGACTGCTGGTCGGCCGTGCCGAAGCCGGAGCGCACCGAAGTCAACCGCGCGTGGCGCGCGGTGAAGGCCGCGCTCGGCCGTCACTCGCCGCTGCTGCGCTCGCTGGTGAACGTCTACCGCGCCGCGACCGCCGATGCGGTCTCGGCCGTGCAACGGAGCCGCCCATGAGCTGCCATCCCCTGATCGATGCCGTACTCGAGCTGCAGGGCGCGGCGGCGCCGATCCTGCGCAAGACCGGCAGCCGCCGGGAGCGTCAGAACCTCGCCGACGCGATCTCCGACCTGATGCTCCACGCCAACGAAGTGGCGGTGCGCGACATCGCCGCCGGCCATGGTGAGCTCACCGCCGACATGTTCGGCGAAGTGGTGAAGCGCGCCAAGGACGCCGGCATTCCCTATCCCGCGCTCGTGGAGGCGTTCCATCGCGCGCAGGGGAGCGAGTGATGGTCGACAACAGCTTGCCCATCCGGTTGACGCACAAGGAGAGACTGAAATGAGCGATCAGCAACTCGTCGCGCGGCTCAAGCGCAGCAGCAAATATTGGGGGCAAACCCCGCCAAACCAATGGTTCGACGTGCGCGTCGTGCAAGGCGACTCGTATTGCCTGCGCGGCAACGCGAACAACTACCGGCTGGCCGATGTTCATCTCGGCATGAGGCTAATCGACGGCTCGGTCGTCGATCTCCGTGGGCGATAACCGGATGGGCACGGACAACAGGACCAAGGCCGCAATCCATGTCGCCAAGAAGCAGCTCGCGCTGAGCGACGAAAGCTATCGCGACCTCATGCAACGTGTCGCCGGCGTCACGTCGTCGAAGGACTTGGACGAGGCCGGCGCGCGCCGGCTGATGACGGAGTTCGAGCGGCTCGGCTTCGTCAACGACACGAAGAAGCGCCGGAAGGGCCACGACGATCGCCCGCTCGCCCGCAAGGCGTGGGCGCTGTGGATCTCGCTGCACAATCTCGACGAAGTCGAACATGGCACGGAGAAGGCCTTCGCCGCCTTCGTCTCCCGCACCACGCACAAGCTGCTGCTGCGTTTCTGCGACCCCCGCGAGCTCAACCAGGTGGTCGAGGGATTGAAGTCCTGGTGTCGACGCGTCGGCGTCCAGGAGGACACCGCGCGGGGTGTCGTGAAGCTCCAGTGGAAGCGCCTGGCGCAGCACGAACGCGAACGGCTGCTCGGCCCGCCGGCGGCCGCGGATGCTTTCACGACGATCGACACGTTCGCCAGCCGCGTGCTCGGCGCCGACCGGCTCGACGCCGCCGGCGTCAATCGTCTCGCGAACGACATGGGCGCCGAGCTGCGCCGCCTGAAGCTCGGCACCCGTCACGCATCACAGAAGGAAGGAGCCTGATCATGGTCGACTATCTCCCCGCGCCCAAGAAGCCGGAGCCCGAGACGCCGGTGACGCGCCGCCTGCTCGAACAGATCTCCGGCTACACGCCCAGGACCATCGTGCATGCCGGCCTCGCGCCCTTCCTGACGTCGCCCGATCCCGAGCCGGGCGAAATCACCTGCGCCCGGATGGCCGCCGAGATCGCGCGCGCCGTCTCGTCGATGGGCTGCATCACGCGCGACGATCTTCTCGGCGCCGGCTTCACGATCGCGGAGATCGAGGAGCACTTCACCGAGGCCAAGCGCCGGGCGCGCGTGGCGGAGATGGCGATATGAAAGCCGAGGCGGCCTTCGCCGCGAGAATGGGCGGCCAGTCCTACGGATCGAGCCGCGTGGCCGGCACGCCGCCGGCAACGCCGGTGCCGGCACAGGCGCCCGTCGCGCGCCCGACACCGCCGGGATTGCTGCTCGGCGAACTCGACATCGGCGGCGGCATCGCGATCGATCTCGCGCGCCTGATGACGGGCAGGCTACTGATCCAGGGCGTGAGCGGTGCCGGCAAGTCGTGGACGCTGCAACGGCTGATCGAACAGTCTCACGGCCAGATCCAGCAGATCGTCATCGATCCCGAAGGCGAGTTCGAAGCGCTCGCGTCGCTGTCCGGTGGCATGAACTTCATGCACGTGGCCGGTCATCGTCTCAATGCCGCGGCCTTCACCGAGCTCGCCCGGCGCGTGCGCGAGCACCGCCTGTCGATCATCCTCGACCTCAGCGACCTCGATCGCGCCGGCCAGATGGTGGCGGTGGCGAACTTCGTCCAGGTCCTGGTCGATGCGCCGCGTGAGCAATGGCATCCGGCGATGGTGGTCATCGACGAGGCCCACCTGTTTGCTCCCTTTGGCGGTCACTCGACGGCCGACACTCTCGTGAAGCGCGCCGCGATCGGCGCCGTGGTCGATCTCATGTCGCGCGGTCGCAAGCGCGGCCTGTGCGGCATCCTCGCGACACAGCGCCTGGCGCGGCTGGCGAAGGCCGTCACGTCGGAAGTGCAGAACTTCCTCGTCGGCGGCAACACGCTCGATCTCGACATTCGCCGGGCCGCCAACCAGATCGGCTGGGACGAGAGCAAGGGCTTCGACCGGCTGCCGCTCCTGATGCCGGGCGAGTTCGTTGCGGTCGGCCGGGCCTTCTCGTCGCAGCCGGCGCAGCTCAAGGTCGGCACCATCCGCGCGGACCAGGGCGGCAAGGCGCCCGCGGTCGAGGCGCCGCCGGCGACGGACCTGGCGACGGCCATGAACCTGTCCGGCATCGATGACCTGGTCGCGGCGAGCGAAGCCGATCGGCTGGTCGACGACGCGGTGCTTCAGACGGGCAGCCGCGCGGTGCGGGCCTTCATCCGGGCACCGTCGTTCGTCTTGGCCGGCCGCGTCATGGGTGCGCTCGTGCCCCTTGCCCCCGAGGGCGCGACGCTGTCGAACCTGGCCGCCCATCTCGACGTGGACGCCGACACGCTGGCCGGGGCGATCGATCTTCTCGACGGTCACGGCGTGCTCACGTTCCTCGGCGCCGGCGCCGATCGCGTCATCGGCATCGAGCGGAACTTCCTCAATCCGCGGGGCAGCAAGTGAGCGCACCGCTGCAACCCGTCTCGATGAAGAAGGGACGGCAATCGCTGCCGCGCCTCTCACCGAAGTACGATCCCAATACGCCGAAGCACGCGCGCTATTGGCAGCCGAAGGAGGACGCGGTGCTCCGCGCGCACTATCCGACCGGCGGCGGCTCGGCGTGCATGCTGAAGCTGCCGGGCCGGACGCTGTCGGGCGTCTACGGCCGGGCCTATGCGCTCGGGCTGGTGAAGCCTCACACCAACGGCCGGGGCAAGCGCAGAACGCCCGAGCTCACGCCCGAGCTCGAGGAAAAAATCCGGGAGGCATGGCCGTCGCTGGCCGGCAGGTCGGCCGTCGGCGATCTCGCCATAAGGCTCGGTGTCGAGCGCTGGTGGCTCAGCAAGGCGATGGTGAAGCTCGGCCTCTCGATGCCGCACCGGATCAAGGAGCCGGCCTGGTCCGACGCCGAGAACGAACTGATGAAGGAAGTGCCGCTGCACGATCCCGAGGCCTGCTCGCGGATCTTCAGGTCGCGCGGCTTCAAGAGAACGGCGACGGCCATCATGGTCCGCGCGAAACGGCTGGACATCAGCCGCCGCTTCAAGGGCGGCCTCAGTGCCCGGCAGGTCGCCGCCATCCTGGGTGTCAACGACAAGTACGTCACCGCGCGCTGTCTCGATGGCAGCCTCGAAGCGACAAGGCGCGGCAGCAAGCGGCTGCCTCAGCAGGGCGGCGATCCGTGGGTGATACCGGCCGCCGTGGTGCGGCAGTGGATCATCGACAATCTCGGCGTCATCGACATTCGCAAGGTCAACAAGTTCGCCTTCGTAGATCTGTTGGTGGGCGGTGCGCGATGATCGACCGCAAGCCCGTTACCCTTGCCGACCTCAAGGCATCGACCTTCTCGATGCAGATGCACGCTCGCCTCGGCAAGGGCGGCTTCCTGCGTGCCGTCGTCGGCGTCGAGTTCCCGCGCGTCTCCATCAGCACCAGCCGTGCATCGGCCCGCGACCCGGTCATCCGCACGCTGTTCGTCGATGACGTCGAATGCGCGACGCTCGACCAAGTCCTGGAGCGGTTGAACGCGCCGACACCGGAGGCCTCGTGATGGCTCGACGGAAGAAGAAGTGCGCAAAGCCCGGCACGAAATCCAGAACGGCGCAGGGCCCACAGGGCAGGATAAAGATCCTGCCTGCCTCGACCTTCATGGCGGCCCGCAGCTTCGTCCGTGGCTTCGACGAAGCGCGACGCGGGGCGCCGTTCGACTATGGCTTCATCGACGGCAACCTGTCGCATTCTGTCGAATACGCGGCGGGTCGGCAGTTCGGCCTGGTTGTGAAATCGCACGTCGCCCTGAGGGCCGGGCGACGATGGAAGAAAGTCGCGGAGGCGATGTTCATCGAGCTGGTCCGACGCGGAGACGTTCGCGCATGAAGATCGACACGAAAGCCGTCTGGCAGCAGGCCAAGTCGAACAGCGCCAAGCTGCGCGGCTGCAAACGCCACCGTTTCCCCGCCGGCCCCGTCAAGCTCGGCTTGATGCACTCGTGCCTGGACTGCGGCGGCCTCATCGACGGCCTCGCGCTTCACCACTACATCGCAGGTTACGAAGCCGCCGGCGGCGACTCGGCCGACATTTACCCGGGCTTTCGTGCGGAGCTGCCGCGATGACCGGCGCGCCCAAGGACCCGCGCATCGCTCTGCTGCCCGGCCTCGTCCAGGCGCTGGCGCACGAGTTCGGCTACGAGGTGGGCGAGAGAATGATGATCCACTTCGGCGGCCAGCAGGTCTCGATCCCGATGCGGCCGATGCGCAAGTCGCGGCTGTACCAGGTGATGGGGCAGGACGTTGCCAGGTGGCTGAGCCGCCGCCATGGCGCCAGCCAGATCGAGGTGCCGATCGGCCATTCGATGAAGGCCGCGGCGCGCAACCGCGCCATCGTCGCCCATCCCGGCAGCCACAACGACGCGGCACGGGCGGCCGGCGTGACCCGGCGCTGGGTGCGCATGGTCCGCCGCGCCGATCGGCAGGGGCCGGGACCGCTTTTCGAAGGCCTTTCGAAGAGGTCGTGATAGGCTCGCGGGAGCGCGGCCGTTTCACGTGGATCGTTCCGCCGGGGAACGCCTTCCCTCCTGACCGCTGACACGCTCAGGGCCTAGCGTCGAGCCTCACCTTGCAGAGGCCCGCATGCAAGTCCGACAGCTCCTCATCCTCGTCTCCTCGATCGTCGTCTGCGCCGCCGCCCTGGCGATCGTCGCGACGAATGTCGGCGCCCACGGCGATGCGCAGTGGATCGCCGACAACAACCGCTACGTCGACCGGAACGGCCGACATTGCTGCGGGGTGGACGATTGCCGGCGCGAGCATGCCACCAAGTTCCGCGAAGCGCCGGAGGGCATCTACGTCGCGACCGGCTCGGGCGGGGTCGACCCCGCCCCTAGGCGACGAGCTGCTGATCGAGCGACGCCTGGTCGGCCGCGGCCTCTATCCAGCATCGACGACGATTGGTGGATCTGCATCAACCGCGGGGACGTGGTGTGCGTCTTCAAACCGACCACCGGAGGCTGATCGTGTTGCTCACCGAACAGCAGCTCCGGCAGATGATGCCGAACGCCGGCAACCGGCTCGCGCCGCACCTGCCGCACATCGGGCCCGCCCTGGAGTGGGGCCGCATCGTCACGCCGCCGGACGTCACGGCCTTCCTCGCGCATCTCGCCCATGAGAGCGGCGAGTACAGGTTCATGCGCGAGATTCATGACGGCAGCGACTACGAAGGCCGCGCCGATCTCGGCAACATCCACCCCGGCGACGGCCGCCGCTATCCCGGCCGCGGCGGCATCCAGGTGACCGGGCGAGATGCGGCGCGCCAGGCGGGGCAGGCCTTCGGCGTCGACTTCGAAGAGCACCCGGAGAAGATGGAGCTGCCCGAGTGGGCAACGATGGTCTCCGTCTGGTTCTGGACGCGCTACAAGCCGGCGCTGCAGCCGGTGGCGAAGCTCGAATGGTTCCATGTGACCCAGCGGCTCGTGAACGGCGGCGAGAACGGCTGGGCTGACCGGCTGAACTACTACCAGCGCAATCGCGCGCTCTACGGCATGCCGCCGTACACGAGCGCCGACGAGGAAGCGTCCATCAAGAAGTTCCAGCGCGACCACGGACTCGACGACGACGGCAAGGTCGGCCGCGATACGCTGAAGGCTGTAAGGGAGTTTGTCTGATGGCCCTTCCCCTGATCCCGCTCCTGCTCGGCCTCGCGCCGACCGTCGCCTCCTGGGTGATGGGCGACAAGACCGGCGACGCCGTCTCGAAGGTGACGGGCATCGCGCGCGACATCCTGGGCACCGACGACCCCAACGAGATCGAGGCCGCCATCGCGCGCGATCCCGAGGTGGCGCTGCGATACAAGATGGCGCTCATCCAGGCCGAGGCCGATGCCCGCCAGGGCGAGCGCGACGAGGTGCTGGCGCTGCTGCGCGACGTGCAGGGCGCGCGCGAGCAGACGGTGCGCCTGGCCGAGGCCAAGTCGCCGATCGCCTATGGCGCCGTGGTGGTGAGCCTGATCGTCCTGGTGGGCTTCGGCATCATGCTGGCGCTGCTGTTCACGCGCACGGTGCCGCCCGACCAGAAGGACATCGCCTTCATGCTGCTGGGCTCGCTGTCGGGCATGGCCTCGGCCGTGGTGTCCTACTGGGTCGGCAGCTCGCGCGGCAGCGACGCCAAGAACGCCGTCATCACGCAGCTCAGCACGGCGAAAGGAGGGCGCTGACCATGCACGCCGACTACGGCACTGCCCTGGTGGTCGCCCTTCTCCTGCTGCTGTTGTGCGGGCTCGCGCTCGGCTGCGTCGTCGCGGCCCTGGTCGCGCTCGCCTTCGGCTGGACCCCGACCTGGTGGTGGGTGGCCGCGGGCGCCTTCGCCTTCGTCGCCTGCGCGGTGCTTCTCTACATCCGGCTGTGGTGAGGCCGGGTCGATGGATCTCGAAACCGCGGTCAAGTTCGCCCAGCTCGGCTTCGTCGTCGCCCAGGCGATCGTCGTCGTCTTCATGCTGGTCATGCGGGGCACCTTCGCCAGCAAGAAGGACCTGACCGCCACCGACGCCCGCGCCGAGCGCGCCCACCATCGGCTCGACCTGGTGGACGAGAAGCTGAAGCAGCTGCCGACATCGCGGGACATCAACGCGCTCGGCGACAAGGTGTCCGCGATGGCCACCGATCTGCGCGAGAACAGCGTGCGCGTCGAGGCGGCCGTGCTGGGTGTGAAGCGGATCGAGGACTACATGATCCAGGGGGCCAAGGCGTGAGCTACGTCGACCATCTCCGCAAGCATCGCCGCCTCTCGATCCTGCGCATCCTCGACGGCGCGCCCGGCTACTCCAGCAACGAGTCGATCCTGACCGGCATGCTGAACCAGTTCCGCATCGGATCGACGCGCGACCAGGTGCGCACCGAACTCGCCTGGCTCGCCGAGCAGGGCCTGGTGACCACCGAGGACCTGGCCGGCCTGTACATGGCCACCGCCACGCAGCGCGGCATCGAGATCTCGCAGGGCATCTCGACCCACCCGGACATCGCGCGCCCCTCGGCCAAGGCCTGAGACATGGCCCAGCGTCCCAAGGTCGACAAGCTCCCGGCGGAAATCCGCGATGCCGCCTATGCCCTGCTGCGCGCCGGCCGCACGGTCGACGACATCACCGCGCATCTGCAGGGCCTCGGCGCCGACGTGTCCCGCTCGGGTGTCGGCCGATGGAAGAAGGGCGCCGAGAAAAGCATGCAGGCGCTGAAGCGTGCGCAGGCGCTGGGCGAAGGCTGGGCCAAGAGCCTGACGGAAGATCCCGAGGGCAAGGTCGGACGCCTGCTGATCGAACTCGGCAAGACGGCCGTGCTCGACAACATGCTGGCGCAGTCCGACGACGGAGAGGACGGCGCGGAGACGCGGCCGATCGACACCAAGGATCTGTTCTTCCTGTCGTCGGCAGTGAAGAACTTCGAGAGCGCCGGCAACATGAACATCGCCCGCGAGCTCAAGATCAGGAAGGAAGCCGTCGCAAAGGCGGCCGATGCTGTCGCCGAGGTCGCCAAGGCGGCCGGCATGACGAAGGACGGTGTCGCCGCGCTGCGCAAGGCCGCCATGAGCGTGGCGGCCTGAGATGGCGCGCGCTGCGGCAGTGAAGAAGGCCGTGGCCGGCCCGAACGGGCGGGCGCTGAAGGCGCGCGATGCCAAGCGCCAGGAGATGCTGACGGCCAGCGACATCGTCGGGCCGCTGCCGGCCGAGGTGCCGAAGCCGGCCAATGACGACGGCCTGCCGCTCCTGCTCGGCTACCAGGCGCGATGGGTGTCCGACCCGGCCAAGGTCAAGGTGGCCGAGAAGAGCCGACGCATCGGCCTGACATGGGCCGAGGCCTTCGATTGCGTGACGATCGCCGGCGCCGAGCGCGCCGCGGGCGGCATGAACTGCTTCTACATCGGCTATAATCTCGAGATGGCGCGCGAGTTCATCGGCGCCTGCGCCATGTGGGCGAAGGCCGCGCAAAGCTTCCTCGACGCGACCTCGACGGGCGAGTTTCTTTTCCAGGAGACCGACAGCAAGGGCAACGTGCGCGAAGTCCGCGCCTACCGGATCACCTTCGCCTCGGGCTTCTCCATCATCGCCCTGCCGAGCCGGCCGCGCAGCCTGCGCGGCATGCAGGGCGTGGTGGTGCTCGACGAGGCGGCGTTCCACGACGACATCGACGGCATGATGAAGGCGGCCTTCGCGCTCCTGATCTGGGGCGGCAAGGTTCGGATCATCAGCACCCACTTCGGCGCCGACAATCCCTTCAACACGCTGATCCTCGACATCAGGGCGGAGAAGAAGCCCTACAGCCTGCACAGGATCACGTTCGACAACGCTCTCTCCGACGGGCTCGGCCGCCGCGTTGCCTCGACGCAGGGCGTCGTCTGGTCGAAGAAGTGGGAGAAGGAGTATCGCGACGAGATCTACGCGATCTACGTCGGCAACGAAGACGAGGAGCTGGACTGCATCCCGTCGATGGGCGGCGAGGCCTACTTCACGCTGGCCATGCTGGAGGGCGCGGCCAACGACAACGTCCCGGTGCTGCGGTGGGGCCAGGATCTGCCCAAGGGCTTCGGCCTGCTGAAAGACGACGAGCGGGCTCTCGTGGTCAAGTCATGGATCGAAGCGGAGCTGCTGCCGGTACTGCGCCGCCTGGCACCCGACGATCCCAGCGCCGTGGGCGGCGACTTCGCGCGATCGGGCGACGTGTCGGCGCGCTATGTCTACCAGACCGCGCGCAACAACCGGCGGCGCACTGCCCTTGTGATCGAGCTGCGCAACGTGCCCTTCAAGGAGCAGGAGGCGATCGACAAGGCGCTGATCGAGAACCTGCCGCGCTTCCAGGCGGCCAAGTACGACGCCACCGGCAACGGCGCCTATCTCGCCGAGCGCATGCAGCAGTGGTTCGGAGCGGCACGGGTCGAAGCCGTGAAGTTCACCGCCGACTGGTACCTTGCCGAGTTCCCGCGCCTGAAGGCGGCCGTCGACGAGCGCACCGCCGACGTGCCGAACGATCGCGACATCTTCGCGGACTTCCGCCTGGTCACGCTGGTCAACGGCATCCCCCGCGTGCCGGAGAACAAGCGCACCGCCGAGAAGGGCGCGAAGAAGGGCCAACGCCACGGAGACGTGGCGATCGCCGCCGTGCTCGCCTACGCGGCGTCCCGCGCCGAGGCCTGGAGCGTCGATTACGCGCCGGTAAAGGGCAGCCCCGGCGACATCTACGAACCCAAGGCCGACCAACGCGGCCGGATGCGCCTGCGCGCCGACGAGCTCGACGACGAAGACGACGCGCGGCCCGCCCGCCGCGCGACCTGGTGAGGATCGCCATGGCCAACGACGTTGTTCTCTACGACCAGTACGACCGGCCGATCGACCGCTCGGCGCTGAAGCGCGAGGAGGCGCTGGCCACGGTCGCCAGCGTGCGCCAAGTGCAGCCGCAGCATCCGTCGTGGGGCCTGTCGCCGGAGGGGCTCGCCTCGATCCTGAAGAGCAGCGAAGGTCCCGACCCCTCGAACTGGTATGCGCTGTGCGACGATGTCGAGGAGCGCGAATGGCACTACCGCGGCGCGCTCGGCCAGCGCCGCAGCGCGCTCGCGCAGCTGCAGATCACGGTCGACCCGGCGTCCGATGCCAGGGAGCATATCGAGGACGCCGACCTGATCCGCTCGATCGTCGCCCAGCCCGATTTCACGCTCACCCGGTTCGATCTCGGCGACGCACTCGGCAAGGGCATGGCCTTCAGCGAGATCGTCTGGGACACCAGCGAGAAGCAGTGGATGCCGAAGGCCATCCGCTTCCGCGATCCGACATGGTTCCGCTACGACCAGGTCGACCTCACCACGCCGATGCTGGTCAATGACCATGGCCAGCCCGAGCCACTGAAGCCCTACAAGTGGATCGTGCATCGCGCGCGCCTGAAGTCGGGCATCCCCGTGCGCGACGGCCTCACGCGCGCGGCCGTGTGGGCCTGGATGTTCAAGAACTTCAGCATCAAGGCGTGGATGATCTTCCTCGATCGCTACGGCATGCCTTTCCGCTACGGCACCTATCCGGCCAGCTCCTCCAAGGCCGAACGGGCGGCGCTGCTGAGCGCGCTGCGCAACATGGGCATCGACGCCGCCGGCACCTTTCCCGAAGGCATGAACGTCGAGTTCGCCGAGGCGTCGACCGCCGCGGGCGATGCCTTCCAGGGCAACGCCAATTATCTCGACGAGCAGCTCTCGAAGCTGGTGCTGGGCCAGACCGGCACGACGGACGCCAGCAAGGGCGGCTATGCGGTCGGCAAGGTGCACGAGGGCGTGCGCGAGGCCTTCGTGAGCTACGACGGCATCGTGCTGGCCACGACGATCAACCGCGACCTGGTGCGGCCGATCATCGATCTCAATCGCGGAAAGCAGAAGGCCTATCCGCTGGTCAAGATCGGCCTCGGCGACGCGAAGAACGTCGAGCTGATCCTGAAGCACCTGGCCTCGATGATCGACCGCGGTATGGAGGTCGAGGCTTCGCAGGTCTACCCGCTGCTCGGCATGACCGAGCCGGCCAAGAAGAAAGACGTGAAGCTGCTACGGCCGCTGACACGTCCAACACCGGGCGACAAACCCGGTGGGTCTCCGTCGCCGGATGGGAGCGCGCGGGCTGCCGATCCTTCCGGCGGCGGGGACGGCCCGCAGGACGACGACGACGACGTCGAGCCGGAAACGGCGCGCCTCAGCGCCGAGCTGCCCGCCGGCGATCGCGACAGCATCGACGTACTGGCCGACGAGCTCGCGACCGATCCCGAGCTGCTGGCCGAGATGCGCCGGCAGATCGAGGCGGCGATCGACGAGAGCACGTCGTTCGAGGAACTGAAGGCGCGGCTCGACGGCATGGCGTCGGGCCCGGCGTCGCAGAAGCTGCTGGAGAAGATGGCGCTCGCCATTTTCAACGCGCGCCTGGGCGCCGAGCTCGGCGCGCCGATCCGAGACGAGGCGTAGAAGGTGGCCGTCGCGGTCGAGCTCAAGGCGCTGCCGCCCGAGGAGGCCATCGCCTTCTTCCGGCAGAAGGGCTACCGCCCGACCTTCAGCTATCTCGACATGATGCACCAGGCGCATGCCGAGGCCTTCACGGTGGCGGGCGTCACGCGGCTCGACGTGCTGCAGGATCTGCGCTCGGCGGTCGACGATGCGCTTGCCAAGGGAACGACCTTCGCCCAGTTCAAGAAGACGGCGAAGGAGAAGCTGCAGGCAAAAGGCTGGTGGGGGCCGGTCGAGGTGACCGACGACGCCACCGGCGACGGCAAGGTGGTCGATCTCAGCCGTTCGAGGCGGCTTCGAACCATCTTCAACACCAATTTGCGGACCTCCCGTGCGGCCGGCCAGTGGACGCGCATCCAGCGCACCAAGAAGGCGCTGCCCTATCTCAAATATTCGGCGGTCCAGGACGGCCGCACCCGGCCGCTGCATCGGAAGTGGCACGGCACCGTGTTGTCGGTCGACGATCCGTGGTGGGACGATCACTTTCCGCCGAACGACTGGGAATGCCGGTGCGACGTGCTGCAGATGACGGCCGGCATGGTGAAGCGCGCCGGCCTCACGGTGGCGGAGGCCGCGCCGGTCGACGGCGCCGCGGTGCCGTTCAAGAATAAGCGCACCGGCGAGGTGTCCAAGGTGCCGCCGGGCATCGCGCCGAGCTTCGCCTACAATGTCGGCAAGACGGCGCATTTCCCCGACCCGGCCAGGTACACCGGCGAGGCCTTCGGGCGGCAGGCTTCTCTACTCTCGGTGGCGTCGCGCGGATTCGAGCGGCTGGTGGCGCAGGAGATCGTCGGGGCGGCGCCCGTGAGTTGGGTCGACGAGGCGATCGCGGCGGCCCTGGACGTCGTCGTGAGGCGCGTGGATCTGTCTGCCGAGACCGTGGCCAAGCAGCAGGAAACGCACCCTGATGTGAAGCTGGCCGAGTACCGCCAGTTGCCCGGCCTGATCGAGACCGGCCTGGTCGTGCCAGATGGGTCGCCGAATGCCGTGCAGCTCTTCGGCCTCATGCGCGACGCGGACGGAAAATCGAGGCTCTACCGGTCCGTCGTGAAGCGCACGGCGATCGGGGAGGCGCTGTTCCTGGTGACCTTCCATCGTGCCCAGGCGCGGCAGCTCCGGCTCGCCCTGCAGCTCGCCCCCATCCGTGACCAAACGGCCCTGCGCGGGGTGCGGCTGGCCGCCGATGGGGTTGTGGAGTGAAGTGGCGGGTGGTGGGGCCTGCAATCCCCCCACAACTAGGTCAAGGCGTCGCCGCCCAGCCTACCGGTGTGCAGGATAAGTCGCCGTGTCACACCCGCCGTCCTCAATCTATGCCTCGTGGCCGGTCGCTGCAACGGCACAGCCCGAAAATGACGGTGGGCCGGCATTTTTCCGGGTTTCCGAGAGCATCTGTGCCATCTGTGCATCTGTGCCACCCGGATCGAGCCGCCGATCGCCGCCGAGACCGCGCCGGCCGGCCGCTAAGTCCCTCTTTTGATTGGTTTGTCGCCCGAATCGTCCGCTCGCCGCCCGTGCGCGCGATCTGTGCCATCGCCGCCCCGCCAGAGGCGCTTGGGGCCAATCCCTGCGCCGATGCCCAGCACCCGCCGAACGACTCCAGAAGGCCTCTAAGTGCCCGTTTGCGGGCCTTTTGTCCCGGTATCGTCCCGCCTTCGGCCCGCCATGTCCCGCCTCGGATGGGGCCAAACCCCCGGTTTCCCTACACGGGGCTGGCCTGCCCTGGAAAGCCAGGACCTGGCCGGCTGGCGCCAGCGATTCTCCAGTGGCTACACGAAAAGAGCCAATTCTATCAATGCCTTGGATTCTCATGCTGAATGCAGTCCTGAGGTCGTGGCCGCCCTGGAGGCACCTTATCTCGGGCGCGGCCTGGTCCCGGCCTGGCGGCTGACGCCGCTGACTCCCCCGGCCATCGCACCCCTGCTGGCTGGGCGCGGCTACCGGACGATCGAGCACAGCCTCCTGCAGGTCTGCCCCCTCCAAGCAGGCTTCGCGGCCGATGCCCAGGTCCACATCTCGGCCCGGCCATCACCGGCCTGGATCGACGCCTTCTGCACCTACAGCCCCGTGCGGCCGCAGCACCGCGAGACCATGCAGCAAATGCTGGCCGCGATCGCAGCGCCCGCCGGCTTCGCGCTGGTCGAGGAAGCCGGCCAGCCGATGGCCATGGCGATCGGGGCGGTCGAGGGCGACCATATGGGCCTGTTCGACGTGCTGGTGATGCCGCATGCGCGGCGCCGTGGGCTGGCCCGGCGGATCACCGAAAGCCTCTACGCCTGGGCCTGGGGCCATGGCGCGCGCTTCGCCTATCTGCAGGTGGTTGCCACCAACGAAGCCGCGCTGCCGCTCTACGCCGACCAGGGCTTTCGCACGGTCTACGGCTACGCGTATCTCCTGCCGCCCTCCCCCGCAGCTTGACCCCCCGCCGCCCGGCCTCACATAGTCGGCGCCGGGAGGAACCAAAAAATGTCGAACTATCCTTGGGAGAAGAGCTACCCGCCCGGCGTGAAGTGGGAACTCGAGGTTCCGCGCAAGACCATCCACCAGACCTTCGAGGACAGCTGCGCGCAGTATGGCGACCGGCCGTTCACCGACTTCCTCGACAAGGTGATGACCTTCCGCGACTACAAGGAGGCCTCCGATCGGGCCGCCGCCGGCTTCCAGAAGCTGGGTGTCAAGCCCGGCGTCCATGTCGGCCTCTACCTGCCCAACACGCCGCACTACATCATCGCCTTCTTCGGCGTGCTCAAGGCCGGCGGCATCGTGGTCAACTACAGCCCGCTCGACGCCGCCCGCGAGCTCGAACACAAGATCAGCGATTCCG